>Ga0182743_1000152_pt1 | contig 116251 bp, 110 predicted proteins | sample eDN3rd30CKraftOP_FD_128522 | JGI IMG/M metagenome (GOLD analysis project Ga0182743, IMG submission 128522) | Enriched Organic Plus compost microbial communities from Emeryville, California, USA - eDNA 3rd pass 30_C Kraft OP (version 2) (version 2) ...
CCGCCAGATCGCACATGACCTGTCAGGATCGACGAACAATCGGCACGGGCGCATGGACCGGATCGACCTTTTCCGCATCTTCGTCCGCGTCGTGGAATGCGGCAGCTTCACCCGCGCGGCCGACACGCTGCACCTGCCGCGCTCCTCCGTCTCCACCGCCGTCAGGGATCTGGAGGCGCGCATCGGTGCGCGGCTGCTGCACCGGACCACGCGCAAGGTCTCACCCACCGAGGATGGCGCGGTCTTCTACGAACGCTGCCTGCGCCTCGTCGCCGAGATCGAGGACACGGAGACCCTGTTCCGGCCCACGGCACTCGGGCCGCGCGGGCGGATCAAGGCGGATGTGCCGGGCCGCATCGGACGCAAGGTGATCGCGCCGGCGCTGCCGGACTTCCTCGCCCGCTATCCGGAAATCGACATCGTGCTCGGCGTGGGCGACCGGACGGTCGATCTCGTCGCGGAAGGGGTCGATTGCGTGCTGCGCGTGGGCACGCCGCGCGAATCCGGCCTCATCGCGCGATCCATCGGCGACCTGCCGCTGATCAACGTCGCCAGCCCCGCCTATCTCGCGCGCCACGGCACGCCGGCCAGCCCGGCCGAACTGGGCGCGCACATGGCCGTCCACTACGCCTCACCGTCGAGCGGCCGGGTCGAGGACTGGGAATGGGTGGAACAGGGCGCGGTGCGCAGTCTGGCAATGCGCGGCCGCGTCACCGTCAACAGCGCGGAGGCGTATATCGCCTGCTGCCTGGCCGGGCTGGGGCTGATCCAGATCCCGGCCTATGACGTCCGGCACCACCTGGCGGCGGGCGCGCTGGTGGAGGTGATGCCGGAGCACCGTGCCAGGCCCATGGGCATGACGCTGCTCTATCCGCACCGCCGTCATCTCTCCCGCCGGGTGCAGGTCTTCGCGGACTGGCTGGAAGCCCTGCTGCGGCGCGACCTGCTGGGTTGATACGCCGCGCCGGTCAGGCCGCCGCCCGCAGCGCGGCCAGCACTGCCCGCGTGGCCTCGTGCCCGGGCGGCACCCAGCGTGGCGCACGATCCTTGTCCACCACCATGGCGCGCACGCCCTCGGCGAAGTCGGGGTGGAACATCACCGACCGTGTCAGCGCCAGCTCCGCCGCCAGCGCCTGCGCCAGGGTGCGATGGCGGCCGGCCCGCAGCATTTCGAACGTCCACAGCAGCGAGGAAGGCGACATCGCATCCAGCGCGGCAAGCTGTGCCGCGGCCCATTCGCCGCCCTCGGCCGTCAGGGCGGCGCGGATCGCATCCACGCTGTCCGCACCGAAGCAGCGGTCGATGGCCGCGCGGTGCGGCGCGTAGCCCGCGGGGGGCAGCGGCTCCGCGAACCCGGCCAGCACGCCCGCGCCATCCGCGGCCAGCGCCTCGGACAGGGCCGGCAGCTTCGCGCGCGGCACGTAATGCGTGGCAAGGCCGGCATGCGCGGCATCCGCGCCCTGTATCCGCGCGCCGGTCAGCCCCATCCACATCCCGATCGCGCCGGGCAGGCGCGGCAGGAAGAACGTGGCGCCGATATCGGGGAACAGGCCGATCGCCGTTTCCGGCATGGCGAACAACGCCTGCTCGCTCGCGACACGATACGCGCCATGGACCGACACGCCGCACCCGCCACCCATGCAGATGCCGTCGATCAGCGCGACATAGGGCTTGGGATAGGCGGCGATCGCGGCGTTCAGTCCGTATTCGTCGCGGAAATAGGCTTCGATCGCATCCCTGTCGCCGGCCAGCGCCATGCGCCGGCCCTCACGGATATCGCCACCCGCGCAGAAGGCGCGTCCGCCCGCGCCTTCGATGACGACGGCGTGAACCGAAGGATCATCGCGCCATGAGTCGAGCGCCCGGCCGATCGCCAGGATCATCGCGTGATCCAGCGCGTTCAGCGCCTTCGGCCGGTCCAGCACGATCCGGCCCACACGCCCGCGCCGTTCGGCGCGGACGGTCGTCTCGATGTCCGCCATGCCGCGCCGCTAGCATCGCGGCGCGGCACGGTCCAGACGTGGCTCAGCCCTCCAGGGTCACGTCCAGCGTGATCTCGGCCTTGAGCAGCTTGGAGACGGGGCAGCCCGCCTTCGCCTTGCCGGCGAGCTCCGCGAATTTCGCCTGGTCCGCGCCGGGCACCTTGCCTTTCAGCGTCAGGTGCACGGCGGTGATCGCGAACCCGTCGGCGACCTTCTCCAGCGTGACGTCGGCGCGGGTCTCCATCCGCTCCGCCGTCAGCCCCGCCTCGTTCAGGATCAGGGAGAGCGCCATGGTGAAGCAGCCGGCATGCGCCGCGCCGATCAGTTCCTCCGGATTGGTCCCCGGCTTGCCCTCGAAGCGGCTGGCGAAGCCATAGGGATATGCCGCAAGCGCACCGCTCTGGGTCGAGATCGCGCCCTTCCCGTCCTTGAGCCCGCCCTGCCAGACAGCCGAACCGTTGGTCTTCATCCTGGAGCTCTCCTTTGCAGATGGACGGCGGCCCTACGCGGGCCGCACGCCCCATGGGTATGTCATGGACCCCTTGGGCACGTCCGTGATCGTCTTGCGATAAGCGGTGCGGGCGAAGAACTGGCCAAGCGGGATCGTGGCCACATCGTCCTGCGCCAGCTTGTTGATCTCGTCCGCGAGCGATTTCTGCTTCGCCGCGTCCGTCGCGTCGAACCAGGCCTGCACCAGCTCCTGCATGCGCTCGCTGCCATACCAGCCGAACCAGCCGGTCTGGCCTTCGCCCTTCACCAGCGAGCTGACCGCGGGGTTCAGGTAGGCAAGCGAGGAGCCGAAGGTGTGAAAGATGCTCCAGCCGCCCTTCTCGACCGGCTCCTTGCTCACGCGGCGCTGGACCACCGTGCCCCAGTCGGTCTCGGCAAGCTCCACGTTCATGCCGATGCGGCGCAGCACGTCCGCGGTGATCTGGCCGTGCGGGCCGATCAGCGGGAAGTCGGTGGGATTGATGATCACCACCTTCTCGTTGTTGTAGCCGCTGGCCTCAAGTGCTGCCTTGGCGCGATCGAGGCTGCGCGGCGGCCGCGCCAGCTCCGACAGGTCCTCGGTGCCGTAGGGCGTGCCGCAGGGGAACAGCGACCGGCATTCGCGCCAGACGGACTGGTCATCGCCCAGCGTCGCGCGCATGTAGTCTTCCTGGTTCACCGCCAGCGCCACGGCCTGGCGGACCTTCAGGTTGTTGAAGGGCGGCTGCAGATGGTTGAGCCGCATGAGGCTCATCAGCCCGGCCGGGTTCAGCACGTCCACCGCGATCTGCTGGTTGCGCTGAAGCGTGGGGATCAGGTCGGACAGCGGCTGGTCGATCCAGTCGATCTCTCCGTTCTGCAACGCAGCCGCCGCGGTGGCGGGGTCGGGGATGATCTGCCATTCGACACGCGGGAAATGCGCGATCTTGCCGCCCGAAGCCCAGTCGCCCGGCTCGCTGCGCGGCTTGTAGGCCTCGTTCTTCGCATAGACCGCGCGGCTGCCGGACACGTATTCGTCCTGCACGAAGCGATAGGGGCCGGAGCCGACCACCTCGGTGATCTGGGTGTTGGCATCGGTCTTGGCCAGCCGTTCCGGCATGATGAAGGCGACGTTGGCGTCCGGCTTGGCCAGCGCGTCCAGCAGCAGCGGGAAGGGGCGTGTCAGCCCGATCTCCAGCGTGCGGTCGTCCTTGGCCGTCCAGCGATCCACGCTGCGCGCCAGGATCTGCCCGAAGGGATCGCGCTTCGACCACCGCTGCAGCGATGCGGCCGCATCCTGCGCGCGCACCGGCGTGCCGTCATGGAAGGTGAGGCCTTCGCGCAGGCGGATGGTCCACACGCGGCCATCGTCGCTGGTGCTGGCCCCCTCGGCCATCTGCGGCTTCGCCTGCTGGGCGCCGTTCACCGCGAACAGCGTGTCGTAAACGTGATAGCCGTGCATCTGCGTGACGATGGCGCTGGTCCAGATCGGATCCAGCGCGGTGAGGTTCGCCTGCGGCACGAAGCGCAGCGTGGCCGCGCGCGCGGGCTGTGCGATGGCCGGCGCGGCCAGGCTCGCGGCGGTGGCGGCGAGCAGCGTGCGGCGTTTCATTCTCTATCCCCCCTGACAGATGTTCAGGGCGGGACGCTAGCATCGAAACAGTCACGGGCAAGCGGCGAGGGCGTCATCCTCGCGCTTCCGCACCGCGCGCCAGTTCCAGCGCGCGGGCGTAAACCTCCTTGCGCGGCCGGCCGGATGCCGCGGCGACCAGGGCGGCAGCATCGCGCACGCTGTGCGCCGCCAGCGCATCCCGCAGCCGCGCATCGAGGTCATCCGCCACGGCCGCATCGGGTGGGCCGACTACCAGCGTGATCTCGCCGCGCGCCTCCGCCGTCGCGTAGTGCGCGGCCAGCGTGTCGAGCGCGCCGCGCCGCACCTCCTCGAACCGCTTGGTCAGCTCGCGCGCGACCGCGGCGGGACGCGGGCCGAACATCTCCGCGAGGTCGACAAGCGTCTCCGCCAGACGATGCGGCGCCTCGTGCCAGATGAGCGTCGCGGACAGGCCCGCCGCCTCCGCCGCGCGCAGGGTGCCGAACGCCGCGCGCCGCGCCGCCTGTCTGGCCGGCGGAAAGCCAAGCATCAGGAACGGCAGGGGCGGCAGGCCCGACAGGGTCAGCGCCATGACCGATGCCGCCGGGCCGGGAACGGCTGTCACCGGAAGCTCCGCCGCGATTGCCGCGCGCACCAGGCGATAGCCGGGATCGGAGACCAGCGGCGTGCCGGCATCGGAAACCAGGGCGAGGCGCTTGCCCTCCCGCAACGCGGCAAGCGCGCGGGCGATCATCGCGTCCTCGTTGTGCTCATGCAGTTTCCAGAGAGGGCGGGCGATGCCGTTGGCCGAAAGCAGCCGCAGCGTTACCCTGCTGTCCTCGCACAGCACCGCGTCCGCACCAGCTAGCGTGTCGCGGGCGCGGGGCGAAAGGTCCCCCAGATTGCCGATGGGGGTCGCGACCAGCGTCAGGCCGGTGCCGGCGGCATCGGGTTCGGGGAGAGTAGCACGTGCATCGTCGTCGTCTGCTGGCTTCATCGGCATCCTTCGCCGCCACACTAGCACTCGCCGCCTGCGCCGGCGGACAGCAAGCAGGTGGCGGAGGTGGGTGGGGTTCTTCATCCTCCGGCGGCGGCGGGTTCTTCGGGGCCGCCCGGGGGGCGAATCGCGTGGCGCTGCTGGTGCCGCTGTCGGGACCGAACGCAGCCGTTGGTCCAGCCCTCCGGCAGGCTGCGGAGCTTGGGCTCGGCGATGGCGGGAAGCCCGCGCTCGATGTCCGCGACACGGGCGGCACGCCGGCCGGGGCCGCTGCGGCCGCGCAGGCCGCGCTGGAGGCCGGGGCGGACCTGATCCTCGGCCCGCTCACCTCCGGCGAGACCGCGGCCGTCGCCCCGATCACGACGGCGCGCGGCGTGGCGGTGCTGGCCTTCACCAACGACCCGGCGCAGGCGCAGCCGGGCGTCTGGCCGCTCGGCATCACACCGCAGCAGCAGGTGCGCCGCCTGATGGAGGCGGGGCGCGCCCAGGGCCGTTCGCGGGTCGCCGCCCTGCTGCCCGGCACCGAACTGGGCCGCGCCATGGCCCGCGCGCTGGAAGTCTCGGCCCCGGCATCCGGCCTGTCGATCACCCGCCAGGTCACCTATGGAGCCAACTTCAATTCGGTGAACGAGGCTGTGCGTTCGCTGTCCAACTACGGCGGCAGGCGGGGGCCGCTGGATGCGCAGATCCGCGCGCTGCGCGCCCGCGGCGATGCCGCCGGCCGGCGGGAAGCGCAGCAACTGGCCCGCCGATCGGTGCCGCCGCCCGACTTCGACCTGCTGCTGCTGGCCGAAGGAGGGAACCGCCTGCGCGAGATCGCCTCCCTGCTGCCCTACTACGACATCGACCGTCCCGCGGTGCAGGTGCTCGGGCCCGCCACATGGGAAGGGCAGGCCGCCACACTCGGCCAGGACGGTGCGCTGGTGGGCGCCTGGTTCGCGGCAGCCGACCCGCAGGCGCGGGCGGAATTCGTCGATGCCTATCAGGCCACATATGGCAGCGCCCCGCCGCGCATCGCGGACATCGCCTTCGACGCGGCCGCGATCGCCCGCGTCGTCGCGCAGGGCGGCGGCTACAGCGTCGCCGCGCTGACCGCGCCGGAAGGATTCTCCGGCGCCAGCGGGCTTGTCGCGCTGCGGCCCGATGGCGACGTGCGGCGCGGTCTCGCACTGTTCCAGGTGGAACGGCGCGGCGCGAGCCTGGTGGAGCCCGCGCCCGAGACGCTGGCCGCGCCCGGACTCTGATGCCGCCGACCGGGCCGCTGCCCGGCTTTTCCCTTGGACGGTTGCTGCTTGGCGCGGCCGCCATGGCCGGCGTGCCGCTGCTGGCGCTCGCGGGGCTGTGGATCAGCGGCACGGCCGCGGGTTCCGGGGTGCTGGTGGCCGGGCTGTGCGTGCTCGCCGCCGCGATGCTGCTGTCGGCGATCTGGCTCTCGGACCTCGCGCGGCTGACCGATACGCTGCGGCGCGTCGCTGCGGACGATCCGCCGGCGCCGACCCCCCCGCTGCTGCCGCCGGTCGAGGAGATCGCGCGGGGCATCGAGCGCCTGTCGGTCGCGATGCGGGAGCGGGGTGCGCTGGTCGGCCGGCTGGTGCGCGCGGATGCAGGCATCGTGGAGCGCCTGCCCGACCCGCTGATCGTGCTCGGCGCGGACCGCGCGCCCCTGCGCGCCAACGGCGCCGCCCGCACGACGTTCGGGACCGACATGGCGGCGGTGCTGCGCCATCCGGTGCTGCGCGGTGCAACCGAACGCGCCTTCCAGACCGGCGAACCGCAGACCGCTTCGCTCTACCTGCCGGTGCCGGTGGAACGCGAGCTGGCGCTGTCGGTGATCCCGATGGACCCGCCGCTGGCCGATGGCGGCCGCGCCGTCGTGGTGCTGTCGGACCGCACGCGCGAGCGCGCCGTGGAACGCATGCGCGCCGATTTCGTGACCAATGCGAGCCATGAGCTGCGCACGCCGCTGGCCAGCCTGATCGGCTTCATCGACACGCTGCGCGGTCCGGCTGCGGACGATCCGGACGCGCAGAAGCGCTTCCTCGGCATCATGGCCGAACAGGCGGCGCGGATGAACCGGCTCATCGACGATCTGCTGTCGCTGTCACGGATCGAGCTGAGCGAGCATGAGGCCCCGCGCACCCAGGCCGATCTGGCCGACCTCGCGCGCCGTGCGGCGGCCGGGTTCGAGCCCCGCGTTGCCGATCGCGGGATCACGCTGGATTGCGTGCCGGATGCGGGGCTGCGCCCGGTCCCCGGCGATCCCGACCAGCTCATGCAGGTCCTGTCCAACCTGCTGGAGAACGCGATGAAGTATGGACGGGAGAAGGGCTTGGTCCGCCTGAGCATCACGCCCGCGGAACCGGGCGGGCGCTGGCCCAGCCGGCCGGGCGTGGTGATCGCCGTGGCCGATGACGGGCCGGGCATCGCGCGCGAGCATCTGCCGCGCCTGACCGAACGCTTCTATCGCGTGGACAAGGGACGTTCGCGCGGCGTGGGCGGCACGGGGCTGGGCCTCGCCATCGTCAAGCACATCGTGAACCGTCATCGCGGGCAGCTGGCTATCGACAGCACCGAGGGGCAGGGTACGACCGTTTCCGTCTGGCTGCCGGCGACGGAGCCCGAGACGACACACGCAGGAGGATCTGGTGATGACTGACGACGCAAGCGAGCTGGAGCCGTTGTTCCGCAAGGGGCTGGAGGTGCGGCGCGCCGTGCTGGGCCCCGAATACGTCGATGCCTCGCTCGCCAAGGCAGACGACTTCATGATGGCGCTCCAGCGCATGACCACGGAGCTCTGCTGGGGCTATGCGTGGACGCGCAAGGGGCTGGACCGCAAGACGCGCAGCCTGCTGAACCTCGCCATGATGACGGCGATGCACATGCCGAACGAGCTGAAGCTGCATGTGAAGGGGGCGCTGAACAACGGCGTGACGGTGGACGAGATCAAGGAAGTGCTGATCCAGGCCACCGCCTATTCCGGCATCCCCGCGGGCCTCGAAGCCTTCAAGGCCGCACACGAGGTGCTGGTGAAGGAAGGCGCGCTGCCCGCGGCGAAGGCGGCCGAATAGATGCGCGTCGGGTTTGTCGGCATCGGCCGCATGGGATGGCCGATGGCTGCGCGTCTCGTGGCCGCAGGCCATGACGTCGCCGCCTATGACGCAGCGGAAGGACGTGCGATGTCCTTCGCGCTGGCATCGGGCGCGCGGCCTGCGGCTTCCGCCGGCGATGCGGCGCATGAGGCCGAAGTGGTGATCACCATGCTGCCCGACAGCAAGGTGGTGGAGGCGGCGCTGACCGCGCTGCTGCCCTCCCTCGCGCCGGGTGCGCTGGTGGTGGAGATGAGTTCGGCCTCGCCGTCACATACGGTGCGGCTGGCGGATGTGGTCGCCGAGGCGGGCGGGTCGCTGATCGATGCGCCGGTCTCGGGCGGCGTGAGCCGGGCCGAGACCGGCGAGCTGTCGATCATGGTCGGCGGCGCGGATGCGGACATCGCCCGCGCCGAACCACTGCTGCGCGCCATGGGCACCACGATCACCCGCACCGGCGGTGTGGGCAGTGCGCATGCGATGAAGGCGCTGAACAACCTCGTGTCCGCGGGCGGATTCCTCATCGGGATCGAGGCGCTGCTGATCGGCAAGCGCTTCGGGCTCGATCCCGCGCTGATGGTGGATGTGCTGAACGCCTCGACGGGGATGAGCAATTCCTCCCAGAAGAAGTTCAAGCAGTTCGTCCTGTCGCGCCGGTTCGACTCGGGTTTCGGGCTCGACCTGATGGTCAAGGATGTGTCGATCGCGCTCGACCTGGGCAAGGAGACGAAGACGGCGACGCCGTTCTCGGCGCTGCTGCGGGACCTGTCGGCGGCGGCGCAGGCGATGCTGGGGCCGGGGCACGACCATACGGAGTTCGCGAAGCTGGCGGAGACCTTCGCGGGAGACGAGCTGGGCCCGCCCAGCACTGACTGATACGCAGGCCGGGCGGTGGCGGGTGGCTATATGAAAGCGGCGTTGACCCACAGATGGGTCAGGATGCTCGCCACGTAACCCAGCGCCACCGCCCAGGCCCATCGAAGGTGGTTGATGAACGTGTAGTGGTTGCGCACCAGCCCCATCAGCACCACGCCTGCCGCCGAACCGATGGAGACGAGGCTGCCGCCCACCCCCGTGCTCAGCGTGATGAGCATCCACTGTCCGCTCGACATGTCGGGGTCCATGGTCAGCACCGCGAACATCAGCGGGATGTTGTCGAACGCGGCCCCCACGATGCCGATGGCGATGTTGGCGAAGGTCGGCCCCAGATCGCCGTAAAGGTAGTCCGACAGGCTGGCGAGGTAACCCGCGACGCCCAGCCCCGCGACGGCGAATATGATGCCGAAGAAGAACAGCAGTGTGTCCCACTCCACACGCCGCATCTCCCGGAAGGAATCGAAGGCGAGGGCCTGATCGTCGCGGCGGCGTGCGATCCGCTGGAGGAGGTAGCTGTACATCTGCAGGTAGCCGAGACCCAGCATCATCCCGAGCGCGGGCGGCAGGTTGAAGAAGCTCTTGAAAGAGACGGCGGTGGCGAGCGTTGCGATGAACAGCCAGATCACCACCGCCCCGCCGGGCTTGAGCCGCTTGATCTCGCCCACCGGATCCGGCGCCCCTTTGGGCACGCGGAAATGCATGAAGACGGCCGGAACCAGGAAATTCACCAGCGATGGCAGGAAGAGATGGAAGAATTCCAGGAACTGGAGCTTGCCGCGCTGCCAGACCATCAGCGAGGTGATGTCGCCGAACGGGGAGAAGACGCCGCCCGCATTGGCCGCCACCACGATGACGATGCAGCCCATGACGATGAAATGGTAGTTGCCGACACCGACAGCCACCACCACGGCCCCCATGACCAGTGCTGTCGTCAGATTGTCGATGATGGGGCCGAACACGAAGGAAAGCCCGCCGACCAGCCAGAAGAGCTGCCGGTAGGTCATGTGCCTGCTGACAAGCGCGGTCCGCAGCGTGTCGAAGACGCGCCGCTCCTGCATCGTGTTCACGTAGGTGATCGCCACGATCAGGAAGAGCATCAGCTCGCCATAGTCGAGGATCACATGCTTGGCCGCGGCTTCGAGCGCGGCGCTCTGGCCGCGCATGGCGCAGGCGATGCCGAGAAGCGCCCAGATGAGCCCCGCCGCCAGCATGACGGGCTGCGACTTGTGGAGCTGGATCGCCTTCTCGACGGCCACGAAGCCGTAGGCGACGAAGAAGGTCAGAAGCGCGAGATAGCCGATCGGATGCTGCGTCAGGTCGATGCGCGCGGCGACCTCGCCTGCATGGGCCGGGAGGATGCCCGGGAGGAGCAAGATGAACGTGGCCAAAAGCCGCGGCGATCCGCTTGGGCGCCTCATCTCCCTCCCGCTATGCGCTGGGTTTGAGTCTTGCCCTTTTCATTATCGAAATATGCGCGCCGCGCAAGTGGAGCCTGCGTCAAATACGTCTGCGGGCGGGGAAAATCCTTTCCGGATCTCCCCGCCTGGGCGTGATCAGGTATTCATAGCGTCGAAGAAATCCTGGTTCGTCTTGCTGTACTTCAGCTTGTCGAGCAGGAAGTCCATCGCGTCGTTGGCACCCATCGGGTTCAGGATGCGGCGCAGCACCCACATCTTGGACAGCGTCGCACGTTCGACCAGCAGCTCCTCCTTGCGGGTGCCCGACTTGGTGATGTCGATCGCGGGGAAGGTGCGCTTGTCGCTGATCTTGCGGTCCAGGATGATCTCGGAGTTGCCGGTACCCTTGAACTCCTCGAAGATCACCTCGTCCATGCGGCTGCCGGTATCGATCAGGGCGGTGGCGATGATGGTCAGCGAACCGCCTTCCTCGATGTTGCGCGCCGCGCCGAAGAAGCGCTTCGGGCGCTGCAGCGCGTTCGCGTCCACGCCGCCGGTCAGCACCTTGCCCGAGGAGGGCACGGTGGTGTTGTAGGCGCGCGCGAGGCGCGTGATCGAATCCAGCAGGATCACCACATCGCGCTTGTGCTCGACCAGACGCTTGGCCTTCTCGATCACCATCTCCGCCACCTGCACGTGGCGCGTGGCCGGCTCGTCGAAGGTGGAGGAGATGACCTCCCCCTTCACCGTGCGCGCCATGTCGGTGACTTCCTCCGGCCGCTCATCGATCAGCAGCACGATCAGGAACACCTCGGGGTGGTTCGCGCTGATGCTGGTCGCGATGTTCTGCAGCATCACCGTTTTGCCGGTGCGCGGCGGGGCGACGATCAGCGCGCGCTGGCCCTTGCCGATCGGTGCGATCAGGTCGATCACCCGCGGCGTGTTGTCCTTCGACGGCCCCTTGGCGACGGATTCGAACTTCTCCGTCTCCATCTTCAGCCGCTCATCGGGATATAGCGGCGTGAGGTTGTCGAAGTTGATCCGGTGGCGCACGGCCTCCGGCGGCTCGAAGTTGACGGTGTTGACCTTCAGCAGCGCGAAGTAGCGCTCACCGTCCTTCGGCGCGCGGATCTGGCCTTCCACCGTGTCGCCGGTGCGCAGGCCGAAGCGGCGGACCTGCGTGGGGCTGATGTAGATGTCGTCGGGGCCGGGCAGGTAGTTCGACTGCGGGCTGCGCAGGAAGCCGAACCCGTCGGGCAGGATCTCCAGCGTGCCTTCGCCGTGGATCGCCTGGTCGTTTTCCGCGAGCTGCTTGAGGATCGCGAACATCATGTCCTGCTTGCGCAGGCTGGACGCGTTCTCGATCTGAAGTGATTCCGCGAAGGCCAGGAGGTCCGCGGGGGTCTTTGCCTTGAGTTCGGCGAGGTGCATGGACGCCTCGAGTCAGACGAAAATCCGGGATCGGGATGCGACCCACCGGCCGCCACGGCGCGGACTGCGCTGTGCGATATCCCGGGAGAAGGAGGGGAGCGCCAGCGTCAAGCCGGCAACGAACGCGGGCGAAACCTAGGTACCCAGGAGCCGGTCGTCAACGCGGCAAGTGAGCCCGCGGCGGCCCCGTGTCAAGACGGCTGATACGGATTCCGGCGCTGTATGGTCATGAAATTCCCCGGCTGCGCCAGCGGCGCGAACCCCAGGGCGGCATACAACCCGTGCGCGTCGCGCGTGGCCAGCAGCCAGCGGCGCAATCCCTGCAGTTCCGGGTGCGCCTGCATCGCCGCGACCAGCGCCTTCGACAGGCCGTTTCCGCGATGGCCAGGCAGGACGAACACGTCGCCCAGATAGGCGAAGGTCGCCCGGTCCGTGACCAGCCGGCCGAACCCGACCTGGGCACCGTCCCGGGCGTAGATGCCGAAGCACAGGCTTCCGTCGATGGCACGGTCGACCACATCGCGCGGGATGCCGGGCGCCCAGTAGCTCTCCTCGGAGAGATAGCGATGGATCATGGTGCGATCGAGCCGCGCCGGGTCGGTATCGATCTCGTAGCCGTCGGGAAGGGTCATCAGAAGGGCCGTGCGATCACCATGATGACGATCACGATCATCAGGAGCGTGGGGAGTTCATTCGCGATGCGGTAGTGCCGCTGGGGCCGGCGTGCACGGTCGTGGCGGAACACGCGGACCCATCGGCCGAACACCGTGTGCAGCACCGTCATCAGGATCACGGACAGCGCCTTCATGTGCACCCAGCCCGCGCTCCAGTCGACCAGTCCCGGCGTGAAGACCATCAGCAGGCCGAACAGCCAGGCCGCATGCATGGCCGGGCTCATGATGTAGCGGAACAGGCGATACTCCATCACCTTGAACCGCTCGCTGCCTTCCGATCCCGGCGGCGTGTCGCAGTGATAGACGAACAGCCGCGGCAGGTAGAGCAATCCCGCCATCCACGCGATCACGGAGATCACGTGCAGCGACTTGATCCATGGATAAAGCCAGATCAGGGCATCGCTCATGACGCCTCGGCGAATCCCAGCAACCGCGGCAGCCGGCTCATGTCGGTGAACAGTTCCGCGCCGCTTTCCCGCAATCCCGGCGTCTCGTGCCGGGCATAACCAAGCACGCGGCAGCCGGCGGCGATGCCGGCACGAATGCCCATCGCCGTATCTTCCACCACCGCGCAGCGCGCAGGATGCATGCCGCAGGAAGACGCGGCGGCGAGATATAGGTCAGGCGCCGGCTTTGGCTGTGCGACATCCTGATGGGAGAAGACGCGTCCGGCGAAGATTTCGGTCAGGCCCAGATGCGCGATCTTGTAGTGCAGCTCCTCGCGGCCGGAATTGCTCGCGACCGCCATGGGCACGCCGTGCGCGTGCAGGCTCCGGATCGCATCGATCACGCCCGGTACGGGTTCCAGTTCCGCATGCAGCGCCGCGGAGATGCGCTGGCCGACGCGCTTGCGCCAGCCTTCGGGAAGCGGGCCGACACGGGCCACCAGCGCCTCATTCAGCATGGCCCCGGTCATGCCCTGGAACCGCTTCTGTTCCTCCTCCACCGTCATCGGCCAGCCAAGTGCGGTGATCTCCTCGGCCAGGACACGTGCGATCACGGTTTCGCTGTCGGCGATGACACCATCGCAATCGAACAGGACGGCATCCGGGCGCGGATGAACAAGGTGCATCTGCGTCATGCGAACTCCGGCTTGCGCCAAGATGCCGCGGTCGTGTGCGGGCAATCACGATGCGCCTTCGGGCATTGCCGCCCGCCCGCATGGGAGCAGAGCGCACGATCGCTTGTCACGGTCCGCCGCACCAGATCCGCGAGCGCTGCGATGAAGGCCGGGTCGCTGTTCTGGGTCGACACGCGGAAATAGCCCGGCACGCCGAGCTTGCGCGCAAGGTCGCCATACTCGACATCGAGCTCGACCAGCGTTTCGCTGTGTTCCGACACGAACGCCACGGGAACCACCAGCACCGCGGTCCTGTCGTGCGCCGCGGCCTCGATCGCGGCTTCGGTCGATGGGCCGATCCAGACCTGCGGCGTCACGCGGGACTGATAGCAGATCGTGTGATCCGTATCCTCAAGCCCCGCGGCGGCAACGATCCGCGCCACGCTCTGTTCCACCTGCCACTGATAGGGATCGCCCGCCTTGACGATGCTCTCCGGCAACCCGTGGGCCGAGAACAGGATGCGCAATCCCGTGCCGGAACCGATCTCGGCGCGGGCGCGTTCGTAATGCGTGCGCAGGATCGCCGCCGTGGCGTTCACGAAGCCCGTATCCGAATGCCAGCAGCACAGGGCGGTCGTCCGCGCCACGAGGCCGCGTCGCGCGGCCGCATCGCGCCAGGCGATCAGGCTCGATCCCGTCGTTGTGGTGGAGAACTGGGGATAGAGGGGCACCAGCACGATGCGGTCCGGGCCGTAGGCCTTCACCGCATCGACCGCCGCATCGGTCATCGGATGCCAGTAGCGCATGGCGATGAAGCAGCGCAGGTCCAGGTCGGGCGTCAGGCTGGCTTCCAGCGCGGCGGCCTGCTGTTCGGTCAGTTCCAGCAGCGGCGACCTGCCGCCGAGCAGGGCATAGTTCTCCATCGCCGGTGGCGTACGCCGGCGCGTGATGAGCCACGCCAGAAGCGGGCGGATCGGAAACGGGGCGCGGATGATGGCCGGATCGGAAAACAGGTTGTGCAGGAAGGGCCGCACCGCTTCCGGCCTGTCCGGCCCGCCCAGATTGAACAGGACGACCGCGATCTTCACGAAGCAGCCCTGACACGCGCGATCAGGGACGCCACGTGGCCGGGCGGCGTCTCCGGGACGATCCCGTGCCCGAGATTGAAGATGAAGCGCCGTCCACGCATCGCGGCGAGAATGGCATCCGCCGACCGGTCCAGCACATCGCCACCGGCAACCAGCGCCAGGGGATCGAGATTCCCCTGCATGGCCACCCGTTCCGGAATCACGGCCTTGGCAACGGCCAGATCGACCGATGTGTCGAGGCCGACCGCATCGACACCGGACCTCGCCGTGTAGTCCGCGAGCGAAAGTCCCGCGAGCCGCGGAAAGCCGATCAGCGGGATCTTCGGATAACGCGCACGGACAGCGGCCGTGACGCGGGCAGTGGCAGCCGTGACATGACGTGCGAACAGACCGGGCGGCAGGATTCCGGCCCAGGTGTCGAAGAGCATCAGAACCTGGGCACCGGCTTCGGCCTGTGCGCACAGATACTGGATCGTCGCCTGCTCGATCATTGCGATCAGGCGGTCGAACACCGCGGGATCGCGATAGGCCAGGCCCCGCACCTGCGCGAAATCCCGCGATCCGCCGCCCTCGACCATGTAGCAGGCGACCGTGAAGGGGGCGCCGGCGAAGCCGATCAGCGCGACCTCTTCCGGCAGCGCCGCACGCACGCGTCGCACCGTCTCCGACACCGGGGCGAGCCGGTCCGGATCGTAGCGCAACGCATCCACGCCCGCCGCGTCGCGCAAGGGGGGAAGCAGCGGCCCTTCGCCTTCGACGTAGCGCAACCCCTGCCCCAGCGCGAACGGGATCAGCAGGATGTCCGCGAACAGGATCGCCGCGTCCATTCCAAAGCGGCGAACCGGCTGCAGCGTCACTTCCGCCGCCAGTTCAGGCGTGAAGCACAGGTCAAGGAAGCTGCCGGCCTTGGCCCGGACCGCCCGGTACTCGGGCAGATACCGGCCGGCCTGACGCATCAGCCACGTGGGGGGCGGCCAGACAGGCTCGCCCCCCAGCACACGGAGGATCGGAGGAACCACGCACCCTCTCTAAACAGAGATTCTTCTTTCGAGAATGTGGTGGTGCCTGTTGGGCCTGTGGATGTCGGGGAACCCCGGGTTCGGATTCGCCGGAGGAGATATATCCACAGCAAAATACCACCGTAATCCTTTGAAAAAATTAACTTAAAATCCTATGTCCACAAACGCGACATCCGATCCGGAAAACCGTCACGGCGCTGCGATGCGCGCCGGGTTCCGCACGCAATGCGGCGCGACCGGCCCGGCCGTCCGCTTCATCCACGCTTTCCACGCTCATCCCCGCTATTGTCCGGAGCATGCAGACCCGCCTGTTCAACCTTCACCTCGTCTCGGATGCGACCGGGGACACGCTGAACGCGGTAGCCCGTGCCTCGCTCGCGCAGTTCGAGGACACGAGCATCGTGCACCACCGGTGGAGCCTGATCCGCACGCGGTTTCAGTTGCATCGCGTGATCGAAGGCATCGAATCGGAGCCGGGCCCGGTCCTGTCCACCTTGCTGGACCAGGGCATGCGCACGGAGCTGGAGACGGCCTGCGGCAGGCTCGGCGTGCGGCTGGTTCATGTGCTCGACCCGACCATGTCGATGCTGCAGGAGGCGCTGGGCGCCAAGGCGCAGGCCCGGCCCGGCCGGCAATACGTGCTGGACGCCGATTATTTCCGCCGTATCGACGCGATGCATTTCGTGCTCGCCCATGATGACGGGCAGGCGCTGGCGGGGATCAACGAATCGGATGTGGTGCTGGTCGGCGTGTCGCGGTCGTCCAAGACGCCGACCTCGTTCTATCTGGCCAACCGCGGCGTGAAGGCGGCCAATGTGCCGCTGGTGCCGAACCTGCCCCTGCCCGAGGCGCTTGACGAAGTTTCCGTGCCCGTGATCGGCCTGACCATCGAAGTGGAGGCGCTGATAGAGATCCGGCGCCATCGCCTGCGGCTGATCGGCGCTGGCCAGGTCCATCAGGACGCCGGGGAATACATCGACCCGGAAGCCGTGAAGGCAGAGCTGATCTGGGCACGGCGCTTCTGCACGCAGAAGGGCTGGCCGGTGGTGGATGTGACCCGGCGCTCCATCGAGGAAACGTCGGCGACGGTGCTTCAGCTCATGGAGGCATGGCATCTGCGCCGCGCCCGCAGCCGTGCTTCGGAGGCGACAGCCTGACCCTGCAAGCCCCGAACCCGCGGCTGGTGCTTGCCAGCCAGTCATCCGCCCGGTCCGCGCTGCTGCGCGATGCGGGCCTGACTTTCGAAGCGAAGGCCGCGCGCGTGGACGAAGACGCGATCAAGGCCTCCGCCCGCGCGGAAGGTCTTGATGCGTCTGAAGCCGCGCTGCTGCTGGCGGAGGCCAAGGCGATGCGGATTGCGCGAACCGAACCGGATGCGCTGGTGATCGGCGCCGACCAGATGCTGGTCTGCGACGGCGCGTGGTTCGACAAGCCTGCGGACCGGCAGGCCGCCACCGTCCAGCTACGGGCGCTGCGTGGCCGGACTCATGAACTCGTCTGCGCGGTGACCTGCCATCGCCACGGCGGTCGGGTTTGGCAGCACGTGGCCCGGCCGCGCCTGACCATGCGCGAATTCAGCGACCGCTTCCTCGACGCCTATCTGGATGCCGAAGGCGACGCCGTTCTGGGTTCGGTCGGGGCCTATCGCCTCGAAGGCCCCGGCCTGCACCTGTTCGCGAAGGTCGAAGGCGAATTCGGCGCCATCCTTGGCCTGCCGATGCTCGCGCTGCTGGGATTCCTGCGCGGGCACGGCGTGCTGATGACCTAGCGCGGGCTACCCGACGGGATCGGCCTGATCGGCTTGCGCCGGTTCCGCGGCGGAAACGACCACCATCGCGGGCTTCAGCAGCCGCCCGTTCAGAGTCCAGGCGCTGCTCCAGGCCTGCAGCACGGTTCCGGGCGGATGCTCGGCCGAAGGCTGCTGGGCCATTGCCTGGTGGCGTTCGGCATTGAACGCCTGGCCGGTCGGATCCTCGCGCTCGATCCCGTTGCGGGCGAGGATGCCGAGGAACTGCCGCTCCACGCCTTCGAACCCGCTGCGCAGCTTGGTGACGAGGTCGGGTTCGTCGGGTCCTGGCTCGGGCAGGCTGGCAAGGCCGCGGCGCAGGTTCTCGGCCGCCTCCACCACGTCGGCGGCGAATTTCTGCACGGCGTACTGGCGTGCGTCGTCGACCTCGCGCTTGGTGCGGGCGCGCAGGTTCTGCATTTCCGCCTCGGCGCGCAGCCATTTGTCGCGCAGCTCCGCGACCTCGCCTTCCAGCGCGGCGATGCGTGCCTCCGGATCGGGGATGGGGGCTGGGTCGGGGGCGGCGGACCCGGCGGCCTCGCCCCCGGCCGGCGGAACCGGCTGTGGCTGTTCGTTCTCTGTGCTCATGGCGTGTGATCTCGTCGGCCATGAGGTAGGGCAGCAGGCCGGCCAGGACAAGCCGCCGGCATGTCTCGGACGACCTGGGTCGGGGGTCAGTGCAGCAGCGCCACGAGCAGCGGCAGCGTCGCGATGGCGGCGACATGCTGGCTTGTGGTGATCGCGGCCATCAGCGTGGCGTCGCCCCCCATCTGCCGTGCCGTCACGTAGCTGGTGGACGCCGTGGGCAGGCCCATGAACAGCGTCACCAGCGCCGTGGCGGCAGGATCGACGCCCGCGATCGTGGCCGCGGCGAAGACCAGCGCCGGGACGATAAGCAGCTTCACCGCCCAGGTCGCGGCCTGAACATGCAACCGCGCACGCAGACTGCCCAGCGTCAGCGCCGCGCCCACCGCCATCAGCCCGAGTGCGACGGAGGCCTGGCCGAGTGCGCGCAGCAGCGGTGCGACGCCCGGCGGCACGCCGCCCAGCGCGTTCAGGACGAAGCCCGCAGCACAGCCGGCGACCAGCGGATTGGTGGCGAGCGTGCGCACGAAGCCCGCGAGCGACGGCCGCCCGGTACTGCCGCCATGGGCGAACATCGCCACCAGGACGAGGTTCACCAGCGGCACGATCAGCCCGGTCAAAACCGCGCCTACCGCGAGCCCTGACGCGCCGAACAGCGGCCCGGCCAGCGCGAAGCCCAGGAAGTTGTTGAAGCGGATGTCCCCCTGGACCACCGATGTGAAGGCAGGGAAGTCCAGGCCGAACAACCGGCGCAGGATCAGGCTGATGGCGAAGCCGGCCGCGATCCCGACACCGATCGCGGCAAGCAGCCGCAGCAGTGGCAGGGCCGTCAGTGTCGCCTGGCCGATGGAGACCGTAAGCAGCGCCGGCAGCAGCACGAAGAAGACCAGCCGTTCGATCCCCGCCCACATGGCGGGATCCGGGAAGGGCCCCCGGCGCAGCAGATGGCCGATGAGGATGAGCCCGAAGGCGGGGATGAAGGCTTCGAGATAGGGAACCATGCGCTGGCGGGCCGCGCGCTGCGGCTACCGCACTCCTCCGGGCCAGAGCACCACGCGCAAGGTCTGCAGAATGATCAGCAGGTCGAGCGCCAGGCCGAAATTCTTCACGTAGTACAGGTCGTAGCTGAGCTTTGAACGCGCGTCGTTGAGCGATGCGCCGTAGGGGTAGTTGATCTGCGCCCAGCCGGTCAGGCCCGCCTTGACCAGATGCCGCTCCTCGAACAGCGGCAGTTGCACGGCGAGGTCGCGGATGAACTCCGGTCGTTCCGGTCGGGGCCCGACGAAGGACATGTCGCCCTTCAGGATGTTGATGAGCTGCGGCAGCTCGTCGAGCCGTGTGCGCCGCAGGAAACGGCCGATCCGGGTAATGCGCGGATCCTTCTCCGCGGCCCAGACCGCGCCCATCTTCTCGGCATCCACGCGCATGGTCCGCAGCTTCAGGATGTGGAAGATCCGTCCGCCCTGCGTCACGCGGGCCTGCCGGTAGATGGCCGGCCCCGGGTCGTCCAGCTTCACGGCCAGTGCCGCCAGCAGCAGGAACGGTGCAGTCAGCAGCAGCAGTGCGCCGCTGACGGTGACGTCCAACACACGTTTCAGCGCGCGGTCGATCGGGCTGAAGGTGAACCCGTCCGTCACCAGCAGCCACCCGAGCTCCAAACGCTTGATGTCGATGCGGCCGATCTCGCGCTCCAGGAAGCGGAGATATTCGCTGACCGGGTATCCGCCGGTCTTGCAGGCCAGCAGCTGGTGCATCGGCAGGCCGCGGCGATCGTCCGGGGCGATGACGATCTCGTCGGCGGCGCAGCGTTGCGCGATCACCAGGAACTCCGACTGCGCGTTCGGCTGGACGACCCGGTCCCCCTCCGCCTCGACCAGGCGCGGATCCGGATCGCCCACATCGACGAAGGTCAGGTCATAGGCGATCGAGCGCCCCTCCCGCCGCAGCAGCAGGGCAAGGTCCCAGGCCCGCTGTCCGGCTCCGATGACCAGAACCCGGCGGCGCAGCGCCCCGCGATGGCGCAGCGCGAAGGTGGCCACGCGGGTCAGCGTGCCGAAAACCAGGAAGCCGCCAAGCGCGGTCGCGAGCGCGGCACCCGTACCGTAGACCGGCGGGTCGAAGGGCGGCAGCGCGGCGGCGGCGAAGGCCGCGGTCAGGCTGCCGAGCAGTGCTGCCAGTGCGGCGCGCCCCAGCGACTTGCGTGTCTCCACCAGCGCTTCCCGCCGGTAGAGGCCGAACGCGGCGAGGAACAGCAGCCACGTGACGGCATAGAGCGCCAGGCCCGGGGGGCCGGGCCGGTATCCGGACGGCAGGATCAGCAGCGCCAGCGCCGGCCACAGCAGAATGGCGGCGATCAGGTCCAGCAGAAGAAGAGCCCGGCCAGCGGAGATCATGAAACGTGCGTCGCGATCGGATGCCCGCGCCCGTGTCGCACAAGTCGGTCCGGCGCGCATGCGCGCCAGGTCATATCAACAAAAGATATCAGAACGCCCTGCCTGTGGTCCGTGTCAGGGCCGAAGTGATGCCGGGGGATGGTGGCGGATTGGCGGCGATCTCGCGCAGACATTCGGTTTCAGCGATCCCGGAGATGCCCGCGGCACGGGCCTGCGCATGCGCGACGCGTCCTTCGCCGGAAGCCCTGTCGCGATACAGCATCACGTCCAGCAGACAGCTCTCTCCGCGATACAGCCAGACCTCCGCCGGCCCGTCGGTACGGATCAGGTCCGGGCTGCCCAGGGTCGCGCGGATTGTCCCGGAGGCGGCGCCGATCAGGGCCTGTGCATGCGCCGGGAAGTGTTCTGCGGGATTCGGCGGCGGCTGTCCGGGAAGCCGCCGCCGCACGGTGGCGGCCGGCCGGGCATCCGGATGCGCGCCGGTCGCGGCAAGGGATGCCCGCGTCGTCGCCAGCGCCTCGTGCATCGCATCCGCGGCGCGCACGTCATTCTGCCCCGGCCCCGCCGCGCAGGCGGAGACGAGGGCAACCACCGCCATCAGGAAGAGGCGCGCCGTCATGGCGCAAAGCCTCCATCAACCCACAGATGTCCGGCCCGAACATATGAGCCGTCCCGGACTTATGCCAGCGGCGTTCGTGGTCGCGGCAACAGGAGAATGCCGCCCCTCACCCTCGGGCGAGGGGCGGCGGGACTCACTCGGCGGCGGATTCCTTCACCAGGGACGGCTGCGGCCGGGCCGCGTCCGTCGTGGTGCTGGCGCCTTCGGTCATCATCTGCATCTGGCCGGAAATCTGTCCGCCTTCCTCGACCTGCAGACGGCGATACTTGGCGGTGCCGAGAAGCTTGCCGGTCGCGCGCAGGATCAGCGTACCGCGGGCGGTCAGCGTGCCGTCCAGCGTGCCGGCGATCTCGGCCTCGTCCACCTCGACCGCGCCCTTGAACACGCCGCCCTGGGCAATGGCGAGTTCGGCGGCGTGGATCATGGACGCTTCGACCGTGCCTTCCACGACCAGGCGTTCGGCATCCTGCACCGTGCCCTGCAGGCTGATGCCGCGTCCGACGACCAGGGTGCGGCGTTCGGCCGCCTCGCGCCTGGGCGCGGCGGCTGCTGGACGGGCGTTGCCGACCGGCGAGTTCGGCGTGCCGGGGGGCTGAAGCGGCGTGAAAGACTTGCCCATGCTGGGGGGCTCCTTGGCGGGACGGAACGGGGGAACGCCAAGGCCGCTGTCCGGCGCGGGCTTGGCGGCGGGGCTGGCGGGCGTCGACGGCGGGGCTTCGCTGCCGGGCTCGTCGGGCTTGCGGCGTCGGAACACTCTTGAGGCCCTCCCTGGCCGCGTCATCGGGACACGGCCACTCTGCTCGATCGGTTCGTGTGATGCGAGATGACGGCCGGGCGGGATCGCACCCGTCCGGTCACATATCTTGCGACAACGGCTTCGGGCTTACACGTGCCATCTGATGTCAACAACCCTGATCGCTGCGCATTATCCTCAGCTTTTCTGCGATCTGTGCAAGACATGCACCATCGCTGCGATGCCGAGGGGAGGAACCAGCAGGTTCAGCACCGGCAGTGTCGCCAATAGCGCGAGCATTCCCCCCACCACGAATACTTGCGCGCGTATCCGCCGGCGTAATGCAGCGGCCTCGCGCTGGGGCATCCGGCGCGCGGCCACTTGCTCGAACAGTTCGCGTCCCAGGACGTATGCCGTCACGGCCCAGAACACGACCACGCCCGCGCCGGGGACCAGCAGGAACGGCAGCGCGAGCAGATTGAGCAGCAGCGCCTGGAGGAAGATCGCGAGCGCCCCCCATGTCTGGGCCAGGACGGATGCGCCCCTGGCCGGCGGCAGGCCGGGGTAGTGCCGCCGTTCGACCGTCGCGGCGACGCGGTCGAGGAACAGGGTGGAGATCGCGATCGCCGCGGGAACGAACAGCCATAGCGCCAGCAGCAGCGCCGCCACGCCCGACAGCGCCTCAAGCGCCCAGGCGATCCAGCCCGTGCCCGCCGCCAGCCAGGCGACCACCCGGACCGACGCCGCGAGCAGGGCGGCGAACAGCAGTGCCGCCCCGAGCAGGCCGCGCAGGACCACGCCGCGGATCGACGGATCGGGCAGGTCGCGCAGGGCGAGCAGCAGAGCGGTCATGGATTGTGGCACCCCGGCACGGATGATACGCGCCGGCAGCCCCCTGCTTCCGGAGATTCCATGGCGGACCCCCGCTTCGACATTCTCGGCATCGGCAACGCGATCGTGGACGTCCTGGCACGCACGGACGATGCCTTCCTCGACAAGCACGGCATGCGCAAGGGGGCGATGACGCTGATCGACGCCACCGACGCCGAACGCATCTACGCAGCCATGCCGCCCGCGCAGGAAGCCTCGGGCGGGTCGGCGGCGAATACCTGTGCGGTCGCGGCCATGCTGGGCGCGCGCGTCGCCTATCTGGGCAAGATCGCGGACGACCAGCTCGGCCGCGTGTTCGCGCATGACATCAGGGCCGGCGGTGTCGCGTTCGACGCGGCGCCGCTGCAGAACGGGGCGCCGACCGCGCGCTGCCTGATCCTGGTCACGCCGGACGGGCAGCGGACGATGAACACCTTCCTGGGCGCCTGCGTGGCGCTGGGCGAGCAGGATGTGGATGCCGCCCTGGTCGCCGACGCGGCGGTGACCTACCTGGAAGGCTATCTGTTCGATCCGCCCGCCGCCCAGGCCGCGTTCCGCAAGGCGGCCGCGGCCGCGCGCGGGGCGGGGCGGAAAGTGGCGCTGAGCCTGTCCGACCCGTTCTGCGTGAACCGCCATCGCGCCGCGTTCCGCGCGCTGGTGCGCGACGACGTGGACATCCTGTTCGCGAACGAGGCGGAGATCGCGGCGTTGTACGAGGCGGAGTTCGACGCGGCGGCGGAGGCAGCGCGGGCGGATGTGGCGATCGCGGCGCTGACGCGGAGCGAGGCGGGCAGCGTGATCGTGGCAGGCGCGGAGACAGCGGTGGTGCCGGCAGCCCCGACCGCCGTGGTGGACACGACCGGCGCGGGCGATGCCTACGCGGCGGGCTTCCTGGCGGCCTGGGCGCGCGGGGAAGCGCTTGCCGCGTGCGGGGCGTTGGGCAGCCGGGCGGCGGCCGTCACCATCGCCCGGATGGGCGCGCGGCCCGATCCGGCAGCGCTGGCCTAAGCGGAGGGGCGGTCGCAACCAAGCCGGCCGCGGCGCGTTCATGCCTGTCGAACAACGGATGAGGCATGCCATGCGCACACCCGTGATACTGTCCGCGGCCCTGCTTGCCGCGGCTCCGGCCTTCGCCCAGCTTTCGCCGTCCCCGCCCGCCCCGGTGCAGCGCGTGGTCCCGAACCCCGAGACCGTGCGTGCCGCCGCCGCATCGCGCCAGGAGACGGCGCGCGGGGCGGCGACCGCGCTCTCGCTGCTGCAGCAGGCGGACCGGGAACTGGCTTCCGGCCGGCTTGTCGCCGGTCGAGAGGCAATCGAACAGGCGGAAACCCGCGCCCTGACGCGGACGGTCCTTGCCTCCCGGGCCGGCAGTCCCGCCTCGGATCCGGTGCTGACCGAAACCTCGGCGGCCCGGGCCGCGATCGCCGCGCGGGACGTGCCGCAGGCGCGCAGCCGTGTCGCCGCGGCCATCCGCCTGATCGAGGCGGGCGTTGAACCCGCGGCGCGCGACACCCCCGGCGCGGCCCCGCCTTCGCCCGGCAGCGAGATGCCGCCGCCGCTGCCGCCGACCGCGCGGCCGCTCGACTGAGGAAGGGGCCGGGGCGGCCAGCCCCGCGTCACGAGCAGGGGACGGGGCAGCCACACGCGCCGCTCCGTCCTCGCTTTTTGCGCTCCGCATCCGTATGTGTGCGGCGCAGCAACGGCCCGCACGCATCATGGATATCCGAAACGTCGCCATCATCGCGCATGTCGATCATGGCAAGACCACCCTTGTTGACCAGCTCCTCCGCCAGTCCGGCGCGTTCCGCGACAACCAGGCGGTGGCCGAGCGGGTCATGGATCGCAACGACCTGGAGCGCGAGCGCGGGATCACCATCCTCGCCAAGTGCACCTCGGTCGTCTGGAACGACACGCGCATCAACATCGTGGACACGCCCGGCCACGCCGATTTCGGCGGCGAGGTGGAGCGCATCCTTGGCATGGTGGACGGCGCGGTGGTGCTGGTGGACGCGGCGGAGAGCGTGCTGCCGCAGACCAAGTTCGTGGTCGGCAAGGCGCTGGCGCGCGGGCTGCGGCCGATCGTGGTGGTCAACAAGGTCGATCGCGGCGACGCAAGGCCGGACGAGGTCCATACCGAGGTGTTCGATCTGTTCGCCGCCCTCGGTGCGGATGACGACCAGCTCGACTTCCCCATGCTCTATGCCTCGGGCCGGCAGGGCTGGGCGGATGAGACGCTGGACGGGCCGCGCAAGGACCTGTCCGCGCTGTACGACCTGATCCTGCGCCACGTGCCGGCGCCGAAGCTGGACGCGGACGCACCCTTCGCGATGGTCGCCTCGATCCTCGACTACGACAATTACCTGGGCCGGGTGCTGACCGGCCGCGTCGAGCAGGGGCGTGCGAAGGTCAACATGCCGCTGAAGGTGCTGCGCGCCGACGGAACGGTGGTGGAGACCGGCCGGCTGACCAAGCTACTGTCCTTCCGCGGGCTGGAGCGCGTGCCGGTCGAGGAGGCGGAGGCGGGCGACATCGTCGCGATCGCCGGCCTCGCCGAAGGCACCATCCCGGACACGGTCGCCTCCCCCGAGGTGACGGCGGCGCTGCCCGCGATCCCGGTCGATCCGCCGACCCTGGCCATGACCTTCCGCATCAATGACGGCCCGCTGGGCGGGCGCGAGGGCAAGAAGGTCACATCGCGCCAGATCCGCGACCGGCTGTTCCACGAGGCCGAGGGCAACGTGGCCATCCGCGTCACCCAGAGCACCGAGGCGGAGGCGTTCGAGGTGGCCGGTCGCGGCGAGCTTCAGCTCGGCGTGCTGATCGAGACGATGCGCCGCGAGGGCTTCGAGCTGACCATCGGCCGCCCGCGCGTGCTGACCCGCGAGAACCCGGAGACGGGCGCGCGCGAGGAGCCGTTCGAGGAAGTGCTGATCGACGTTGACGAGCCCTATTCGGGCGTCGTGGTCGAGAAGATGAGCCAGCGGCGCGGCCAGATGCAGGACATGCGCCCCTCCGGTGGCGGCAAGCAGCGCCTGACCTTCATCATCCCGAGCCGGGGGCTGATCGGCTATCACGGCGAGTTCCTGACCGACACGCGCGGCACCGGCATCATGAACCGGCTGTTCCATGGCTACGCGCCCTGGGCCGGGCCGATCGAGGGCCGCCGCAACGGCAGCCTGATCTCCTCCGCCGACGGGGAGGCGGTGCACTACGCCCTGTTCTATCTGCAGGAGCGGGGCGTGCTCTTCGTCGAGCCGGGCGAGAAGGTCTACGTGGGCATGATCCTGGGCGAGCACTCCAAGCAGTCGGACCTGGAGATCAACCCGATCAAGGAGAAGAAGCTCACCAACATCCGCGCCGCCGGCAAGGACGACGCGATGCTGCTGGTGCCGCCGCGCCGGATGAGCCTGGAACAGGCCATCGCCTATATCGAGGACGACGAGCTGGTGGAGGTGACGCCGGCCGCGGTGCGCCTGCGCAAGCGTCATCTCGACCCGCATGCGCGCAAGCGGGCGGAGCGGGCGGCGGAGAGCGAGGCGGCGTAAGCGCCCGAGGGGCGGGTGACGCCGTCTTACGGCGCCTTCGCCACGCCGGTGATCTCCACTTTCCAGGCGGGGTCCACCAGCTTCGCCTCGATCGTCATGCGCGCGGGCTTGTGCGCGGGGTCGAGCCAGCGGTCCCAGGCGCGGTTCATCGCCGGCGCGTCCTTGATATCGGCCAGCACGATGGTCGCGCTGACCAGGGCGCGCTTGTCCGTCCCGGCTTCGGCAAGCAGCGCATCGATCTGCGCCAGGATGTCGGCGGTCTGGCCTTCGGCATCCAGCGTGGCGTCGTCCGCCACCTGACCCGCGAGCCAGATCATCCCGCCCGCCACCACGGCCCCGGACAGCCTCGTCTCCTCGGCCAGACGCCTGATCGTCATGCGCGTATCCCCTTGTCGCGATTCCGGACGGGGTTAAGGCCATGCGCGACCGCATGGCAATCGCCCGCCATCCGCGCGATCAGTGGCCTGTCCGGGTTCGGGTGCTTTCCTGTCAGAGCGATCAGTCGATGTTATGCTGCCGGAACAGGACCCAGCTCGAAACCCCGCTGATCAGCAGGGTGATTACGATGCCGCACACCACCACCGCCGCCGTGTAGACCAGCGCCTTCTCCGGCGGGCAGCGCATCAGCACCGGCAGGCCGGTGTAGATCAGGTACAGGCTGTACAGGCCCAGGATGCCCAGCACGGCGATCATCGGGATCAGGCTGAAGATGCCGGCCAGCCAGACGGCGGTCGCGCCATAGACCGCGACCTTCATGGCCGCGACCTCATCCCTGGCCCCGCCGAAGGTCGGGGCCAGGATTTCGATGATCTTGCCGAAGAGCCAGAGGCCGACGAGGCCGAGCACGTATTGCACGATCGCCTGGAACAGGGCCGTCGAGGCTGGCAGGTGAAATGTCTGGCCGCGGACGCTGAAGCCGATCACGGAGATCCCGATGAAGCCCGCGATCGCCGGGATGGCGGCCAGGATCATCGCATAGCCGGTGAACAGCCCGCCGGTCGTGGCCGGCTCGGCCGCGATGCGGGGCCATTCGGTCTTGGGCGAAACGATCAGCGCCTTGGCGCGTGCGACGATATCCATTCCCATTTATCTCCCGGACTGCAACGAACCCTGCCCGCAGACCGGCCATCGCCGCAACCCGCTTGCCCGTCCCTGGGGCCTGCCGCATAGCTTTCGCCATGAACGACGCGGCGCCCCGCCCTCGCTACGATTTCGCCACGGCCGAGCCGCGCTGGCAGGCCGAATGGGACAAACGCGGCTGCTTCGCTGCCCAGGACGTGCCTGCCGGCAGCCGGCCCAAGTATTACGTGCTGGAGATGTTCCCCTACCCGTCGGGGAAGATCCACATGGGCCACGTGCGCAACTACACGCTGGGCGACGTGGTCGCCCGCTACAAGCGCGCCCGCGGCTTCGACGTGATGCACCCGATGGGCTGGGACGCCTTCGGCCTGCCGGCGGAGAACGCCGCACGGGAGCGTAACATCCACCCGGCCGACTGGACCTACCAGAACATCGCCAACATGCGCGCCGAGCTGAAGCGCATGGGCCTGTCGCTGGACTGGTCGCGGGAGTTCGCGACCTGCGATCCCGAATATTACGGCCAGCAGCAGAAGCTGTTCCTGGATTTCCTGAAGGCCGGGTTGGTCGAACGCAAGGAATCCTGGGTCAACTGGGACCCGGTGGACGGCACCGTGCTCGCCAACGAGCAGGTGATCGATGGCCGCGGCTGGCGGTCGGGTGCCCTGGTGGAGAAGAAGCAGCTCAGCCAGTGGTTCCTGGCCATCACCAGGTATGCGCCGGAGTTGCTGGAGGCGCTGGACGGCCTCGACCGCTGGCCCGAGCGCGTGAAGCTGATGCAGGCCAACTGGATCGGCCGCAGCGAGGGCGCGCGGCTGCGCTTCCCGCTTGCCGAGCCGATCGATGGCATCGCGGAGGCCGAGGTCTTCACCACGCGGCCGGACACGCTGTTCGGCATGTCCTTCCTGGCGGTGGCGCCGGAGCATCCGCTGGCGGCGGCGGCCGGCGCGCGCGATCCGAAGGTCGCCGACTTCATCGCCGAATGCCGCCGCATGGGCACCAGCGAGGCGCTGATCGAAACCGCCGAGAAGAAGGGCATCGACACTGGGCTGCGGGTCGGCCACCCCTTCCTGAAGGGCGTGACCTTCCCGGTCTGGATCGCGAACTTCGTGCTGATGGAATACGGCACCGGTGCGCTGTTCGGCTGCCCGGCGCATGATGCGCGCGACCTGGAGTTCGCCCGGAAATACGCGCTGCCGGTGAAGCCGGTGGTGCTGCCGAAGGGCGCGGATGCGGCGGGCTTCGCGATCGGCGCCGAGGCGTTCACCGATGACGGCACGATCATCAATTCGGACTTCCTGAACGGGCTCGATGTGGTCGCCGCCAAGCGCGCGGCCATCGAAAAGCTGGAAGCGCTCGGCGTGGGGCAGGGCGTGGTGAACTGGCGCCTGCGCGACTGGGGTGTCTCCCGCCAGCGCTACTGGGGCTGCCCGATTCCGGTGATCCATTGCGATACCTGCGGCGTGGTGCCGGTTCCCGAAGCCGACCTGCCGGTGACGCTGCCGAAGGACGTGGATTTCTCGAAGCCGGGCAATCCACTCGACAACCACCCGACCTGGAAGGACGTGTGCTGCCCGTCCTGCGGCGCGCCGGCGCGGCGGGAGACGGACACGTTCGACACGTTCGTGGACAGTTCCTGGTACTTCGCACGCTTCTGCTCGCCGCGTGCCGCTGTGCCGACCGACCGCAAGGCGGTCGATCACTGGCTGCCGGTCGATCAGTATATCGGCGGCATCGAGCACGCGATCCTGCATCTGCTCTACAGCCGCTTCTTCGCCCGCGCGATGACCGCGACCGGGCACCTGGCCGTGGCCGAGCCTTTCGCCGGGCTGTTCACCCAGGGCATGGTGCTGCACGAGAGCTACAAGTCGCAGGACGGAAGCTGGCTGTACCCGGAGGAGGTGGAGTTCTCCACCGCCGCGGACGGAACCCGCAGCGCCACCCGCAAGGGCGGCAGCGACAAGGTGACGATCGGCCGCGTCGAGGCGATGTCGAAGTCCAAGCGCAACACCGTCGATCCCGGCGCGATCATCGCCCGGTTCGGCGCCGACACGGCGCGCTGGTTCATCCTGTCCGACAACCCGCCCGACCGGGAGATGGAGTGGACCGAGGCAGGCGCGAACGGCGCCTTCCGCTTCACCCAGCGCCTGTTCCGGCTGGCGGAAGCGGTGGCGGAGATCGCCCCGGCCGATGTTCCTGATATGTTCTCGCCCGCCGCCAAGGCGCTGCGGCAGGCCACGCACCGGACCATCGCCGCGGTGACCGAGGCGCTGGAGACCTTCGCCTTCAACGTGGCGGTCGCCCGTATCCACGAATTCGCCAATACCCTGGCCGATGCCGAACGCGCTGCCGGCGAACCCGGCATGGGCTGGGCGCGGCGGGAGGCGGCGGAGGCGGCGTCGCGCCTCATCGCGCCGATGATCCCGCATCTGGCCGAGGAGATGCGCGGCGTCCTGTTCCCCGGCCAGGAGAAGCTGGTGGCGGAGCTGCCCTGGCCCGAGGCCGACCCTGCCCTGGTGGCGGCGGACCGGATCACGATCGCGGTTCAGGTCCTCGGCAAGCTGCGTGGCCGGATCGACGTCGCCCCTGATGCGGGGGAGGCAGAGGTGCTGGCGGCGGCGGCGGCCGAGCCGAACGTGGCCCGCGCACTGGAAGGCAAGCGGATCGTCAAGCGCATCCACGTGCCGGGCCGGATCGTCAATTTCGTGGTAAGCTGACAACATGCGACGGCGCGTCCTGCTCGGCGGTGTCCTGACCCTTGGTGGGTGCGGCTTCCAGCCGCTCTACGCCCCGAGTGCGACGGGCACATCGGGAATCGCGGCGCAGGAACTGGCGGCGATCCGGGTCGGGCCGATTCCGAACCGGCAGGGCATGCTGCTGCGGCAGGCCCTGCAGGAGCGGTTCGAGCGGGAGGGATCCGGCGGCGGGAAATATGAACTGGCCGTGCGTTATGCGATCCGCGGCAGCGGTGTCGGCTATCGCCACGACGACGCGGTGACGCGGGTCCGGCTGCATGCCTCGGCGAACTGGGTGCTGACAGATGCGGGAACCAGCCGCGCGGAGGTTACGCACGGGGCGGCGCGGGCGATGGATGCCTACAATATCCTCGACAACGCCTATTTCGCCTCGGATCTCTCCAATGAAGCGGCGCAGCGGCGGCTCGCGGACGCGATTGCGGATCAGATCCAGGGCCAGCTCGCAACTTTCTTCGTCCGCCGCGCACGTTCATGAAGCTCGCTGCGGCGCGCATCCCGGCGCTGCTGCGCGACCCGTCCGGCATCGATGCCGCGTTGATCTATGGAGAGGACGCCGGACTCGTCCGCGAGCGGGCCGACGCGCTGGCCCATGCCGTGCTCGGCCCGACACCCGATCCGTTCCGCCTGGCCGAATTGGGCGATGACGCTCCGAAGCGGCTGGCCGAGGAGGCGACTGCCCGTGCGTTGACGGGGGGGCGACGGGTGGTGCGGGTGCGCTCGGTCACCCCCGCCATCGCCGAGCCGCTTGCGCGCGTGCTTGCCGGCCCGATCGAGGCGCTGATCGTGCTGGAAGCCGGCAGCCTCGACCGACGCAGCAAACTGCGGAGCTGGGCGGAGGCCGCGCCGCGGGTCGCGCCGATCCCGTGCTACCCGGACGAGGGCGCGACGCTCGCGACCACGATCCGCGAGGGGCTGGCGACCGAGAACGTCACCGCCGGACCCGACGTGATCGCCTTCCTCGCCGCGCAACTCGGCGCGGATCGAGGTATCACGCGGCAGGAAATCGCCAAGCTCGCGCTGATGGCCGGCGATGGCGGGACACTGACGCTGGCGGAGGCCCAGGCGGCGTTCGGGGCGGCGTCCGGCGCTTCCATCGACGCGGCCCTGTCGGCCGCCTTGTCGGGGGATGTGCCGGCGGCGGACCAGGCACTCGATGCCGCGATGGCGGACGGGGCGAACCCGGTCATGGTGGTCCGCGCTGCGATGCGGGTCCTGCAGCGGCTGGAGGCCGCGGCCGGCATGGTCGCTTCCGGCAGCACGCCGGAGCAGGCGGCGGAGGCGCTGCATGTGTTCTTTCGCGAGAGGCCCGGCTTCGTCCGCGCCTTGCGGCTCTGGCCGCCCGCTCGTGTGGCCCAGGCGCTGGCGGATGCCGCGTCCGCGGAACGCCTCTGCAAGACCACGGGGGCCGCGGATGCGGCCATCGCGCGGCAGATGGTCCTGACCTTCGCCCGCCGCGCGGCTGCGTCCGTCAGGCGCGGCTGAGCAGCGCGATCAGCCCGTCGAGCTGGTCCAGGGACTGGTAGCGGACCCGCAGCGACCCGCCTTTCGGCCCGTGTGCGATCTCCACCGTCAGGCCGAGTCGTTCCGACAGATCGCGTTCCAGCGCCGCCGTCTCCGGATCCTTGCCGGGGCCGCGTTCCGTGGCGGGGCGCGGCGGCTTGGGCGCGGCGGCCAGCGCTTCGGTCTGCCGGACGTTGAGTTCCTTCTCGATCACGATGGCGGCGGCCGCCTCGGGGTCGGGGTGCGCGAGCAGGGCCCGGGCGTGCCCGGCGGTCAGCCTGCCCGCCTTCACATGCGTCCGTACGGAATCCGGCAGGTTGAGCAGGCGCAGCGTGTTGGCGATGTGGCTGCGCGATTTCCCCACGGCCTCCGCCAACTGTTCCTGATTGGCGGAATAGGAACGGGCGAGGCGCTGGAGGCCCTCGGCCTCCTCGATCGGGTCCAGGTCCTGGCGCTGGAGGTTCTCGATCAGCGCGGCACCGGCGGCCTCGCGATCGGCGAGGTCGCGGATCAGCACCGGAACCTCCGCGAGACCCGCGGCCTGGGCCGCGCGCCAGCGGCGTTCCCCGGCAATGATCTGGTAGCGGCCGGAAATTGTGGGGTGGGCGCGGACCAGCAGCGGCTGCAGCACGCCGTGGGCGCGCAGGCTGGCCGTCAGCTCTTCCAGCTCCTCGGCCTTGATCGGCCCGCGCGGCTGAAACGGTGAGGGTTCGAGCAGGTCCAGCGCGACGGCGCGGGGCTGCCCCTGCGGTCCGGACACCGGGGCAGCAGGCGCCGTAGGGGCGGGCGGTTCGCCAATGAGTGCCGCAAGGCCGCGGCCGAGGCGGGGGCCGGATTTTTCCTTCGCGCTCATGCTGCGCGTGCTCCCAGTGCCGCGCGCTCGCGTTTCAGCACCTCGGCGGCGAGTTTCAGGTAGGCCTGCGCGCCCGTCGAACGGAAATCGTACAGCAGGACCGGCTTACCGTGGCTCGGCGCCTCGGAGACGCGGATATTCCGGGGGATGACGGTCTCATACACCTTATCGCCGAAGAAGCCGCGCACGTCCGCGGCAACGAGGTCGGACAGGTTGTTCCTGCGATCGAACATGGTCAGCACGATTCCCTGAAGCTCGAGGCCGGGGTTGAGGCCGCGCCGGACCATGTCTAGCGTCCGCATGATCTGGCTGATGCCCTCCAGGGCGAAGAATTCGCATTGCAGCGGCACCAGCACGGCATCCGAGGCGACGAGCGCGTTCAGCGTCAGCAGGCCCAGGCTGGGCGGGCAGTCGATCAGAATGATCGGCCACTCGGCTTCCGGCAGGGTGGCCAAGGCGCGGCGTAGCTGGAATTCGCGCTCGGGCAGGGCGACGAGCTCGATTTCCGCCCCGGCGAGATCGGGGTCCGCGGGCATGACCGACAGGTTGGGCACGGAAGAGGCGCGCACGGCGGATCGCGGCTCCACGCTGCCGGCGAGCACCGCGTAGGTGCCAGGGCTGCGGTTCGACCGGTCCAGGCCCAAGCCGGTGGAGGCGTTCCCCTGGGGGTCGAGATCGATCAGCAGGGTCGGGGTTCCGCTACTTGCGAGCGCCGTGGCGAGGTTGATCGCGGTCGTGGTCTTGCCGACGCCGCCTTTCTGGTTGGCCACGGCAAGGATGCGGCGATGGCGGGGCTCAGACATGAGCGAGGTCCGTGATGCGCAGGATCTGACCCTCGGGGCTGGTGTGGCTGGGATGGTGTTCGACGTGGAAGTGCCACGTTTTGCGTGCCTCCGCGACCTCCGCCTCGGCGCCACGTCCTTTGGGGAAAAGGCAGGCTCCGTTGGGCGCCAACAGGGGTGCTGCGAGGCCGAGAAGTCGATCGAGCGGCGCCAAGGCGCGGGCGGTGACGAGGCGCGCGGGCGCCGCGTCCGCGACTTCAGCCCGGGCGGCGTGAATCCGCACGGGAGCGGCAGTGTGGTGCGCGGCCTCTCGCAGGAACGCCGCCTTTCGGCGGTCGCTTTCGATCAGGTCGAACGGGACATTGGTGGCAATGGCGAGCACCAGCCCAGGGAAGCCCGCCCCCGAGCCGATGTCCACCGCGCGGGTGAGATCTTTGGGCATCAAGGGCGTGAGCTGGAGGGAATCGCGCACATGGCGCTGCCAGACCAGGGGGAGATCCCCCGGAGAGACGAGCTGGATACGCGGGGACCAGCGTTCGATAAGGCCGACCAGGATACGGAGCCGCTGTTCCACGTCCTGCGGCGGGCCGGAGCGAGGGGGATGTTTCACGTGAAACACCCCCGGCGCATCACCCTCTCGATTGGATCGGGATCAGCGCGATGTTTCACGTGAAACAGTCTCCGGCCGCCGCGTCGCGAGGTGAGCGATCACGGCCGTCAGCGCCGCCGGGCTCACCCCTTCCAGTCGGGAGGCTGCGGCAAGTGTGGCCGGGCGCGCGCGGGCGAGGCGCTGCGCGGCTTCCGCGGTCAGGCCGGCGATCCGCGGATAATCGAGATCGTCGGGAAGCGCGATCGCCTCATCCTGTCGCATCAGCCGCACCTCCGCCTCCTGCCGGGTGAGGTAGCCGGTATAGAGTGCGTCGGCGATCAATGTGTCGCGCACATCATCCGGCAGTTCCCGGATCCAGGACAGCAGCGCGCCGCACCGCGCCAGTGTCGGATCGAGCGCCAGCACCTCCAGGGCGGAGCGGCGCCGCCCGTCCCGTCCGCCATCGAGCCCGGCGCCGGCCAGGTCGCGCGGGGCGATCTCTGTCGCGCGGGCGCGGTCGCGGGCCATCTCCAGCGCCGCCATGTAGGCATGGAACCGTGCCGCCCGCGCGGGGCTGACGAGACCGAGCGCGATGCCCCGTCCGGTCAGCCGCGCCGCCGCGTTGTCCGATCGGAGGGACAGGCGATACTCGGCGCGGGCGGTGAACATCCGGTACGGCTCGCTGACGCCCCGGCTCACCAGATCGTCGACCAGTACGCCGAGATAGGCTTCTGCCCGGTCGAACCGCACGCCGTCCTGGCCGCCGGCATGCCGCGCAGCGTTCAGGCCGGCCAGCAGCCCTTGGGCAGCGGCTTCCTCGTACCCGGTCGTGCCGTTGATCTGTCCGGCCAGGAACAGGCCGGGCATGGCGCGAACCTCCAGCGTCGGCGTCAGCGCGCGGGGGTCGACAAAATCATACTCGACGGCATAGCCCGGCCGCAGGATGCGCGCTGTCTCCAGCCCGGGGATCGAGGCGACCAGGGCTTGCTGCACATCGGCCGGCAGGCTGGTCGAGATGCCGTTCGGATAGATGGTCGGATCGTCCAGACCCTCCGGCTCCAGGAAGATCTGGTGCCGCTCCCGGTCGGCGAAGCGCACGACCTTGTCCTCGATTGAGGGGCAGTAGCGCGGGCCGGTCCCGCTGATCCGGCCGGAGAACATGGGGGATCGGTGGAGGTTCTCGCGGATGATCGCGTGGGTCCGCGGTGTCGTGTGCACGATCCGGCATTCGATCTGCGGATTCGGCAGCGTTTCGGTCATGGCCGAAAAGGGGCGCGGCGCGGGGTCCCCGTACTGCGGTGGCAGCGCGTCCCAGTCGATGCTGCGCCGGTCGAGCCGGGGTGGTGTGCCGGTCTTGAGTCGGCCCAGCGAAACGCCGAAGGTCTCCAGCGCCGCGGACAGGCCGGCCGCGGCGACATCGCCCACGCGCCCGCCGTCGGTGCTCTCCTCGCCCACATGCAGCCGCCCGCGCAGGAAGGTGCCGGTGGTCAACACCACGGCCCCGGCGCGCCAGGTTCGTCCGTCCTCTGCTGTCACGCCCCTCACGCGGCCGCCGTCCAGCACCAGCCCCTCGATGGCGGCTTCGAGGATTGTGAGGCGCGGCACCTCCGCCAGCAGCCCGGACACGGCCTGCCGGTACAGCGCCCGGTCCATCTGCGCGCGAGGGCCGCGGACCGCCGGGCCCTTGGAGGCGTTCAGCATGCGGAACTGGATGCCGCCCAGATCGGCCGCGCGGCCCATGATGCCGTCGAGCGCGTCGATCTCCCGCACCAGATGCCCCTTGCCGATCCCGCCGATCGCCGGGTTGCAGGACATGGCCCCGATCGTGTCGCGCCGGTGCGTCAGCAGCAGCGTGCGCGCTCCCAGGCGTGCGGAAGCGGCGGCCGCCTCGGTGCCGGCATGACCGCCGCCGACGATTATTACATCAAAATAACGATTAGACATTCTTCCGCGATCACTTGCCGATACAGAAACGGCTGAATACCGCATCGAGGATGTCCTCGACATCGACCCGTCCCGTGATCCGGCCGAGCGCGAAACGTGCGCGGCGCAATTCCTCGGCCCGGATCTCTGCCTGCGCGTAGCCTGCGCGCTCCAGCGCGTCCAGCGCCTCCCGCGCCGCAGCCCGCTGGCGGGCATTGGCGAAGCCGGACGGCGCCGCACCTTCCAGCGCTTCCTCGCCGGCGCGGCCAAGCCGGTCGAGCAGGAGGTCCAGCCCCGCCCCGGTGTGCGCGGAGACCGCGATCGCGCCGGCCTGTCCCGGTTCGAGATCCGCCTTGTTGGCGACGCGGAGGATTCGCGCGGACGACGGCAGGTCGGGGTGCGGCATGCCGGGGGCCGCGACCGACAGCACGATGTCGGCCGCCCGCGCCCGCGCCAGCGTGCGCCTTATGCCTTCCGCCTCGATCTCGTCCTCGGTTGGCCGCAGCCCGGCCGTGTCCAGCAGGGTCACGGGCAGGCCGCGCAGGTCCATGCGCACCTCGACGACATCGCGCGTCGTGCCGGCGCGCGCACTGACGATGGCGGCATCGCGCCCGGCGAGCGCGTTCAGCAGCGAGGACTTGCCGACATTGGGCGCGCCCACGATCGCGACCGTCAGCCCGTCGCGCAGCCGCTCGGCCGCCTGGCCGGCCGCGAGGGCCGCGCCGATCTCGGCCGCGAGGGCAGCAAGTGCCGCGCCGTGCGCCGCGTTCTCCTCCGGCAGGTCCTCGTCGGGGAAGTCGAGCCGGGCTTCCTCCTCCGCCAGCAGCAGCGCGATGCGATCGGCCCAGTCCGCGCAGCGCGCGGACAGCGCACCTTCCAGCTGGCCCAGCGCCTGCCGCCGCTGCGCCTCGGTCTCCGCGGCGGCGAGGTCGGCCACGGCCTCGGCCTGGGCCAGGTCCATGCGGCCGTTGCGGAAGGCGCGGCGGGTGAACTCCCCGGCTTCCGCCGGGCGTGCGCCCAGCGTGACAAGCGCGCGGGCCACGCCCTGGACCACGCCGCGGCCGCCATGAAGCTGCAGCTCCGCCGCGTCCTCCCCCGTGTAGGAATGCGGCCCCGGAAAGCGCAGCACCAGCGCATGGTCCAGCACTTCGCCGGACGGATCGCGCAGCACGCGCAGCGCGGCATGGCGGGCGCGCGGCGGCGCGCCGGTCGTCAGTGCGGCGACGATCCGGTCCGTGTCCGGACCGCTCAGCCGCAGCACGGCCACCGCCGCGCGGCCGGCCCCGCTCGCCAGCGCGAAGATCGTATCGCTCATGCGGGGTTGTGGCGCGGGGGGAAGACCCGCATCTGCCTATTCATCAAAGGAGCCGCCATGACCGCCGGAAACATGCTGCGCCACGCGGCCTCTCCCTATCTGCTCCAGCACGCGGACAATCCCGTGCACTGGCGCATGTGGAGTGAGGATGCGCTCGCTGAAGCGCGGCGCGAGGGCAAGCCGATCCTGCTCTCGGTCGGTTATGCCGCCTGCCACTGGTGTCACGTCATGGCGCATGAGAGCTTCGAGGATGTGGAGACGGCGGCGCTGATGAACCGCCTGTACGTCAACATCAAGGTCGATCGCGAGGAACGGCCGGACCTCGACCATCTCTATATGTCGGCGCTGCATGCCATGGGGGAACATGGCGGCTGGCCGCTGACCATGTTCCTGACCCCGGACGGCCTGCCGTTCTGGGGCGGCACCTATTTCCCGCCGGAGCCGCGCTGGGGCCGCCCTGCCTTCCGGCAGGTGCTGGCCGCCATCCGCCAGGCCTTCGACCGCGAGCCCGACAAGGTCGCATCCAACGCCCAGGCCTTCGCCGGTGCGCTGGCCAAGATGTCGGCGGCACGGCCGGGCGATGCGATCGGCCCGGCGCTGCTCGGCCGCGTCAGCGATCATTTCCTGTCGCTGGCGGACCCGGTCGAGGGCGGTCTCAACGGCGCACCCAAATTCCCCAACGCGCCGATCTTCCGCTTTCTCTGGCAGGAATATTTCCGGAAAAATGACACTCAAGCCAAAAATTCTGTTGTGCTGATGCTGCGCCGGATGGCGCAGGGCGGCATCTGGGATCACCTCGGTGGTGGCTTCGCCCGCTATGCGACCGACGCCGCATGGCTCGTGCCGCATTTCGAGAAGATGCTCTACGACAACGCGCAGCTCCTCGAACTTCTCGCCTTCGTGCACGCGGCCGAGCCCGATCCGCTGTTCGCCGCCCGGGCCGAGGAGCTCGTGCGGTGGCTGGAGCGCGAGATGCGCACCCCGGCAGGCTTCGCGTCCGCACAGGATGCGGACAGTGAGGGAGAGGAGGGGAAATTCTACGTCTGGACCGCCGACGAGGTGGACAGAATACTGGGCCCCGACGGCCCCGCCTTCCGCGCCGCCTATGACGTCACCGAGGACGGTAACTGGGAGGGGCGTGCGATCCTCAACCGTTCGCACGATCCCACGCTGAAGGACGCCGCCACGGAAGCCATGCTCGCCCGCGGCCGCGCCCGCCTGTTCGCCGCGCGCGCCCGCCGCGTGCCGCCGCTGACCGATGACAAGGTCCTTGCCGACTGGAACGGGCTGATGATCGCGGCCCTCGTGCGCGCCGCCGCCGTGTTCGATCGGCCCGCCTGGCGCGACCTCGCCGCCACGGTCTTCGCCGAGGTCACTGCGGCCCTGCGCGATGAGGTCGGCCGTCTCGCCCATGCCTGGCGCGCCGGCCGCGTCTCCGCCGCCGGGCTGCTGGACGATCATGCCGCCATGGCCCGCGCCGCGCTGGCGCTGCACGAGGCGACCGGCGAGGCACGCTACCTCGACCATGCCCGCGCCTGGGTGGCCGCGGCCGAGGCCGGCTTCGCGGATGCCGATGGGTCCTACTTCACCAGCGCCGCCGATGCGGCCGATGTGATCGTCCGCCCCCGCACGGCGGCCGACAGCGCCACGCCCGCCGGCAACGGGCTGATGGCGGAGGTTCTGGCGCGTCTCTGGCACCTCACCGGCAATCCCGCCTGGCGGGACCGCGCGCGGCGGCTGATCTCCGCGTTCGGCGGCGCGGGGGAGGCGCTGGGGGCCATGTCCACGCTGCTCGCCGCCGCCGACCTGCTGGAGGACGGTGCGGCGGTCGTCATCGCGGGCGATGCGGCGGACCCGGAGGCGAACGCGCTGCGCCGGGCGGCCCTGGCCCATCCCGATCCGGCCGTCGTCGTGCTCGCGGCCCGGCCGGATCTGCCGGAAACGCATCCCGCGCATGGCAAGGGACCGGCCGGCGGCCGTGCTGCCGCCTATGTCTGCCGTGGCGGCACGTGCCGCCTGCCGGTCACGGCCCCCGCTGCGCTCACCGCCGCGCTCGCCCGCACGTAGACCCCGCGCGCTTGACTTCGCGCCGTTCGGGGCTTCCGATCCCGCGCCGCAGCAAGAGGGGGGCTCCCTGCGTGCCGCAGCTTTCGCTCCATACCCCGATCGGTGATGTGACCGTGTCGGAGGAGGACGGACGGATCGTCTCGGTCGATTGGGGCTGGGGACGGGATCAGGAGGAGACCGGGCTGTTGCGCGCAGTCCGGACGCGGCTGCACGCGTATTTCGACGGCGCGGCCGACGACTTCACCGACCTGCCGCTTGATCCCGCCGGAAGCGCCTTCCAGCGTCGTGTCTGGGCCGCGCTGCGGGAGATCCCGTGGGGGGCGACCCGCACCTATGCCGATATCGCCCGCGCGGTCGGCTCCGCGCCCCGTGCCGTGGGGCAGGCCAATGCCCGCAACCCCATCCCGATCCTGATCCCGTGCCATCGCGTGCTCGCGACCGGGGGCCTCGGTGGCTATTCCGGCGGCGAGGGCCTCGCCACCAAGTCCTGGCTGCTCGCGCTGGAGACGCCCGCGCAGGCCGCCTAGGCCGCCCCGGGCCGACAACGACAATGAGACCGGAGATAAGCGCACCATGACGCATGCCGTTCGCATCCACGCCTATGGCGGCCCGGAGCAAATGCGATGGGAGGATGTCCCGACCCCCGATCCCGGTCCCGGCGAGGCGCTGGTCCGGCATGCGGCGGTGGGCCTGAACTACATCGACGTCTATTTCCGGACCGGCCTCTACAAGGCGCCCAGCCTGCCCGCGACCATCGGCATGGAGGCCGCGGGCACCGTGGTCGCGGTCGGCCCCGGCGTGACCGAGGTCGCGGAAGGCGACCGCGTCGCCTACGCCACCGGCCCGATCGGCGCGTACGCGACGGAGCGGGTGATCAAGGCCGACCGGCTGCTGAAACTGCCCGACGCGATCCCGTTCGAGACCGGGGCGGCGATGATGCTGCAGGGCATGACCGCGCACTACCTGTTGCGCCGGACCTTCAACGTGAAGGCGGGGCAGACGATCCTGCTGCACGCCGCGGCCGGCGGTGTCGGGCTGATCATGTGCCAGTGGGCGAAACATCTCGGCGCCACCGTCATCGGCGTGGTCAGCACGGAAGCGAAGGCCGAGCTGGCGCGCGCGCATGGCGCGGCGCACGTGATCGTCGGCCATGAGGACCTGCCGGCCAAGGTGCGCGCGCTGACCGGCGGCGAGGGCGTGCCGGTGGTCTATGACAGCATTGGCCGCGACACCTTCGCCGCCTCCCTGGACAGCCTCGCCCCGCTCGGCATGTTCGTGAGCTTCGGCAATGCCTCGGGCCCACTCGGGCCGATCGATCCGGGCCAGCTTGCCGCCAAGGGCAGCCTGTTCTTCACGCGCCCGTCGCTTGCGACCTACACCGCCAAGCGCGGCGATCTGGAATGGGCCGCGCGCGATCTGTTCGAGGTGGTGGAGAAGGGGGCGGTGAAGATCGCGGTGAACCAGACCTATCCCCTGCGCGACGCGGCCGAGGCGCATCGCGCGCTTGAGGCGCGCAGGACCACCGGCAGCACGGTGCTGATCCCATAGACCCTGCGTTGGAGACGGCGCCCAGCATTCGCGAGCTGTTCCGCGGTTTCTTCATCATCGGCATGTCCGGGTTCGGCGGCGCGCTGCCGCATGCGCGCAGCCTGATCGTGGACCGCCGCGGCTGGATGACGCAGGCCGAGTTCGCGGAGATGCTCGGCCTGTGCCAGATCCTGCCCGGCCCCAACATGGTCAACCTCGCCGTGGTGATCGGGCGGCGCTTCCAGGGCGCGCCGGGCGCGGTTGTCGCCTTTATCGGGCTGCTCGCCGTACCGATTGTCGTGGTCATCACGCTGGGGCTGGCCTATCGCACCGCGGACCTGTCGCCGGCGGTGCGCGGCGCGATGGCGGGCGTGGCGGCGGCTGCCGCCGGGCTGATGCTCGGCACCGGCCTGCGCATCGCTTCCCCCGCAGCGCGCCGGCCGGCGCAGCTCGCCATTGTCGTCCTGGCCTTCGTGCTGCTCGCAGTGCTGCATCTGCCGCTCATCACCGTGCTGGCGATCGCGATTCCCGCTTCGCTGGTTGCGCAGAGGATCGATCCCGCATGATCCTGCTGGGTGAACTGGCAGTGCGGTTCACGGTTCTTTCGATGCTGGCGGTCGGCGGCGGCGCGACCGTGCTGCCGGACATGCAGCGCATGGCGGCGGCGGAAGGCTGGGTGGACCCCGTGACCTTCGCATCCTTCTACGCGCTGACCCAGTGCGCGCCGGGGCCCAACATCCTGGTGGTGACGCTGATCGGCCTGAAGGTCGCGGGCATCCCCGGCGCTCTTGCGGCCAGCGCGGGGATGCTGGTGCCGTCCTCGATCCTCGCCTATGGCGCGGCCTCGGGCTGGGCGCGGTTCAGGGACAGTGCATGGCAGCGCATGACCGCCGCCGCCCTGATGCCGGTGGTGGGCGGGCTGGTTGTCGCGGCAGGCACATTGCTGGCCGAAGCGGCGGCGCGCGGCTGGCTCAGCATCGTCATCACCGCATCCGTCGCGGGCGCTTCCGTGCTCACGCGCGTCAATCCGCTCTGGCTGCTGCTCACGGCGGCGGGGCTGGGAGCGGTGGCGCTGTAGGCGTCGGGACCGGACGCTACGACACGGCCAGGATCGCGGCCGCAAGGTCCTCCAGCGCCGCGCCCACGGACTTGAACACGGTGACCTCCTCGGCCCGCGTCCGGCCCGCTGCCTCGCCCCGGCACAGCGCGTGCAGGTCGCCGCGCACATGCGATGCGTCGATCGCGCCTTCGGCGATCGCCTGCACCACGTCGCCGCCTTCGGCCATGCCGCCCGCCATCGTGTCCACGAACACGGTCGCGCGGGCGATCAGCGCGCCATCGGTCTCCCGCATGTCGCGGCGGAAGGCGCCGACCAGATCGACATGCGTGCCGGGACGCAGCCATGCGCCCCGGATCAGCGGCGCGGTCGCGAGCGTGGCGCAGGACACGATGTCCGCCTGGCCTGCGGCGGCCTGAAGATCGGTGACGGCCCGGGCCGGGATGCCGTGGCCGCGCAGGTCGGCCGCGAGCGCCTCGGCATGGGGGGCGGTGCGGCCCCAGATCATCGCCTCCGCGATCGGAAAGCACGCCGACCAGGCTTCCGCCAGCGCGCGGCCGATGCGGCCCGTGCCGCAGACCAGCAGCGTGCGGCTGTCCTCCCGCGCGAGGAAGGTGCCGGCCAGGACGCTCGCCGCCGCGGTGCGCCGGTCGGTCAGCTCCGCGCCGTCCAGCAGCGCGACCGGCGTTCCCGTCGCGGCATCGGACAGCAGATAGACCGCGCTGACCGCGGGCAGGTCGCGGGCGCGATTGTCGGGCGTGACCTGGACGATCTTCACGCCGGCGAAGCGGGGCGCGCCGGCTTCCTGCCACGCGGGCATCAGCAGCAGCGTCGCATCGGTTCCGCCAGGCTGCGGGATGGTGTGGGCGTGGCGCAGCGGTGCGGCGCAGCCGTCGCGGAACATCCCGCGCAACGCATCCACCAGTGCGGCCCAGGGCAGGGCCTGGCGGACGGCGGCGGCATCGATCATCCGCATGGGACTATGGCTTGCAGCGGTGCAGCGCACCGGCCTTGAGTTGACCCTCGGTGATCGCCCCGTCCGTCGGTTCGAACAGGCGTGCGTTGGCGAACAGGATCTGCATGCTGGTCTCCGGCGATCGGGGCGGCAAGCTGGCAGCATCGGGCAGGAAAGCAAAGGCAAGGCCGCGCCACGGTTGAAACCGGCTACCAGCCCCGCCACAGTCGTCCTGCGGGCACAAGCCCGCCAATACTGGGAGACTTCACCGATGACTTTGACCCTGCTGCGGCGCGCTGCGCCGCTGGCAACCGCTGCCATTGCGCTGGCCTTTCCCGTGCTGGCACAGAGCCCCACCGTCGATGCCGTGCGCCAGCGCGGCGTGGTCAATTGCGGGATCGCCGGATCGACGCCCGGCATGTCCGCACCCGATACACAGGGCGTGATGCGCGGGATCGACGCGGATTCCTGCCGCGCCATCGCGGCCGCGATGTTCGGCGACGCGACGAAGGTCCGTTTCGTCGTGACCACCACGCAGAACCGCTTCACCGCGCTGCAGGCGGGTGAAGTGGATGTGCTGATCCGCAGCACCACCTGGACCCTGGGCCGCGAGGCCAACCTGGGCGGCCTGTTCGCCTCGGTGAACTTCTACGACGGCACCGCCTTCCTGGTGCGCAAGGATCTGGGTGTCGCATCCGCGAAGGATCTTGGCGGTGCCACCGTCTGCGTGGCGCCGGGATCGACCACCGAGCTTGCGGTCGCCGACTTCTTCCGGCTGCACGACATGCAGTTCACGCCGATCCTGATCCAGGACATCGAGGAGATCCGCAAGGCGTTCCTCTCCGGCCGCTGCGACGCCTATTCCTCGGATGCGTCGGCGCTTGCGTCCTTCCGCTACTCGCAGGGGCCGAACGCCGAGAGCTTCCTGCTGCTGCCGGAGATCATCAGCAAGGAGCCGCTTGGCGCCATGGTGCGCAAGGGTGACGACAAGTGGTTCGACATCGTGCGCTGGTCCTATTTCGCACAGCTCACGGCCGAGGAACTTGGCGTGACCAGCGAGAACATCGATGAATTCGCCGATTCCACAAATCCCAGCATCCGCCGCCTGCTGGGCCTGGAGGGCGAACTGGGCAAGGCGCTCGGCCTTGACGCCAAGTGGGCGTACAACGTGGTCAAGCAGGTCGGAAATTTCGGCCAGATGTGGGATCGCACCGTGGGCGCGATCGGCGTGCAGCGGGGCATCAACAATCTCTGGACGAAGGGCGGCATCCAATACGCGCCGCCCCTGCGCTGATCCGCGGCACATGATCGGAGGCGGCCGTCCGTTCGTGGGCGGCCGCTTGCCTGGAAGCGTCGAGATGATCCGGCATTGCGCAGTCCCGCCCGTGCGAGACCTGAGAGTCCGTCCCGGAGCGGGATTGCATTCAGACGTTGATCGCGCCTTGTCGGTGGCGCACAGTTTCTCAACGGAGGGGAGCGGCAGGACGCCAGGCTGCGAAACCTCTCGAATGGGAGATGAGAGATGCATATTTGGAAAGGCCTCGCGGCCGGTATCGTGCTGGCCATTGGTTCGGCAGGTCAGGCGGCGGCACAGAGCCCGACGCTCGACGCCATAAAGGCGCGCGGGCAACTGATCTGCGGCGTGAACACGGGCCTTGCCGGCTTCGCGGCGCCTGACAGCCAGGGCAACTGGCGCGGGATCGATGTCGATGTCTGCCGCGGCGTGGCCGCCGCCATTTTCGGCGATGCAAGCAAGGTCCGCTACGTGCCGACCACGGCGCAGAGCCGCTTCACCGCGCTGCAGTCGGGCGAGGTGGACATGCTTTCGCGCAACACAACCTGGACATTGTCGCGCGATACCTCGCTGGGGCTCGATTTCACGGGCGTCAATTTCTACGACGGCCAGGGCTTCATGGTGAAGAAGACGCTGGGCGTGTCCTCGGCCAAGGAGCTGGACGGCGCCACGGTCTGCGTGCAGCCCGGCACCACGACCGAACTGAACCTGACCGACTGGTTCCGCGCGAACAACCTGCAATTCTCGCCGGTCGTCATCGAGAAGCTGGAGGAGGTGAACGCCGCCTTCTTCTCGGGCCGCTGCGATGCGTTGACCACCGATGTCTCCGGCCTCGCCGCCGTGCGCTCGACCCAGGGCGCGAACGCCGAGCAGTACGTGATCCTGCCCGAGGTCATCAGCAAGGAGCCGCTGGGCCCGGCCGTTCGGCAGGGTGATGCGCGGTTCGCCGATATCGTGCGCTGGACGCTGTTCGCGATGCTCAACGCCGAGGAACTCGGCCTGACCAGCGCGAACATCGACGAGAAGGCGAACGATCCCAACCCCGACATCCAGCGCTTCGTCGGCAAGAGCGGCGACCTTGGCAAGATGCTGGGGCTTGAGAACAACTGGGCCCACAACATCGTCAAGCTGGTCGGCAACTATGGCGAGATCTTCGAGCGCAACGTGACCCCGCTCGGCATCCAGCGCGGGGTGAACGCGTTGTGGACCAAGGGCGGGCTGCAATACGCGCCGCCGATCCGCTAGGCCGGATCGCCTGGCCGCGACCCGTTCGCGGCCAGGATCCGCCTGCGGCAAGATCAAGAAACGAGGCTTCAACGACAACAAGATCTGGGATTCGAGCCGATGTCTGGAGCGACCGCAGACCCCCGCTTCGCCACCCGCACAGCGCCGCGCAAGGGCATGAGCCTGTCCTGGTCGGACCCGCTGTTCCGATCGGTTGTCTGGCAGGTCCTGATCGTCGGCGTCGTGGTCGCGATCGTCTGGTATCTTGTCTCCAACACCCGTCACAACCTCGAAGTCCGCAAGATCGCCACCGGCTTCGGTTTCCTGGGGCGGGAGGCCGGGTTGCCGATCGGCGAGAGCATGATCACCTACAGCCCGACAGACACCTATCTGCGCGCGTTGTGGATCGGCGTGCTGAACACGCTGAAGGTGGCGATCACCGGTATCGTGATCGCGACCGTGATCGGCACGCTGGTCGGCATCGGGCGGCTGTCGAAGAACTGGCTGCTGGCCAAGTTCACCGCCGTCTATGTCGAGGTGCTGCGCGACATCCCGCTGCTGCTGCAACTGCTGTTCTGGTACGCGATCCTGCAGGCGCTGCCGGGGCCGCGGCAGGCGCTGCATCCGGTCGATGGCGTGTTCCTGTCCAATCGCGGCATCAAGGTGCCGCTGCTGGAATGGCAGGCCGCGCATTGGTGGACGCTCGCCGCCTTTGCCGCCGGCGCGATCGGCGCGGTCCTGTGGAGCCGCGCCTGCGACCGCCGCCAGGCGGAGACCGGCGTGCGGCCCAGGGTCTGGCCGATCGCGCTCGGCCTGATGGTCGCGTTTCCGGTCGTGGTCTGGCTCGCGCTCGGCGCACCATGGACCTGGGACCTGCCCGCCCTGCGCGGGTTCAACTTCCAGGGCGGCGGAACGCTGACCCCGGAATTCATGGCGCTGCTCGCGGGCCTGGTCATCTATACTTCGGCCTTCATCGCGGAGATCGTGCGGTCCGGCATCCTCGCCGTGCCGCATGGGCAGTGGGAGGCGGCGAACGCGCTCGGCCTGCGCAGCGGCATGGTGCTGCGCAAGGTGGTGCTGCCGCAGGCGCTGCGCGTGATCATCCCGCCGATGACCAGCACCTACCTCAACATCACCAAGAACAGCTCGCTCGCGGTGGCGATCGGCTACCAGGACATCGTCTCGATCGCGAACACCACGCTGAACCAGACGGGGCAGGCGATCGAGGGCATCGCCATCATCATGCTGGTCTATCTGACCATCAGCCTGTCCATCAGCCTGTTCATGAACTGGTATAATGCCCGCATCGCCCTGGTGGAGCGCTGAGCCATGACACCTCCCGCCTCCGCCGCCGCGACCACGGCTGACACGATCCACGTCCCGGCGCCCACCCGCGAACGCCCGCCTGCCAGCGTCTACGGACCCTGGGCGTGGCTGCGTGCGAACCTGTTCAGCTCGTGGTGGTCGACCGCCTTTACCCTCGTGTTCGGCTATCTGCTGATCCGGTGGGCGCTGGGCTTCTTCAACTGGGCCGTCATCAACGCGATCTGGTCGGTGCCCGGCACCGGCCAGCAGGTGGATACCTCCGCCTGCCGCGCGCTGGAAGGGGCCGGCGCATGCTGGGCCGTGATCGGGGAGAAGTACCGTTTCATCCTGTTCGGCCTGTACCCGTATGACGAGCAGTGGCGGCCTGCGATCTGCATCGCGCTTTTCATCGGCCTGTACATCGTCTCCGCCATGCGCCGGTTCTGGCGCAAGGAACTGGGGCTGATCTGGCTGGGTACGCTGACCGTCATCGGCATCCTGATGTGGGGTGGCGTATTCGGCATGGAGTATGTGCCGCAGGAGAAGTGGGGCGGGCTCGCCATCACGCTGATCCTCGCCACGTTCGGTCTCGCCTTCGCATTCCCGCTCGCGGTGCTGGTCGCGCTCGGCCGCCGCTCCACCAAGATGCCCGCGGTGAAGATGCTTTGCGTGCTGTATGTGGAGCTGATCCGCGGCGTGCCGCTGATCTCGCTGCTGTTCATGGCGTCCGTGATGTTCCCGCTGTTCCTTCCGGAAGGCATGAACATCGACAAGCTGCTGCGCGCGCAGATCGCCATCATCCTGTTCGCCGGCGCCTACCTGGCCGAAGTGGTGCGTGGGGGCCTTCAGGCCCTGCCCAAGGGGCAGTACGAGGCGGCGGACGCGCTCGGCCTGTCCTATTGGCAGAGGACGGGCTTCATTATCCTGCCGCAGGCGCTGACCCTGGTGATCCCGCCCTTGGTCAACACCTTCATCGGCTTCTTCAAGGACACCTCGCTGGTGCTGATCATCGGCATCTTCGACCTGCTGACGGCCGGCAAGACCGCGATCGTGGAGCCGGCGTGGCAGGGCTTCGGCGTCGAGGTCTATGTCTTCGTCGCGCTGATCTACTTCATGTTCTGCTTCGCGATGTCGAAATACTCGCAGAACCTGGAGACCGAGCTGAACCGCCATCGCCGGCGCTGAACGGAAGGGAAGACAGGGAATGAGTGCTGCGATGCAGATGCCGGCGGCCAACCCGGAAGCCGCGATCATCCTCGACAAGGTCAACAAGTGGTACGGCGCGATGCATGTGCTGCGCGACGTGTCGCTGACCGTCGGCACCGGTGAGCGGATGGTGGTGTGTGGCCCGTCGGGATCGGGCAAGTCCACGATGATCCGCTGCATCAACCGGCTGGAGGAGCATCAGGAAGGCCGCATCGTCGTGGACGGCACGGAGCTGACCGGCGACCTGCGCTCGCTGGACAAGATCCGCTCCGAAGTCGGGATGGTGTTCCAGTCCTTCAACCTGTTCCCGCACCTGACCATCCTGGAGAACTGCACGCTGGCGCCGATCTGGGTGCGCAAGATGCCGAAGGCCGATGCGGAGGAGCTGGCGATGAGCTACCTCACCCGCGTCAAGATCCCGGAGCAGGCGAAGAAGTATCCGGGCCAGCTCTCGGGCGGGCAGCAGCAACGCGTGGCCATTGCCCGCGCGCTGTGCATGAAGCCCAAGATCATGCTGTTCGACGAGCCGACCTCCGCGCTCGATCCGGAGATGATCAAGGAAGTGCTCGATACCATGGTCGGCCTTGCCGAAAGCGGGATGACCATGGTGGTGGTCACGCACGAGATGGGCTTCGCGCGGCAGGTGGCGGACCGGGTCGTGTTCATGGACCGTGGCGAGATCGTCGAGGTCGGCGCACCGACCGAGATGTTCGAGAATCCGAAGACCGACCGCTTCAAGCTGTTCCTGAGCCAGATCCTGCGGGGGCACTGAAGGCGGCGCACTGGTCCCGGCCGCATTGCCGGTCCCCCGCATCGGACCTATAGGACCCGCCGTCGCGCGGGGGCGCGGCATCGAGCCGAGAGGTGGACCCAGCCCGCGCCATGCCAGCCGATGGGTGAAAGCGACCGCGCCACGCTGCTGCGGCTGTTGCTGGAGCAGTATCAGACGCTGGAGCAGCGTTTCGTCCGTCGGCTCGGCACGCGCGCCGCGGCATCGGATGCGCTGCACGATGCGTATCTGCGCATCCGCATGGCGCGCGCGGTTCCGAAGCTCGATGATGCGGCGTCCTATCTCGGGCGGATCGTCGGCAACGTGGCGGCCGACCATCGCCGCAGCGCCAGCCGCCGCCTGCTGAGCCAGACGGAGATCGCCGCGTCCTTTGAACTTCCATCCGATGTTCCCGGCCCGGACGGGATCGCCGAATCCCGTTCCGAGGTCATGGCGCTGCAGGCCGCGTTGCGGGAACTGCCGGCGCGGCGCCGCGCCATCTTCATCGCCGCGCGCGTCCAGGGCCGGCCGCATCAGGCCATCGCGGATTCGCTGGGACTGTCGCGACGGACGGTCGAGACCGAGATCCAGCGCGCCCTCGATCACTGTGCCGCGAGGCTGGGAAAATTGCCCGCCGGGACCTGCACATTGCCCCGGCGCAAGGCGTCCAGGGGTTAGGGGTCCGAACCTCCGCGCGACCGTACCGGCAGGAGGCAGGAGGAGACGATGACCGAGCCGGCGGCGATGCTGCGGGATGCCGATGCGCTGGCGCGGGAGGCGCGTGCCTGGGTGGTGCGCCTGACCTCCGGCGCCGCGACGGACGCGGATGCGTGGCAGCTCCATCTCTGGCGCGATCGCAGCCCGGCCCATGACGCGGCGTTCCGGGAAGCCGTGCGGCTCTGGAATCACGCAGGCCTTGCCGCGGCGTCGCTCGAAACGCCGGCGCCGCGTGCCATGGGGCGCCGGCCCGTGCTGCTGGCGGCCTCGGGTGCCGCCGCGGCGGCGGCGCTGGTGGTGGCTGGCAGCCGGGCGGGATGGGTCCCGAGCCTCGCGGAGCTGACCGCCGACCACCGTACCCGCACCGGCGAACAGCGGCGGCTGGTGCTGGAGGACGGCAGCACGATCGAGATGAACACGCAGACCAGCCTGTCCGTCAGCTACACCCCGGGCGCGCGGCACGTGGCCCTGATCGCGGGGGAGGCCGCCTTCAGCGTGACGCGCGACCCGGCGCGCCCGTTCACGGTCGCGGCCGCGGGCGGGAAGACGACCGTGCTCGGGACGGTCTTCACGATCCGCCACGAGGAGGATGCCGTGCGTGTCGCCTGCCTGTCGGGGCGGGTCAGCGTGGCGCGGGACGGCGCCGTGGAACTGGGCGCTGGCGAGCGTGTCCGCTACGGCGCGGCGGGCCTCGGCACGGTCGGCCCGGCCCCGGACGCGGAGGCGAGCTGGCGCGGCGGCATGCTGGTGTTCCGCAACACGCCCCTGGCGGCGGTCGTGGCGGAGATCAACCGCTACCGGCCCGGCCATGTCCTGTTGCTGGGCCGGGGACAGGCCGCCAGCCAGGTGAGCGGCGTGTTCCACATCAGCCGTCCCGACGAGATGCTGGCACACGTGGCACGGGTGTCTGGGCTGGCCGCCACACCGCTTCCGGGTGGGATCGTGATCCTTCGCTGACGGCGCCTCCGGGCCGACAGAAATTTTTGTGTCGGAAGGCTGCACACCGGGCGGTTCCCCGGCGTCAACATTGCGAGCAATTCGCAATTGCATCTCATTGCGGGGGACCACTCACATGGCTTTCGAGACAGGCCGGGGTCGCACCCGGCTGGTTTGGCTGCTGTCGGGCGCGGCGATGCTGCCGGTGGCGGCCGCGCTGGCGGCCGGCGGGGCGGCGGACACGGCCGGCCGGTCCGTACCGGCCGGCACGCAGCTCGCCCAGGCGGAGCAGCGCAGCTTCGCCATCCCGGCGCAACCGCTCGACGGCGCCCTCGTGGCCTTCGGGGCCGCGAGCGGCATGCAGGTGCTCTACGACAGCGCGCTGACGGCCAATCTGCGCTCCCCGGGCGTGAGCGGTCTGCTCCCGCCGCGCGAGGCGCTGGCCCGGCTGCTGGCCGGCACGGGTCTGGTGCCGCGCTTCACCGGCGCCCGCGCCGCGACCCTGACGCGCCCGGCGCCGCAGGAGGAAGGCGGCCTTCAGGATGACGGCAGCACCCGCCTGCCGCCCGTGGTCGCCGTGGGCACGCCCGAACGCGGCTGGAGCCCCGTGCGGGGCTTCGTGGCCGGCGTGACCGCCACCGGCACCAAGACCGATACGCCGATCCTGGAGGTCCCGCAGTCGATCTCGGTGGTCACGCGCGACCAGATGGACGCGCAGGGGTCGAGCACGACCGAGGAGGCGGTGCGCTACACGGCCGGCGTGCGCGTCGGCTCCTACGGCGCGGACAGCCGCGTGGATGAGATCCAGGTGCGCGGCTTCCGCACCGGCAGCTTCGCCAACAACCTCTATATCGACGGGCTGCGCCCGCCCGGCAGCAGCAGCGGCGCCTCCGCCTCCGCCACCCAGTTCGAGGCCTACGGGCTGGAGCGTGCGGAGGTGATGCGCGGCCCTGCCTCGATCCTCTACGGCCAGGTCGCGCCGGGCGGGATGATCAACGTGGTCACCAAGCGCCCCACCGCCACGCCGCGCGGGGAGGTGATGGCGGTCGGCGGTTCTTACGAGCAGGCGCGCTTCAACGGCGACATCAGCGGCCCGCTCGACGGGGACGGCAAGTTTCTCTACCGGCTCGTGGGCGTTGCCTATGACAGCGACACCCAGGTGGACCACGTCGATCGCCAGCGTCTGTTCGTGGCGCCCAGCGTCACCTGGCAGCCGCAGGACGGAACCTCGCTCACCGTGCGTCTCGCCTACCAGCGCGACACGGGCGGATCGACCTTCCAGTTCCTGCCGGCGGTGGGAACGCTGACCCCGAACCCCGATGGCCTCAAGCTCAGCACCAGCTCCTTCCTGGGCGAGCCGGACTTCAACCGCTACGACCGCACCCAGTTCATGGCGTCCTATCAGTTCGAGCACCGGATCAACGAGGTGTTCACGCTGCGCCAGAACCTCGCCTACACGAACGTGGAGACGCTCAATTCCGGCGTGAGCCGTTCGGGCAACGTGCTGGCGGACGGCATGACCTACCGCCGCACCTCCAGTTCGAACTGGATCCGCGGCACCGGCTTCGCGGTCGATACCTCCGGCCAGGCCGATTTCGGGACCGGCCCGCTGCGCCACAAGCTGCTGGCGGGCATCGACTACCGCACCTCCACGATCGACGTGGATTCCGCCTCCGGCACAGCCTCACCGCTCAACATCTTCTACCCCGTCTATGGCGGGCCGATCTCGATCGGTCCGCGCACGGCCGCGAACCGGCAGGTCACGGAACAGACCGGCGTCTATCTCCAGGACCAGATGCGGCTCGGCAACCTGATCGTCACGCTCGGCGGCCGGCAGGACTGGGCCAGGAACCAGACGCGCAACCCGCGCACCCATGTCGGCACGGACTACGATTCCGACGCCTTCACCTGGCGTGGCGGCCTGACCTATCTGTTCGACATGGGCCTTGCGCTCTACGCGAGCTATTCGGAATCCTTCGAGCCGACGAGCGGGCGCGACTATTTCGACAATCCCTTCAAGCCGATCACCGGCCAGCAGTACGAGGCGGGGATCAAGTACCAGCCACCCGGACACCAGAGCCTGGTGACGCTGGCGGCCTATCAGATCAAGCAGCAGAACATCACCACGCCGGACCCCGACCCCACGCATCTCTGCGACGGATCGACCTGCCGCGTGCAGACCGGTGAGGGCCGCGTGCGCGGCATCGAGCTGGAGGCGCATGTGCAGATCACCGATGCGCTGCGGCTGATCGGTTCCTACACCTACATGCAGTCGGAGGTGACGCGGTCCAACAGCACCGATCTGGGCAAGCGGCTGCCGATGGTGCCGCGCCAGATGGCGTCGGGCTGGCTGGACTACCGCTTCGCGGAGGGGGACACGCTGGACGGGCTCAGCCTCGGCACCGGCATCCGCTATGTCGGCGGCACCTACGGCGACACGACGAACACCTACGCGGTGCCGTCCTACACGCTGTGGGACGCCTCGATCCGCTATGATCTCGGCAGGCTCGCGCCGTCCATGGAGGGGATGGAGCTGGCGGTCAGCGGCACCAACCTCGCCGACAAGGTCTATCTCGCGACATGTTCGGGCAATTGCTACTTCGCACCGCGACGGATGGTGCAGGCATCCCTGCGGTACAGGTGGTAGGACGATGACGTTTCGTATGACGCGCCGGCTGTCGCTTGCGGCCCTGCCGCTGCTCGCGGCCCCAGCGGGCGCCCAGCCGCGGCAGGAGGCCGCGCCGTCCCCGCCGCGGCGCGGACCGCGTGTCGAGACGCCGGCCGAGGTCATCACCGATCCCAGGATCGAACGCTTCGACCTGTCGGGCAGCGACGCCGAGCGTGCCACGTGGCGGATCCAGGTCGCCCGTCCGGCGACGCCCCCGCCGCCGGGCGGCTATCCGGTGATCTACCTGCTCGACGGCAACGCCGCCTTCCCCATGGCCTGGAAGGCAGCCCCCCAGGCATTGCCCGAACCGGCGGTCATCGTCGGCATCGGCCATCCGACCGGCACGCGCTTCGACGTGGCGCGCCGCTGGTACGAGCTGACATCGCCCGTCCCGGCCGAGGCGCCGCCGGGCCGCACGCCGCGGCGGACCGGGGGGCGGGCGCATTTCCTGTCCTTCATCGACACGGACCTCCGGCCGGAGATCGAGCGGCGCCTGCCGATCGACCGCAGCCGGCAGACGCTGTTCGGCCATTCGCTGGGCGGCCTGTTCGTCCTCTACACGCTGTTCACCCGGCCGGAGATGTTCAGCACCTATGTGGCGGCCGATCCGTCCATCTGGTGGGGCGACCGCGAGATCCTGAACGAGCAGGCCGCCTTCCTCGCCGGCATCCGGGCGGCGGGCGGCAGGCTCGCGCGGCCGATCCGCCTGCTGATCGACAGCTCCGGCAGGCGCCGCCCGCCCGCCCCGGCCGGTGCGGCGCCGGTGCGGGGGTTCGGCGGGCGCGGTGCCGCCGGCCCCGGGCCGGCGGAAACCGCCCGCGCCCTGGCGGAGATCGAGGGATTCACGGTGTTCCGCCGCGTGCAGGAAGGCGAGAGCCACGGCTCGATGCTGCCCTTCTCGGTGGCGGCGGCCCTGGGTTTCGCCTTCGGCAGGCCGCCTGCGGGGGCCGTGCCGGGCTGATACGGCCGCGCCGGTCTCAAGGGACGACCGAACTCCCTCTCCCGCTGGCGGGAGAGGGAGTTCGGCGCACAGGGCGCGCCACGGGCCCTATCGTCGGCCGAACATCCGCTCCAGATCCGCCTTGGCCAGCCGCAGCACGGTCGGCCGGCCGTGGCTGCACGTGCCGGCGCGCGGCGTGACCTCCAGCGCGCGCAGCAGCGCGTCCATCTCCGCGGCCGCCAGCCGCCGCCCGGCGCGGATCGACCCGTGGCAGGCCATGCGCGCCACCACCGCGTCCAGCCGTGCCGCAAGCGCGGTGCTCTCCTCCTGCTCGGCCAGCTCGTCCGCGATGTCGCGCAGCAGCGGCGCGGGGTCGGGGTTGCCCAGCGCCGCCGGCAGCGCGCGCACCAGCACCGCGCCGCCGAATGCCTCCACCTCCAGCCCCAGTTTCGCGAGCGCCGCCGCCTCGGCCAGCAGGCGGGAGGCGGCGGCGCGCGGCAGCTCGACCACGGCGGGCAGCAGCAGCGGCTGGCTGCGCACGCCGCCTTCGGAAAGCTGCGCGGCCAGCGCCTCGTGCGTCAGCCGTTCGTGCGCCGCGTGCTGGTCCACCAGCACCAGCGCGCCATCGGCGGCGACTGCGAGCACGTAGGTATCCATCACCTGGGCGATCGCGGCCCCCAGCGGGTGGTCCGGCAGCGGCGCGGGCTCGGGCAGGGTGCGTGCGGACGGTGCTGCGGCCAGCGCGAGCGGGGCCTGCGCCTCCGCGAATCCCGTGCGCGGGGCGGGCGGCTGGGTGTGCACCAGCCGCAGGGCCGGGCGCGGCGGTGGGGCAGCGGTGGGTGCCGTCAGCACCGGCACGGACAGGGCCGCGCGCAGCCCGCCGATCACCAGCGACCGCACGCCCGCCGCGTCGCGGAAGCGCAGTTCCGTCTTGGCCGGGTGGACGTTCACGTCCACCTCCTCGGGCGGCAGGTCGATGAACAGCGCGACGGAAGGCTGGCGGCCTGGCGCGATCAGGTCGCGATAGGCCACGCGCACCGCCGTCCGCAGCATGGGGTCGGCGACCGGCCGCCCGTTCACCACCAGATGCTGCCCGGCCGCCGACGCCCGCGCCGAGGATGGCGGCGTGGCGAAGCCGGACAGGCGCAGCGCGCCGCGTTCCGCCGTCACCGGCAGCAGCAGGTCCGGTTCGACATCCAGTACCGCGGCGGCCCGCGCCAGCCGGTCCTGCGCCGGCAGGTCGAAACGGTCGCGCCCGTCGGCGGTGAAGGCGAAGGCCACGTCCGGCCAGGCGAGCGCGAGGCGGGAGACGGCGAGTTCCGCGTGCTCCGTCTCGGTGCGCGGATGCTTGAGGAACTTCCGCCGCGCCGGGGTGGCGTAGAACAGGTCGGTGACGGTCACGCGCGTGCCGCGCGGCCCCGGCGCGGGGGAGACGGTGCCGACGCGGCCGCCTTCGACGCGGATCGCGACCGCGTGCCCGGCCTCCGCCGTCCGGCTGGTGATGGCGAGCCGGGCGGCCGCGCCGATGGACGGCAGTGCCTCGCCCCGGAAGCCGAGGGTCGCGATGCGGACCAGGTCCTCGTCCGCCAGCTTGGAGGTCGCGTGGCGTTCGACCGCGAGTGCGAGGTCGTCCGCGTCCATGCCGCGCCCGTCGTCGGCGACCTCGATCCGGGCGATGCCGCCGTCGTCGAGCGTGATGGCGATGCGCTTCGCCCCGGCATCCAGCGCGTTCTCGACCAGTTCCTTCACCGCCGCGGCCGGGCGCTCGATCACCTCGCCGGCGGCGATGCGGTTGACGATGGTCTCGGGCAGGCGGCGGACCTTCACGGAAGCACCCTCACCCCGGCCCTCTCCAGCAAGCGGGAGAGGGGGAAGCAAGCGCGACCGGACTCCCTCTCCCGCAAGCGGGAGAGGGCCGGGGTGAGGGCCGCTTTCATGCGCCGCCTGTCCGGAACCAGGAGATCAATGCCTGGGTGGAAGCGTCATGCGCACCTGCCGCCTCGCCCTGCATTTCCTTCAGCACGCCGCCCGCCAGCACCTTGCCCAGCTCGACGCCCCACTGATCGAAGGAATTCACGTCCCACAGGTGCCCCTGCACCGCGACCTTGTGCTCATACAGCGCGATCAGCCGGCCGAGGCCGAAGGCATCCAGCCGGTCCATGGTGATGAAGATGCTCGGCCGGTCGCCGCTGAAGGCCCGGTGCGGGGCGAGTGCGGCCGCGCGGGCGGGATCCATGCCGGCGGCCAGCATCTCCGCCTCGGCCTCCGCCGCAGTCTTGCCGCCCAGCAGCGCCTCGGCCTGGGCGATCGCGTTCGCGGCCAGCATCGCATGCGCCGCGTCCCGGCCGCCTTGCGCCGTGCGTGCCAGGATGATGTCCATCGGCACCGTCATCGGCCCCTGATGGATCATCTGCATGAAGGAATGCTGGGCATTCGTGCCCGGCTCCCCGAACACGACCGGGCAGGTCTGCCACGCCACGGGCGCCCCGCCGCGGCGGACGGACTTGCCGTTGCTCTCCATCTCCAGTTGCTGGAGGAAGGCGGGGAAGCGGCGCAGCCGGTCGTCATAGGGCAGCACGCCGTGGACGGGCAGGCCGCGCCCGTTGACGTGCCAGATCCCGGCCAGCGCCAGCAGCACGGGCAGGTTGGCGGCGAAGTCCGTGTCGCGGAAATGCACATCCATCGCATGCCCGCCCGCATGCAGGGCGGCGAACGCATCCCACCCGGCGGCGAGCGCGATCACCAGCCCCACCGGGCTCCACAGCGAGAAGCGCCCGCCCACCCAGTCGCGGAAGCCGAACACGCGTTCGGGCGCGATGCCGAAGGCAGCTGTGGCGGCGAGGTTGGTGGACAGGGCGGCGACATGGGCCCCCACCGCGTCCTCGCCCAGGGCGTCCGCGATCCAGGCGCGCACGGCGGCGGCGTTCGCCGCCGTCTCCTGCGTGGTGAAGGATTTGGAGGCGACCAGCACCAGCGTGGTCGCGGGGTCGAGGCCGCGTGTTTCCCGCAGGAAGGCGGTGCCGTCCACGTTGGACAGGAAGCGCGGTTCCAGGCGCGGGCCGTCCGCCATGGTCAGCGCCTCGGTCGCCATCAGGGGGCCGAGATCGGAACCGCCGATGCCGATGTTCAGCACCGCGCGGAAGGGCTGGCCGGTGGCACCGCGCAGCGTGCCGGCATGCACCGCATCCACGAAGCCGCGCATGCGGGCGAGTTCGGCCTGCACCAGGGCGGCTGCGTCCTCCCCGCCCGCGCGCATCGGCGTGCCGGGCGGGGCGCGCAGCGCCATGTGCATCGCCGCCCGCGCCTCGGTCACGTTCACGGCCTCACCCGCGAAGAAGCGGCGGCGGAAGCCGTCGAGATCGGCCGCGTCGGCGAGCGCGAGCAGGGCGGCGTGAATCTCGGGCGAGATCGCGGTCTTGGAGAAGTCGATCCGCAGGTCGTCGAACGCGGCCGTCATCCGCGCCGCCCGGCCGGGGTCGGCGGCGAAGAGGGGACGGATGGCGCCGGCCGATTCCTCCCGGCCGAGGGATTCGATGCGCCGCCACGCGGCGTCGCGGGACGATTGGGCGGTCATGGGAGGAGTGTAGAGGAATGACCCCGTGTCGCGACAGGCGGGTCGGCGGCACGATTCCTGTTGCAGGGCCGCAGGCGGTGGAGGCGCGAATTATATCGCCGGCCAGCGTGCGAGGGCGGGCCATGCCTGCCAGGTAGCGAGAGGCATGCAGTCTTAAGTGAGGCGGCAGGGGGCTCTTACAGCCCCACCGGCTCACCCGCGATCGCGAAGGACAGCGCCTCCGGGTCCAGCGCCGCCCGCGCCGCCGTGGCCACCTCCGCCACGGTCAGCGACCGCAGTCGCGCCGGGCGGGCGGCGATGTCCTCCGGCGCGCGGCCCATCCGCCGTGCCGCGAGCAGGGCCGACACGGCCCGGCCGGTATCGGCGAAGGCGCGCACCGCGCCGCCGGCCATGGCGGCCGTCGCGTCGGCGATCTCCGCCTCGGCCGGCCCGGATTCGGCCATGCGCCGCCATTCCGCCGTCACGAGGTCCAACACCCGCGGCACGTTCGCGTTCGCCGTCGCGGTGCCGCCGACGATCAGCCCCGCGCCGGGGATGGTCTGGAACCCGGCCGAGATGCCGTAGGCGAGGCCGCCCCGTTCGCGCACCCGCTCCATCAGCCGCGCGCCGAACCCGCCGCCGCCGAGCACGCGCAGGGCCACCTGTGCGGCGTCCCAGCCGCGGCCCGATGGCGGCACGCCGCGCCCGGAATGGCCGAAGGTGATGGCGGATTGCGGCGCGGCGTGCGGCACGACGGCGCGGCCGAAGGGCCGCGGCGCGTCCAGCACCGGCGCCGCGCGGGGCGGTTCGGTGCCCGCGAGCAGCATGTCGAGGGCGGCGGCCAGCGTGGCGGGCGCGACCGCCCCGGCGGCGGCGGCCAGTGCCGGGCCGGGCCGGGCCGGGACGCGCGGCACCGCCGCGGCCAGGCTTTCCGCCGTGCCCTGGACCGGCCGCGCGATCGGGTTTCCCGGCGCGATGCCGTCCCAGAAGGCGCGGGCGGAGAGGATGCGCGGCTGCTCCTTCTCCCGCCGCGCCTGGGCGATCATGCGCGCGCGCGTCTGCTGCACCGGGGCATCGTCGAAGCGGGGCGCGGACAGCGCGAGCGCGGCCAGCCGCACCGCCTCGGGCAGCGCATCGGACAGGCAGCGCAGCGCGCCGCCGAACCAGTCGCGCTCGGCCCAGAAGGAGAGCGAGATGGCACGGTCGCGCAGCGCTTCCTGGAACGCGGTCGCGTCCAGATCGCCCGCGCCCTGGGTCAGCAGCGCCGCACCCAGCGCGGCCTCGCCCTCGCGGCCTTCGGGGTCGAGCCGGGATCCGCCCGGCCAGCCCCAGCGGATCGACACGACCGGGGCCGCGTCCGACCGCCAGAACCAGGCATCGCCGACGAGGGCGGGGATGGGCAGTGTCATGCCGGCAGCAGCCAGCCGGTCAGCGAAGGGCCCCGGCCCAGCACCGCCTGCGCGGCCACGTGCACCTGCGGCGCCGTCACCGCCGCCACGTGCTTCGGCCAGAACTCGGCCATGTCGAGCGACAGCCCGGTGGCCAGCGTGGAGCCGACCACGCGCGCGGCGCCCTGCGCGGAATCGAGCGACAGCAGGGCCCCGGACGTGGCCTGGCGGATGGCGCGCGCGACCTCCGCCTCGGTCGGGCCGTGCTCGATCAGCTCGCCGAGCAGTGCGTCGATCGCCGCTTCCAGCCGCCCCGGCTCCACGTCGCTGCGCGGGGCGGCGAGCAGGGAGAATTCGGAGGCACCGGCGCTTTCGCTGTCGTAGCGCGCATAGGCGGCGGTCGCGAGGCCGGGTTCGATCAGCGCGCGATGCAGCCGCCCGGCCGGCCCGCCGCCGAACACGCCGGTCAGGATCTCCAGCGGCAGTGCGTGTTGTGTGTCGCCCGTGGTCAGGCTGGGGGCGATCCAGGCGCGGATGAACGCGGGATCGCCGATCCCCCGCTCCCGCCGTTCCAGCCGGGGCAGGGTGGCGGCGGCGGGCGGTGGCGGTTCGCTGCGGGCGACGAAGGCGCGGGACGGGACCGAACCCCAGATCTCCGCGATCAGCTCCGGCGTCTCCTCCGGCCCGCCCTGGACCACGAGCACGGCGTTGCCGGGTGCGTAGCGGGCGAGATGGAAGCCCGCGAGGTCGTCGCGGGTGATGGCGCGGATGTCGTCGGGCCAGCCGATCACCGGCCCCCCGCGCGGATGGTCGCCCCACAGCGCGGCGGTCAGCGCCTCCCGGAAGCGGGACCGGGGGGAGTTGTCGGTGCGCTGGCGCCGCTCCTCAATCACCACCTCGCGCTCGGGGGCGATCTCGTCATCGGGGATCAGCGCGTGGACGAAGCGGTCCGCCTCCATCCGCATGGCGCGGGCGAGATCCTCGGCGGCGATTTCCTGGTGATAGGCGGTGACGTCCTGGGAGGTGAACGCGTTGTCCGCGCCGCCCATGCGCGCGATGGCGCGCGAGAACCCACCGGCGGGCAGGGTGGGGGTGCCCTTGAACATCATGTGTTCGAGAAAATGCGCGGTGCCGGACCGCTTCTCGGGATCCTGTATGCTGCCCGCCTTCACCCAGATCATGTGCACGGCCACAGGACTGTCCGGCCGCGGGATGCGCGCGACGGTCAGCCCGTTGGGAAGCGTGGAAAGCTCCGTGCCGAACAGGGGCCGGTCCTGCGCCGCCGCGGCCGCGAGGGGGCGGGGCAGGGCGAGAAGCGCGGGCATGGCGATCGCGGTGCGGCGGGGCAGGCGCATGTGCTCCAAGATGGTCCTGCCCTTGATGCGCGGCCAGGGCTGTGTCGTGCCCGTGGCCGCGCCCACAGGATCGTTACAGCAGCCCTTCCAGAAGGCCGGGCCGGCGGCGCTGGATGATCGGCGTGTCGCCGGTGGTCGCCTGCTGGCCCAGCGCCGAATTCTCCCGGATGCGCTGCGCCTCCCGCGTCGGGTCCACCACGGTGCCGGGTTCCGGCGCCGCGCGCCAGAAGATCAGCCGGTCGGCGAAGCTCGTGTCCGCGGCGTTCAGCGCCGATTGTTCGGTCGTCACGCGGCGGCGGATGTCCGACGGCGCCGCGGGGCCGGAGGCGGCGAGCAGCGCGCTTTCGCCTGCCGTGGCCGCAACCGGCGCGGCCCCTGTCGCCGGGCCCTGCTGGTTCAGCACCGATTGCGGCACCAGTGCAGCCTCCGCCGCCTCGCGCGGGGTCGGCTCCTGCGGCCGGCGGGCGCCGGGCTGCGGCGGGCGCAGGGTGAAATCGGGGGGCAGGGACAGCGGTGCCCGCGTGGTCACCTGGAACTCGTCCGGCGCGTCGCGCACGAGGCCGAAGGTGCGCATCGGGTTCTCGCCGCACGCGGCCAGCAGCGGCAGGGCCAGCAGGGCCGCACAGGTGGTCCGGTTGATCATGTCCCCTCCCTAGGCGCGGGTCGTGGCCGCAGCAAGGCATCCCCCACCAGCGCCGCCACGCCGCAGACGATCGCGGCATCGGCGACGTTGAACACATACCACGACCAGCCCCAGGCGTGAGCGTGGATGAAATCCACCACCGCGCCGAAGCGCAGCCGGTCGATCACATTGCCGATGGCGCCGCCCGCGATCGCACCCAGCGCCACCGCGACCAGCCGGCTCTCGGCCCGTTTCAGCCATAGCCCGAGCAGGACCACGACGGCCACCGCGATCGCGGCGAGGATCGCCTGGTTCCAGACCCCGCTTCCGGACAGCAACCCGAAGGTCACGCCGCGGTTCCAGACCATGGTCAGGTTCAGGAACGGCAGCACGGGAACGTCCTGCACCTGCGGCAGGCGCACGACCTCCAGGATCCACCACTTGCTGACCTGGTCGAGTGCGAGGATGACCAGCGAGACGAGCGCGCCGAGGCGGATCACGGCATCAGGCCGCCTTGCAGACCAGCCCGCTGTCCACCGCGTCCGCGCAGCGCAGGCAGAGCGCGGGATGGGCGGCGATGCTGCCGACTTCCGGCAGCACGCGCCAGCAGCGGGCGCATTTGGTGCCGTCGGCCTTGCCGGTCGCGACCGCGAGCGTGCCCCCCTGCATGGTCGTGAGGGCGGAGACGATGGAGAGTTCGGCCCATTCGGCGTCGGAGAGCAGTGCGGCATCGGCCGCGGGCAGCGTCAGCGCGACCGAGGCCTGCAGCGATGCGCCGATGCGGCCTTCCTGCCGGTCCTTCTCCAGCGCCGAGGTGACCTCGCGGCGGATGTCGCGGATGCGCGCCCATTGCGCGGCGAGCGCCTCGTCCTGCCAGTCCGCCGGCACCTCGGGCCAGGTTTCCAGATGCACGCAGGCTTCCGCGCCGAAGCGCGCGGTCCAGGCCTCGTCGGCCGTGAAGCACAGGATCGGGGCCAGCCAGGTGGTCAGGTGCCGGTGCAGCAGGTCGAGCACGGTGCGCGCCGCGCGTCGGCGGGCGCTGTCCGGCCGGTCGCAATACAGCGCGTCCTTGCGCACGTCGAAGTAGAAGGCCGACAGATCCTGCGCGCAGAAGGCATGCAGCTGCGCGAGCACACCGGTCCATTCGTAGGTTTCGGCCGCACGGCGGATCACGCCGTCCAGCTCCCACATCCGGTGCAGCAGCCAGCGTTCGAGCGCCGGCATCTCCGCGACCGGCACGCGCTCGGCCTCCTCGAAGCCCGCGAGCGAGCCGAGCAGCCAGCGCAGCGTGTTGCGCAGGCGGCGATACAGCTCGGCCTGCTGCTTCAGGATCTCCTTGCCGATGCGCAGATCCTCGGTGAAATCGGACGACATCACCCACATGCGCAGGATGTCGGCGCCGTACTCCTTCATCACGTCCTGCGGTGCCACGGTGTTGCCGAGCGACTTCGACATCTTGCGGCCCTGCTCGTCCATGACGAAGCCATGGGTCAGCACCGCCTTGAACGGGGCCACGCCGCGCGTGCCGACCGCTTCCATCAGCGACGATCCGAACCAGCCGCGATGCTGGTCGGAGCCTTCCAGGTAGAGGTCCGCCGGCCAGGGCATCCCGCGCGCTTCCAGCACGAAGGCGTGGGTCGAGCCGGACTCGAACCACACGTCCAGGATGTCCATTACCTGCTCGTAGTCGTCCGGGTTCCGGTCCGGCCCCAGGAAGCGGGCGGCGGCACCCGGCTTGTACCAGGCATCGGCCCCTTCCTCGCGGAAGGCGGCGATGACACGCTCCATCACCGCCGGGTCGCGCAGCGGTTCCAGAGTCTTGCGATCGACGAACACGGTGATCGGCACGCCCCAGGCGCGCTGCCGGCTGATGCACCAGTCCGGCCGGTTCTCCGTCATGGAGGCGAGCCGGTTGCGGCCGACGGCGGGGACGAAGTTGGTCGCCGCCACGGCGGCCAGGGCCTTGGCGCGCAGATGCGCTTCGTTGTCCAGCGCGATGAACCATTGCGGCGTGGCGCGGAAGATCAGCGGCGCCTTGGACCGCCAGGAATGCGGGTAGGAATGCACCAACTTACCGCGCGCCAGCAGCGCGCCGGCCTGTTCCAGCGCCGCGCAGACGGGATCGGCGGCTTTGTAAACGTGGATGCCCGCGAATAGCGGCACCGACGGCGCGTAGGTGCCGTCGTCCTGCACCAGCTCCGGTGTCGGCAGCCCGTGCGCGCGGCCGAGATGGAAGTCGTCCTCGCCATGCGACGGCGCGATGTGGACGAAGCCCGTGCCCTGTTCGGTGGTGACGAAATCCGCCAGCAGCACCGGCACGTCGAAATCATAGTCGTGCCCGCGCAGCGGATGCGCGCAGACCGTGCCGGCGAGGTCCGCGCCCTTGATCAGCCGCACGATGTGGCGCAGGCCGAAACCGGCCGCCTTGGCCACCTCCTCCAGCAGATGCATCGCGACCAGGATGCGGTCACTGCCGCCCGGCTTGCCCTCTCCGTCGAGTTCGACCAGCGCGTAGTCGATCTCCGCTCCCGCGGCGATCGCGCGGTTGGCCGGGATGGTCCAGGGCGTGGTGGTCCAGATCACGATGCTGGCGCCGACCAGATCGGCCTGGGGCGAGGCCAGCACCGGGAAGCGCACCCAGATCGTGGTGGAGGTGTGGTCGTGGTACTCGACCTCGGCTTCCGCCAGCGCGGTCTTTTCCACCGGCGACCACATCACCGGCCGCAGCCCGCGATACAGCGTGCCGTTCATCAGGAACTTGCCGAGCTCGGCCGCGATCGCGGCCTCGGAGGCGAAGTCCATGGTGGCGTAGCGGTGGGCGAAATCGCCTTCGACGCCGAGGCGGCGGAACTCCTCGGTGTGGACCTTCAGCCAGTGCGCGGCATAGGCGCGGCATTCGGCGCGGAAATCCAGCACCGGCACCGCGTCCTTGTCCTTGCCGGCCTTGCGGTACTCCTCCTCGATCTTCCATTCGATGGGCAGGCCGTGGCAGTCCCAGCCGGGGATGTAGTTCGCATCCTCGCCCGCCATCTGGCGGGAACGGTTGATCACGTCTTTGAGGATCTTGTTGAGCGCCGTGCCGATATGGATGTTGCCGTTGGCATAGGGCGGGCCGTCATGGAGGATAAACGGCCTGCGGTCCTTGCCGGCGGCGCGGAGCCTGCCCCACAGCCCGGCTTCGTCCCAGCGGGCGAGCATCGCCGGCTCCCGCTTCGGCAGGTCGCCCCGCATGGGGAAGGGCGTGGACGGCAGGAAAACGGTGTCCTTGTAGTCGCGGGCGGCGGATGCGGGCGGGGCGTCGTTCATCATGTGTCTCGGGCGGCCGGGCGGGCCGCGGAAAGGGTGGCGCGGTGCGGCGGGGGTCCCGGCCCCTCAGACGGAGGCCGGGCCGGTAATTCGCGCGCGCGGAACCCGGATCATCCGGGGCTTATGCGGATGGGCGGGTTTCCGGGTCAAGCGCGGGGCGCGCCCGGCTGCAATGCCGCGGGGACGGCGCATTGCGGCCGCGGGCCGGTTTCGCCCTTGTCCTCGCCTCCGGCATGGTGATGCTGGCGGCAGACGCATCCCACCCGATCACCGGTCCGGATTTCATCGTGATGCTGCCCTCGATCGTGGCCGCGCGCGCCAGCGCGCCGGCCGTCCGCCTTCCCGTCCCGCCGGGCAGGGTGGTGCGGCCCGGCGTCGCCAGCGTAAGGGGCATCGGCCATTTCTGACCGCAACGCCGCGATCGGCTGGGCGGCCGCGTTCAGCGCGGTCGCGATCTGGGCCGGGTGGGCCGTGGCGTCGCGCTTCCTGCTCCAGCACGCCACGCTGGACACGCATTCCATGGTCGCGGTCCGCTTCCTGGTCGCGGCGGCGGTGATGCTGCCGGTTGCCGTGCGCGGCATTCCGCTGGGGCGGCTCGGCGTCTGGCGCAGCATCGCCATCCCCATCCTGTCCGGGGCCGCGTTCAGCCTGCTGAACACCGGGGGGCTGGACTACGCCCCGGCCGCGCATGCGGCGGCGCTGACCGCACCGCTGGGCGGCGTCTGCACGGGGCTCGCGGCGCATTTCGTGCTCAGGGAACGGCTCTCGCGCCGCAGCGCGCTCGGCTTCGCGGTGATCACGGCCGGCGCCGTCGGCGTCGTCGCCTCCTCGGTCGTGGGGCAGGCGGGCAATGCGCGGATGCTGATCGGGCACCTTCATTTCCTGAGCGCGGCGATGTGCTGGGCCGGCTACGTGGTCATCGCGCGGCGTTCGGGGCTCAGCGCGCTGCAGCTCACGGCGATGTCGGTGATCGGCTCGGCGCTGATCTTCTCCCTGCCCTATCTGTGGCTGGCCGGGGAACGGATCCGCGCCGCGCCGTGGGGCGAACTGCTCGTGCAGGGCACGCTGCATGGCCTGCTCGCCGCCGTGCTGTCCGTGGTCCTGTTCAACATCGCCATCGCCCGGCTGGGCGCGGCGCGGTCGGGGGCCGCGACCGCGCTTGCGCCCGTGCTGGGGGCGGTGTTCGCGCTGGTCTTCCTGGGCGACACGCCGGCGGTGGCGGAATGGGCGGCCTACGCGACCGTGGCCGCCGGCGTCTGGCTCGCGGCATCGCGGGGCAGGCAAGCGCCTGCGGTTGTTGCGCCGCCAACCCCGCCCCGCTAACGCTGCGCGGTTCCGGCGCGCTGGTGCGCCGGGTTTCGGAGCGGAAGCATGGGCTACAGGGTCGCAGTCGTCGGCGCCACCGGGGCGGTCGGGCGCGAGATGCTGAAAACCCTGGCCGAGCGCGACTTCCCGGTGACGGACGTGGCCGCCGTCGCCTCGGGGCGCAGCGCCGGTCAGGAGGTCAGCTTCGGCGAGACGCGCACGCTGAAGGTCCAGGCGCTCGACAATTTCGACTTCAAGGGCTGGGACATCGGCCTGTTCAGTCCCGGTGCCTCGGTCTCCGCCGTGCATGCGCCGCGCGCTGCGGGTGCCGGCTGCATCGTGATCGACAACACCAGCCAGTTCCGCATGGAACCCGACGTGCCGCTGGTGGTGCCGGAGGTGAACCCGCAGGCGCTGAAGCGCATCCCGCGCGGCATCATCGCCAACCCGAACTGCTCGACCATCCAGATGGTCGTGGCACTCAAGCCGCTGCATGACCGCTTCAAGGTGAAGCGCGTGGTGGTCTCGACCTACCAGTCCGTCTCCGGCGCGGGGAAGGAGGGGATGGACGAGCTGTTCACCCAGACCCGCGGCGAGTTCGTGAACGACACGCCAAAGCCCGAGCAGTTCACCAAGCAGATCGCCTTCAACGTCATCCCGCACATCGACCGCTTCATGGAGGACGGCTCCACGAAGGAGGAATGGAAGATGGTCGTGGAGACGCGGAAGATCCTCGACCCGGACGTCGCGGTGACCGCGACCTGCGTGCGCGTGCCGGTGTTCGTGGGCCATGCCGAGGCGGTGTGGATCGAGACCGAGCAGCCGATCGACGAGCGCGCGGCGCGTGATGCCTGGGCGGATGCGCCGGGCGTGCTGGTCGTGGATCGGCGCGAGGATGGCGGCTACGTCACGCCCAAGGAGATCGCGGGCGAGGACGCGACCTTCATCTCCCGCGTCCGCCGTGATCCCACCGTGCCGAACGGGCTGGTGTTCTGGTGCGTCAGCGACAACCTCCGCAAGGGAGCCGCGCTGAATGCGGTCCAGATCGCGGAGACGCTGGTCGCCCAGGGCGTGCTGGCGAAGGCGGCGTAGGATGATCGTGGCGCCGGTGGCCCGAAGCGGCCGCCGGTGCCTTTCCCTGCGCGACTGAGGGCCGGCGCTTACGCCGACCAGTACCACCTGGAGAGGTTCCAGGCGTTGGTCCGGTAGTTCAGGTTCGCTTCGTAGCCGAGCAGCTTCTCCTTGGTGCCTTCGCCCTGGATCTGCTGGTGGAGTGCCACGAAGGGAAGGTCCGAACGGACGATCTCCTGGATCTTCCAGTAGTTCTGCTTGCGCTTTTCCTGATCGAGCAGTCCGGTGCTCTCCTGAAGCAGCGCATCGACCTGGGGGTTGGCGTACTGCCAGGAATTCTGGCCCGCGCCGCCCTTGGCGGGCATGGCCCAGCTTCCCAGCCGGTCGCTGGCATCGGGGTCGGAGGCGACGGGGAAGATCTCGCCCACGATCGTCGTCTGCCATTCGCTGTTGCGCCAGACATCGCCCCACATGACGGCGGCGGGATGGTTCTGGATGCTCATCTCGACACCCAAGGGCTGCCAGCTCTGCTGCAGGAACTGCTGCACCTGTTCGCGCAGATGGTTGCCCGCCACGGTCGAGCAGGAGAAGGCGAGCCGTACGCCGTTCTTGACCCGCACACCGCCCGCGCCGGGCTTCCAGCCTGCGTCGTCGAGCAGCTTGGCCGCGCCGGCCGGATCGAGCGCATGCTTGGGCAGGTTCGGGTTGTGGGCCCAGTTCTCCTGCGGCAGGAACGATTCCGTCGGCCGGTTGGCGTTGTAGAACAGGTCGCGATTGATCGCTTCCTTGTCCATCGCCAGGTGCAGCGCCTGCCGCACCGCCGGGTCCTGGAACTGCGGCAGGGCGTTGTTGAACGCGAAGAGCGTGATGTAGGGCGTCGGCGGGCGATGCAGCGTCAGCCCCGGTGTCCGGCGCACCTCTTCGTGGTTGTCCGGCGTGATACCCGCGATGCCGACGGCATCGATGGCGCCCGCGACGAACTGCGTTTTCAGCACCGTCATCTGGGGGATATATTTGAAGACGACGCGTTCGACGTAAGGGCCTTCGCCGAAATACTTCTCGTTCGCATCGATGCGAACGTAGTCGCCGGCCCGGCGCTCACCCCATTTGAACGGCCCCGTGCCGATCGGCCGGTTGTTGAACGACGGATCCTGGAAGTCGGTCACCCCGCCCAGCACGTGTTTCGGGACGATCAGCGTCCAGGCCAGGATGGCGAGATAGGGCGCGAAGAACTTCTCCATCCGCCACGTGATCTCGGTGGGACTGACCACCTTGATGTCGTGCACGAGCGTATGCCCGTTGCGGCTCATCGCCGGGAAGTCGGGATTGTGGAAAAGCTCCAGCGTGAACTTCACGTCCTCGGCGGTGAACGGCGCGCCGTCATGCCAGGTGACGCCGGGGCGCAGCCGGATGCGCCAGGTCAGTCCGTCCGCGGAGAGCCCGCCATTGGCGACGGACGGGATCTCGGTCGCGAGATCGGGAACCAGCGTGCCGCGCGGATCGACGGACCACAGCGCGTTGAACAGATTCAGCTGGACTGATTCGTCGGCCTCGATGTGCGGCTGGATCGGATGGAACTTCGTCGGCTCCTGCGACATGCCGTAGATGATCTGGCCCTTGCGTCCGGCAGGGCGGGGCGCTGTGCCCTGGGCCAGCGCTGATGCCGCGGCGGACGCGCCCGCCAGCGCCAGCAGTCCGCGGCGCGGCAGCAGGAGATGGCGGTTCAGCTCCACGATCCGCGCGATAGCATCTGTTCCAGACATCAGAGAGTCTCCTCGTCCAACAGTGTCAGCCCCGGTGGTCGATGCTTTGCATCCGATTGACGGCAAGCGTCGTTTCGCGGGGCAGTGGTGTCGAGAAACAAGATGCGGGGCGCCTATAGCGCTGGGTTATGCCCCTGCCTTCTTGCGAGAGGCCGCTGGGGACGGCGTGTGGCGGGGGAGGCTATTGATCCTTTGTCGCGGTGATGCAGTCTTGCCGCGCACCCGCGGCTGTGTGCTGCGGGCAAGTTCTCCGGAGGTATTCGTCATGATCCCGTTCCGCCGCAGCCATCGCGCCCTGATCATGGGGCGGCGCGGAGCCGTGGCCACCAACCATCCCGTCGCCACGCAGGCGGGGCTGGACACGCTGCGGGCCGGCGGCAACGCGGCCGATGCGACCGCTGCCATCTCGCTGACCCTGGGCGTGGTCGAACCGCATATGTCGGGTCTCGGCGGCGACGGATTCTATCATGTGTGGATGGCAGCGGCCGGCAAGGGCACGGTCTACAACGGCACCGGCGTGGCGCCGGCTGCGGCCACGCCGGACAAGTTCGCCGATGGCATGGCGGTCAACGGGCCGCGGTCCGTTTCCGTCCCCGGTCTGCTCGCGGGTATCGGCATGATGCATGCGGCCCATGGCGTGCTGCCCTGGGCGCGGGTCGTTCAGCCGGCCATTGCGGCCGCGCGCGACGGCTTCGCTGCCACGCATGGCTACCGGACCTTCTCCGGCAACGCGCGGCAGCTCCTGCGCGCCGACCCGCGCAGCGGCGCGACCTTCCTGCACGAAGGTGAGGTTCCGGCGCTGGGCGACCTGATCGTGCAGCCCGACCTTGCCGCCACGCTGGAGACGATCGCCGCCGACGGGGCGGAGACCTTCTATCGCGGCCGCCTGGCCAGGCTTCTGGCCGAGGGCCTGGCGGAGGCCGGCACGCTGATCGGTGCTGCCGATCTCGCCGATCTCAAGGCCGAGGAGCAGGCCCCGATCGGGATCACCTATCGCGGCTATGAGGTCCGCCAGACCCCGCCCAACTCCACCGGCTTCGTGCTGCTGGAGGAGCTGAAGATCCTGGAGCAGTTCGACCTCGCCGCCCTGCCGTATGATTCGGCGGAGCTGATCCATCTGCTGGTGGAGGCGAAGAAGTATGCCTTCCTCGACCGCGAACGCTACGGCATGGACCCACGCTTCGGCACCGTGCCGCTCGACCGGATCCTGTCGGAGGCGCATGCGCGTGCGAACGCGGCGAAGATCGATCGCGCCCGCGCGGCCAGCGTGCCGTTGAGCTTCGAGGCGCCGAACGAAGGCGACACGACCTATTTCTGCGTGGTCGATGCGGACGGCAACGCGGTGTCCGCGATCCAGAGCATCAACAGCGTCTTCGGGTCGGGGGTGACGGCCGGCAGGACCGGCATCCTACTGAACAACCGCATGGCCTACTGGCATCTCGACCCGCGCCATCCGAACGTGCTGGTTCCCGGCAAGCGGGTACGGCACACGATGAACGCGCCGATGATCCTGAAGGACGGCAAGCCCTGGGCCGTGCTGGGCACGCCCGGCGCGGACAACCAGGTGCAGGTGAACCTGCAGGCGGTCGTGAACCTGATCGACTACGGCGTCGATCCGCAGCACGCGGCCGAGGCGCCGCGCTGGACGAGCAGCCAGCCCGGCCAGGGTGCCAACTGGCCGCATGCGGGCGATGAGGGGCTGACCGTCGAGGAAGGCCTGCCCGAGGCGACCTATGCCGGCCTGCGCGCGAAGGGTCACGATCTGCGCATGGTCCCGCCGCTGGAAGGCGCGTGCAGCCTGGAATGCATCCGTATCCTGGACAACGGCGTGCGCATGGCGGGCAGCGATCCGCGGCGCGACGGGTGGGCTGGCGCCTACTGAAGCCCTGCCGGCCGCCTATGCCTCATAGGGTGCGCCAAGACTCCCTCTCCCGCCACGCGGGAGAGGGGACGCGGCGGGCAGGCTGGCAGAAGCCTGCTCAATCCATCTCGCCCGATCGCCGCACCAGCACCTCGCGCTTGCCGACGTGGTTGGCCGGGCCGACCACGCCTTCCTTCTCCATCTGCTCGATCAGCTTGGCCGCGCGGTTGTAGCCGATGGACAGGTGCCGCTGGATGAAGCTGGTACTGGCCTTGCCCTCGCGCGCCACCAGTGCGACGGCCTGATCGAACAGGCCCTTCTCACCATCGGAGGCACCGGCGATGCCGCTGAAGCCCAGCGCGTCGTCGCCATCCTCATCGGCTTCGGTGACGGCCTCGATATAGGCGGGTTCGCCGAGCGCGCGCAGGAAGGATACGACCTCCTCCACCTCGCGGTCCGAGACGAACGGGCCGTGGACGCGGGTGATGCGTCCGCCGCCGGCCATGTAGAGCATGTCGCCCTGGCCCAGGAGCTGTTCCGCCCCCTGCTCGCCCAGGATGGTGCGGCTGTCGAACTTGCTGATGACCTGGAAGCTGATGCGGGTCGGGAAGTTCGCCTTGATCGTGCCGGTGATCACGTCCACCGACGGGCGCTGCGTGGCCATGATCACGTGGATGCCCGCGGCACGCGCCATCTGCGCGAGGCGCTGGACCGCGGCTTCGATCTCCTTGCCCGCGACCATCATCAGGTCCGCCATCTCGTCGATGACGACCACGATGAAGGGCAGCGTCTCCAGCGCGAGCGGCTGGTCCTCGAACACCGGGCGGTTGGTCTCGGGGTCGAAGCCGGTCTGCACGCGGCGGGTGACGACCTCGCCCTTGGCGCGGGCCTCGGCCACGCGGTCGTTGTGGCCGGCGATGTTGCGCACGCCGAGCTGGCTCATAGCCCGGTAGCGGCGCTCCATCTCCTTGACCGTCCATTTCAGCGCGGTCACGGCCTTGGCGGGTTCCGTCACCACGGGCGCCATCAAATGCGGGATGCCCTCATACACGGACAGTTCCAGCATCTTCGGGTCGATCAGGATCAGCCGGCACTGGTCCGGCGACAGCCGGTACAGCAGCGACAGGATCATCGCGTTCACGCCGACCGACTTGCCTGACCCGGTGGTGCCCGCGATCAGCAGATGCGGCATGCGCGCGAGGTCGGCGAGCACCGGCGCGCCGCCGATGTCCTTGCCGAGCGCGAGGCCGAGCCGCCCGCCCTGGCGCGACCAGTCATCGGCCGTGAGCAGTTCCGACAGGTACACCGTCTCGCGCTTGGCGTTCGGCACCTCGATGCCGATCACGTTGCGGCCGGGCACGGTCGCGATGCGCACGGCGGTCACCGACAGCGAGCGCGCCACGTCGTCCGCCAGCCCGATCACGCGCGCGCTGCGGATGCCCGGGGCGGGTTCCAGCTCATACAGCGTGACCACGGGGCCGGGGCGGATCTCCACGATGCGGCCCTGCACGCCGTAGTCGTTCAGCACGCTTTCCAGCAGCCGCGCATTGGCCTGCAGCGCATCCGCGCTCGGCCCGGTGCTGGCGCGGGCGGGCGCTACCTTCAGCAGCGACAGCGGCGGCAACTGCCATGACCCGTCGGCAAGCGGCAGTGCCTCCTGCCGGGGGGCGGGGGGCGGACGCTTGGCGGGGGCCGCGACGCGGACGGGCGGGCGTGGCGCCGGTGCCTCGGCCGCCGCCGCTGCCGCCGTCGGGACGGCGACGCGGGGTGCGGGGGGCGGAATGTCGTCGAGACCCTGTTCCGGCAACACCAGACGCGGCGTTTCGCGCGGGGGCCGCCGCAGCGCGGATGCGCCCATCGCCCCGAGCGGGCGAAGCATGGTTCCGACCCAGCCGCCAGCCACGCGGCTGCCGGCGGCGCCGGCGCGGGCGGCGTCCGCGACACCGCGGCCGGCGCTGCGCCATTCGCCCGCGGACAGGCCCAGCGCCAGCACGGTGCTGACGCCGGCGAGTGCGACCAGCAGCGTGCTCGCCGCGATCCGGCCGAACACGCCGAAGGCCGACACGCCGAAGCCCACCACGCCCTGCGCCAGGGCCATGCCGGTGGCCCCGCCCGGGCCGGCGCCGGTGGGCAGGCCGGAGACGCCGGGGATCAGGGCGGCGGCCCCGGCCAGCAGCGGCAGCGCGGCCAGAAGGGAGGCGATGCGGACGCCGATCGAGCCCAGGCCGCGATGCGAGGCCAGCCGCCATGCCCAGGTCAGCAGCGCCACGGCCGGCAGCGCGCCGGGAAAGCCGAATCCCTGCAGCAGCAGGTCCGATGCCGCCGCGCCGAAGGGGCCCGCCAGATTGGCGACGGGGCGCGGCGTCGCCGTGTTGAACGACGGATCGCCCGGGTCATACGAGGCCAGGGCCACGAGCAGCGCGAGCCCGAGCAGGGCCAGCAGCAGCCCGCCGGTTTCCGCGGCGCGGCGGCGCAGGATCGTCTTGACCGCGGGGGACGCAAGACGGCGGGATGTCAGCGTGGCGCCCGACATGGCTCCTCGGTTCAGGTGTCGCCACAATCCTACGCGATAAGCATCTGAATCGCCATGGGATCGCGCCGCAGCAGATCGGGTATCTTTCCCGAGACACCGCCCGGGCCTATGTCGGAAGCGACCTTCATTCCCCGGAAGACCCACGCATGACACTTTCCGCCGACGCCCTGGACACGCTGTTCCGCACGGCGCGCACGCAGAATTCGTGGCAGGACCGTCCTGTGCCCGAGGCCAAGTTGCGGGAACTGTACGACCTGCTGAAGATGGGCCCGACCTCTGCCAATGCTTCCCCGGCGCGCTTCGTGTTCGTGCAGAGCACGGAGGCGAAGGCGAAGCTGGAACCCGCCCTGTCCGCCGGGAACAAGGTCAAGACCATGACCGCGCCGGTCACGGTGATCGTGGCCTACGACCCGAAATTCTACGACAAGCTGCCGCAGCTGTTCCCGCATGCCGACGCGCGGTCCTGGTTCGCGGGCAACGAGGCGCTGGCCGAGGCGACGGCCTTCCGCAACGGCTCGCTGCAGGGTGCCTATCTGATCCTGGCGGCGCGTGCCGTGGGTCTGGACGCCGGCCCGATGTCGGGCTTCGACGCCGCCCAGGTGGATGCGGCGTTCCTCGCCGGCACCGGCTTCAAGACCAATTTCCTGGTCAACCTGGGCTACGGCGATCCGTCCGGCGTGAAGGAGCGTCTGCCGCGGCTGAGCTTCGAGGAAGCCTGCTCGGTCGTCTGATCCGGGCGGCGAGGCCACTCGACCGGCGAGAGCGAGTCCCCTTCTCCCGCTGGCGGGAGAGGGTTGCGGCGGGGGCATTGCCCCTGGCGGAACGCCCCGCCGCAGTTCACCGCGGCAGGCAGGCCAGGGCGAACTGGCGGAAGGCGCGGCCGCGATGGCTGTCGCGGTGCTTTTCCTCGGCCGGCATCTCGCCATAGGTGCGGATGCCGCCCGCGGGCACGAACATCGGGTCGTAGCCGAACCCGGCATCGCCGCGCGGCGGCCAGATGCGCGTGCCCTCGACGCGGGCCATGAAGGTCGCGGTCCGCCCGTCCGGCCAGGCGAGGCACAGCGCGCAGCTGAACCAGGTGCGCATGTCGGGCGAGCCCGCGCATTGCGCGTTCACCTTCTCCATCGCCATCGCGTAGTCGCGTGTCCCATCCGGCCGCATCGCCCAGTCGGCGGTATAGACGCCGGGCGCCCCATCCAGGGCGGCGACGGAGAATCCGGAATCGTCCGCGAGCGCCGGAAGGCTCGTGGCGCTTGCGGCCGCGAGCGCCTTGATCCGGGCGTTCTCGGCGAAGGTCGTGCCTGTCTCCGGGGGCTCGGGCAGGCCCAGTTCCCCGGCCGAGACCGCCGCGATGCCGTGGGGTGCCAGCAGCGCCTGCACCTCGCGCAGCTTGCCCTTGTTGTGCGTGGCAAGGACGAGCCGCGCGTCGGGGGGCAGCATCACACGCCCAGCGCGGCGTCCTGGGCCGCGAACAGGGCGGCGGTGCCCTGCCGCGCCAGCGCCATCAGGGACGCGAATTCCGCGTCGCTGAAGGGGGCCTTCTCCGCCGTGCCCTGGATCTCCACGATGCCGCCCGAACGCGTCAGCACGAAATTCGCATCCGCGTCCGCTTCGCTGTCCTCGGCGTAGTCGAGGTCGAGCACCGGCACGCCGCCGAACACGCCGCAGGACACCGCCGCCACCTGCCCGATCACCGGATCGGCGGCGAGCACCTTGGTCGCCATCAGCTTCCGCACCGCGAGGCGCAGCGCCACGTAGGCACCGGTGATGGCCGCGCAGCGCGTGCCGCCATCCGCGTTCAGCACGTCGCAGTCGAGCGTGATCGTCATCTCGCCCAGCAGCTTGCGGTCCACCACGGCGCGCAGGCTGCGGCCGATCAGGCGCTGGATTTCCTGGGTGCGGCCGGACTGCTTGCCGCGCGCGGCCTCGCGGTCGCCGCGGGTGTGGGTGGCGCGCGGCAGCATGCCGTATTCGGCCGTCACCCAGCCCTGGCCGGAGTTGCGCAGGAACGGCGGCACGCGGCCTTCGGCGCTGGCGGCGCACAGCACCTCGGTGCCGCCCACGCGGATCAGGCAGGAGCCTTCGGCATGGCGGGCAAAGCCGGTTTCGAGGCGGATGTCGCGCAGCGCGTCGGGCGCGCGGCCGGATGGACGCATGAATGAGGCTCCAGGAAAGGGCGCGGACCATAGAGCGTGATCGCCGGAGGGGAAATCGCGTGGAGGCGTGAATCACGCGATCAAGAAGAAGACACGTGATCGCCGGAGGGGAAATCGCGAGAGGCGTGAATCGTGCGTCCGGACACGCCGGGGCCATGCTTTGACCCGCGCCTCCGCAATCCCTACCTTTCAGGTCGAGGTTTCGGGCCATGGATCAAGTATCGCCACGCACCCGGCCAACTGCCGACACCGCCACGCTGGACACGCGTTCGGCCGCGATCCTTCGCGAGATCGTCGAGGCTTATGTCGAGACGGGCGAGCCGGTGGGCAGCCGCACGCTGTCCCGCCGCCTGCCGATCGTCCTGTCGCCGGCCACCATCCGCAACGTGATGTCGGACCTGGAGGACGCGGGGCTGCTCTATGCGCCGCATACCTCCGCCGGCCGGCTGCCGACCGATCGCGGCCTGCGGCTGTTCGTGGACGGGTTGCTGCAGTTCGGTGACCTGGCCGACGAGGAGCGGGAGGCGATCGCCGCCGCCTGCGCGACCGCCGGCCGCAGCCTGGAGGACACGCTGACCGAGGCGTCCTCCGTCCTCGCCGGCCTGTCCCAGGCCGCAGGATTGGTGCTGGCGCCCAAGAGCGACGGCGCGGTGCGTCATGTGGAGTTCGTCGCCCTCGGCCCCGGCCGCGCCCTGGTGGTGCTGGTGACGGAGGACGGGCAGGTCGAGAACCGGGTCATCGAGACGCCGCCCGGCCTGCCGCCCTCGGCCCTGGTGCAGGCGTCGAACTACCTGAACGCCCGGCTGGCGGGGCAGACGCTGGCCGAGGCGCGCAACCGGATCGAGACCGAGATGGCCGCCAACCGTTCCGAGCTGGACGCCCTGTCGGCGCAGGTCGTGGCCGCCGGGATCGCGACCTGGGCGGGGGGTGCGAAGGGCGGCAGCCTGATCGTGCGCGGCCAGGCGCGCCTGCTGGCCGATGTGGACCAGATCGAGAAGCTCGCGGCGATCCAGGCGCTGTTCGAACGGCTGGAGATGCAGGAGACGATGGCGCGGCTGCTGGAGCTGGCCGAAGGCAGCGCGGGCGTGCGCATCTTCATCGGCGCGGAAAGCGGCGTGGTCGGTTCCTCCGGCCTGAGCATGGTGGTGGCGCCCGCGCGCAACGCGCAGAACCGGATCGTGGGCGCGATCGGCGTGATCGGGCCGACGCGGATCAATTACGGGCGGATCATCCCGGTGGTGGACCACACCGCGCGGGTGCTGGGGCGGATATTGGGATAGGCGCGGATCAGCCCGTCCGCGCCTGCCGGGCCAGCCGCACCAGTTCCGCCCGCACGCCGTCCGCATCGGGGACCGCCGCGGCGAAGGGGATGCGCAGGACCGTGTCCTCCAGCGCGAGGTCGCATCCGTCCACATCGCAGGCGACCATGCGCCACGCGCCTTGCGCGCCCCCTGCATGCATGGCGATGGCCGCCATCGCGTCCGCATGGTCCCCGTTGCAATGCCCGATGATCGCCGCCTCGGCCGCCGCCACCTTGGCCACCGCGTCCGCGTCGGGCAGCAATTCGCTTGCGCGCAGCCGCTCCGCGCGGGCAAAGCCGCCCACGAACAGCGCCGCCTGGGGGCGGATGCGCCACAGGGCGAAATCGGTGAACCCGGCATACAGGGCCGCATAGGGATGCAGGGACAACCAGCGCGCCTTCAGCGCGGCATCCTCCACCTGCTCGGCCAAGCCCGTGATCGTCACGCGCGGCGACGTCTGGGGGTTGGGCCCTTCCGCCGCGCCCGTCACCGCGACCGCGCAGCGCGGCTCGGCCATCAGATGGCGGGTGTGTTCGGACAGGGTGGACAGGAACAGCAGGACCGAAAGGTCCGGCGCTGTCGCGGGGGTGACCAGTGCCGCGAAGGGCTGCCCTGCGGTCTGCGTGGCCAGCGTGCCCGCCCGCGCCGCGCGCAGCAGCCGCCGCGCGGCCAGGATTCCCACGGAAGAAGCCACCCGATCAGGTCCGGTGTTTCGCGGCGCGTCGCGGAAACGCCATAGTCGGCAGGCAGGAGGACGGCATGGCCTACACAATCGCGCTCGTGGACGATGACCGCAACATCCTGGCTTCGGTGTCGCTGACGCTGGAGCAGGAAGGATTCACCGTGCGCAGCTTCACCGACGGCGAAAGCGCGTTGCAGGCGCTGTCGGCCAAGCCCGCGGACCTCGCCGTGCTGGACATCAAGATGCCGCGCATGGACGGGATGGAGCTGCTGCAGCGGCTGCGCCAGCGCAGCGCCATGCCGGTGATCTTCCTGACCTCCAAGGACGAGGAGGTGGACGAGCTGCTCGGCCTGCGCATGGGGGCCGATGACTACATCACCAAGCCGTTCAGCCAGCGGCTGCTGCTGGAGCGTATCCGCGCCCTGCTCCGCCGCAACGAGGCCTCCCGCGCCGACGGCGCCGGCGCCGCGCCGGGGGGCGTGATGACCCGCGGCAACCTGATCCTCGACGAGACCAAGCACATGTGCACCTGGCGTACCAAGCCGGTGAACCTGACGGTCACGGAGTTCCTGCTGATCAAGGCCCTCGCGGCGCGGCCGGGCATGGTCAAGTCCCGCGACCAGCTCATCGACGCGGCCTATGGCGACAACGTTTACGTAGACGACCGCACCATCGACAGCCACGTGAAGCGCGTGCGCAAGAAGTTCCGCGCCGTGGACACCGAGTTCGACCAGATCGAGACGCTCTACGGCATCGGCTACCGCTACAAGGAGGCCTGAGACCGTTCATGCCCGATGTCGGCCTCACGGAACGGGCCGATGTGACACGCGACGCGGTGCGCCCCCGCCGCGAGCGCTTTGTGTCGCCGATGCTGCGGCGCATCCTGCTGGTCAACGTGCTGCCGCTGTTCCTGCTGGTCGCAGCCCTGCTCTATCTCGATCAGTTCCAGAACGGGCTGATCGAGGCGGAGGTCAACGCGCTGCGGACCCAGGCGCAGATCTACGCCGCCGCGGTGGCCGAGGCCGCGGTGCGGGAGGATACGCCGGACCGGCCGGCGGTGGTGCCCGAACGGGTGCGGCCCTTGCTCGCCCAGCTCACCCAGCCCACGCCGAACGTGCAGGCGCGGCTCTACGACCCGCTCGGTGCACTGGTCGCGGACAGCCGCGTGCGCGAAGGCCCCGGCGGGTCGGTGGTGACCGAGCCGTTGCCGCCGCCGGCGGAACGCGGCGTGCTGATCGGCGCGCTGGGCTGGATCTATGACCGCGCGCTCTCCGCCCTGCCCAACCAGCCGGATGCGCCCCTGATCGAGCGCGTGCCCGGATCGGGTCTCGACTGGCAGCCCGACCTGCGGGAGGGCATCCGCATCGCGCCGGGCGGGCCGGGCCGCGACATCGCGCCCTATGTCCGCCGCAACGAGGAAGGCCGGCTGCTCGTCTCCGTCGCCGTTCCGGTGGTGCGCAACCGCACCCAGGTCGGCACCATCCTGCTGACGCGGGAAGCACGGGAGGCGGAGGATTCGCTGTTCCAGGTGCGGCTGTCGATCCTGGCGCTGTTCGGGCTGGCGCTCGGCCTGACGCTGGTCCTGTCGCTCTATCTCTCGCGCACGCTGGCCCGGCCGATGATCCGGCTGGCCGCGGCGGCGGATGCGATGAAGGAGGGAAGCGGCCGGGCCGGCAACGTGCCCGAGGATCTGCGCGCCCGCACCGACGAGGTGGGGGAGCTGGCGCATGCGCTCGATGCCTCCTCCCGCGCGCTGTGGACGCGGATGGATGCGATCGAACGTTTCGCCGCCGATGTCGCGCATGAGATCAAGAACCCGCTCACCTCGATCCGCAGCGCGATCGAGACCATCCGCCGGATCGAGGACGCGGAGCAGCGGCGCCGGCTGCTCGCGATCATCGCGGACGACGTGGTGCGGCTCGACCGGCTGATCAGTGACATCAGCGATGCCTCGCGCGTGGATGCCGAGCTGTCGCGCACCCAGACCGAACGGGTGGGCGTGGTGCCGATCCTGCGTGCCCTGGCCGAGATCCACGACGCCACGCGCGGCCCGGAGGACGCGAAGGTGGTCGTGGACGCGCCGCAGGACGGGCTGTTCGTGGCGGCGGTCGAGGACCGGCTGGTGCAGGTGCTGCGCAACCTGATCGGCAACGCGCAATCCTTCAGCCCGCCGGGCGGGACGATCTGGCTGCGCGCCAAGGGGACCGGCACGCTGGTCGAGATCGCGGTCGAGGACGAAGGCCCCGGCATCCCCGACCACCGGCTGGAGGCGGTGTTCGACCGCTTCTATTCCGAACGGCCGCAGGGCGAGCGGTTCGGCAAGCATTCGGGCCTTGGCCTGTCGATCAGCCGCCAGATCGTCGAGGCGCTGAAGGGCCGCATCAGCGCCGAGAACCGGCGCGACGAGAGCGGCAAGGTGCTGGGCGCGCGCTTCGTGCTGCGTCTGCCCCGCAGCGCCTGATCACCCGAACAGCAGGTCCTGGTCCCGCACCTCGCTCACCCCCGCCAGGAACACGCTGCCGTCCGCCCAGGACAGCAGCAGGCCGTCCGCATCGTCGTAGGATGCCTTTGTGATGGTCACCGCGTCGCGTGTGGCGCCCCGGATCAGCAGCGTGTCGGTGCCGGAGGTGAAATCCTCGATCAGGTCCATGCCGGAATCCGCGCCGAACACGAACTGATCGCGCCCGTCCCCGCCGGCCAGGATGTCATCGCCTGCCCCGCCGTTGATACGGTCGTTCCCCCGCCCGCCGCGGATGATGTCGTCGCCGGGTCCGCCATCGGCCAGGAGCTGGGTGAAGCCGGTGACCGTCAGCGCATCGTCGCCGTCACCCAGTTTCACATCCGCCACCGAGGCCCGTCCGTCATAGTCGCCGTGCCACATGCGGCCGTTCCAGCCGGGGATGAACGTCTCGTCCATCGTGGAGGCGCCGACGGTGGTGAGATGCACATCGTCCGCGCCCGCACCGGTCTCCAGCACCATGCGTCCGCTGCTCGTGCCGTCGTTGTGCGCCACCCAGACGATTTCGTCGGCGCCGTCGCCGGTGCGCACGTTGCCGAGCTTGGCGCCCACGAGGTTCAGGTCGAGCCCGGGTGCCGAGCGGAAATCCAGCCGCAGATCGACGAAGTTGGCGTAGGCCAGGGCGGTCGCGTTTCCGTCCCAGTCGTCCGGCGCCGACACGGCGGCGTTCACCGTCGCCCAATAGCCGTGCACGCCGATGGTGAGATACGCGGTGTCATCCGACGTCACCGTATCGACCGAGACGGCGGACGGGGCCGGCCCGGGACTGGCGGGTTTGCCATACAGGGTCGCCGGCGGCAGGCCGGGCATCTCGGCGGTCGGCCCGTCATGGAGCTGCTCGGCGCCGATATGGACGAACGGCTGATCGGCCAGCGACCAGGCGAGGTCGAACGTGCTCTGCCCGCCGCCATCGTAGTACTCGACCGTGATCATGTGCTGTTCGCCCGCTTCCCAGGCGAACACCTTGGACAGGTCCGTGGCGCGCCAGTGCGCGGTCCAGTTGTCGATCACGGCCACGCCGTCGATGAAGACGCGCACGCCGTCATCGCTGATGGTGCGGAACTGCACATCGCCGGTGATCGGGCTTTCGATCACGCCGGACCAGCGGGCCGAGAACAGCGTGTCGGGCACGCCGTCCGGCGTCGTGGTCGCGACGTTCCACCAATTGGCCACCGCCCCCGTGCCGGTCACGACCGGCGTGCCGGACAGGGAGGTGTTCGCGAACCATTCCGCCTTCAGGCCGGTTCCGCTTCCGGCGAAGCCCCGGGCGGAGACGTTGACCCAGTCGATCTGCATGTCGACCCGGTCGGGCGTGGTCTCATCCGGTCCGCCTTCGTACCAGACGTCGTTCTGGCGGGCGACGTGGCCCTGGAAGCCGAGGCTCATTTCCTGCGACGGCACCGGGTCGGTGATCTGGGCCACCTTCACGCCGTCGATGTAGTAGTCGAGCCGCCCGGGAAGGTAGTCGAGCGTGTAGGTGTGCCATTCGGTCGCATCCACGTAGAGGATCTTCGTGGTGTCCGGCGGGCCGTGGCTGGTGAAGAACACGCGCTGGCGGTCGGATTTCGGCACCTCGACAATGTCGATCTCGGGCGGCCAGCCGCCATCCTCCGGCCAGAGCAGCGCGACGAAGCCGGTGCCCTGGCCGGGGTCCATGCGCGCACGGAACTCGAACCGGCCATAGGTGGTGCCATGGACACCCTGGCTGATGCCGCCGGCATACCACTGCCCGTTTTCGTATTCATTGCTGATAGTCAGCATTCCGTCGCTGACGATGGCGTCGCTGGTGCGGTATCGGAATGCGCCGTTGGCGTTCGGGCCGTTATAGATGATCGGCCATATGTCGCGGTTGAGGGCGGTGCCCGAGAAATCGTCCCGCAGCACCGTGTACCAGCCGTCCGAGAAAGCCATGCCCGTTCTCCGTGCGCCTCAAGAGAACGAACAACCTATGCGGGTGTCGGTTGCCAGTCGCACACCTGTTCGTGATCGGTGTGAGACAGGCCGGGCCTGGCGGCGGGATCAGCCCCGCCGTTCTATCAGCTCCACCCTGGCGCCGTCGGGGGCTGCGACGAAAGCGATACGCACGCCGGGCCGCGGCGAGGACGGGCCGGATTCGAGCGCGATTCCCTTGGCCGCGAGATCGGCCAGCACCGCATCGAGGTCATCGACGGTGAGACCCAGATGCTCCAGCCCGCGGAACGGGGGCGGCGGCGGTTGCGGCGAATCCTCCGGCACCGCTTCGACGAACAGCCGCACGCCGGCGAGGTCGAGGACCACGCGCAGCCTGCCGCCCGGATGCTGCCGGTCTACGATCCGCGCGCTAAAGGCGCGTACGTAAAAATCGGCCGCCGCCTCGGCATCAGCGGAACGGACATGCAGATGGTCGAAACGGAATCCTGTCATGGGGGCAGCCTAACGCGGAACGGTTGCCCCGTCTGCCCGGCCTTCGCGCCTCCGTCAGCGCCGCCGCGTCAGCAGGCGTAGCAGCGGTGTCAGCGTGGCGGCCAGGGTCAGCGAGCGGCCGAGCTGTGCCACCGCGACATCCCGCAGCGCGGCCGCCTCGCGCGCCTGGCGTGCTGCCCGGCCGCCGCCGCCGACGATGGCGTAGGCCAGCAGCGCCAGCACCACGTCCCCGCCCGCCACCGCAAGCGGCGTCCAGATGGACCCCAGCCGGTCCTGCAGCGCGTTGTAGGCGGCCAGGTGCAGCAGCACAAACGCGGCGAGGCCGAACAGCGTCGCCACGGCGCCAGCCGCGCAGCGCCGCCCGGCGGCCCGGGCGCGCAGCCGCGCGTGCAGCAGCTCGGCCCGCGCCGCGGCCTTCGCCGCGTCGAGCGCGTGCATCGCCCGGCGTCTAGCGGGTCACGCGGCCGATGAGGTACCCGAGTGCGGCCGCGACCAGGACCGCGGTGATCGGCTGGTCGCGCACGGTGCCGGAGAACTGGTCTGCCCTCTGCCGCACCTCGTCCGCCGCCTGCTTGGCATAATCCTCCGCATGCCCGGCGAGGCGAGAGACGCCCGGGGTCACGCGTTCCTTCATCAGCTTCTGCACCTGGTCGCGCAGCTCGGCCAGTTCGTCGCCGATGGCCCGGGCCTTGCTGTCCGCTTCCGCTGGCATGCCATTCCTCCTTCTGTCGAATGCTGGCGGAAAACAGCTACGCGCCCGAAAAGTTCCATCCCAACCGCTTGCTCTCCGGCCCCTCGCCATGTCCCATGCAGGAAACTCAGGAGGCGGAATGGCGATCCAGAAGGCGCCGCTGGTGCGGTTCGATGGCGTGCGCAAATCCTATGACGGGCGCACGCTGGTGGTGCGCGACCTCAATCTGGACATCATGCAGGGGGAGTTCCTCACCCTGCTTGGCCCGTCCGGGTCCGGCAAGACGACCACGCTGATGATGCTGGCGGGCTTCGAGCAGCCGACCGACGGGCGCATCCTGCTGGACGGCCGCGACATCGCGCGCATGCCGCCGCACAAGCGCGGCCTGGGCGTGGTGTTCCAGAACTACGCCCTGTTCCCGCACATGACGGTGGCCGAGAACGTTGCCTTTCCGCTGTCCGTGCGCGGTATCCCGCGCGCCGAACAGCGCACTCGCGTGGCCCGCGCGCTGGAGATGGTGCGGATGCCGCAGTTCGGCGAACGCCGCCCGGCACAGCTTTCCGGCGGCCAGCAGCAGCGCGTGGCCCTGGCCCGCGCCCTGGTGTTCGAACCGCCGGTGGTGCTGCTGGACGAACCCCTGGGCGCGCTCGACAAGCAGCTTCGCGAGGAGATGCAGCTCGAGATCCGGCACATCCACGAAAGCCTCGGCGTGACCATGGTCTATGTCACCCACGACCAGTCGGAGGCGCTGACCATGAGCGACCGGATCGCCGTGTTCTCGGACGGCGTGATCCGCCAGCTCGACGTGCCGGAGGCGTTGTATGAACGCCCGGCCGATGCCTTCGTCGCCCGTTTCATCGGGGAGAACAACCGCCTGCCGGGGATGGTCGAGGCGATCGAGGACGGTCTGGCCCGCGTGAAGCTCGATTGCGGGCCGGTGGTCGAGGCCGCGCCCGCCGACGTGGAGGGCGCGGGCGCGCGCTGCGTCGTCTCGATCCGGCCGGAGCGGATCGCGCTGGCGGGCGTGGAGGCGGACGGGCTCGGCGGTGACGCGCTGCCCGCGAAGCTGCTGGAAGCGATCTACCTGGGCGATCATGTCCGGCTGCGCCTGGCGCTTGGCGACGGCGGTGAGATCATGGCCAAGCGCCCGGCCGTGGCCGGCACCTCCGGCCTGTCGGTCGGGTCCGCGGCGGCGGTGGCCTGGCAGCCGCAGCACGCGCGGGCATTCCGGCCCGAATAGGACGCGATGGCGGAAAGGGCACTGGTCGTCGGCGCCGGGATCATGGGTCTCAGCGCCGCCTGGGCGCTGCGGCGCGACGGCTGGGATGTCGAGGTGATCGAGCCGGGGCCGGTGCCGAACCCGCGCGGTTCCTCGGTCGATCGCCATCGGCTGATCCGGCACACCTATGGCGCCGAGCGCGGCTACATGCGCATGGTGGATGATGCCTACGCGGCCTGGGCACAGGTCTGGGAGGATATCGGCGAGACGCTGCATGTGCCGACCGGCGTGCTGGCGCTGGCCGGCCCCGGCATTCCCTGGATCGCGGACACGCGCCGCGCCCTGGCCGAGGATGGGCGCAGCTTCACCGGGATCGCGGCTGCGGACCTGGACAGCCGTTTCCCCTTCCTCGCGCCCACCGGCGAGGATGCGCTGCTCGTGCCCGCGGGCGGCGTGCTGCTGGCCGACCGTATCGTGGCCGCGCTCGGGGCGCGCAGCGCCATCACCCCGGCGCGGGTGGTCGCGGTGCATCCGGAACGTGCGGCCGTGATTCTGGATAGCGGCGCCGAACGGTCGGCGGATCTGCTGGTGGTGGCGGCCGGCCCGTGGGCGCCGCGCCTGCTGCCGGACCTGGCGCCGCGCGTGACCCCGTCGCGGCAGGTGGTGGTGTATGTCGAACCGCCCGCGGAATTCGTGGCGGCCTGGGCCTCCGCGCCCATGCTGCTCGATCTCGCCGGGGGGTTCTACGCGGTGCCGCCGGTCGCCGGCACCGGGCTCAAGGTCGGCGACCATACGTTCAGCCTGGAAGGCGACCCGGACGGGGACCGCACGCCGCGGTCCGGGGAGGTGGGGGCCATCCTGGAACGCTGTTCCGGCCGGCTGGCCGATTTCGGCCGCTACCGTGTCGTGGAGAGCCGCGTCTGCTTCTACGATGTCTCCCGCGAGGAGCGCTTCGTCGTGGAGAAGCTGGGCCCCCATGCCTGGGTGATGTCCGGCTTTTCCGGCCACGGCTTCAAGTTCGGCCCCTGCCTCGGGCTTGCCCTGGCGCGCGCAGTGCGCGATGCGGCTGCGGCCCGGGCGCTCCCGGCCTGGGCCGCGGGCCGCGTCTAGGGCACGGCGCGCGCAGACCGGTATCAACGAGGGGTCCGTGATTCCGCGCATCGTCTCCGGCTGGCAGGACATCGCACCCGAACTGCGCGGTGCGACCGCGGCACTCGGCAATTTCGACGGCGTCCATCGCGGGCACGAGGTGGTGCTGCGCGCCGCCCACACCGCGCGACCGGACGCGCCGCTCGCGGTGCTGACCTTCGAGCCGCATCCGCGCGAGCTGTTCCGCCCGGATGACCCGCCCTTCCGCCTGACCCTGCTGCCGGCGAAGGCGGAGGCACTTGGCGCGCTAGGCGTATCCATCGTCTATGCGATGAATTTCGACCGTGCCTTCAGCCAGCTCACCGCCGAGGCCTTCGTGGCCGAGGTGCTGCATGCGGGTCTGGGCGTGCGGCATCTCGCCTGCGGTCCGGATTTCGCTTTTGGCCACCGGCGCGGCGGCGACGTGGCCTTTCTCGCGGCGCAGGCCGAGGCACTGGGCATCGGCCTGTCCGTCGTGCCGCCGCTGGCCGATGCCGAAGGCCCGATCAGCTCCACCCGCATCCGCCGCCACCTGCAGGAAGGATATCCGGAACGCGCGGCGGCGGAACTGGGCCGGCCGTGGTCCATCCGCGGCACGGTCGTGCATGGCGATGCGCGCGGGCGCACCATCGGCTTTCCCACGGCGAACATCGCGCTCGGCAGGCATCTGGAACCCGCACGGGGCGTCTACGCCGTGCGCGCGCGCCTGCCGGATGGATCATCCGTGCCCGGTGTCGCGAATATCGGCCGCCGCCCCACCGTGACCGAAGGCGCGATCAGCCGGCTGGAGACGCATCTGTTCGACTTCGGGGGCGATCTCTACGGCCAGGAACTGGACGTGTCCCTGCACGCCTTCCTGCGCGCCGAGCAGCGCTTCGAGTCCTTCGATGCGCTGCGTACGCAGATCGCGCGCGACGCGGAGGAGGCGCGCGCGCTGCTCGGCTGACCGGCCATCAGCCGCGGATCGAGTAGCCCCCGTCCACCGGGATCGCCGTGCCGGTCACGAAGTCCGACGCGGGCGCGGCCAGGAACACGGCGATGCCGGAGAAATCCTCAGGTGCGCCCCAGCGTCCGGCGGGGGTGCGCTCCAGCACCGACTGGTGCAGCGTGGGCACGTAGCTGCGCGCGCCCTGCGTCATGGCCGTGTCGATCCAGCCCGGCAGGATCGCGTTCACCTGGATGTTGTCCGGCGCCCAGGCCGTGGCCATCGCGCGCGTCATCTGCACCACGCCGCCCTTGGTCGCGCCATAGGCCGCGCCGAACGGCGCGCCGAAGATCGACATCATCGACCCGATGGTGATGATCTTGCCGCCGCCCGCCGCCTTCATGTGCGGATAGGCCGCGCGGCAGGACTGGAACACGCCGGTCAGGTTGACGTTGAGGACGTGATCCCATTCCTCGTCGGTCAGGTCCTGCGGCGGCTTGCGCACGGTCACCCCGGCATTGGCGACGAGGATATCGAGCCGGCCGAAACGCTTCACCGTCTCGGCCACCAGCGCCTCGATCGAGGCCTTGTCCGCCACGTCCACCGGCAGCGCGATCGCCTTGGGGCCGAGTGCCGCGACGGCGTCGGCGGATTTCTTCGCATCCCGCCCCGCGACCACGACGGAGGCACCCGCACCGGCGAGCCCCTTGGCGATGCCGAGGCCGATGCCGCCATTGCCGCCCGTCACGATCGCGACCTTGCCGGTCAGGTCGAACATGCGTGTTTCCCCTTCGATGATGATGCCCGCTCAGGCGAGCTGCTTGCGAAACCGGATGGAGGAGCCGTCATAGCCATGCCGCCGATAGAAGCGGTGCGCGTCGGTTCGGCCGGCGTCGCTTGTCAGCTCCATGACGCCGCAGCCTTGCGCACGCGCGATGGTCTCGCAATGGTCGAGCAGCATCGCGCCGACGCCCTGGCCCCGCGCGGCTTCGGTCACGACCAGCGAGACGATCCGCGCCGTCAATGGAGTGCGATGGATCTGCGGTCCCCAATGCAGCGCGACGAGACCAAGGGGCGTTCCATTGCGTTCCGCCAGGAAGACCCCGTCATGGCCGGTCGCGGACAGCGCGGCCAGGCGCGCCGCGGCCGCATCCGCGGATACGTCGGTGCCCACGAGTTGCGTGAGCAGGGCGGCGACATGCGCGGCATCCGGCGCGCCGGCGGACCGGATCGTCACATCGGCTGCCGTGCGAAGCGCCGTCATGTCCCTTCGTCCGGGATGTTGAGCAACGTGCCGCAGGCCTTGCAGTGGACGGCATCCGGTTCGTGCCGTTGCAGCCCGCAGGTCGGGCACGGGAAGCGGACCTTGGCCGGCCGGATCAGCGTCTGCGCCAGGCGCAGGAACAATGTCACGCCCGCCAGCATGATGATCACCGACAGCAGGCGGCCGAACGTGCCCGGCAGGATGATGTCGCCGAAGCCGGTCGTGGTGAGCGTGGCCACGGTGAAATAGAGCGCGTCGGCGTAATTCCCGATGCCCGGGTTGGTGGGGCGCTGGGTTTCCAGGACCAGTCCGCTCATCACGAACAGGAAGACAAGGAGATGCGCCCCGGCCAGGGCCGCTTCCTCGTTGCGGCGGAAGAAGGGCATGTCGTCGCGCAGCGATGTGAGCACGCGCACCGAATGGATCAGCCGCAGCGTGCGCAGCACCCGCAGGAAGGCAAAGGTCCCGTTCAGCAGGGGCGCGAACAGCAGGGAGGCGATGGCGAACAGGTCCGCGATCTGAAGCAGCCGCGTGGCCGCCCGAAGTGGCCGTCCCGTCGCGGTGACGCGGGCGACGAACTCGGCCAGCATGACCGCGCCGAAGACGACATCCAGGGCGATCACGGCCGGATGCTGCGGATTGAAGGACGCGGCGACGATCCAGGCGAGGCTCGCCGCGTCCAGCATCAGCAATCCGTAGCGGAACCGCTTCGCGCGCGGCGTGCCGGCGACGTAGAGTTCGCGCAGCGTGTCGCGGGCCTCCTCCGGCGTCACGGAACGATCCGTCCCCGGCCAGGCCCGCGCCGCATCTTCCGCGTTACAGGCCGCCGCCCCTGCGGCCGGCCATCGCACCCAGCCGCAGCCGCAGCGCATTCAGCTTGATGAAGCCCTGGGCGTCGAACTGGTCGTAGGCGCCCTGGTCCTCCTCGAACGTCACGTGCTTCATCGAGTACAGGCTGTTCGGGGATTCGCGGCCGGTGACGATGGTGTTGCCTTTGTAGAGCTTCAGCCGCACCGTGCCGGTCACGCTCGCCTGCGACGCATCCACCGCAGCCTGGATCATCCGCCGCTCGGGCGCGAACCAGAAGCCGTTGTAGATCAGCTCCGCGTAGCGCGGCATCAGGCTGTCCTTGAGATGCGCGGATTCGCGGTCAAGTGTGATGCTTTCGATCGCGCGGTGCGCCACGTACAGGATCGTGCCGCCCGGCGTCTCGTAGCAGCCGCGCGACTTCATGCCGACGAAGCGGTTCTCGACCAGATCGAGCCGGCCGATGCCGTTCTCCTTGCCGAGCGCGTTCAGCTTCGTCAGCAGCGTGGCCGGGGACAGGCGCTCACCATTTATGCCGACCGCGTCGCCGCGTTCGAACTCGATGGTGATCTCGGTCGCCCGATCGGGCGCGTCCTCGGGGCGGATGGTGCGCTGCCAGACGATCTCATCGGGCGCGATCCAGGGGTCTTCCAGGATCTTCCCTTCCGAGGAGCTGTGCAGCAGGTTCGCGTCCACGCTGAACGGCGCCTCGCCGCGCTTGTCCTTGGCGATGGGGATCTGGTGCTGCTCGGCGAATTCCAGCAGCTTGGTGCGGCTGGTCAGGTCCCATTCGCGCCAGGGGGCGATCACCTTCACGTCCGGCTTCAGCGAATAATAGCTCAGCTCGAAGCGGACCTGGTCGTTGCCCTTGCCGGTGGCGCCATGGGCCACCGCGTCGGCCCCCGTGGCCTCGGCGATCTCGATCTGGCGCTGGGCGATCAGCGGCCGGGCGATGGAGGTGCCCAGCAGGTACATGCCCTCATACAGCGCGTTGGCGCGGAACATCGGGAAGACGAAGTCGCGGACGAAGGTCTCGCGCAGGTCGTCCATGAAGATGTTCTCGTCCTTGATCCCGAGCAGCCGCGCCTTGTCGCGCGCTGGGCCCAGCTCCTCGCCCTGGCCGAGATCGGCGGTGAAGGTCACGACCTCGCATCGGTAGGTCGTCTGCAGCCACTTGAGGATCACGCTGGTGTCGAGCCCGCCCGAGTAGGCGAGCACGACCTTCTTCACGTCCTTCACGCGCATCTCGCGCCGGTCTCCCAGTCCATGGATCGCGCCGGGCGTAACAGGGCGGCCCGGAGGCGGCAAGCTTGCCGCTCAGGGGCGCCGGAAGGCCCGGGCGAGCGCGAGCGCCATCGCGAACACCAGGGCGGCCCAGAGCAGGTAGGCCGGCGTCCAGCCCAGATGCGCGACCGCGACGCCCATGGCGAGCGCGCCCATCGACTGGCCGAAGAACAGCATCATCGCGAACCCGGCCACGGCGGTCGCCCGCGCCTCGGGGATCGCCTCGGTCGCGCGGGCCTGCAGCACGCCGTGCAGGGTGAAGAAGCCGAGGCCGAGGCAGAACTGCACCGGTACGAAGACCGGCCAGGACGGCACCAGCGTCGCGACGGCGAGGCCCGCCGTCAGCAGCAGCCCGCCGGCGAGCAGCATCCGCACCTCGCCCAGCCGGCGCACCAGGATGCCGGCGATGCGCGTGTAGACGAGGCTGCCCAGGCCGAACACGCCCACGATCAGCCCGACCTGGGTGTAGGGCAGGGCGAATGCCTCGCGCAGATAGGCGCCGATATAGGCGAAGGAGCCGAACAGCAGGAATCCGTCCACGAAGGCCGCCAGCGTGACGCGGCGGCCCTCCGGCCGGCGGAACAGCTCCAGGAAGCGGATCAGGCCGAAACCGCTGCCGGGTGCGTTGGGCCGCGGATCGGCGCGGCGCAGCAGCACGAAGGCCGCACCTGCCGCAGCGGCCCCGAGCACCACGAACATGCCCCGCCAGCCCAGCGTGTCGCCGAAGATGCCGCCGAGCGGCCCGGACAGGATCTGGGCCATCACGGCCCCGGTCAGGAACCGGCCCAGCGTCGCCTGCCGGGCGTGGTAGGGCACCACGTCCCCGATATGGGCCAGGCAGAGCGGGATCACCCCGCCCGCGGTCCCGCCGGCGATGGCCCGCAGCACCACGAGCTGCGGCAGCGATCCGGCCGCCGCGCAGGCGAAGGTGGCGAGCGCGTAGGCGGTGAGCGCGAGGCCGACCACGCGCAGCTTGCCGAACCGGTCCCCCAGCGGGCCGAAGGCGACCTGCAGCAGCCCGTAGGGCAGGGTGAACGCCGCCACCGTGATGCCCGCGGCGGAGACCGAGACGGCGAAATCCGACGCCACCACCGGCAGCAGCGCGTCCATCGCGCGGATGCCCATGGCGGACAGGAAGCCCGCCACGGCCATCAGCGTGATCGGCAGGGCTACGGTGCCGGTCACCGGAACCGCAGCCGCGTGGCGAGCACGAGGGTCAGCACCGCCACGCCCGCGCCCCAGGCCGCGTAGCTGGCCTGCCAGCCCAGATGCGTGACCGCGGTGGCGAGCGCCAGCGCCCCCAGCGCCTGGCCGGTGAACATCATCATCGAGAAGCCGGAGACGGCGGTGGCCCGCGCTTCCGGCATCGCCTCGGTCGAGCGGGCCTGGAGCACGCCATGGAACATGAAGAAGGCGAGCCCCATGACCGCCTGCACCAGGAACAGGAACCGCCAGTCGGGAATCCGGACGAGCGCGACGAGCAGGATCGCCTGAAGCGCGCCGCCGGTCGCGAGCATCCGCCGCTCGCCAAGGTTGCGGACCAGCCACCCCGCGACCCGGGTGTAGAGCAGGGTGCCCGCGCCGAAGGCGGCCACCACCAGCCCGACCTGGGTGTAGGGCAGGCCGAAACTGTCGCGCAGGTAGCCGCCGACGAAGCTGAAGGCGCCGAACAGCAGCACGCCATCAAAGAAGCCCCCCAGCATCAGCAGGCGGCTTGCCGGACGGCGGAACAGCAGGATGAATTTCTGCATCCCGAAGCCGGCACCCGCCGTCTCGGGCGCCGGGCCGGCGCGTCGGGCGATCGCCACGGCCCCCGCCAGCGACAGCCCGCCGAGCAGGATGAACAGGCCGCGCCAGCCCAGCGTGTCCCCGAACACGCCGCCGACCGGGCCGGAGAAGAGCTGGGCCATGACCACGCCGGTCAGGTAGCGGCCGATCGCCGCCTGCCGTTCCGTATAGGGGACCGCGTCACCGATATAGGCGACCGACAGCGGCATCAGCCCGCCCGCGAAGCCGCCGGCGAAGGCCCGCAGCACCACGAGCTGCGGCAGCGACCCGGCCGCCGCGCAGGCCAGCGTGGCGAGCGCGTACAGGCCGAGCGCGATGCTGACCACGCGCAGCTTCCCGAACCGGTCGCCGAGCGGGCCGAAGACGAGCTGAAGCAGGCCGTAGGGCAGGGTGAAGGCGGTGACGATGATGCCGGCGGCCGGGACCGAGACGATGAAGTCCTCCGCGATCACCGGCAGCAGCGCATCCGTCGCCCGGATGCCCATGCCGGCGAGGAATCCCGCGAGGGCCAGGAGTGCGATGGGGAAGGGCGAAACGGCAGCCGGCGGGGAAGGTGGCATATGTTGCGACGCAGCATAGAAGCAGGCCGCGACGCTTGGCCATGGGCTACGGCGAGACGGCGGCCACCCTCCGCCCCGGCATCGCCGCCCAGCTGCGGCGCCGGGTGTCTCGGGCCGGTGCCCCCGCCACGGCGCGCGTCACCGGCGCTGGCGCAGGTATCGCGGATCCCGCGGCGTCATTCGCCGATGGAGATCAGCGCGCCCTTGGTCCGCGCCGCGCGGAACTGGCGCGCGAACAGCCATGCCGCGGCGAGCAGCCACAGCACGTTCAGCCCTGCCGCCGCCGCCAGATGGTCCCAGCGCACCACGCCGGCGAGGGCCGCGCGCATGCCTTCGAACACATGCGCGGCCGGCAGCGCGAGCGCGATCCACTTGATCACCGCGGGCAGGATATCCACCGGGTAGTAGACGGCCGCGAAGGGCGTCAGCCCGAACATGGTGGACCACGCCAGCGCCTCCGCCCCCTGGCCATGGCGGAGGATCAGACTGACCACGCCCAGCGCCACCCACCAGCCCATCACCAGCAGGTTGGCGAAGAACAGCACCAGCACGGGGCCGAGCGAGAGGATGTCGAAGGCGTAGAGCAGCCACGCCAGGAGTGCTGCGGGGATCACGCCCGCCAGCGTGCGCAGCATGCCCATGACGATGAAGGCGGCGACCATCTCGGGCGGCCGGATGGGTGAGACGAAAATGTGGCCCAGGTTGCGCGACCACATCTCCTCCAGGAAGGACAGCGCGACGCCGAGCGTCGAACGCAGCGCGACCTCCCACAGCAGAACGCCCGCGATCAGCGCACCGGCCGCCTGCCACGCGAGGCCCGAGCGGGCGGCGAGGAAGGAGGCGGTGAAGCCCCAGATGCACATCTGCAGGACCGGCCAGTAGGCGAGTTCCAGCAGCCGCGGCCAGGACCGGCGGTAGAGCGCGAGGTGCCGGTAGACCAGCCCCCAGATGCGGCGCAGCGACGCGCTCATGAACGTGCCGCCGCGCCCCCCGTCACGTCCGGGACGCCTGGAAGATCGACTCGATCGCCTCATCGAGTGTCGCGTTGAACTCCGCGTCGGATTGCTGCGCGCTGAGGCCTTCGGTCAGCGCCCGGCTGAAGCTTGCGATCACACCCGGATTGGCGGCGAGCAGCGTGTTCGACTCCGCCCGCGAATAGCCGCCCGACAGCGCCACCACGCGCAGCACGCGCGGATGCGCGACCAGCTCGCCATAGAATCCGTTCACCGTCGGCAGGGTCAGCTTGAGCATCACGCGCTCGCCATCAGGCAGCGCGTCCAGCCGTTCGATGATGCCCTGCTTGAGCAGCGCCTCCGCCTCCGCCTTGTCCGGGGCCTTGATCGAGACCTCGGGCTCGATGATCGGGATCAGCCCGGCGGCGAGGATCTGTCGGGCGACCTCGAACTGCTGGTCGAGGATCCGGGCGATGCCGGAGGCGTTGGCCGCATCCACCACCGAGCGCATCTTGGTGCCGAAGACATGCTTGGCCTTGGCGCGGTCCAGCAGCGCGTCGAGCCCGGTGATCGGCTTCATGAGCTGTACGCCGTCGGCCTGGGAGGCAAGGCCGTTGTCCACCTTCAGGAACGGGACGACCTGCTTCTTCTGCCAGAGATAGTCGGCGAAATCCGTGCCTTCGACCTGGCGGTCCATGGTCATCTCGAACAGGATCGCGCCCAGCACGCGGCGGCCGTTGAAGGCGGGGCTGGTGACGATGCGGGAGCGCATCGCGTGCACCAGGTCGAACATCTCCGCCTCGCTGGTATAGGCGGTCTCGGGCAGGCCGTAGAGCTTCAGCGCCTTGGGCGTGCTGCCCCCGCTCTGGTCGAGCGCTGCGATGAAACCTTCGCCCTTGGCGATCTTATCGGTCTGAACCTTGTCCGGCATGTTCTTCTCTTCTGGTCTTGCTGTGGGTCCGTATCATGCCGCGGCCCCGCCACGGCGGTCGCGGGCGATATCGAGAAATACATCCTCCAGATCGGTGCGCCCGTATCTGGAGAGCAGCGCACCCGGCGAGCCGCGATCGACGATGCGGCCCTGCTTCATCATCAGCACGTCATCGCAGAGCCGTTCCACCTCGCCCATGTTATGGCTGGCGAGCAGGATCGTGCAGCCGCTCTCGGCGCGATAGCGCTCCAGCCGCGTGCGCACCATATCGCCGGTGTCGGGATCGAGGCTGGCGGTCGGCTCGTCAAGCAGCAGCACCTCGGGCCGGTTGATCAGCGCCTTGGCCAGTCCCACCCGCGTTTTCTGCCCGGCCGACAGCTCCCCGGCGGGGCGGTCGAGCAGACCGTCGAGATCGAGGTCCGCCGCGAGTTCGCCGATGCGGCGTTCCAGACGTGAAACGCCGTACAGGTGACCATAGACGCGCAGGTTCTCCGCCACCGACAGCCGGTGCGGCAGCGAGACGTAGGGCGAAGAGAAATTCATCCGCGCCAGCGCGGCGAACCGGTCGGTCAGCATGTCGTGGCCCAGCACGCGCAGTGTCCCCGCCGTGGGCAGCAGCAGGCCGAGCAGCATGGCGATCGTGGTGGTCTTGCCCGCGCCATTGCCGCCGAGCAGCCCCACCACATGGCCGCGCGGCACCGCGAAGGCGATGCTGTCCACCGCCAGCGTGTCATTGTAGCGCTTGGTCAGGTTCTCGACCTCGATCGCCGGCGGCATGCGCTGGGAATATGGGGCCGCCGGCCGGATGCCAAGCCCCGGCCGTCTTTGCGTGTTGCTTGTGCGCCTGCGAAAATGCCGACGTGAAAGCTTGTCCCCAGCGTCCGTTTCGAACGGCGATGCATCCGTGATCCCGCCAGGCCAGCGCGTCTATGCCATCGGGGATGTGCATGGATGCCGCGACCTTCTCGTCCAGATGCACGCGGAGATTGCGCGCCACGACGCGGCCCTGCCCAGGGCGGAGGTGACGGTGATCCACCTCGGCGATCTCGTGGACCGCGGGGAGGACAGCGCCGGCGCGGTCGGTGCCGTGATGGCCGGCCCGCCGATCCCGGGGGCGGCGCATGTGGTGCTGATGGGCAACCACGAACGCCTGATGCTGGATGCCGTCCTGCGCGGCGATGTCGAGGCGGCGGCCATCTGGCGCCGCAACGGCGGCGATGCGGCGCTGGAAAGCTGGGGCGTGCCGCGCCGCGCCCGGGTGCAGGACTGGAAGGACCTGATCCCGCGGGAAGCCCTGGACTATCTCAACCGGTGTCCCCTGACCCACCGGATCGGCGACACGCTGTTCGTCCATGCCGGAATCCGCCCCGGCGTGCCGCTGGAGCGGCAATCGCCGCATGACCTGCTGTGGATCCGCGAACCGTTCCTGTCCTGGACGGACCCCCTGCCGGTGCGGGTGGTGCACGGCCACACCCCCACGCGGATGCCCGAAATCCTGCCGCACCGGATCGGGATCGACACCGGCGCGGTCATGGGCGGGCGGCTGACTTGTGCGGTGCTGGAAAGATCAACCGTCGCGTTCATTCAGGTGTAACCTTGCCCGCCGCATGGCCGACGGGCTACGCCATGGGGGAATGGACACGCCCGACCCCGCCGCGCTGGCCGATGCCGTCCGCCGCCTGAAGAAGGCTTCCGTCCTCGTCGTGGGCGACGCGATGCTCGATCGCTACTGCTACGGCGCCGCCTCGCGCATCAGTCCGGAGGCGCCGGTGCCGGTGCTTACGGTCGAGCGTGAGGTCGCGATGCCCGGCGGCGCGGGCAATGTCGTGCGCAACCTCACCGCGCTCGGGACCGCGGCCGCCTTCGTCTCGGTGATCGGCGACGATCAGGCCGGCAACATGCTGACCAGCCTGATCGGCGGGCACGCGAACGTGGAGCCGTGGCTGCTGGTCCAGGGCGGCCGCACCACCACGATGAAGACGCGCTACATCGCGGGCGGCCAGCAGATGCTGCGCGCCGATCACGAACAGACCGATGCGATCCATCCCAGGCTCGCCGAACGGATGATCCGCATCGCGTCGGATGCCGTGGCGGCGACCGATGTCATGGTGCTGTCCGACTATCGCAAGGGCGTGCTCGCCGCCGACATCCCCCGGCAACTGATCGCCGCTGCGAAGGCTGCGGGACGGCGCGTGCTGGTCGATCCCAAGGGCAGCGACTACGCGATCTACGCCGGTGCGGACGTGGTGACGCCGAACCGCCGCGAGCTAGCGGAGGCGACCGGCATGGCCGCGGATAGTGAGGCCGGGATCGTCGCGGCCGCGACTGCGCTGCGCGCGCGCCACGATTTCGGGGCGGTGCTCGTCACGCGCAGCGAGGACGGGATGACGCTGGTGGACGCGGCCGGCCCGCGCCATTTTCCGGCCGAGGCGGCCGAGGTGTTCGATGTCTCGGGCGCGGGCGACACGGTTGTCGCAGTGATGGCCGCCGGCCTTGGCGCCGGTCTGCCGCTGGGCACCGCGGCGCGGCTGGCCAACATCGCGGCCGGCATCGTCGTGGGAAAGATCGGCACCGCTGTGGCGCGGGAGAGCGAGATGCTGTCCGCCCTGTCGCCGGAGGGCGGCACGCTGCGCAAGGTGATGGCGCGCGAGACCGCGGCCGAGCAGGTGGAGCGCTGGCGCCGGCGCGGCTGGCGCATCGGCTTCACCAATGGCTGCTTCGACCTGCTGCACCCGGGGCATGTGCATCTGCTGGAGCAGGCGCGCGCCAATTGCGATCGGCTGGTGGTCGGGCTGAACTCGGATGCCTCGGTGCGGCGGCTGAAGGGGACCGGCCGGCCGATCCAGCCGGAAGCCGCGCGCGCGGCTGTGCTGGCCAGCATCGGGGCCGTGGATGTGGTCACCGTGTTCGACGAGGACACGCCCGAGGCGCTGATCGCGGCCCTGCGGCCCGATCTGCTGGTGAAGGGGGCCGATTACCGCCCCGAACAGGTTGTCGGCGCGGATCTGGTCCGGTCCTGGGGCGGCGAGATCATGCTGGCGGAGCTGCTGCCCGGCCATTCCACCACCGCCACGGTCACCCGCCTGCGCGGCTGATCATTCGGCGCGGAGCGCCGCGCGCAGCTCCGCGAAGCCTGCCGGGTCCTCCGCCGCCGCCAGCCGCAGTGCCGCGAGCTGCGCGAAGCGCTGCGTCAGCGCGCGGCGGCGCGGGGCGGCGAGCGGATGCATCGGCGCTTCCCGCAGCAGGGCCGCCTCCCCGTCCGCGACCACGATCAGCCCGGTCTCCTCCGGCAGGAGGTCGAGCGGAAAGTCGCCGTCCACGGCGAAATACAGCGCGTCGCAATAGGCGCGATAGGCGGGCCATTTCGTGTCCACCAGGAAGTCGCGCATGCCCGACTTGATCTCCAGGATGGCGAAACCGCCATCCGGCCGCAGCGCGAGGATGTCGGCGCGCCGCCCGTCCGGCAGCGGCACCTCGTGCAGCGGCGCCCAGCCGAGACCGGCGCAGAGCCGGGCGCTCGCGCGGCGGACCCGCAGCGCCCGTTCGGGAAAGGTGAGGGCCTCCATGCCTTCACCCTACCCCCCGCGCCGCCTGCGGGTGCATAGTTGCGTGATGGTCGCCACGCGCTTCGCGGTCGCCACGCATATCCTGTTGCTGCTCGCGGCCGGTCTCAGCGGTCGCGCGGCGACCAGTGTCCGCATCGCCGGCAGCGTGAACACCAACCCCGTGGTGGTCCGCCGCATCGCCGGGCAGCTCGCGCGGGCGGGGCTGGTGCGCATCCAGCGCGGCCCCGGCGGCTGCGAACTGGCGCGCCCGGCCGAGGAGATCACGCTGCGCGACGTGTGGGATGCCGTGGAAGGCCGCCCCGATCGTCGTCTGCTGCCCGTCCACGCCAACCCCAATCCCGATTGCCGTGTCGGCTGCCGGGTCCAGTCCGTCCTGTCCCGCGCCTTCGGGGCGGCGGAGACGGCGCTGACCCAGGCCCTGGCCCGGACCACGCTGGCCGATCTCGCGGCGGGCCTTTAGGGCGGGATCGTTGCCGGGGAAATCACCGGCGTGATGGCGGGGCGCCGTGCCGCGCCCGCGCTATTTCTGGCACTGGATGAACACGGTCGAGGGGTGGACGCTCTCGCCCACCTCCGAGGCGCGGCGGTCGGGCCCGTCGCTGACCGCCAGCCGCGGCTGCACGCCGTTGCGGCGCAGGAAGTCGATTGCCTCCGTGCCCTTCACGGCGAAATTCACGTTCTGCGGGATGTCGCCGGTCTGCTGCGCGATCCGCATGGCGGCGAGCTTGGAGACGATCACGCCGACAACATTGCCGGACAGGTCCAGCAGCGGCCCGCCCGAATTGCCCTGCTGCACTGGGGCGCTGATCTGGAAATTCGCCTGATTGTCGCGCAGCCCGGCCAGCGCGCTGATCTCACCCGTGGTCAGCGTCGGGCCCGAGGACAGCAGGCCCGAAAGCGGGAAACCATAGGTCACCACACCGTCGCCGCGCCGGATGGGCGGGCGGTCGCGGAATGCCAGCACGGGGCCGGGATTGCCGCGGATGGCCAGCAGCGCGAGGTCGCGCCGGCTGTCCTTGGCCGCCACCGTCGCCTGAAGCTGCTGGTCCTCGGCATTGCGTACCAGCACGCGGCGGCAATCCTCGATGACGTGATGGTTGGTCAGCACGCGGCTTGGCCCGACCACGAACCCGGTGCCGGTCGAGGCGGTGCGCAGCCCGCCGCCCGAAGACGGTCCGCCCGGTCGCGGTGGTGCGCCCGCGTTCAGCGGCGGCGGCTTGCCGAGCCCCGACCCCCGCAGCCCGGACGGCGACGACCTCCGTGGAGAGGACGTGTCCGGCGCGCCGAGCGGCGGCGGCTTCTGCGCCAAAGCGGTGGTGGCGGCTGCCAGCAGCGTGAGAAGGATCGGCAGGGACCGAAACATGGCCGGACGATGCGGCGGCGCATGAGGCGCCGTCAATCGAGGCAAGGTTGCCAGTGTGCGGCAGGGCCAGCAGGATCGTTTCACGTCGGCCGGGGATCGTGATCCGGCGCGCGCTGGCATCACATCGCGGAGTGCATGCATGAAGGGTCTGTTCATCGATGCGGGCGGCGAACTGGCCGAGGTATTCGCCCGCGTCCGGCGCCCCGACGACCCGCCGGTTGCCGTCAACCCCGCCGAGGAGGTCGCGGCGGAGGAACTGGCCGGGTTGCTGAGGGGCTGCGGCTTCGTCCTGAACGATCACACCTACATGCCGACGGAGGCGATGCGCGGCTGCACCGACCTGCGCCACGTCGTGTTCCTGGGCGCCGGCGCGCGCAGCTACATGAACCCCGAGGAACTCGCGGAACTCGGCATCGAGGTCCACACCATCAAGGGCTACGGAGATACCGCCGTGGCCGAGCACACCATCGCGCTGATGTGGGCCGCCGCGCGCGGCATCGCGCGGATGGATGGCGGGATGCGCGCCGGCAACTGGGTGCGCGTCGAGGGCATGCAGCTCACCGGCAAGACGCTCGGCCTGATCGGCTTCGGCGGCATCGGGGCGGAAGTCGCGCGCATCGCCGCGGGATCGGGCATGCGGGTGCTGGCCTGGAACCGCTCGCCCAGATCCGCGCCGGGCGTGACCTTCGTGGACCTCGACACGCTGCTGGCCGAAAGCCATGTCGTGTCGCTGCATCTCCTCCTGAACGATGAGACGCGGGGCTTTCTGTCCGCCGAGCGGTTCGCGAAGCTGCGCAAGGGCGCGATCCTGGTGAACACCGCGCGCGGCGCGGTGGTGGATGAGGCGGCGATGATCGCGGCCCTTGGCGACGGCACGCTCGCGCACGCAGCGCTCGACGTGTTCGACATTGAGCCGCTCCCCGCCGGCCATCCGCTGACCCGGATCGGGAATGTCACCCTGTCCGCGCACAGCGCCTTCTGGACCCCGGAGGCGAGCGAGACGCTACTGCGCCGGGCGCTGGACATCGCCAAGCGGGTCGCCGCCGTTCCCGCCTGACGACGCGAGGCGGCCGGGGTCCAGGCTGGCGTAGAGGTCGCCGCTGTTCGCCGCGTGCGGCAGGTCCGAGAGCCAGCCCCGCATCCGCGCCGCATCCACCGGGGCGGCGAAGGCGAATGCCATCGTCTCCCCCAGCGCCGCGTTGAAGTGGCGATAGCCGAGCGCGCGGAGCCGCGAGATCACGCCGAAGGCGACATCGCGCTGGATGGTGGTGAACTCGGCGGAGATCGCGGCGACCGGCCGTGACAGGCCGGCCAGCACGGCTTCCTCCTGCCCTTCCACGTCGATCTTGATGAAGCCCGGCACGCCATGCTTCGCGATCAGCGCATCCAGCGTGGTCTGCCGCACCGTGATCGCCGCGTCCCATGCCTGCCCTTCCCATCCGGGCGCGCCGGAGGCGGCGGCGATGAATGCGTCGGAGATTGTCGCCACGGTCGGATTCGCCATGTTGAGCCGCAGCGTCGCGCGCCCCGGCCGCGCGCCCAGCACGCAGCGTTCGATCTTCACGCCGCGCCCGCCGAACGCGGCGGTGAGGCGGGCGAGCAGGGGCTGCGGTTCCACGGCGACCACGCGCGCGCCCAGCCGGGCGAAGCAGGCGCTGCGGTCGCCCACATGCGCGCCGATATCGAAGGCGAGGTCGCCCGCACGCACGAAGCGCGCATACCACGCATCCAGCCGCGCGCCGCGCCCGGGCGCGTAGTAGGTGGCGATGCTGCGCGCGGCGGCCTCGGCCTCCGCCGCGCTCACGCGAAGACGAGAGCCGCGCCGCCGGCCTGATCCGGGGCGACCTGCAGCCCGAGTTCGGTCCGCTGCGCGGCGATGCCGGCGGTGTGCAGGATGCGCGCCGCCGCTGCCCCGCCATCCTCCGTGCGCAGCACGAGCCCCGCGATGAAGGGCAGTGACGGGATGTGCGTGCCCGGCAGCACCTGCGGCAGCGCGGCCGCCGGTACCACGCGCGCGGTCCCGCCTTCCGGCAGGTCGAGCCGGAAGCCGCCGGTCACGTCCGGCACCACCGGCAGACCGGCGAGGCGCGAGAGGCGCATCGCCGTCTCGGCCGGCTGCGCCACGGCCAGCACCACCGCCTCCAGCGCCACCGCGCCGTTGGGATGGGTCAGGAAACGCTCCTGCCAGATCGCCTCGGGCGTCAGATGGCGGATGAGCTGGATGCGGCCTTCCGGCGCGTCGGGCAGCGGCAGCCGGGCGAAGCGGGCCCGCGGCCCGCCGGGGTCCGCGTCGTCCACCGGCCGTTCCAGATAGGCGATGCCGGAAATGTCCACATGGGCGGATTTGAGCCGGGCGAGATTCGCGTCCTCATCATCCACCGACAGGGCGAGGATATGCACCCCGGCGTAGCGGGCCAGGAAGCGGTCGAGCGTGTTGCTGAACGCCTCCGGATCGACGATGGCGATCAGCTCGATATAGCCGCGCCGCAGCATGGCGCAGCGATTGCCGGTGCCGAACGGCACGATCGGCCCGCCCGGCACGCGCCGCCCCGAATGCCGTGCGAGCGGTGTCAGCAGGAAGCCCAGGCGTTCGTACTGCGCGGCGACCGCGGTGAGGTCGCGGGCCGCGACCCCGACATGGTCGAGCGTGATGGCGGTCGCGGTCACGCCATCGACTCGTATCTGTCCAGCAGCCAGGCCGCTGGCTCCTGGGCCGCCTGGGCGTACCAGTCGGCGACCAGCGCATGGGCGCGCACCGCTTCGCAGTAGGCCAGCGTGTCGGCGGCAAGCTCCGGCCGGTAGGTCAGCAGCCGCGCCACCACCGGGGCGTACATCGCATCCGCGCCGGTCAGCGCCGCGCCGAACAGGTACGGCCCGCCCGCGCCGTGTGCCGCGCGCGTCTCGCGCCAGATCGCCTCGATCCGCGCGATATCGGCTAGCGCGCCCGGTGTGCGGGCCTTGCCCGCGTAGTCGCGGCCCAGGTTCATCGGCATGGCAATGCGCAGCTCGCGGAACCCGGCGTGCATCTCGGCGGCGATGCTGCGGGCATGGCTGCGGGCATGCGGGTCACGCGGCCAGATCGTGCCGGGCGCGGCCTCCTCGCAGTATTCGCAGATCGCGATCGACTCCCAGACGCGATGGCCGTGGTGCTCCAGATAGGGCACCAGCCCGTTCGGCGAGACGCGCTTGATCGCCGAGGTCCCGCCGCCGCCGGCGAGGGGGATCACCACCTCCTCGACATCCAGCCCGGCGAGCTTCACGGCCAGCCAGCCGCGCAGGCTCCAGGACGAGTAGCGGCGGGTGCCGATGTACAGCCGGCCGTCGGCCATGCGTCTTCTCCCTCGTTTCGCGGCAAGACCTACACCGGGCCGAAGCGGGGCGCGACTGCCCCGGGGGTGGCGGCGGGGCGGGTTCACGCGGAATATTCCGGCCATGCCCAGCACAGCACTCGACTCGCTCCTGTATCGCGACATGTTCGGCACGCCGCGGATGCGGGCGGTCTTCTCGGACGAGGCGCTGATCGCCCGGTTCCTGGAGGCGGAGATCGCCCTGGCGCGGGCGGAGGCGCGCGTGGGGGTGATCCCGGCCGAGGCCGCACCCGCGATCGCAGAGGCCTGCGCCCGCTTCGCGCCGGATTGGGAGCGGCTGGCGCGCGAGACGGAGAACGTCGGGTACCCGATCCTGCCGCTGCTGCACCAGGTGACGGAGGCCGCGGGGGAAGCCGGCCGCTACGTGCACTGGGGCGCGACCACGCAGGACATCATGGACACCGCCACCGTGCTGCAGTTGCGCGCGGCACTCGACCTGATCGATGCCGACCTGGGTGCGCTGCGCGACATCCTCGGCACGCTCGCGCAGCGGCATCGCGACACACCGATGGCCGGGCGCACGCATCTGCAACAGGCCCTGCCCATAACCTTCGGCTACAAGGCCGCGGTCTGGCTGTCCGCCATCGAGCGGCACATCGAGCGGCTGGCGCAGTTGCGTCCGCGTGTGCTGGTGGGCCAACTCGCAGGTGCGGCGGGCACGCTCGCCTCCCTGGGCGCGCAGGGGTTCGCGGTGCAGGAGGCGTTCTGCGCGGAGCTCGGCCTGGGCCGCCCGGCGATCACTTGGCACGTCATGCGCGACGGCATTGCGGAGGCGGTGGCGCTGCTCGGCCTGGTCACCGGCACCATCGCCAAGATCGCCACCGACATCATGCTGATGATGTCGAGCGAGTTCGGCGGCGAGGTGATGGAACCCTTCGTGAAGGGACGCGGTGCGTCCTCCACCATGCCGCAGAAGCGCAACCCGATCTCATCCGAGATCATGCTGGCCACGGCGCGGGCGGTGCGCCAGCAGGTGGCGCTGATGCTGGATGCGATGGTGCAGGATTTCGAGCGTGCGACCGGGCCGTGGCACCTGGAATGGCTCGCCGTGCCGGACAGTTTCATCCTGACCGCCGGCGGCCTGAATCAGGCCAAGTTCGCCTTGTCCGGTCTGACGGTGGATGCCGTGCGCATGCGGGCCAACCTCGACCTGACCCGCGGGCTGATCGTGGCGGAGGCCGCGATGATGGCGGCGGCACCCAGGCTCGGCCGCCAGCGTGCGCACGATGTCGTCTACGACGCCTGCCGCGACGCGATCGCGACGGACAGCACGCTGGCCGAAGCCCTGATGCGCGTGCCGGAGATCGTGGATGCGCTCGGCGGCCGTGCGGGCGTGGAGCGCTGCTGCGATCCGGCCAATTACCTGGGCCTGGCGCCTGAGATGGTGGACCGGGTGCTGCGGGGGCGATCCGACCCATAGGCCAGCCCGCCGGGGGCGTTTATGCTGCCCCGATAAGAAACGAGGGAACGGATCATGCGTGTTGGCCTCCCGCGGGAGATCAAGGACCACGAATACCGGGTCGGCCTCGTTCCGCTGGGCGTACGCGCCCTGATCGACGCGGGGCACGAAGTGCTGATCGAGGCGGGCGCCGGCGCCGGCGCGGGTTTCGGCGACGTGGACTATGCCGAGGCCGGCGCGCGGATCGTGCCCGACGCGGAAGCCGCCTTCGCCGCCGATCTCGTGGTCAAGGTGAAGGAGCCGCTGGCGCGGGAACGGGCCCGCCTGCGCCCCGGCCAGGTGCTGTTTACCTATCTGCATCTCGCCCCGGACCGCGAGCAGACCGACGAGCTGATCGCGAGCGGCGCGGTCTGCATCGCCTACGAGACCATCACCGCGCCCAATGGCGGCCTGCCGCTGCTGCAGCCGATGTCGGAGGTCGCGGGCCGGCTCGCGCCGCAGATCGGCGCGCAGTTGCTGACCCGCGAAGGCGGTGGAAGCGGCATCCTGCTGGGCGGCGTGCCGGGCGTGCATCCCGGCCGCTGCGTCATCCTGGGGGCGGGATCGTCCGGCACCAACGCCGCCGACACGGCCGTGGGGCTGGGGGCGGAGGTCGTGGTGCTGGACCGGTCGATCGACGCGTTGCGGCGCATCGAGGCGCGGTTCGGCCGCCGCGTCATCACCGCCACCGCCTCCGGCCCGGTGATCGCGGAGGAGGTGCGGTCCGCCGATCTCGTCATCGGCGCGGTGCTGGTGCCCGGCGCCGAGGCGCCGAAGGTGCTGACGCGAGCGATGGTGGCCGCGATGCCAGCCGGGTCCGTGTTCGTGGACATCGCCATCGACCAGGGCGGCTGTGCCGAGACCAGCCGTCCGACCACGCATTCCGATCCGACCTATGTCGCCGAAGGCGTGATCCACTACTGCGTGACCAACATGCCGGGGGCCGTCCCCCGCACCTCCACCCTGGCGCTGACCAACGCGACCCTGCCGCACGTGCTGACGCTTGCGTCCAAGGGCTGGAAGCAGGCGCTCACGGAGGATCCGCACCTGCGCAACGGGCTGAACGTGGCCGAGGGGCGGCTGGTGCAGCAGGAAGTCGCCCAGGCCCAGAACCGCACCGCCTATCCCGTGGGCGCGCTGCTGGGCGTGTAAGCCCGTCTGGGCTATGAAGCCGGCTTCTGTCCTGAAGGTTGCGCCGTGAACGAGATTCGCCTGCCGCGCCCGAACGACCTCGATGCGTTCTGGATGCCTTTCACCGACAATCGGGGCTTCAAGTCCGCGCCGCGCATGCTCGCGAAGGCCGAGGGCATGCTGTACTGGACCCCGGACGGCAAGGAGATCCTGGACGGCACGTCCGGCCTCTGGTGCGTCAATGCCGGCCACGGCCGCCGCGAGATCACCGAGGCGATCCGCGCCCAGGCGGGCGTGATGGATTTCGCGCCGACCTTCCAGCTTTCCCATCCGGTGGCGTTCGAGGCGGCGGCGAAGATCGCAGCATTGACCCCCGCCGGGCTCGACCGCGTGTTCTTCACCAACTCGGGGTCGGAGAGTGCCGACACCGCGCTGAAGATCGCGCTTGCCTACCACAAGGCGCGGGGCGATTCGGCGCGGGTGCGGCTGATCGGCCGCGAGCGCGGCTATCACGGCGTGGGCTTCGGCGGCATGTCGGTGGGCGGCATCGGCGGCAACCGCAAGCAGTTCGGTGCGCTGCTGCCCTATGTGGACCACCTGCCGCACACGCATCTGCCGGCGAAGAACGCCTTCACGCGCGGCCAGCCGGAGCAGGGCGCCGACCTTGCCGACGTGCTGGAGAACCTGGTCGCGCTGCACGGGGCGGAGACGATCGCCGCCGTGATGGTCGAGCCGGTCGCGGGTTCGACCGGCGTGCTGGTGCCGCCCAAGGGGTATCTGGAGCGGCTGCGGGCGCTGTGCACCAAGCACGGCATCCTGCTGATCTTCGACGAGGTGATCACCGGCTTCGGCCGCATCGGCACGCCGTTCGGGTCCGAGCGGCTGGGCGTGACACCGGACATCATCACCATGGCCAAGGGCCTGACCAACGCGGCGGTGCCGATGGGCGCGGTCGCGGTGAAGCGGGACATCTACGACACGGTGGTCGAAGGCGCGCCCGCCGGGATCGAGCTGTTCCACGGCTACACCTATTCCGGCCACCCGCTGGCCGCCGCCGCCGCGGTCGCGACGATCGACCTGCACGTGCAGGAGGACCTGCCCGGCCGCGTGACCGCGATCGAACCGGCCTGGGAAAACGCGGCGCATGCCCTGCGCGATGCGCCGAACGTGACGGATATCCGCAATTTCGGCCTGATAGCCGCGGTCGAACTCGCGCCCCGTCCCGGCAAGCCCGGGGCGCGGGGCATGGAGGTGTTCCATCGCTGCTTCGATGACGGGCTGCTGGTGCGCGTGACGGCCGACACGATCGCCCTGTCCCCGCCGCTGATCATCGAGAACCAGCACCTCGACCGCATCTTCGGCACGCTGGACAAGGCGATCCGGGCCGAGGCCGCCTGATCTGCCGGTGCCATCTTCTGTGCCGGAGTCCGGCTCCATGACAGACACCCCGCGCGCCTGGATGGCCCGGTCGATCGAGGTCCTGCAGCTAACCGGCGATTCGGCCGCGATGGATGCGGTCGAAGCGGCCGCGCAGGCCTGCGTGCGGGCGCTGCGCACGGGCCTGCCGGTGCTGGTCTGCGGCAATGGCGGATCGGCCGCCGACGCCCAGCACATCACCGGCGAACTGGTCGGCCGGTTCCTGAAGGAGCGGCGCGGGCTGAACGTGATCTGCCTCGCCGACAACGCGGTCACGCTGACCGCCTGGGCGAACGACTACAGCTATGACGACGTGTTCGCCCGCCAGGTGGAGGCCTACGGCAGGCCGGGCGCGGTGCTGATCGGCCTGTCCACCAGCGGCAACTCGGCCAACGTGGTCGGCGCCTTCGCGCGGGCGAAGGATGCTGGCATGGCCACCATCGCCTTCACCGGCGAAGGGGGCGGCAAGCTGGCCGCCCTGTCAGACCACCTGATCGCTGTGCCGAGCCGGTCCACGCCGCTGATCCAGCAGGCGCATCTGTGCCTGTATCACTGGCTCTGTGCCGCGGTGGAGCAGGCGCTGGCCTGATCCCGTTGGCGTTGCTTATGCCGGCCGGCCTTGCGCCTGGCCCGGCATGAGGCATTTTCGGCGTGGGGTCAGGCCGTCACCGGCGTCAGGACAGGCTCACCCGCGAAATGCGCGCGCAGGTTCGCGATCAGCAATTCGGCGGTGGCGCGGAACGCGTCCTCCGACCGTGCGGCGATATGCGGGGTCAGGATGACATTGGGCAGCCGCACCAGCGCCGGCGGCACCTCCGGTTCACCGTCGATCACGTCGAGCCCCGCGCCCGCGATACGCTTCGCCTCCAACGCGGCGATCAGCGCATCGGTGTCCACGACACTGCCGCGGCCGATGTTGATCAGGAAGCCGTCGGGGCCGAGCGCATCGAGCACCGTGCTGTCCACCAGACGCTCCGTGCCTTCGCCGCCCGGCGTGGCGAGCACGAGGAAATCCGACCGCGCCGCCAGTGCCGTGACCGAGTTCGCGAACGCGTATGGCACGTCCGTCCGTTCGCGCCGGTTGTGGTAGGTGACCTCCATGGCGAAGCCGCCCGCGGCCCGTTGCGCGATCAGCAGCCCGATCCGGCCCAGGCCCAGGATGCCGATCCTCCGCCCCGTGACACCCGGCCGCAGCGCGCGGCTTTTCGACCATTCGCCACGCCGCACGGCCGCGTCCGCCTGCGGGATGTCCCGTGCGACCGCGAGCAGCAGCGCCATCGCGTGATCCGCGACCGAGGTCGCGTTGGCGCCCGCGCCATTGGTCACGACAATGCCGCGGGACGCTGCCGCCGCGATATCGACGCGCTCGTATCCGGCCCCGGTCGCGCAGACGATCCGAAGCTGCGGAAAGCGGTCCATCTCCGCCGCCGACAGGCCGCGCGCGCCGTTGGTGACGATCGCGGCGACGCTTTTCGGCGCCGCCTCCAGCGGCTTCGCCGGGTCCGCCCAGTCGTGGAGGGTGAATTCGCTGCCAACGAACACGGCGCGCCGTTCGGCCCCCATGTCGAAGAGTTGCAGTACGTCGATGCTCATGGGGGTCGTGTTGCCTTCGTCCGGATTCAGCGCCGCGTCGCCGCGTCCACCGCATCCCCCAGGATCGCCACCATCCGCGCGATGTCCGCGCTGCCGCTGATATACGGTGGCGCGAGGATGACATGGTCGCCGCGCGCGCCGTCGATGGTACCGCCCATCGGATAGCAGGCAAGGCCACGGTCGAAGGCCTCGTACTTGACCCGCTCATTCATCTTCAGTGCCGGGTCGTATTCGCGCTTGGTGGCGCGGTCTTCCACCAGCTCGATGGCCCAGAACAGGCCGCGGCCGCGGATATCGCCCACATGCGCGTGGTTGCCGAAGCGATCGTGCAGTGCCGCTTCCAGCTCCGAACCGCGGGCGCGCACCGCCTCCAGCAACCCGTCCTCGCGGATCGTCCGCTGCACGGCCAACGCCGCGGCACACGCTACGGGATGTGCCTGATAGGTGTGACCGTGGCGGAAGGACCCGCTTCCCACCTTCAGCGCGTCGATCACGCGGCCACCGATCAGGATGCCGCCGATCGGCTGGAACCCACCGCCGAGGCCCTTGGCGACGGTCTGGATATCGGGGGCGATGCCTTCCTGTTCCCAGGCGTGCATCGTGCCGGTGCGGCCCATGCCGCACATCACCTCGTCCAGGATCAGCAGCGCGCCGTGCCGGTCGCAGATCTCGCGCACCGCCTTGAAGTACCCGGCAGGGGCAGCGACGCAGCCGGTGGTGGCGCCCACCACGGTCTCGGCGACGAAGGCGGCGACGTTGCCGGGGCCGGCCTGCTGGAACGCGGCCTCGATCTCCGCGACCAGGCGGGCGGTGTAGTCGGCCTCGGTCTCGTCGTCGCGGCGGAAGCGATAGGCGAAGGCGGGGGAAACATGGTCGAAGGTCTGGCCGAGCATGGGCGCGAAGGCCGGCCGGCGCAGCATCGACCCGCCGACGCCGAGCGCGCCCAGCGTGTTGCCGTGATAGGACTGCCAGCGCGCGATGAAGCGGGTGCGCAGCACCTCGCCGCGTTCCAGATGGTACTGCCGCGCGAGCTTCAGCGCCGCCTCCATCGCCTCGGACCCCGAGGAGCAGAACCAGGCATGGGTCAGCCCGCCCGGTTCGCCCGCCGTCACGATCTCGGCCAGGTGCTCGGCAGGTTCGGTGGTGAAGAAGCCGGTATGCGCGTAGCACAGCGCGTCCGCCTGGGCCCGCATCGCCTCCAGCACGCGCGGATGGCCGTGGCCGAGGGCGGCGACGGCCGCCCCGCCCGACCCGTCGATGATCCGCCGCCCATCCTCGGCGATCAGGTGGATGCCCTCGCCGCGGATGGCGCGGGGTGGGTCGGCGGTCAGCGTGCGGTGGAGCAGACGGGACATGATGCCTTCGGGGCTGATGCGACAGCCGCCAGCTTAGCCCGCCGTCGGCGAACCGGAAGCGCCGACTATCCCAATGGCGGCCGCCTGTCCGCCCATGGCCGCGCCTGCTCCAGCAATCCGCCGATGCGGAACAGGTCGAGGTCGGCACCCCAGCGGCCGACGAGCTGCACGCCGGTCGGCAGCCCGTCCGCGGCGAAGCCCGAAGGGATCGTCAGCGCCGGATGGCCGGTGAGGTTGAAGGGATAGACATACGAACTCCATCCCTGCCGCGTGATGCCGCATTTCTCCCCGTCGATCTCGACCTCGTCATTGGCCGCGTCGAAATCCGCGGGCAGGGCGCTGCGCGTCAGCGTCGGCGTCACCAGCAGGTCGTAGCGCTCGAACAGCGCCTGGATGGCGCGGAACAGGCCGGTGCGTGCGTACTGCGCCTCGCGGAACTGGGCCATGGTGAAGCGGCTGCCGCGTTCCATGAAGGCGAGCAGCACGGGGTCCATCTGGTTGCCCCATTGCGCGCGATGTTTCTCCATCGCGACGGAGAAGTTGCCCTGGTACATGATGCGGCCAGGGAATTCGATCCAGTCGATCGCGTCTGTCACCTCCTCCACCTCGGCGCCGAACGCGGCCAATGCGTCGAGTGAGGCGCGCGTGTTCGCCTCCACCGCCCGATCAACGCGGGGATTGGTGGCGCGCGCGATATAGCCGACCCGCAGCGCGGAGAGATCGTCCGCGATCAGGGCGGGGGTGACCCGCAGCGTATCGATGCCGGCGATGCTGAACGGATCGCGCGGGCTGGGTCCGGTCAGCAGCGAATGCATCACCGCCGCATCCGCCACACTGCGCGCGAGCGGCCCGGCATAGGTGTAGTTGAAGAACCCGTCCGCGGCAGTCTCCCACGGCACGGAACCGAGGGTCGGCTTGTGCCCGACCAGCCCGCAGCACGCGGCGGGAATGCGCACCGATCCCGCACCATCGGTGCCCAGGCCAAGCGGCCCCAGGCCGACCGCGACCGCCGCCGCCGCACCGCCGCTCGATCCGCCGGTAGTCCGCGTCAGGTCCCACGGATTGCGTGTCGTGCCGAAGGACGGGCCATCGGTCAGGCCCTTGTGGCCGAACTCGGGCATCGTGGTCTTGCCCAGGCTGATCGTGCCGGCCTGGGCCAGCCGCGTGACCAGGATGTCATCGCGCCTGGGCACGTTGTTCGCGAAGATCGCGGAGCCATGGGTCGTGCGCACGCCGGCCGTCTCGACCTGGTCCTTGATGTGGACCGGCACGCCGAACAGCGGTCCCTGTGCCTCCCCCTTCATCAGCACCGCTTCGGCCTTGCGCGCCGCGTCCCGCGCCCGGTCGGCGGTGATGGTGACGAAGGCGTTCAGCCGGGGCTGTTCGCGTTCGATCGCCGCCAGCAGCGCATCGACATATTCGACCGGGGAAAGCTTGCGGCGGCGCATCAGCGCGGCGGCGCGGAGCGCGGGCAGGAAACGGAGTTCGGTCTCTTCGGACATGATGCGCCTATGCGGGGGTGTCGCCTCGATCGAGATATGATATATCCTCGATCCAAGCGGGCAAGCGGAGGGAGACGCGCCATGGCCAGAGGATTCACCCGACGGACCGGCCTGATGACCGCGGGTGCCGCGGCGATGCTGCCGCGCATGGCGCGCGCCGCGGGAACCGCGACCGTGGTGCTCGAATCGGAAGCGCTGTTCCTGGATCCGCACTTCACCACGGCGTCCATCAGCCGCACTTTCGCAAGCCATGTCTTCGACACGCTGTTCGCCACTGACGAACAGGGGCGCATCCAGCCGCAGATGGCCGAAGGCTACGAGAAGTCAGCCGATGGGCTGACCTGGACCTTCATGCTGCGGTCCGGCCTGAAATGGCATGACGGCGCGCCCGTCACGGCGGAGGACTGCGTCGCCTCCCTGCGCCGCTGGGGCCCGCGCGACGCGTTCGGCCGGCTGCTGTTCGCCGCGACCGAATCGCTGGAGGCGAAGGACGCACGCAGCTTCGTGCTGAAGCTGAAGCGCCCCTTCCCGCTGGTGCTGGAGACGCTGGGCAAGCCCAACGCCATCACGCCCTTCATCATGCCGGCGCGGCTGGCCGCGAAGCCGCCGGAGCAGCGGCTTTCCGAGATCATCGGCTCCGGCCCCTTCCGGTTCCGGCCCGATCTGTGGCGCCCCGGCGATTCGATGGTGCTGGAGCGCAACCCCGATTACGTGCCGCGCGACGAGCCGCCTTCGTTCCTGGCCGGCGGCAAGCGCGTGAAGCTCGACCAGGTCGTGTGGAAGGTTCTGAGCGATCAGGCGACGGCTGCCGCCGCGCTGATCGCCAACGAGATCGACTATCTGCAGTACACGCCGTTCGACTGGATCGACCGCCTTACCAAGACACGCGGCGTGGAGCTGCTCGGCCTCGGCGGGCCGCACATGTTCCAGGGCAACTTCCGCCTCAACCACGCGGCCCCGCCCTTCGACGATCCGGCCGTGCGGCGCGTGCTGTGGAAGCTGGTGGACCAGACCGCGGTGATGCAGGCGATCGGCGTGCCGGAGCGGTTCGCGCGGAACGACTGCACGTCCTTCTGGATGTGCGACGCGCCTTTGGAGAGCAAGGCGGGCGCGGACGTGTTCCGCTTCTCGATCGAGGAGGCGAAGAAGGAACTGGCCGCCACGTCCTATTCCGGCCAGCCCGTCATCATGATGGAGGTCTCCGGCTCCATCTCGCAGACCGCGTCGATGGTGCTGGCGCAGGCGATGCAGCAGGCGGGCTTCACCGTGGACGAGCAGGTGATGGACTGGGGCACGGTGCTTCAGCGCCGGGCGCGGCGGGACGGATGGGGCTTGTTCGCCGTGTACTCGAACGGCTTCGACATGATCTCCCCGCTTACGCATTTCTATGTCGCCGGCACCTGCGCGGATTTTCCCGGCTGGTCCTGCGACGAGCGCATCCCGAAGCTGGTCACGGAATTCGCCGCCGCGCCGGATCACGCGGCACGGCAGCGCCTCGCGGATGAGATCCAGCGCCTGTCCTACGAGCTGACGCCATCCGTCATGTGGGGCCAGTTCACCATCCCGGCGTCCTACCGCACCCACATGAAGGGGCTGATCAAGTCCAGCTTCCCGATGTTCTGGGAAGTGGAGAAGGCCGCCTGACCGGATCCCAAGCGCACCGCATCGCTGCCTGACTCACAGGCGGAAAGGCCGGGGACCGTATCAGAGCGCCGCCGTCATCCCCCCATCGACATAGATGATCTGCCCGTTCACGTAGTCCGACGCGGACGAGGCAAGATAGACCACGGTGCCCGCCAGTTCCTCCGGCCGCGCCCAGCGGCGCGCCGGAGTGCGGGACTTCACCCAGGAATCGAAGGCGACGTTTTCGATCAGTGCCGTGTTCATCTCGGTCAGCATGTAGCCGGGGCCGATCGCGTTGGCCTGGATGCCGGCTTCCGCCCACTCCGCCGCCATGGTGCGGGTGAGCATCAGCAGCCCGCCCTTGGAGGACGCATAGGGCGCGATGGTCGCGCGCGCGAATGCGCTGGTCAGTGAGCCGATATTGATGATCTTGCCGCGTCCGCGCGGCAGCATGCGGCGCGCGGCCTCGCGCCCGAGCACGAAGGCGCTGGTCAGGTTGATGTCCAGCACGCGGCGCCAGTCGGCGGTTTCAAGCTCCACCAGCGGCTTGCGGAACTGGATGCCTGCATTGTTGACCAGGATGTCGATTTCGATGCCGTCCGCATCGAACCGGGCGAATCGGGACACGATGGTGGCTTCGTCCGTCACGTCGAACGCGGCCGCCATCGCGTCGTGGCCGGCATCCCGCATCCCGGCCGCCGCCGCTTCGGCGCGGGCAGCGTCGGTGCCATTGACGATGATGCGTGCCCCGGCTTCGGCGAGCCCCTCGGCCATGGCGCGGCCGAGGCCGCGTGTGGAACCGGTGATCAGCGCGGTGCGGCCGGTCAGATCGAATAGCTTGGTGCCCATGCCTCGGTTCCTACACGAAACGGAAGCCGCGGTCAGGCCGCTTCCGCCGCCAGCGCGTCGATCAGCACATTGCCCCATCCGATATCCTGCTGGATCGCATGGCGCGCGGCGGCAGCGTCGCGTGCGCGCAGCGCCTCGATGACGTGGTGATGCAGATGCGCGTCGCGCGACAGTTGCCGTTTCGGGATGCGCGTGTGGAACATGCGCAGGAACGGTCCCATCAGCACCCAGGCGTTCTCGACGATGCTTTCGAGGATGGGCAGATCCGCGATGTGCAGCAGCGCGAAGTGAAAGTCGCGGTTGCGCATGCTGGCGGTCGCGGGATTTGTGGCGGCCGCCTTCAGGAACCGCTCGTGGATCGCAGCCAGCCGGTCGAGCTGCGCGGGCGTGATCCGTCCGGCGGCGCGTTCGGCGGCCGCGCCCTCCAGTTCGATGCGGATCAACTGCACTTCCCGAAGCCGGGCGATGTCCAGACGCGGCACATGCACGGCGGTCGCCGCGCGCATCTCCAGCGCATGCTCGCTGACCAGACGGAAGATCGCCTCGCGCACCGGGGTCGCGCTGGTGCCGAATTGCGCGGCGAGGCCGGCGATGGTCAGGCGTTCCCCCGGCTCGAACCGCCCGTCCATCAGCGCGCGCCGCAGTTCGGTATGGACGCGGGCGGAGAGATTGTCCTTGCCGACCTGCCGGACCCTGGGCGGCATCAGCCGGTTTCGACCGCGTTGATGGCGGCGATCAGGTCGGCGGCGGTCAGCGCGCGGTCGAAGTTGCGCGCGTGCGGCGCCTGCGCGGTCAGCTCCGCGATGGTGGCGATCTCCGCCGCCCCGCCTTCGAAGCCGAGTGCGGCAAGGGTCGCGGGCAGGCCGGTCCGGCGGAAGAAGCCGCGCATGTCGTCCATGAACGCGGCGTCGCGCCCTTCCAGCGTCAGCTGCACCATCAGCGCGTAGGCCACCTGGAAACCGTGCAGCGCGTGCGCCGTGCTGGGAATGGCGGACAGGCCGCGCGTCATGGCGTGGCAGAGGGACAGGCCGCCGCTTTCGAAGGCAAGGCCGCTCATCAGCACCGTCGCCTCCACGGTGCGCTCCAGCGCGAGATCCGGCGTGCCGCGCGCGACGGCTGCCAGCGCGCCCACGGCATGGGTGCGCACCGTCTCGTAGCAGGTACGGGCCAGTGCGAGGGCGGCCAGCGGGGACTTGCCGCCGAACGGGTTGTCCCCGTTGTTGCGGACGCACTGCTCGACCTCGAACATCTTCACCAGCGCATCGCCGATGCCGGCGGCGAGCAGCTTCGCGGGCGCGCGGGCGATGATCGCGGTATCGACCAGCACCAGGTCCGGGTTACGCGTCCGTTCGATGGCGGCGAGCCGGTGCTGTTCGTCATAGACGACGATGATGTGGCTGGTCGGCGAATCGTTCGATGCGATGGTGGGCAGGGTGACCAGCATCGCGCCGATGCGCTCGGCCGCGAGCTTGCCGGCATCGATCGCCTTGCCGCCGCCGGCCGCGATCACGATCCGCGGCTTCTGCGCCGCACAGGCCAGGGTCAGCCGGTCCACTTCCGCGAAGGTGATCTCACCACCGAATTCGACCGCGACGAAGGCCACGCCCGCCGCATCGCAGGACGCTTTCACCTGCCGGCCGATCAGGCCGAGCACGACCGTATCCGCGACCAGCGTCGCCGAGCCGCCCAGCTTCGCGACCTCCGCGCCGATGCGCGCCAGCGCGCCCGGCCCCTGCACGTAGCCGCGCGGGGCGCCGAAGATGATCATGATGCGCGTTCCTCCGCCCTGGCCTGTGCCTTGAGATCATATATCATGCATGATAATACGTGGCATCAACGATCCGCGCCAGCCCGAGGAAGCGCCCATGCCCCCCACCGCAGACGCGCCCGCGCGCGGCAGCAACAGCTTCGATCCCACGCCGGAGGAAGTCGCCCGCCTGCGCGAGAAGGCCCGCTTCGTCCGGCTGGAGACACTGCGCCTGATCGAGATCGCCAAGGTCGGCCACTACTCCTCCGTCTTCTCGGCGGCGGAGATCTTCGCGGCACTCTACTACGACGTGATGCGGCTGCGCGCGGGCGATCCGGGCTGGCCGGACCGCGACCGGTTCCTGATGGGCAAGGGCCATGCGGCGGTGGGGCTGTTCCCGATCCTCGCCGACCACGGCTTCATCCCGAAGGACGTGCTCGACGGCTACACGCGGCTGGGCAATCCGCTGGGCGACCATCCGGACATGCGCAAGGTGCCGGGCATCGATTTCAGCTCCGGCTCCATCGGCCATGCGCTGTCGGCGGGCGCCGGCATGGCCTGGGGCGGGCGGGCCAAGGGCCAGGACTTCACCGTGTTCGTCATGCTGGGTGATGGCGAGATGCAGGAAGGCCAGGTCTGGGAAGCGGCACTGTTCTCCGCCCATCACAAGCTGTCCCGGCTGATCGCGATCGTCGACCGCAACGGCTTCCAGCTCGACGGCATGGTCGATGACGTGATGGGCATCGAGCCGCTGGCCGGAAAATGGCGCGCCTTCGGGTGGGAGGTGCATGAGGTCGATGGGCATGACCTTTCCGCGCTCACCGCCCTGCTGCGCCGGCTGAAGGCGGATACCACCCGGCAGGGGCCTGCCTGCATCGTCGCCAAAACGCTGAAGGGCAAGGGCGTGACGTTCATGGAGACGGAGCCGGGCTGGCACCTGGGCTACCTCGCGCCCGAGGATGCGGCGCGTGCGGCCGAGGAAATCCGGACACGGGAGATCTGAGCATGATCGCAAACGCCCCCCTGTCGCCCGATTCCTGGCAGTATCGCGCGCTGAACGCGATCAATCCCGGTCTCGACTTCCTGTCCGACGCGCTGGCCGCGCTGGTCGCCGAAGGCCATCCCGTGATCGCGGGGGCCGCCGACCTGCAATACTCGAACGGGCTGAACCGCTTCGCGCAGCGCCATCCGGACCGCTACGTGCAGTTCGGCATCTCCGAGCAGAACATGGTCACGGTCGCCGCCGGCCTCGCCACGGTCGGGCACATGCCGTTCGTGGCCACCTTCGCCTCCTTCCTCGGCCTGCTGTGCTGCGAGCAGATCCGGATGGATGTCGCTTATTGCGCGCAGAAGGTGCGGCTGATCGGGCACCATACCGGCATCTCGCTCGGCTTCTACGGCACGTCCCACCACGCGACCGAGGATATCGCCACCATGCGCGCGATCGCGGACCTGACCGTGATCTCACCTGCGGACGGGCCGCAGCTCGAAGCCGCGATCAAGGCTTCCGTCACGTGGCCGCAGCCGATCTATTTCCGCATCGGCCGCGGGCGGGAGCCGGACGTGTACGCGCGCGGCACGGACTTCACCATCGGCCGCGCCATCGAGCACATGGCGGGCGAGGAGCTGACCATCATCGCCTGCGGCCTGCCCGTGCATCCGGCGCTGGAGGCCGCGCGCAAGCTGAACGCGGCCGGGCGGTCGGTGGGCGTGATCGACATGCCCACGGTCAAGCCGATCGACCGCGAGGCCATCCTGCGCGCCGCCGCGCGCAGCAAGGTGCTGATGACGGCGGAGGAGCACAACGTGATGGGCGGCCTCGGCTCCGCGGTGGCGGAGGTGCTGGCCGATGAGGGTGCCGGCGTGCGGCTGGTGCGCCACGGCATCCACGACGAATACAGCCTGATCGCACCGCCGACGCATCTGTACGCACACTACCGGCTGGATGCCGCGGGGATCGAGGCGGTGGCGCTGGAGGCGATGGCGCGGCGTCGCTGAGTCGTTTGCCTGCGGCTGCGTCACGCCGTCTTGCGTGGACGGCCGCCCCTGGCTCCATTGGCGCGGGATGCGGCGGCCTTGGCCGCGGAGGTCGCCTGTCCGGCGCGGCGGGCCATCCATGCCTTCGTGCCGAAGATGCCCGCCATCAGGCCTGGCAGAGAAAGGTCAACGTCCAGCTCCTCCCAATGCAGGCCATAGCCCCGGCCGAAGATTTCGACGGCGGCAAGCTGTTCGTCGGACGCAGCATCCAGCCCTTGGGCCAGACGCGGCGGAAA
>Ga0182743_1000153_pt1 | contig 116053 bp, 99 predicted proteins | sample eDN3rd30CKraftOP_FD_128522 | JGI IMG/M metagenome (GOLD analysis project Ga0182743, IMG submission 128522) | Enriched Organic Plus compost microbial communities from Emeryville, California, USA - eDNA 3rd pass 30_C Kraft OP (version 2) (version 2) ...
CCGGAGACGGCGTCAACGACGCGCCCGCCCTCGCCGCCGCTGACGTTGGCATCGCCATGGGCACCGGCACCGATGTCGCCATGGAGAGCGCGGGCGTCACGCTGCTGAAAGGCGACCTGCAAGGCATCGTCCGCGCGCGCACGCTGTCGGAGATCGTAATGCGCAACATCCGCCAGAACCTGTTCTTCGCCTTCATTTACAATGCGGCAGGTGTACCCATCGCGGCGGGCATCCTCTACCCCGCGTTCGGCATCCTGCTCTCGCCGATCATCGCGGCTGCCGCCATGGCGCTCTCGTCCGTCAGCGTCATCGCCAACGCGCTGCGCCTGCGCAACGCGCGCCTCGGCTGATCACACGGATACGGCCGGCGGAGCGAAACGCCGCCGGCCACACCGTCTTCGCGCTCAGTGTCCCGGCATCGTATTGAAGCGCGCCTTCTGCTCGTCCGAGAGCGAGTCGTAGAACCCGGCAAGAGCCGGCCGCACCTCGTTCATCGCCGTGACCGTCGCCTTCAACCGCTTATCCATGGCGTCGAGCCGCGCCTCGGTCGAGCTGGGGATCTGCGCCGGGCAGGTTGCCTGCAACATCGCAGCCGCCTTCGCCGACACGTTGTCGAGCCGGTCGAGCGCAGCTTTCTGCTTCTCGTCCGGGTCGACCGTGGCGATGATCTCCTGCGTCGGAACGTTGATGAACTCCTCGTTCTGGGAAGCGCACAGCTTGGCGGCGTCCGGCCCCTTGTCGCCGCCCAGCGCATCGAGCCGCTTGCGCTGCTCGGCCGAAAGCGAGCCGTCGAACTTTGCCAGCGGACCGCGCACCAGATCGAGCCCCTGCACCATCGCGTCGAGGCGCTTCTGCAGCGCATCGAGCCGGCCGACGGGCGTCAGCGGCGGTGATGTCGGGCACGAGTTTCCAAGAATGCTCTCGGCCTTTCCTGAAGCGGTCTGCAACGCCTTGAGATCCGCGAGCTGATCACCGGTCGGCTTCACGCTCGCTTCGATACGGTCGATAGGCAGGCTGGTAACGCCCGGCGCATACCCGCTGCAGGTGCCGAGGCTTGCGCTCTGGCTGTCGTCCGCCACCGAGCCGCCCGGCGCCGGCGCGGAAGCCGAATTGGAAGCATCGCTGCTATCCGCGGGCCCGGCGCTGTAGATGTCTTGATGCGCGGAGCGCGCGTAGGTGTAGCTGTTGTCCGTCTGCGTCCACGCCGTCGCGCCATAACCGCCACTCGGCCAGGCATAGGCGCCATTGGGCCAGAACAGCCCGCCCATGATGTAATCGACGTTGTAGTTCCAGAACGGCGCTGTCGCCGCATAGGGCCACCAGGCGAACGACCACATATCGCCGAGCGCGAACGGCCAGAACACCGGCCCGACCCAACCCCAGCGGCAGTTGTAGCAGTTGAAATTGCGCGCGTGCCAGTCGTTGTTCCAGAACCCGTTGTGATCCCAGCGGCCGACGTTCACCGGCCGGCGGAGGTCGTTCCAGTGCTGCGCGAGCTCATCGCGGTGGTCGAAATTACGCTCGTCCGCGCGGCGGTGGTCGTCGGCCCGCGCGCGCGCGTCGGGATGTGCGCCATGGTCATCGAGACGCCGGTCGTCGTGATGGCTGTCATCTGCCCGCCGCCCGTCGCGGCGCTCGTCTGCGCGATCGTGCTCGGCATGGTGTCGGTCCACGTCGTGATCGCGGCCGGCATGGTCGTGACGCTCTTCCACATCGCGGCGGCCTTCACCCGTGTGGCGCCCTTCTTCGATACGCGGAGCATGCATCTCGGGACGAAACTCGGGCCGAAAGGCGGGATGGAAGTCCCGCATGCCGCCTCCGAAATGCCGCATCCCTCCGAAGTGCCCGCCGAAACCGCCACCGAAATGCCCACCACCGAAATGCCCACCCCCGAACCCGCGCGCATCCGCGCCCGACGCGAACGTCATCGCGCCGACGGAAATACCTGCCGCCAGCGCCAAAGCCGACTTGAGAACCATCTGTCCCTCCGGAGTTGACCGTCGGCCAGCAAATGCCGACGGCTCCGAACCGATACGATGGAAGTTATGAGGATCGCTTGAGCAGCAACAGCCGACCTCCGCGCACGGCAAATAAAGCCTTCATACCGGTGGAACAGATTGATCCTGCGGCGAAACCACTCCTCAGGGAGGACGGAACGCGGCAGGAAAGCCGCCCTATCGCCCATGGGCAGGCACCGCGGGGCGCCATGACCTGGTGAAGCCGCCTCTGCGCTACGATATGAGGCTCCCCAGCGGGGCCCGGGGCGGCTATTGATCCGCAGGACGAAGGCAACTGGGAAGAGACGATGGCCCCTGACGATACCGAAGCAACCGTAACCGTTCCGCCCGAGTGGGCCACGCTCAAGGCGGTGTGGACGGCCTGGCCGGCTGATCCCAACGAATGGAACGGCGACCTGGAGGCTCCCCGCCACGACGTCGCCGCGCTCGTCCGTGCCCTCTCGGAGACGACGACCGTTCGCCTGCTCGTCAATGGCCCGGAAGCGGAAGCCTCCGCGCGCGCCGCTGTCGGAGATCGCGCGGAGCTGATCCCGGCACGCTACGGCGACATCTGGCTGCGGGACACCGGGCCCATCTTCGCCCGCTCGGACCTCGGTCCGGTAGCTCTACGCTTCGCCACCAACAGCTGGGGCGGAAAGTACGACCTTCCCGACGACGCGACGGTCGGGGACGAGATCGCGCGCATCGCCGATGTTCCAATTCGCCGCTTCGATTTCGTTCTCGAAGGAGGCGCGGTCGATCACGACGGCGAGGGAACGATCCTGACGACGCGCCAGACCCTGCTCAATCCCAACCGCAACGGCTGGACGAAGGAAGAGGCGGAAGCCGCGCTCAAGGAAGCGTTCGGCGCTCGCCGCATCATATGGATCGATGAAGGCCTCAAGAACGACCACACCGACGGGCACATCGACAATATCGCGCGCTTCGTAGGACCGGGCCGTGTCGTGTGTCAGGCGCCGGCCGGCCCCGACGACCCGAACCGGGAAACGCTCGAGGCCATTGCCGCAACCCTCGAGGCCGCAACCGATGCATGTGGTCGCCAGCTCGAGGTGGCGCGCATCTCCGGCGTCGGCCTCTACCGCAACGCCCTTGGCGAAGTCTCGCCCGCATCACATATGAACTTCATTATCGCGAACGGCCTCGTCGTCGTGCCGGTTTATGGAACACTGAGCGAAAAGTCGGCGATTGCCGGATTGCAGGCCGTGTTCCCCGATCACAAGGTGATCGGCGTGCCGTCCAAAGGGCTGCTCGGCTGCGGCACCGCCGGTGGCGGCTCCTTCCACTGCATAACCCAGCAGGAACCCCGATAGAATGTCGAACCGCACCATCACTGTCGCTGCCATCCAGACGTCATTCGGCAACGACATGGCCGACAACATTGCGCGCACGGAAGGCTTCGTGCGCGACGCCGCGCGCCGCGGCGCGCAGGTCGTGCTGCCGCCGGAGCTGTTCCAGGGCATCTATTTCTGCACGCGCCAGAACCCCAAATGGTTCGAGACCGCGTTCGCCACGCAAGAGCATCCGTGCGTCATCGCCATGCGCAAGCTCGCGGGCGAGCTCGGCGTCGTCATCCCCATCTCGTTTTTCGAGAAGGACGGCCCGCGCTACTACAACAGCATCGCCATCGCCGATGCCGATGGCGCCATCCTCGGCGTCTACCGCAAGAGCCACATCCCCGATGGCCCCGGCTATCAGGAAAAGTACTACTTCCGCCCCGGCGACACCGGCTTCAAGGCGTGGGAAACCCGCGCCGGCAACATCGGCGTCGGCATCTGCTGGGACCAGTGGTTCCCCGAGTGCGCCCGGGCCATGGCGCTCGCCGGCGGCGAGATACTGTTCTATCCGACCGCGATCGGCTCGGAACCCTATGACGCGAGCCTCGACACGCACCTGCAGTGGCAGCGTGCGATGCAGGGTCACGCGGTGTCGAATGCGGTGCCCATCGTCGCGGCGAACCGAATCGGGCTCGAGGAGAACGACGGCGCCGAGCAGCGGTTCTATGGTCATTCGTTCATCACCGACCACCGCGGCGAGATCGTCGCCGAGTTCGGGAAGGACGACGAGGGCGTGCTCGTGCACACCTTCGATCTCGACGAGATAGAGAGCTACCGCGCGGATTGGGGTTTCTTCCGCGATCGTCGCACCGAGCTCTACAGCAAGAGCATCATCTGAGTGCGTGGCGCGTCAGGCGGCGCACGAAAGGTCTAGCCCGAGCGCATCGAGGCCACCGGCGACCGCCGGTCACTTCTTCATGCGCTGGCCGATGACGATGAGGCGGGCCGCGCGCTCCGCCGCATCCTGCAGGTATTGGCGCGATTTCTTGATCGCGACGTCGAGCGGCATCGCGTTCGGCGTCGCCGTCTCGAGGCCGTCGATCCCATGCGCGAACACGCCGCCCGCATCGTCCGCGAGACCGCCACCGATGGCGACGACAGGCACCCCATGCTTGCGCGCCGCCGCCGCAACGCCCGATGGCGTCTTGCCGAAAGCCGTCTGGAAGTCCACGCGTCCTTCGCCGGTGAAGGCGAGCGCAGCGCCCTTCATATAATCTTCGAGCCGCGTTGCCGCTATGACGAGTTCCACGCCCCGCTTCAGCGTGGAATTGGTGAACGCCATCAGGCCGGCGCCGATGCCGCCACCCGCCCCGGCGCCGGGCCGGTCGGCCACGTCGACGCTGATGGAGCGTTTGATGACCTGGGCGAAGTGGGCGAGGTTCCTGTCGAGTTGCTCGATCATCTCGGGCGTGGCGCCCTTCTGCGGACCATAGACGCGCGAAGCGCCCTTCTCGCCGCAGAGCGGATTGGTGACATCGCAAGCAACGCTGATGTGGGTCTTGGCGAGGCCGGGATGGACGTGATCCATGTCGACGGCCTGCACCTTGTCGAGGTGGCCGCCCGCGATGAGATCGGGGATCAGCGCGCCGCCGAAATTGATGAAGCGCACGCCCAGCGCCTGGGCAAGGCCGGCGCCGCCGTCGTTCGTGGCCGAGCCGCCGATGCCGAGGATGATCTCCTCCACGCCGCGGTTGATCGCGTCGGCGATGAGCTCCCCCGTGCCGAACGTCGTCGCCAGCAGCGGGTTGCGCTGATCCTTCGGAACGAGCGGCAGGCCGGACGCCTCCGCCATCTCGATCACGGCCGTCTTGCCGCCGCCGAGGAGGCCGTAGGAGGCGAGGACGCGCCCCCCCATGGGGCCCGACACCTCGACCTTGATGATCTCGCCGCCGGTGGCATCGACCAGCGACTGCACGGTGCCCTCGCCGCCATCGGCCATCGGCACCTTGACGTAGGTCGCGTTCGGCCAGACCCGTTTGAGGCCCGTCTCGATCTCGCTCGCCACTTCCAGGGACGTCAGGTTTTCTTTGAAGGAATCAGGGGCGATGACGATCTTCATTGGGCACTTCTTCTAGAGGACGCTCGCGCGGCCAACCGCTACTTGGACCAAGGATACCGGGAAAGCCTGCACTGTGTCGCGTGGCTGCTTAAAGTTGCTTTCCTTGCGGGGGGTGGCCCGAAAGCCATCATCGCGCATGGTTAAAGGAAGTGACAGAGATCGTTCATAGCGAGGCGAAGAGCAAGGGGGGCTGCTGTGAAAGGGGCCACGCGCCGGGGCGCGGGGCGGCGCCGATCCGGCAAAACGCACTCCGGCGAGCAGTCCCCGCGACGTGCAGGACCATGGCGCCTTCAATATTTTTCGCAGTGCAGCCATGGGCTTGCGGTGCGCCTCACCGTCAGCGGCTCACGGCACCACGGCTGGTTCACCCACAAACGGCATTCGACCGCTGACCCATGTCAGGAAAGTTTCCCACCGCGCACGACGTCCACGCGTGACACGCGGCGTGGCAAAGTGGGCGGGGTGCGGAAGACGCAAACACGCGAAGGAGAAGACATTGACGACTTTCACCGTGCGGCAGGGCCAGCGCTACCGGGCCACCATCTCGCTCGGCCTCCTCGAAAGCTTTGCCGGCAACGATCTGATCGCCGCGCGCCTCGAGGCCGCCGGCTTTACCGACGTGAGAGTCGAAGGGTCGGGCTCCCGGCGCAGCGCGCGAGCCCTTTGGCCCCACGCGGATGCCAGCGCTGCATTACCACCTCAGGTTAGTGACGTAACCGAAATTGATGCCGCCTAGCGGATGCTGAACATTTCTCTCCCAGTACAATCGCCTCCAGAGAACAGACGTGGCGAATGCTAATCGCACGATGAAATATCAGCGGTTATTACTTCGCGAGCTTGCGCGAAGACACTAGGCCGGCTCACCATGTTCTGTTATCGGATGTTTGTTGCCTGAAAGAATTGGTTGGATATCGAACAATGAGGGACACAACCTAAGCAAGAAATTCTCGCATGCCCTGAACAGCCTGCCGGTCGTGATGCGCGCTTGCGCGCGCACCCTGCAGGACGACGCAGATCAAGGCCGAGATTTCAACGAGGGCCAACACTGGTTTCGGTTTCCTGAAACGACGGCTGCCAGCGGGAGGGGCAGTGGAATGGAGCTGAACGAATATGAGGCGCGGGAAATACTTGATAGCGCGCACGCCGCGTGGAGTTGCGGCGACATCGATGGCTCGCTGAGCTTCTACGTCGAGGATCTCACCTACTTTTGCAACACCGGCGGACCCGATGGCGGGCCGTTACACATTACCGGGCGCAACGCGCTGCGCGATATGCTGCTCGAGATCAACAAAGTCGCCGACGGCATCTCGGTCACCGACTATTTTCGCTTCAAGGACGGCGTGGCGCGCGCGACCGTCGAGTGCGTCATCCGCCACCGGACGACGTCCCATACGCTCGTCGGATCGTACCGGCAGCTCGTGACGTATCGCGGCAACAAGATCGCCCGCATGGAAGAGTTTCACGACGCAGCGCGCATGATCGCCTTCTGGCGCATGGTGACGAGCGTATCGCCGGTAGAAAGTTCGCTGCTCGTCGAATAACCGGCGAGCACCCGGTGAAAGACCTTCCCTGAGCCATGGTGCGCAGAACGTCTTCCCGCAATGGCGTGCGATGCGTGCGCAAGATGCCGCCCCGCACGAAAGTTGCACCGGCGCTGCACCGCCGAGCCTCACGCAGGCTTCCCGCCGATCCAAGCGAGGCAGAGCGGGCACGGCACAACCTCTCCTCGCGACAGCAGCGGCGAATTACGGATTAACGCGATTTATATTTGCGTCCTGCTACGATCGCTTCGGATCGCAGCTACAAGCATCGAGGCGGGGCGACCGCCGAGCTGATCAGCAGGAACGAACGAGCCAGAACGGAATTGGGCACGCAGACAAGCGCACCGGAGTTCTCGAGCCGTCTCAGATGCCGCTATATCCGACATACCTCGATATCGGTCTGCGTCTTCTGCTGACATTCCTTGCGTGCGGTTTGATCGGCCTCGACCGCGAGATGCGCGGGCACCCCGCCGGACTGAGGACGACAATGCTCGTCGGCCTCGCCGCGTCCGTCGCCATGATCCAGACGAACATCCTGTTGCCCATGGATGGCAAGACGCCCTCCTCGTTCGCCGTCATGGACCTGATGCGCCTGCCGCTCGGCATCCTGACCGGTGTCGGCTTCATCGGCGGCGGCACCATCCTGCGGTTCGGGGTGAGCATCAGGGGCGTAACGACCGCCGCCACGCTGTGGGTGGTAACGGTCATCGGGCTGTGCATCGGCGGCGGACAGCTGATCCTCGGATGCGCTGCAACGGCGCTGGTAATGATGACCCTGTGGCTGCTGAAAGCCGTCGACATGCGGCTCAGCCGTATCCACCAGGCGAAAATAACCCTCGAGACTATTTCGGATGGCACCGCGGCCAGCGACCTCCCGCCCGTGCTCGGCCTATACGACTACCGCTTCATCCGCCAACGCGAGCTGAAGAGCGGAGCGCGATTGCTGACCTTCGAGGTGCGCTGGTCGGGCCCGAGCAGCACTGGGCCTCCAAAGACGCTGGTCGAAGGGCTCATGCAGTCCCACCGCCTGAAGTCGTTCGAGCTGATCCAGGGCGATCACTGATCCGCAAATTGCGTGCGCATCACGTCCGGGTGCCGCTGCGCGGGCGCGGCGCCCGAGATAGGTTTCGAAGTCGAAGACGGCGGGCGAGTGCACCATCGCGGGTTTGGATCCGCGCTCATCCCATTGGCGAACTCGCAGTGTCTCCAGCTCAACAAAAAAAAGCCGCCGGATCGCTCCGGCGGCTTTCTATTGTGATGCGAGGAATATTAGCCGGCGTCGCGGTTGCGACGCGGCGGGCGGCCACCGCCTTCGCGGTCACGACGCGGCGGACGCGAGGCCGAGAACTCCTGCTCCGGCTCTTCGCCCTCGGCGCGCGGAATTTCCTGACCCGTCGTCTGATCGATGATCTTCATCGAGAGGCGCGTCTTGCCACGCTCGTCGAAGCCGAGAAGCTTCACGTAGACTTCCTGGCCCTCCTTCACCACTTCGCCCACCGTCGCCGGACGTCCCGGCGCGAGCTGCGAGATGTGAACGAGGCCGTCCTTTGCGCCGAAGAAGTTCACGAAGGCGCCGAAGTCCATGATCTTGACGACCTTGCCCTTGTAGATCGTGCCGACTTCCGGCTCCGAAGCGATCTCCTTGATGCGCTTCAGAGCGGCTTCGATCGACTCGCGCTTCGCGGCGGCGACCTTCACGGTGCCGTCGTCGTCGATGTCGATCTTCGCGCCGCTTTCCGCAACGATCTCGCGGATGACGGAGCCGCCCGAGCCGATCACTTCGCGGATCTTGTCGGTCGGGATCTTGATGGTCTCGATGCGCGGTGCGTGCTCGCCGAGCTCCGTGCGCGCCGTACCGAGCGCCTTCGCCATCTCGCCGAGGATGTGCATGCGGCCGTCGCGCGCCTGATCGAGCGCGACACGCATGATCTCCTCGGTGATACCGGTGATCTTGATGTCCATCTGCAGCGAGGTGACGCCATTCTCGGTGCCGGCCACCTTAAAGTCCATGTCGCCGAGATGATCCTCGTCGCCGAGGATGTCCGACAGCACGGCGAAGTCGTCGCCTTCCTTGATGAGGCCCATGGCGATGCCCGCCACCGGCGACTTCAGCGGCACGCCGGCGTCCATGAGCGCGAGCGAGCCGCCGCAGACCGTCGCCATCGACGAGGAACCGTTCGACTCGGTGATCTCCGACACGAGACGGATGGTGTAGGGGAACTCCTCCTGGCTCGGCATGATCGGATGCAGCGCGCGCCAGGCGAGCTTGCCGTGACCGATCTCGCGGCGGCCGGGCGAGCCCATGCGGCCCGTCTCGCCCACCGAGTAGGGCGGGAAGTTGTAGTGCAGCATGAAGCGTTCTTTGCGCGTGCCTTCGAGCGCATCGACGAACTGCTCGTCTTCACCGGTGCCGAGCGTCGCGACGACCAGCGCCTGCGTCTCGCCGCGCGTGAACAGCGCCGAGCCGTGCGTGCGCGGCAGAACGTGCACGTCCGAAACGATGGGGCGCACCGTCTTCAGATCGCGGCCGTCGATGCGGCGGCCCGTCTTCACGATGTCGCCACGCACGATCTCGCTCTCGAGCGCCTTGAAGGTGTCGGAGAGCAGCACCTGCTCGCTGGGATCGTCGGGAAGCTCGATACCTGCCTTGACCTTCGCCTTCGCCTGATCCTTCAGCTCATAGCGCTTCTGCTTCTCCTTGGTGGAGAAAGCAGCACGCAAGTCGGCCTCGGCAAGCTCGCGTACCTTCGCGGCGTACTTGCTGGCGTCGGGGAGCTGAATGTCCCACGGTTCCTTCGCGGCCTTTTCGGCCAGCTTGATGATCGCCTGGATCACCGGCTGGAAGTGGCGATGGCCGAACATCACGGCTTCCAGCATCTGCGTCTCGGGAAGCTCCTTGGCTTCCGATTCGACCATCATCACCGCGTCCTGCGTGCCGGCGACCACGAGGTCGAGCGCGGTCTCGGACATCTCGTCGATCATCGGGTTGAGGACGAACTCACCACCGATGAGGCCTACGCGCGCTGCGCCGATGGGGCCGAGGAACGGCACGCCCGACAGCGTCAGCGCCGCGGAAGCAGCAACCAGCGACAGGATGTCGGGATCATTTTCCATGTCGTGCGAAAGCACGGTGATGACGACCTGCGTCTCGTTCTTGAATCCCTCGACGAAGAGGGGACGGATCGGACGGTCGATGAGGCGGGACGTGAGCGTCTCCTTCTCGGAGGGACGGCCTTCACGCTTGAAGAAGCCGCCGGGGATCTTGCCCGCAGCGTAGGTCTTCTCCTGGTAGTTCACGGTGAGCGGGAAAAAGTCGATGCCGGGCTTGGGGGATTTCGCGGCGACGACGGTGGCGAGCACGCTGGTCTCGCCGTACTGGGCATAAACGGCAGCATCGGCCTGGCGCGCCATGCGCCCGGTCTCGAGTGTCAGCTTGCGGCCACCCCAGTCAATTTCCACACGATGGATATCAAACATGATGATTGTCTTTCTTTCGTCTCGTGACGTTGCGCGGCCGACCGGATTGCCGACTGCGCGATCTCCGGCTCGGCCGGAGTGAGAGGCTCAAAGCCTCCTAAGAGCACCCGCCGGAAAAGCGGCAACCGGTTTTCCGAACGAAGGTGCAATAAAACAAATCCCTGGAACCGTGTGCGCGCTCCATTCGAAGCGCGCCGGGCCCAGGGATACTGCGGATGACCGGCGTTTAGGAGACAGCGGCCATCCGCAAATCTCGTCAGCGGCGGATGCCGAGCTTCTCGATGATGTTCTGATAGCGCTGCTGGTTCTTGCGCTTCACATAATCGAGGAGCTGACGGCGCTGGCCGACCATCTTCAGAAGGCCACGACGCGAGTGGTTGTCCTTCTTGTGCAGCTTGAAGTGCTCGGTGAGGTGGTTGATGCGCTCCGTAAGGATCGCGATCTGCACCTCAGGCGAACCGGTGTCGTTGGCTTTCGTGGCATTCTCTTTGATGAGCGCACTCTTGCGCTCTGGCGTAATCGACATCGGGCATCCTTTCTTCATGGAGATGAAAATGAGGGCCTAACCCTCGCGATGCGGCCACAGCCGGGATGTCGTCCAGCAGGGTCGCAAATTGGTGCGCGTCTTATACACGAGCGGGCCGCCCCGGCGAGCACAAATTGGCCGCGAAACGGCGCTTCTATTGTTAACCGAAGGTTGCATGAACGTGCCGTGCAGCAGCCTCAGCCGAAATTGAACACCCGCGTTGGCCGGAAGGCGCCTTTTTCCAGCTCGCCCAGGGCGAGAATGCGCCCTTTGAAGTGAACCCAGGCCGCGCCGCTCAAGACCGGGGCATCCCGGCCGCGCACCAGCACTGCCTGTCCTCGCGAAAGGCTGGCAGCGTCGTTCGGACCGACGCTCAGGGCCGGAATATCGTCCAGCGCGGCTTCCACGGGCCGCAGGTAGCGGTCGATGTCGCCCGCCTCGGCAGCCTCGGAAAGGTCGGCCAGCGGCACGGACGCATCCTCATAGAACGAACCGACGCGCGTACGCCGCAAACTGATGACGTGTCCCGCGCTGCCCAGTTCGCGCCCGATGTCGCGGGCGAGGGCGCGTACGTACGTCCCCTTCCCGCAATCGGCCTCCAGCACTGCGGTGGCCGCGTCCGGCATGTCGATGAGGCGTAGCTCTTCGATCAGCACCGTGCGCGGCTCCAGCTCCACGACTTCGCCGCTGCGGGCAAGATCGTAGGCGCGGTTGCCGTCGATCTTGATGGCGGAGAACGCAGGCGGCACCTGGCTGATCTCGCCCATGAAATCTTCGAGGATGTCCTCGACGTCCTCCGCGGTCGGCAGCACATCGGAGGTGCGCACGACCTTGCCTTCGGCGTCGTCCGTATCGGTCTCGACACCGAAGCGCACGGTGAAGCGATAGGATTTTTCCCCATCGACCGCGAACGGCACCGTCTTCGTCGCCTCTCCGAGCGCGATCGGTAGAATGCCCGTCGCCAGCGGATCGAGCGTGCCCGCGTGCCCCGCCTTCTGCGCGCCGAACAGCCGGCGCACAGCGCCGACCGCTTGCGTCGAGGTCATGCCGATGGGCTTATCGAGAACCACCCAGCCATGCACCGGGTTGCCTTTTTTGCGTCGAGCCATGGGCGCGATCAGTCCTTGTCGGTGTCCTGGCGAACCTTCGGGCTGGCGAGCAGCGCATCGATACGGCTCGCCTCGTCGAAGGTCTCATCGCGGCGGAAGCGCAGGTCGGGCGCGAACTTCAAGTTCACGGTCCTCGCGACTTCTCCGCGGATATATTTCTTGTTGCGGTTGAGCGCCTCGATCACCGCATCGGTGCCGGTGTCGCCGAGCGTCACGACATAGACCGTCGCGAGCTTCAGGTCCGGCGACAGCCGCACCTCCGGTATCGTGACGACGTGCGAAGCGATGACGTCGTCATGCACCTCGCTGCGCGAAAGCATCTCGGCGAGCTTGTGGCGGACCAGTTCGCCGACACGGAGTTGCCGCTGCGATGGGGGCGCAGAGCCCCCCGATTTCTTTGATCTCGTCACGGAATTTCTATCCATCTGCCAGAGCGGGATCGGACCGCCTCATGGCATCGATTCACAAAAAACCCCAGCCCATGGGACCGAGAGGAGCGAGGCGACGCACGGCGAGCCACGCGCTTGCGGAGCGCCCCGTTCGCCTTGGAGGCGAACGGGATTATCGCCCGCGAGCCATCAAAGGCTGCGCGTCACCGTCTCGACGTTGAAGCACTCGATGTTGTCGCCCGGGCGGATGTCCTGGTAGTTGGCGAATGCCATACCGCATTCCTGACCGGCCGGGACTTCCTTCACTTCGTCCTTGAAGCGCTTCAGGGTCGAGAGCGTGCCCTCGTGGATGACGACGTCGTCGCGGATCAGGCGCACCTTCGCACCGCGCTCGACCTTGCCTTCCGTCACGCGGCAACCGGCGACCTTGCCGGTCTTGGTGATGTTGAACACCTCCAGGATTTCCGCCTTGCCGAGGTAGATCTCGCGGATCGTCGGCGCCAGGAGACCCGACATCGCCGCTTTCACATCATCGATCAGGTCGTAGATGATGTTGTAGTAGCGGATCTCGATACCGTCGCGCTCGGCGAGCGCCTTCGCCTGCGCGTTCGCACGCACGTTGAAGCCGACGATGACGGCCTTCGAGGCACTGGCGAGAGCGACATCCGATTCCGTGATGCCGCCGACGCCGGAGTGCACGATCTGCGCGCCGACCTCGTCCGTCGAGAGCTTGCGCAGCGAACCGGCGATGGCTTCCACCGAGCCCTGCACGTCGCCCTTGACGAGCAGCGTGAAGTCCTTGCGGCCAGCCTCCTTGAGCTGCTGCATCATCTGCTCGAGAGTACGCGAGGAACCCGCCGAGCCGAGCGCATCGCGACGCTTGCGCACGCGATAATCGGTGATCTCGCGGGCCCGGCCCTCGTTCTCGACGACGGCGAACTGGTCGCCCGCCTCGGGAGCGGAATCGAAGCCGAGGATTTCCACCGGCACCGACGGCCCGCCAGACGTCGTGTTCGCGCCACGATCGTCGATCAGCGCACGCACGCGGCCCCACGCCGTGCCCGCAACGACGATATCGCCGACCTTCAGCGTACCGCGCTGCACGAGTACCGTGCCCACCGGACCGCGACCGCGCTCCAGTTTCGCCTCGACCACGATGCCTTCCGCCGAACGGTTCGGGTTGGCCTTGAGGTCGAGAATTTCCGCCTGCAGATGGATCGCCTCCAGCAGCTTGTCGAGGTTCGTACGCTTGAGCGCCGACACCGGCACATCGAGCGTCTCACCGGACATGCTTTCAACGACGATCTCGTGCTGCAGCAGCTCGGTCCGAACCCGGTTCGGATCGGCCTGCGGCTTGTCGATCTTGTTGATGGCGACGATGATCGGCACGCCCGCGGCCTTCGCGTGATTGATGGCCTCGACCGTCTGCGGCATGACGCCGTCGTCGGCAGCGACGACGAGCACGACGATGTCCGTCACCTTCGCACCGCGCGCACGCATGGCGGTGAACGCCTCGTGGCCCGGGGTATCGATGAACGTGATCTTCTCGCCGGCCGGCGTCGTCACCTGATAGGCGCCGATATGCTGCGTGATGCCGCCCGCTTCGCCGGAGACGACGTTGGCCTGGCGGATCGCATCCAGCAGCGAGGTCTTGCCGTGGTCGACGTGACCCATGATCGTGACGACCGGCGCACGCCCTGCGAGCTCGCCCTCGTCATCCTTCTCACCGATGAATCCGGTCTCGACGTCCGCCTCCGAAACACGGCGCGGCGTGTGGCCGAACTCCTGCACGATGAGCTCGGCCGTATCGGCGTCGATCACATCGTTGATCTTGTGCATCGCGCCTTCTTTCATCAGGTACTTGATGACGTCGACGGCGCGCTCGGTCATGCGGTTGGCGAGTTCCTGAATGGTGATCACTTCCGGGATCACCACTTCGCGCACGATCTTCTCGCGCGACTGCGGAATGCCCATTGCCTTCAGCTTCTCGCGCTCGCGCTTGCGGCGCAACGAGGCGAGCGAGCGCTCGCGCTGCTTCTCGTCGAAGGCGTTGTTGATCGTCAGCTTGACGCGTTCGCGCTTCTCGTCCGGCTTCGGCGTCGGCGTGCGGGTTGCGCCAGGCTTGCGAGGACCGCCGCCCTTCGGACGGTTGTCCTCATCGTCGCTCACCTGCGGCGCGCGGACTGCGCGCTTGACGGGCGCTTCCGGCTCAGGCTTCGCACGCGAAGGCACGGGAATATCGATCTCGCGCGGACGTCCGCCTTCACGCGGCTGCAGCGCGGGATTGTACGTCGTGCGCTGGCGCGGCGGACCATCGTTGCTGCGCGGAGAGCGTGCGTGCGCTGGCGCCGGCGACGACGGAGCCGGGCTACGCGCTTCCGGAGCACGCGCGGCGGGTGCGGGCCGTGGCTCGCTCGCTGCGGGGGCAGCCGGTGCTGCGGCGGCAGGCTCGGGAGCCGGCGGCGGAGGAGGAGGTGCGGCGGCGGCGAGAGCAGCGGCCTTCTCGGCACGCTCCTTCGCTTCGATGCGCTCGATGTCATCGCGCTGGCGTGCAGCGGCGAGCGCCCGCGCGCGGGCATCGCGCTCCTCGTCGGAAAGGCCCCGGCCGGGGGCCGGCGACCGGTCGGCGACGGCGGCAGACTCGGGCCGCGCCGGACGGCGCTGCGCGGGCGGCTCCGCTACGGGCGCAGCGCTGCTGGTTTCGGCCTCGGCGCCAGCCGGACCGGCGAGCTTGCGCGTCTTGCGCTTTTCGACGACCACAGACTTCGAACGGCCGTGGCTGAAATTCTGCCGGACATGGCCGCTCTCGACCGTCCGCTGCAGCGACAACGGCTTGCGCGCGCCTCCGCGGAGAGTCTTGTCGGTGGTGTCCTTGGTCTCTGTCATGCTGTGCTCGTTCAACTCCGAAGATCCGCATCCTGCCTTCAGGATGCGCTAATGCCAGACCGATAGCGCCTCAAGCGCTCGGCCTGGCTGAGAAACCTTTTCGTGGCTCCGCCTTGTATGAGGCCAGCATGTACCACATTTGACCGGCCCATGGCCAAGCTCAATTGTTCGATGGTGAGCCAATCAACAATAGGTGCGGGCTTATCCTTATCCCGTTGAATGGCCGTGAACTTGGCGCTGAGCTTCCGCCGCCCCTCGGCACTTCCGTCCGCCCCGTGCAAAAGCACCACGGCCCGCCCGCCGTCGAGAAGCTTCTCGACTTTCTCGGCCCCGGTAACGACGAGGCCCGCTTTATTGGCCAGCGACAGGGCGTTGAGGAGACGGTCTACAAATAGGAACTCGATCCGGTCCGGCAAGTCCGCCGGCACGCTCACCTGCCGTTTCAGGCCCTTGGCGAAGGCATTGGTTTTAACGGCTTTCTCGACCGCAGAGCGCTCACCCGATACCCACACGCCCCGCCCCGGCAGCTTGCGGGTGATGTCGGGAACGATGGTGCCGGACGGGTCGGCGACGAAGCGGATCAGGTCGTCGGGCGGCAGCTCGCGTCGCGTGACGACACAGCGGCGCTCTGAGCCCCGCACGTCGTCGTCATCCGCATCTTCAAGCGCCGTGACACCCAATCTTCTGCTCCTTTCGCCGACATTCCCCGATCAGCCTTGGACGGCTTCGTCGCCGGCGGGCTCTTCACCCTCGGCGGCGTCGTCGCCCTCGACGGCGTCCTCGCCCTCGACCGCCGGAGGCGCAAGATCCTCCTCCGTGATCCAGCCGGCAAGCACGCGCGCCGACATGATCATATCCTCGGCCTCCTTGCGGCCCACGTCGAAGCCCTCCAGCACGCCCTTGTGACGTACGGGCTCGGCGTCCTTTTCCTTCTTGCGCTCGGTCCAGCCGACGAGATCGTCGGTGGCGCAGTCGGCGAGATCCTCGAGCGACTTGATGCCGTTCTCGCCCATCGCCACCATCATCGCGGTGGTGACACCCCGCACCTTGGCGATCTCATCGGCGACGCCCAGCTCCCGGCGGCGCGCATCGCGATCCGCCTCCTGCTTTTCGAGGTACTCGCGGGCACGCGTCTGGATTTCTTCCGCGGTGCTCTCATCGAAGCCCTCGATGTGCGCGATCTCGGACGGATCCACGTACGCGACTTCCTCAATGGAGGCAAAGCCTTCGGTGACGAGCAGCTGCGCGATCACCTCGTCGACGTCGAGCGCTTCCATGAGCATGGTCGAACGCTCGGAGAATTCTTTCTGGCGGCGCTCCGACTCTTCCTGCTCGGTCAGGATGTCGATGTCCCAGCCGGTGAGCTGCGAGGCCAGGCGCACGTTCTGGCCGCGGCGGCCGATGGCGAGCGAGAGCTGGCTCTCGGGCACGACGACCTCGATGCGGTTGGAATCTTCGTCGAGCACCACCTTCGTCACTTCGGCCGGCGCGAGCGCATTCACGATGAAGCTCGCCGCATCCGGATTCCACTGGATGATGTCGACTTTTTCGCCCTGCAGCTCGTTCACCACCGCCTGCACGCGGCTGCCGCGCATACCGACGCACGCGCCGACGGGATCGATCGAGCTGTCCTTGGAGATGACGGCGATCTTCGCGCGGCTGCCCGGATCGCGCGCAACCGATTTGATCTCCACGACGCCGTCGTAGATCTCCGGCACTTCCTGCGCGAACAGCTTCGACATGAACTCAGGCCGCGCGCGAGAGAGGAAAATCTGCGGGCCGCGCGGCTCGCGAGAAACGTTATAGATGTAGGCGCGGATGCGGTCGCCGTAGCGCACGTTCTCGCGCGGGATCATCTCGTCGCGCCGGATGATGCCTTCCGCGCGGCCGAGATCGACGATCACATTGCCGTATTCGACGCGCTTCACCGTGCCATTGACGATCTCGCCGATGCGATCCTTGTATTCGTTGTAATGGCGCTCGCGCTCGGCTTCGCGCACCTTCTGCACGATCACCTGCTTGGCGTTCTGCGCGGCGACGCGGCCGAAATCCAACGGCGGCAGCGGCTCGGCGATGAGATCGCCGATCTTCGCTTCCCCATTGCGGCGCTGCGCATCCTCCAGCGTGATTTCCGTGGAATCGTTCTCCACGTTCTCGACCACAGCCAGCACGCGCGACAGCCGCGCCTCGCCTGTCTTCGGGTCGATCTCGCAACGGATGTCGTTCTCCGCGCCGTAACGCGACTTCGCCGCTTTCTGGATGGCGTCTTCCATCGCCTCGATGACGATCTTGCGGTCGATCGCCTTCTCTCGCGCGACCGCGTCGGCGATCTGCAGGAGTTCCAGTCTGTTTGCGCTGATGCCGGCCATTGCCATGGTTCTTATTCCTCCTCGGCGTCCGTCAGCGGCGGCGCCTCGGCGCCGTCGGAGAGTGCCTTGCCCTTCTTTGCGCGGCTCAAGGCCTCGCGGATCAATTCGTCCGTCAACACGAGGCGCGCCTCGGCGATGAGATCGACGGGAATGCCGATGATGGTTGGCCCGGCATCCTTGAGATCGATCTCGATGCGTGCCTCGCCGTCCTCGAAACCTTCGAGCGTGCCGCGAAAGCGCCGGCGCCCGTCGACAAGCTCCTTCACCTCGATCTTGGCCTCATGGCCCGCCCAGTCTTCGAAATCCGAAGGGCGCACCAGCGGCCGGTCGATGCCCGGCGAGGAAACCTCGAGGCGATAAGCGCCCGCGATCGGATCGTGCACGTCGAGCAGCGGCGAGACTTCCTTTGAGATGGCCTCGCAGTCCTCGATCGTCATCGTGCCATCCGCGCGCTCGGCCATGATCTGCAGCGTCTTGCCGTCCTGCCCGGTGACGCTGACGCGCACGAGCCGGAAGCCGCGGTCCTTGAGGACCGGCTCGACGAGCTCGGCAACGCGCGCGGCGACACCGCTCTCCACGATGAACCGGTCGCCCAGGGCGCTTTCGTCGCCTGCATGCATATTCAAAGAATTATCGGACAGCTTCGCCAGATCCGTGATGCCAATACAAAAAGAGCGGACCCGGGGGCCCACTCGTGACAGTTGAGATGATCATGAGCGAAGGAATATTACGGGATCGCGGCCAGCCTTGCAAGTGGGCCAGCGGCGAGCCCATCGGCCGGAAGCGCCAATACCGGCCATTTCCCTGACGAGCCTCAGGGCCGCCTCAGCCTTCGTCGGCGCGGGTAAATCTTAAGAAATAGCTGCGCCTGCCCTCGCGCACGGCCTTGGCCTCGTACCGGGTTCCCGGCCAATCGGCGCCCCGCTCGCGCCAGTCCCCGGGTCCGGCCGCCTGCCAGGCAAAGGCGGGATGGCCGTGAAACGCCATCAACAACGTCCGCAGATAATCGCCGATGTCGGTCGCAATGCGCAATTCGCCCCCGGGCCGCATCACCCGCGCCAACTCGTCCAGCAGTGCCCGGTTGATCAGCCGCCGCTTCACGTGACGCCGTTTCGGCCACGGATCGGGAAAGAGAATGAACACCCGGTCGAGGGAAGCCGCTGGCAGCCAGCGCAGCACCCCGCGTGCGTCCTCGTTGCTGACGCGTACGTTCTCGAGCCCGCCCGTTTCGATCGCCGACAGCAGCTTGACGACGCCGTCCTCGAAGACCTCGCAGCCGATGATGCCAGCCTGCGGGTTGGCCTGCGCCTGCCAGGCGAGGTGCTCGCCGCCCCCGAACCCGATTTCGAGCCAGACGGCCGTCGGCTGCGTCGAAAAGAGGCTCGCCACGTCTGCCGGGCAGGCTTCCCCTAAGGGAAGCGCAACCCGCGGCAAGACGACATCGAGCAAATGCTGCTGGCGTGCGCTGAGCGCGCGCCCGCGCCGCCGCCCGAACGAGCGCAGCTCCGCCTGGGACACTTGCAGCGATTTTGCTTCGGCTTCGCTCATAGTGATTTTGCCAACGCGCGTTTGCTCATGACAGAAAATGCATAGCCTGCGCGGGATCCCCTTGCGCGTCTCGCAACAGAAACGTCATGGCCGCCGGCGCGGCCATAGCGGAAATAGGACGACGAGGCGCCAAAAAGCAAACGGCCGCATCAACGTGCGGCCGGCTGCCCATATTGGCTATGGCTCTTCGCCTCGGACGACGGCGTCAGACAGCCTTCTTGATCGCGTCGGCAAGGTCGGTCTTCTCCCAGGAGAACCCGCCATCCGCCTCCGGTGGCCGGCCGAAATGGCCGTAGGCGGAGGTACGCGCATAGATCGGCTTGTTGAGATCGAGATGGGTGCGGATACCGCGCGGCGACAGATCCATCACCTCTCCCAGCGCCTGCTCGAGCTTCGCCTCGTCCACCTTTCCGGTGCCGTGCGTGTCGACATAGATCGACAGCGGTTGCGCAACGCCGATGGCATAGGAGAGCTGGATGGTGCAGCGGTCGGCAAGACCGGCCGCGACGACGTTCTTGGCGAGATAGCGCGCTGCGTACGCCGCCGAGCGGTCGACCTTGGTGGAGTCCTTGCCCGAGAACGCACCGCCACCATGCGGAGCGGCACCGCCGTAGGTGTCGACGATGATCTTGCGGCCGGTGAGGCCGCAGTCGCCGTCCGGACCGCCGATGAAGAACTTGCCCGTCGGATTGATGTGCCAGACGGTATCGGCCTTGATCCACTCCGACGGCAGCGCCCGGCGCACGTACGGCTCGATGATGTCGCGGATCTGGCGCGAGGACAGATCCTCCTTGACGTGCTGATGAGAGACGACGATCTGCGTCACGCCGACGGGCTTGCCATCCTCATAGCGCACCGTGACCTGGCTCTTGGAATCCGGACCAAGCAACGCTGCATCGCCTTCCTTCTTATGGCGCGCCGTCGCGAGATCCTGCAGGATCTTGTGCGCGTAATAGATCGGCGCGGGCATCAGCTCGGGCGTTTCGTTGCACGCATAGCCGAACATGATGCCCTGATCGCCGGCACCCTCTTCCTTGTTGGTGCCCGGCTGCAGCGCATCGACGCCGGCTGCGATGTCCGCCGACTGCGGATGCAGCAGAACCTCGATGTCAGCCTTGTCCCAATGGAAGCCTTCCTGCTCGTAGCCGATGTCGCGGATGGCCATGCGCGCAACATGCGCGATCCAATCCTTCGTCACCGTCTCGGGGCCGCGCGTCTCGCCCGCGATCACCACCTTGTTCGTGGTCGCCAGCGTCTCGCATGCCGCGCGGATCGCCCACGGATCGATGCCCGCCTTGGGGCCTTCGCGGAAGAACAGATCGACGATCTCATCGGAGATGCGATCGCACACCTTGTCGGGATGTCCCTCGGACACGGATTCGCTGGTGAAGAGATAGGATTTGCGTGTCACGTGAGGCTCCCGTGCGCTTTCGGCGTAAATGAAAAACGCCGGGTTTGTCTCAAGCTTTGGCTACGGGGTCAAGGACACCCGGGCACAAACACGCACCGCGCGGCCCGTTCGCACACAGCGAGAGTGCGAGTATTTCGCTATTCGAAATTTGCTTATTCGCTGGGCGTCGCTTCGCCGGCGAATGCGCGAACGAGATCGACGATGGAGCGGCGCACGCGCGGATCGGTGATGCGTGCAAAGGCCTTGTTCAGCTCCAATCCTTCGCGGCTGCCGAGGAACTCGGCCGCATAGCTTTCGCCGGGCCGCTCCGCGAAGCCCGCAGCTTCCGGCTGTCCTACGGCCAGCTCTTCATAGAAGAACTGCACCGGAACCCCGAGAACTTGCGAGAGATCGAACAGACGGCTGGCGCCGATCCTGTTGATTCCCTTCTCGTACTTCTGAATTTGCTGGAATGTCAGACCGAGATGTTCGCCAAGTTTCTCTTGGCTCATACCGAGGAGCATACGGCGCAGGCGCACACGCGCGCCAACATGGACGTCGATGGGATTGGCGCGCCGCGAAGCACCACGCTCCTCGATTTCAGCATCGTCCAACGCGTTTTCTCTCGACATTCCTGCTTACCTTATAGGCCGCCAGTCAACTTCGCGTCTGTTTGCTCGCGAACCGGCACAACGCACCTGACCGTCGTCAGCCTCACCCGAGCTCAGCTCACGACGGGATGCTTTATGACTGCTGTTATCTTGTGAAACAACAACCAAATTATCCCTAATTCGGTTACCGTAGCTTGAGCATAATCATCGCCAGTAGGAAGATGAGCGAAAGAGCTAGGAAAGTACAATCGCCGAACCTTGCATAAACAGGCGGCGAAATAGACGCCGGTACTGCACTGTCGATAGCCCCCCGCACATTGAGTCCAAGCAACGCGACAACCCGTCCCCGCGCATCCACCACCGCCGAGATGCCGTTGTTGGCAGCCCGGATGAGCGGCACCCCTTCCTCCACGGCGCGCACCCGCGACTGGTGGAAGTGCTGATACGGTCCCGTCGTCTCGCCGAACCACCCGTCGTTCGTAATATTGACCAGTAACCCCGGCCGGCGGTCACCTTGCACTATGGCAGCGGGAAAGATCGCCTCATAGCAAATCAAGCCCGCAACCGGCGGTAAACCGGGGATTTCCAGGAGCGGACGCGGCTCGACACCCGTCGAGAAGCCACCACGCCACCGTGTCAGTTGTTCCAGGCCGATACTTTCGAGCAACGCCTGCATCGGCAGGTATTCGCCGAAAGGTACGAGGTGAATCTTGTCGTAAATCTGGCGCACGGCGCCCGCGTCACTGAACACCATCAGGCTGTTGTAGCCTTCGCGCGCGGCGCCCGGAGCGAAATGACCGGGAGACTTGAGGCGTAGGGCCCCCGACAGGAGCTGACTGCCTTCCGGGAGCATATCTCCGATCGCCGCCAGGGCCTCGGGATGCTCCAGCGGGAGGAAAGGCATCGCCGCTTCCGGCCAGATGAGATGCGTGACCCCCGCCAGATCGTCCACGCGCCCCGCGGCATCACGTCGCGACAGGTCGAGCTGATCCTCGAATATCTGGCGCTGCTTTTCCGGACGCCATTTGTCCCGCTGCGGAACGCTCGCCTGCACGATGCGGACTTTCACGCCCTCCAGCATGGTCGCCGGACCGTCCGCGAGCCGCCATGTGCCGAGACCGTAGAGCCCAACCAGTGGAACGGCGGCGAGTAAAACTGCGCGCAGCACCCTGGACGCGGCATTCTGCGGTCGCGCCGTTGCGTCGGCGATCAGCACCAGCGGCCCGGCGAAGATGGCCACGCACAACAGCGTCAGCCCGTAGATGCCGAAGACCGAAGCCGACTGCATCAGCTCCAGCGGCCAGGTAAGCGCATAGCCGAGCACATTCCAGGGAAAGCCGGTGAACACGTGTCCGCGCAGCCATTCTGCGCCGCCGATGGCAAGCGCCAGCAGGAGGACGCGCGCGACGCCGGCCGGCCAGGCGAGCCGTGCCGCGCCCGTTGCGAGCGCCATGAACAGCGCCAGCCCCGCCGGCAACAGCACGACGGCAAACGGCATCAGCCAGGCGAACTTCTCCGCCTCGACGAGGAAGGCTTCGCCGATCCAGAACAGTCCCGGCAGGAAGTAGCCGAAGCCGAACCACCAGCCGGTCCACGCAGCGCGCTTCGCCGCGGCCCAGCGCGCAACGCCGGCCTCGCCCGCGCCGTCGATGAGCCACACGAGCACCGGAAGCGTGATGAAGAGGATCGGCGAGAAGTGAACCGGCGCCATCGCCAGCACCGACGCAGCGCCCGCCAGAAACGCCGCGCTAGAGCGCCGCCATCCCGAGAGCTGCGCTACCCGGGCCGCAAGACGGCCGGCGGCATCGGCAAAGCGCGCCAGCGTCGCGGAGCCTGGCCACGCCTCGCGCAATGATACCGCGCCCGATGTCACGCGGTACCTGGCTCGTCTCGCGGCGCCTCTGCGACACGCGGCTGATGGATCTTCACTTTTTTGAGGCGCCGCGCATCGGCGTCGAGCACCTCCAGCTCGAGGCCGCTGGGATGGCGAACGAGTTCGCCTCGTACGGGAACGCGGCCCAGCAGTGCAAACATCAGGCCGCCGAGCGTATCGATATCCTCTTCCTCATCCGGCTTCAGCAGCTTGATACCGAGATGCTCCTCGAGCTGCTTTATCGGTGTGCGCGCGGAGGCGACGAGCCCCACCTTCGGATCGGTGACGATATGAGCGTCCTCGTCCACATCGTGCTCGTCCTCGATTTCGCCGACGATCTGCTCGACGAGATCCTCGATGGTGACGAGCCCGTCGGTGCCGCCGTATTCATCGACGACGAGAGCCATGTGGATGCGTGTCGACTGCATTCTTATCAACAGGTTCATCGCCGGCATCGACGGCGGAACGTAGAGCACCTGGCGGCGAATCTTGGCCGATGTGATCGGACGCGAGAGATTGACGCTGCCGAAATCGAGCTGGGAGGGCACCGAGGTTTCGCCCTCGCCACCCTCTTCTTTGCCCTCGCCTTCCAGCGCAGCTTCGCCGTTGCTTTTCTCTGCGGACGGCGCAACCGCGATCCGCGTATTGACGGCGTCGTCCGCTGCCTCCTGCATCAGCCAGCGGAACAGATCCTTCACGTGAATCATGCCGCGCGGATCATCGAGCGTCTCGCTGAACAGCGGGATGCGCGACACGCCGGCCTCGCCGAACGTGCGCAGAAGCTCCGCGAGCGTGTCGCCCTCCTCCAGCGCGATGATGTCCGCGCGCGGCACCATGACGTCCTCGACCCGCAGACCGCCGAAGCGCAACAGACGCCGCAGCATCTCACGCTCTTCGGTTGAGAAGGCCGCCGCGTCGGCTTCCGCTTCGCCTTTGAGGTCCGCCTCGAGCATCTCGCGCAGGCTCGGCGAACGCAGCCCGATGCGGCTCAGGAAAGCGTTGAGAATACTTTGAGCGCCGGAGCCGGGCTGATCGCCGTTGGCGTTCGCCGAAGCGGCCGCATCAACCGGCTCCTTGGGTAAGTGTGCGTTGCTCATGGTGTCCGCGTGTCTAACTCCCGTTACGATTGATCAGCCGGCCTCGCCGGCGGCATAGGGGTCGGCAATGCCGAGGCGTGCGAGGATGCGCGCCTCCAAGGCTTCCATTTCCTGTGCTTCCTCATCGGTCTGATGATCATAGCCGAGAAGATGCAACAGTCCGTGCACGACCAAGTGCTGCATGTGATGACCGAGTGGCAGCCCGAGATCGGCCGCTTCGCGCTGCAGCGTCTCGAGCGCGAGCACGATGTCGCCGAAAAAACGCGGCTCGCCTTCCACCGGAAGCATCGGCACTGCCGGAAAAGAAAGAACGTTGGTCGGTTGCGGCTTGCCGCGGTAGCTGCCGTTCAGTTCGGCAACCAATGCGTCGGTCGATAGCGCCAGGCAAACTTCGCCGCTTCCGATATCAAGCTCCGCCGCAAGCGCATCGGCCGCCTCGCGCACGAGCGTTTCCGCGGCCGGGAGGCAATCCCAGCCACCGTCCTCGTGCACGACGTCGATGTGAAGGCCTATCGGGGGATCATCGGCTGGCGCATCGTCGGGCCCGGTGACGGGAGGCGCGCCGCTGTCTGAAGCATATGGTGGCATGACGGTGGAGCTTACTTCTGCCGGTCGTAAGCTTCAACAATACGCGCAACGAGGTCGCGCCGGACCACGTCGGCCCCCGTAAACCGGATCGCTTCGATGCCGTTAACCCCGTCGAGGAGTGCAATCGCCTCGTCGAGGCCCGACTTCATGCCCGGCGGCAGGTCGATCTGGCTCGGATCGCCCGTGACGGTCATCTTCGAATTTTCACCGAGCCGCGTGAGGAACATCTTCATCTGCATGCTGGTGGTATTCTGCGCCTCGTCGAGGATCACGCAGGCGTTCGCCAGCGTACGGCCGCGCATGAATGCCAGCGGTGCAATCTCGATGACACCGGTTTCGAGGTCCCGCTCCACCTTTTCGGGCGGCAGCACGTCATAGAGGGCATCATAGAGCGGGCGCAGGTAAGGATCGACCTTCTCGCGCATGTCGCCGGGCAGAAAACCGAGCCGCTCGCCCGCTTCCACCGCGGGGCGCGAAAGGATGATGCGCTCGACGATGCCGCGCTCCAGGCAATGCGCAGCGTAAGCGACCGCGAGATAGGTTTTGCCGGTTCCCGCCGGGCCGACGCCGAACACGAGATCGGAGCGCCCCAACGCGCGAATGTAGGCGCTCTGCACCGGCGTGCGGGCCTTGATGACACGGCGGCGCGTAGCAATCTGCGCCTGGCCGTCGCCGGGAACTGCCGCCTCGCGCGCATGGCGGATGAGGCCGTCGAAGTCGCCGGCGCCGATCGGCTCGCCCGCGGCGGCGCGGTTATAGAGTTCCTGCAGCACGGTGCGCGCGATATCGCACGCATCTTCCGGCCCGGTGAGCGTCACGACGTTGCCGAGGGCATGGGCCTCGATCCCGAGCCTGTCCTCGATCAATGCCAGATGGCTGTCGTATTCACCAAGAAGCCTCGTGAGGTGACGATTGTCCTCGAAGGGGACCACGAGGCGTTTGTCGGCGGTAGCCCGCGTTTTCGGCGACCGCCCCGGTCCAGCGACCGGATTCCCGCGAAATGCTGCCAATCAGCGCTCCAGACGTCGTTCGCTGCGAATCGTCACTTGTGGTGACAAGTTAACATAAGGTCGCCCCGTGCCGAACCCGGGCCCTGCATAACGGCCCCGACAGTTACCGGATCATCACTCCGGCCGTATGACGCCCGCTAGACTATTGGGGCCGAAACCCGAAATTTCAACGGGAACGATGCGCCCGAGCATCTCGGCAGGCGCTTCCGCGTGCACCGACTGCAGATACGGAGAGCGGCCGATGAGCTGCCCGGGCCGCCGGCCGGGGCGCTCGAACAGCACCGGCAAGGTCCGGCCCACGCATTTCGCGGCGAATGCCGTCTGTTGCGCCTCGATGAGCTTCTGCAGGCGCGCGAGGCGCTCCGTTTTCACCGCCTCCGGAACCTGGTCGGCGAGCTTCTCGGCCGGCGTGCCGGGCCGCGGGCTGTACTTGAAGGAGTAGGCCGCAGCAAAGCCGACTTCCGCGAACACGGAGAGCGTGTCCTCGAACTCTTCGTCCGTCTCGCCCGGAAAACCGACGATGACGTCCGTCGAGAGCGCAAGCTCGGGCTGGGCCGCACGGATGCGCGCGATGAGATCGATGTATTCGCGCGCGGTATGTTTGCGGTTCATCGCCGCGAGGATGCGGTCCGCGCCCGACTGAAACGGCAGATGTAGATATGGCATCAACTTCGGCTCATCCGCGTGCGCGGCGATGAGGTCGTCGTCCATGTCGCGGGGATGGCTGGTCGTATAGCGCAGGCGCTCGAGCCCCTCGATGCCGGAGAGATGGCGCAGGAGATCCGCCAGCGAATAGGTGCGACCCTCCGGCCCTTCACCGTGATAGCCGTTGACGTTCTGCCCCAGCAGCGTCACCTCGCGCACGCCGCTCGCAACCAATGCCCGCGCCTCGCGCTCGATATCCGCAACCGAGCGCGAATATTCCGAGCCCCGCGTGTAAGGCACCACGCAGAACGTGCAGAACTTGTCGCAGCCTTCCTGCACGGTCAGAAACGCCGTCACGCCCCGCGCCGGCGCACGCTGCGGCAGGTGGACAAACTTCTCCTCTTCGGGGAACTGCGTCTCGACGAGCGAGCGGTTTTCCGCGCGTGTGCGTGCGATCAGCTCGCCCAGGCGATGATAGCTCTGCGGGCCGACGACGAGATCGACCACGGGCGCGCGGCGGACGATTTCCGCGCCCTCCGCCTGCGCGACGCATCCGACCACGGCGACGACGGTCTCGCTGCCGCCCTCCGCGCGTGCATCTTTCACCTGTCGGATTCGGCCGAGGTCCGAATAGACCTTCTCCGCGGCCTTCTCCCGGATGTGGCAGGTGTTGAGTATGACGAGATCGGCATCCTCGAGCGCGCCCGTTTCCGCGTAGCCCTGCGAGGACAACGCTTCGGTCATGCGCTCCGAATCATAGACGTTCATCTGACAGCCGAACGTGCGCACGTAGACTTTGCGCGTGTTCGCGAGGACCGGTGCTTCGGCGGCGCCGGCAAGCGTGGAGCCCGCAAGGGCGCCGCGGCCCCGCTCTTCAGGTATCGTCCGATCGTCCATCGCTGCGCGCTGCCCGCCGTCCTGATCCGCCGGCCCGTTGCCTGGACCTGACCGCCACCCGCTGCCGGGGGCGCATCCGTTTCTACAAAGGGGTATCGGCTACGTCCACTTTTGCCCCGCCGGGGCGCCGACGCGGGCCCTTACGCCCGAAGGCGCCGCCTCGGGCTCGGTCACGGCGAGGGGCTCGTCCGCCGGCCGGCCCCGCAAAATGCGTATCACGTGCTCGCGCACCTGTGCCTCGCTGTGGCGGGCGAGCTGCTTCCGGTCGGCAAAGCTCGTTAACGGAACCGGCTCTCCCACCCGGATCTCGACGTCGAGAGGCCCCGCCTTCAGCAATGCCCAGGCGTGGCCCTTCATCTCCATATCGCCGTACCAGGCGACCGCCGGCCGGCCGGCACGCCCCAGCGGGATGCCGTGGAGCCGCGTATAGACGACCGACAGCGTCTGCACGACCGCATCGGAGACCGGCATCCCATTGGCCTCGCCCGAAGCCGGCTTCGCTGCCGCGAACAGCGAGGTCATGAACGGCAGCACGCGATTGCCGTCGCTCGAGGTGCCCTCAGCGAAAAGCACGATCGTGTCGCCATCGCTGAGCCGCTGCGCAATCTCGCCCGTCGTCTGTCCCACGGCGCTGCGCCGCGTGCGGTCGACGAAGACGGATCGCTGCAGGCGCGCGAGCGAGGACACGAACGGCCAGGTGCTCACCTCCCGCTTGGCGACGAACGACAGCGGTGCGACCGCCGACAGCACCGGAATGTCGAGCCACGTGGTGTGATTGGAGATCAGCAGCACCGGCCTGTCACGCACCACCTCGCCATCGATATGCAGGCGGATGCCGAGCAGCCGGCACACACGCCGGTGATACCAATGGGGAAAGGTTCTGGCGCTCTTCGCCTTCATGCGAACGAGCAGGCTCTGCACCGGCATCAGCGGCACGGTGAGAGCAAAGAAGCCTGCAAGAACGGTACTGCCGCGGAACGCACCCATGACTGCTGCCGCCTCCTTCAGCCTGCGGCCAAAGTGCTTCCGGAAAAGTGGGAACCGGTTTTCCGACAAGAAGCACGATAGGTAGAGAGTGCTTCCGGAAAAGTGGGAACCGGTTTTCCGATAAGAAGCACGATCTAACAAAAAGAATAGAAGCGTTCTGCGATCAGGCTAAGCCCAGAACGCTTCTTAGGCTTTCTTGGCCGGCTTCATCTTAACGCCATAGAGCTCCAGCCGGTGCCCCACGAGCTTGAAGCCCAGCTCCCGCGCGATCCTGTCCTGCAGCTCCTCGATCGCCTCGTTGCGGAACTCGATGACGCGACCTGTCTCCATGTCGATGAGGTGGTCGTGATGGCCCCGCCCGGCTTCCTCGTAGCGGCCGCGCTTGTGGCCGAAGTCGTGCCGCTCCAGGATGCCTTTTTCCGCGAACAGCTTCAGCGTGCGATAGACCGTCGACAGCGAGATGCGCCGGTCGATCCGGTTTGCGCGCTGGTAGACCTCCTCCACGTCCGGGTGATCCGTCGCGCTCGCCAGAACGCGCGCGATGACGCGGCGCTGGCCGGTCATGCGCAAGCCCTGCTCGGCGCAAAGGCGTTCGATGGCGCTGGTGGTCTGCTTTGATTGATCGGCCATGTCGCGGTGGTCGCTCCGCTCTCGCTCGATGAGCGCTTGCGGCGCAGTTTATAGGAAAGGCCCCCGCGGGCGTCCACCGCGGCGACCCAGTGTTGGAGCCGCAGTCCGCAGGGCTTTAACGCGCAGTGATCCGGTGCCGCGTATTATATATCGAGGGAAAGGATGATCGCGTCGACGTTTTCCCCGCCGGGGCGCTCGTAATAGCCCTTGCGCTGCCCCACTTGCCTGAAGCCGAGACCTTCATAGAGCGCGATCGCAGCGGCGTTGTCGACCGCGACCTCCAGGAACACCCGCTTCACCTCCGCGCGCCTGGCCGCCCTCACGAGCCCCTCTGCCATACGCCGGGCAACCCCGCGCCGCTGCCATTCGGGCGCCACGCCGATAGAGAGGATCTCCGCCTCGTCGGCGGCGATGCGGCCGATGACGAACCCTGCCAAGGTCCGTGGCTCGCTCACCTGCGCAATGAACGAGGCCGACGTCGGATCCTCGATCGAGCATGCGATGCTTTCCGCATCCCAACCCTTGTCGAACAGCCGGCCATGCAAGGCTGAAATTTCTTCGGCGCGCTCGGGGCTCGCCCACAACAGGCTCAGATTTTTCGGATCGAGCGGAGTGGCGGCCGAGCCCATCGTCAAACCCTCGCGATCGCTTTGCCCTCCTGCGGCCGCGCATCCGGCGGGCGCAGGTAGAGCGGGAGCAGCGGTTCCTCCGATGGCGCGCCGGCGGCTGCAATGTGCGCCAGCGCCACCGCATCGGGCAGCAGATTGGACAAGCAAGCGTCGGCAGGCCGTCCAGCCGCGACGGCGGCCTCGGCAACGGCAGCCGCCGCCGAGCCGGCGAACACGATGCGCTCCGAGCCCCCCAGCACCGCCGCCTCGGACACCTTGAGAAGCTGTGGCGGCGACAGCGGCCAGCGTCCTCCGTCGCGCCCGAAGAGCTGCGCGTAGACTTCGCCGCGCCGCGCATCGACGACCACTGCCATCAAATCGGCTGCAACCTCGCGGCGCGCGACCTCGGCCATCACCGCAAGGCTCGAATAACCGCCCGTGCGCGCGCCCGTCGCCAGCGCGAACGACCGTGCCGCAGCGATGCCGATGCGGGTGCCGGTGAAGGTGCCGGGCCCGATCGTGACAGCGATTTCATCGATGTCGGAGAAGGCCATCCCCGCCCGCTCCAACACCTCGCCGATCATCGGCACGAGGCGCTCGGCGTGGCCGGTTTCAAAGCGCTCCATCGCCGAGGCGAGCTCCGACACGCCGCCCCCTCGCCGCTGGGCGAGGCACACGGAGCAGCCGTCGAAACAGGTATCGAAGGCGAGTAGCGTCATGCGCGCACCCTATACGCAGAGTACGCCCGATCACCACCCGAAATTTGTACGAAGCTCAGATGATCTGCGCGCAGTCAGCGAATGGAAGCCGCGGCAACCGCGCCTTCACTACGGATGCATCGCCGTAGCCGAGGTTGCAGAGGAAATTCGACCGAATGCCCGTGCCGGCGAAGAACGCCGCATCGACGCCCGCGTTGTCGAATCCGGACATCGGCCCGCAGTCCAATCCGAGCAGACGCGCCGCCATGATGAGATAGGCGCCCTGCAGCGTGCCGTTGCGGAACGCCGTATCGTGGATCTTCTGCGGCTGTCCTGCGAATGAGCCGCGCACGTCCTTGTGAGGAAAGAGCCGCGGCAGCTGCTCGTAGAAGTCCATGTCGTAGCCGATGATGGCGCAGACGGGTGCCTGCATCGTCTTGGCGCGATTGCTTTCGCTGAGCAGCGGCGCAAGCTTTTCCTTCGCCTCCTGCGAGCGCACGAACAGGTAGCGCGCGGGCTCGCAGTTGAGGCTCGTGGGCCCGAGGTTCGCCATCTCGACAAGACGGTGCAGCAGGCTGTCCGGCACCTCCTTGGGCAGCCAGGCATTGTGCGTCCGCGCACCGTAGAACGCCTGCCGCAGGACCGTCTCATCGACTTGCATGATCGCTTCCCGTTGTTCGCGTGGGGCCGCCTTCAAACGCGAAAACCCCGCCGGCTGGCGGGGTTTTCGAACAGCGTGATCGGATCAGACCGCCTCTACCGACTGAACTTCCGGACAGAAATGCCGGAGCAGGTTCTCGATGCCGTGGCGTAGCGTAGCAGTTGAGCTGGGGCAGCCCGAGCAGGCGCCACGCATGTGCAGGTAGACGATACCGTCGCGGAATGCCGAGAAGGTGATGTCGCCGCCATCCTGGGCAACCGCGGGACGCACGCGCGTTTCGAGCAGCTCCTTGATGGTGGCGACGACCGCCTCGTCCTCGGGATCATAGGAGGTTGCGCCGGTGTCGTCGTTCGCCGTCTCGGCAACGGTCGGCGAGCCCGACATGTAATGCTCCATGATCGCGCCGAGGATCATGGGCTTCAGGTGCTGCCATTCCTCGTCGCCCTTCGTCACGGAGATGAAGTCCGACCCCAGGAAGACGCCCCTGACACCCTTGATATCGAACAGGCGCGAGGCGAGGGGGGAGGCCAGGGCCTCGCCCTTGTCGGTGAAATCAGCGGTGCCCTCGGCAAGCACGGCCTTGCCGGGGATGAACTTCAGCGTCGCCGGGTTGGGGGTCGCTTCGGTCTGGATAAACATGGGTTCTGGCCTTTCCGCATTTGCCATCGCCGCCGCTTCAAGGCCGGATTTCGGCGCGGCCGGTCGTGCTTCTGTTTAGAATGGCTCTAAGATAGGAGCCCTCGCAAGGGGTTTCGAGTGCCATGCGGCCCTTTTACGCCAACCCGACGACATCCTCCAGGGCCAGGGTGCCCGGCACGATGGTGATCGGAATGGGGAAACTGCCCATGGCCCCGCTCGTGGCCAGCGAGGACACCAGCGGCCCGGGGCCAGCCGCCTCCGCCGAGGCGCCCAGCACCAGCACGGCGATGTCCTCGTCCTCGTCGATGAGCTTGCGGATTTCCGCATCCGGCTCACCCTCGCGGATGATCTCCTCGCAGGTGACGTTATCGTAGCCCGCAAGGTTGAGCTTGCGCCGCATCAGGCGGAAAAGCGCCTTGGCCTTGGCGGTCTCCTCCTCGACCTGCTGCTGGCGCACGTTGATCCAGTGCTGAAATTCCTGCGGCACGATCACGTACAGGAGGACGAGCGAGCCGGACGAGCGCTGCATGCGGCTGGCGGCATAGAAAAGTGCGCTCTCCAGCTCCGGGCTCTCATCGACGACGACGAGAAACTTGCGGAAGCGGTCGGCTTCGAAGGAGCGGCGCTTCTTGACGGTGCTCATGACGTTATGCTGCCACGTGGCGGAGACCCGAACAACACATTGCCTCGCCGATCCAAGAGACTCTTACCCTTTCGTCGCCGCAGGCGACGGGCGCCAGGACGCCCAGCGCGAGCGCCGGCCATCAATTCGCTCAACGACGACGCATAGAAGCCTTTGCAGCCGCAAGCGTCAGATCAAGAGCGAACGAACCCGACGATATCCTTCACCTGATCCATGACAGGCGCCGTAATGGCGCGGGCGCGCGCGGAGCCGTCGGCCAGGATGCGATCGATCTCGGCGGGATCATCCATGAGGCGGAGAATCTCCGCCCGGATCGGCCCGAGCCGCTCCACGGCCACCTCGGTCAGCGCACGCTTCAAGCCGGTGAAGATGCTCGGCCCCTCCTTGGAGGTATCGATCAGCAGCTTGAGGCCATCTTCCTTGGAGATGCCGGCGAGCGCGGCGTAGATGCCGACCAGATTGTCGATCTCGGGACGCGCCCTCAGCTCTTCCATGTCGGCCGGCGGCGCCGGCTCCATGTCGGTCTTTGCCCGCTTGATCTTGTCGGCGATGACATCGACGTCATCCATCAGGTTGATGCGCGACATGTCCGACGGCTCGGACTTCGACATCTTCTTCGTCCCGTCGCGCAAGCTCATGACGCGCGTCGCCGGCCCGGTGATGACAGGCTCCGGCTGCGGGAAGAAAATGCCGTCCCCATAGCCCGCGGCGATGATCTCGTCGCGGAAATCGTTGTTGAATTTCTGCGCGATGTCGCGGGCAAGCTCGAGGTGCTGCTTCTGATCCTCGCCGACCGGCACGTGCGTCGCCTGATAGGCGAGGATGTCCGCCGCCATGAGGTTGGGATAGGCATAAAGGCCGACCGACGCGTTCTCGCGGTCCTTGCCCGCCTTCTCCTTGAACTGCGTCATGCGATTGAGCCAGCCGAGACGGGCGACGCAGTTGAAGATCCAGGCGAGCTCCGCGTGCGCGGCCACCTGGCTCTGATTGAAGACGATGCTCTTCTTCGGATCGAGCCCGGAAGCGATATACGCCGCGGTCACCTGCCGGATGGCGTTCTTCAGCTCCTTCGGGTCCTGCTTCACCGTGATCGCGTGCAGATCGACGACGCAGTAGATGCACTCGTGCGTCTTCTGCATCTCGATCCATTGCACCATGGCCCCGAGATAGTTCCCGAGGTGCAAGCTGCCGGTCGGCTGCATGCCGGAGAAAACGCGCTCTTTGAATGCCATCTGAGCCCCTTCCGCGTAGGGCCGGGTTTATGGCGCGCCCGCGCGTAAGGCGCAAGACCGGCGGACTGGGAGCATCCACGCGGAGCCCCCCCGCCCGAGCGGGCCTAGAGCGGCCCCGATGCCGGCGTGCGGCGCATGAGGAAGCCGCGGAGCTTGCGCGCATCGAGCGCGCCCGTGGCGAACACCGCCACGGCGTAGGCGAGGAGCCCCGATCCGACCAGCGCCATGAGTGCCATGGCCCGCGTCAGCTCCGAGGTGGGCGGCTGAAAATGGCCGCCGAGCGCATCCGCGACGAACCACAGCACGACACCCATGATCGCGCTTGCGAGGAAGATACGCGGCAGCGTGCGCTTCAGCCGCTTATCCGCCACGAAGAACCCGCGCCGCGCCAGCGTTGCATAGAGCAGGCCGGCGTTGAGGAACCCCCCGAGCGTCGTCGCCACCGCGATGCCGAGGTGCGGCATCAATCCGTAGGCACGGAACAGAAAGAAAAGCGCGATCGAGCCGAGCGTGTTCGCCGTGAGGCTGATGGTGGCGTAGATCATCGGCGTCTTGGTGTCCTCGCGCGCGAAATAGGAGGGCGAGAACACCTTGATCAGCACGAAGCTCGGCAGGCCGATGGCGAAGATGGCGAGCGCATAGGCCGTCGCCGGGGTGTCGGCGGCGGTGAAGGCGCCACGCTCGAACAGCCCCGCAATGATCGGCCCCGGTACCACCGCCAGCGCGACGGCCGCCGGCATTGTCAGCAGCGCCGCGAACTCGAGCGAACGGTTCTGGCTGTCCATCACCGATTCATGGTTGCCCGCGCGCAGGTGGCGCGCCACGTCCGGCAGCAGCACCACGCCGATGGCGATGCCGACGATGGCGAGCGGCAGCTCGTAGAGCCGGTCGGCGTAATAGAGGTAGGAGACCGCGCCGTTCTGCATCGAGGCGATCACCGTCCCGATCACGATGTTGATCTGCGTGACGCCGCCAGCGATGACCCCCGGAATGCCCAGGCGAATGAGACGCCGCATGCCTTCCGTCATCCGCGGCCGGCGCAGCTTCAACAGGATGTTGTTGCGCCTCAGGCCGTCCATCAGCAGCCCGAGCTGGAAGATACCTGCGGCGAACACGCCCCAGGCCTGGATCACGCCCGCCATTGGCTCGTTCTGATAGCCGAGCCACATGCCGATCAGCGTCGCCACCATCATCACGCCGTTGAGCACGATGGAAACCGACGAGCTTTCGACGAACTTGCCGAACGAGTTCAGCACCCCCGACATCAGCGCCACGAGCGACATGCAAAGGAGATACGGCATCGTGATGCGCGTGAGCAGCACCGCGAGGTCGAACTTCTCCGGCGTCTCGCTGAAGCCCGGGGCCAGGCCGTACATCAGGAACGGCATCGTGATCTCGGCGATGATCGTGATCGCCAGGAGAATGAACACCAGCCCCGACAGCGCTTCCTCGGCAAACACGCGCGCCGCTTCCCGGCCTTCCCCTTCGAGGCGCTTTGCAAACAGCGGCACGAAGGCGGCGTTGAACGCGCCTTCACCGAACAAGCGACGGAAAAGGTTGGGAAAACGGAAGGCGACGAAAAACGCGTCGGCAACTGCGCCGCTGCCCAGCACCGCCGCGATGAGGATATCGCGGACAAAGCCGAACACGCGGCTCAGCATCGTGAGCCCGCCGACGGTAGCGAATGAGCGGTAAAGCTGCATGGGCGCTGAGCGGTAGCCGAGGCGCAGCCGCAGGGCAAGCGCCGAGATGACCGGTCGCTAGCGGGAAGATGCCGGGTGTGTTGCCGTTGACATCAGGCCGGCTTTGCCGACAACCTGCCCGCAAAGGTGGAGAGACGGCCGATGTTCCCTCTGGGCGACGACAATTCCACGCGACTGACGACGCCCTTCGTCACTTACATCCTCATCGTCATAAACGTGCTCGTCTTCCTGCTGGAGTTGCAGAACGGCGACGCCTTCATCCAGCAGTGGGCCTTTGTCCCGGCCCGCTTCGGCGCCGATCCGGCCGGCAACCTTCCTACGCTCCTCACCGCCATGTTCATGCACGGCAGCTGGATGCACCTCGGCGGCAACATGCTCTACCTGTGGATTTTCGGCGACAACGTCGAGGATCGCTTCGGGCACGCCAAGTATCTCCTGTTCTACTTGCTCGCCGGCCTCGCCGCGACCTTTGCCCAATACCTCGTAATGCCGGGCTCGAACGTTCCCAACGTGGGTGCGTCGGGCGCCATCGCGGGCGTGCTCGGCGCCTATATCCTCATGTTCCCGCAGGGACGCGTGAACGTATTGATGCGTGGCGGCGTGGTCGCGGTGCCAGCCATCATCGTGCTCGGCCTGTGGTTCGGCCTGCAGCTTTTTTCCAGCTTCGGATCACTGGCGAACACCGGCCAGGGCGAGGAGCAGGGCGGCATAGCCTTCATGGCCCATGTGGGAGGGTTCGTCGCCGGGTTCCTGATGGCATTCCTGTTCCGTGGCAGGGGCGGCAACCCGCGCATCTCGGCATAGCCGCCCGTCCGCGACCGGGCACACAGGATGGGTGGCCCCAACGGCCACGCGCCAATGATGGCTGCCCAGCACTGCCAGGCGACGGCCTTGAACCGGATGCACAAATGCCGGAAACTCCGCCCCAAGAGGGCCGGGGGGTCCGCGCAGGGTCGAGTAAATGCTTCGCCTAGTTGTTCCGTTCATCCTGCTGCTGCTCTCGCTCTTCGGCGGAGCCGTGTGGCTGCTCGATAGCCATCTCAACCCGAAGGCTCCCGACGAGCAGGCCCGCACCGAAAAGCCCGCCGACGCATCCGCAACGAAAGACGCGGCACAGCGGGCAACCGACGACATCAAGGATCTGCACGAGGCCCTCGCACCGGCCCGCAAGGACGGCGATGCCCCTGCGTTCGACATCGCGCGCATCGACCCGGAAGGGACGTCCGTGTTCGCCGGGCGTGCGGAGCCCAACACCCGCATCACCGTCACCGCCGATGGCCAGGAAGTCGGGACAGCCGAGGTCGACGAGAACGGCGAGTGGATGCTGACCACCGAGGCACGGATCGCAAATCCCGATGCCAAGCTCGCCCTGTTCAAGGCGGCACACGGGGCCGCATCCGCGACCACCGAACGCTCCGCCGCTCCAGTCGCCGGTGACGGCACGGAGAAGCCGGCTAGGGAACCCGTCGCGACTGCGAACGAATCGAGCACCCCCTCCACGCCACCATCGCCAGACAAAACGGCCGAAGCCGCAGCGGGCAGCGCACCGGCGACCGCAGCCGGCGTCGACGAGCCGCAGCCGAAATCCGCCAGCGCCGTCACGGCGAACATGCTGAAAAATCTCGAAGGCATGGTTGCGGATGCCCGTTCGGAAGCCCAGCAGCCGGGCGGGAATAGCGCTCCGGTCTCCGAATCCACCGCCGCCAACAGCGAGCCGCAGGCGACACAGCAGCGACCGCAGCAGCTGGCGAATATCCCGCAGACGCCGCAACAGCTCGCGGATACGCCGCCGCAGCACCTCACGGAAGTCCCTGGAACCACGGGCGGGCAAGCCGCGAGCACGGGCGGCGCCGCGCCACTCCAGCAATCCGCGGCAACGCCGCCCGCAACGGTCGCGCCGGCCGAGACACCGCCATCCGCTAGCGCGCAACAGCTCGCGGCCCGAACGCCAACCCCGAGCATCTCCGTGCCGGTGCCCGTCACCTTCGTCTACAACGAGGCGACGCTCACTTCGGACGGCCGCAAGGCCGCGGCGCTCCTGCTGGAATACTTGCAGATCAAGCGCTTCCCCAAGGTCACGCTGACCGGGCACGCGGACGAGCGCGGCACGAACGAGCTCAACATGACCCTGTCGCGCGAGCGCCTCGAGACCGTCGCCCGCTTCCTGCGCGAAGGCGGATATACCGGCCAGCTCGAGCTCGTTCCCAAGGGCAAGACCGAGCCTTACCTCGGCGTCGTGCGCGGTGATTTCTCGCAAGAGGATCTCTGGCAGCTCGACCGGCGCGTGGAGCTTGTGGTGACGCGCTGAGCGCCTGCCGCGGCCCGCTCGCCATCCACTCAGGCCGGCGCCCCACCGCGCGCATCCTTATCGCCGCTTTCCAAAATGCTCAGCAGCCGCGCGCGAATGCCCTCTTGCCGCGTCTCGCTGTCGATCTTCTTGCCGGTCAGGTCGGTCACGTAGAAGACGTCGACGGCTTTCTCGCCGAACGTGGTGACGTGCGCGGACGTGATGTCGAGCAGAAGGTTCGAGAGCGTGCTCGTGAGCTCGTGCAGAAGGCCGGGCCGGTCGCGCCCCGCCACCTCGATCACGGTGAACTGATCCGACAGCGCATTGTTGATGATTACGTCCGGCTCGACCGTGAATGCCAGAACGCGCCGCGGCGGCTGGCTTCGTTCGGCCAGAAGCGTATCGAGCCACGCATCGCCCCGCAGCAGCTTGCCGATGAGATCGCCGATCCGATGCCCGCGGCGCAACTCGTCCTCGTCGGTATCGAATGCGCGGTTCAATAGGAACGTATCGAGCGCATAGCCATCGCGCGTCGTCATGATGTGCGCGCCCGCGATATTGGCGCCGGCCGCTGCACACGCGCCGGCGAACAGCGCCAGCAGCCGTGGATGGTTCGGCGCAACGACCGTCAGCTCCGTAACCGCCCTGAAGGCATCGGTGCGTGTATCCGTTGCGAATTGCTGTCCGCCCTTATGGGTATGGCGCAATAGCCGCGCATGCTCCACGCGCTGCGCGCTGTCCGTGCGCAGCCAGTAATCGGGATAGTGCCGGTCGATATAGCTGTCGATTTCCTCCGGCGTCCAATCGCTGAGTGCCTCGCGCAGTGCTTCCTGCGCTTCCGCCATCCGCTGGCTGCGCTTCACCTGCGTATGCCCGCCGGCGACCAGCGGCTCCGTCTCATAGTAAAGCGTGCGCAGAAGCTGACCCTTCCAGCCGTTCCACACACCGGGGCCGACGGCGCGAATGTCGGCAACCGTCAGCAGGAGCAGCAGCTTCAGCCGCTCCGGGCTCTGCACCACATCGGCGAAATCGCGAATGGTCTTGGGATCAGAAAGATCGCGGCTCTGCGCGATGTTGCTCATCGTGAGATGCTGCTCGATGAGCCACGCCGCCGTCTCTGTCTCTGCCGGCGTCATGCCGAAGCGCGGGCCGAGCTTGCGTGCAATGCGCGCGCCGACAACCGAGTGATCCTCCACCCGGCCCTTGCCGATGTCGTGCAGGAAGGCGGCAACATAAAGAGCGCGCCGGTTCTTCACCGTGCCGATGATCTCGGTCGCGAGCGGCAACTCCTCGCTCGGCCCGCCGGTCTCGATGTCGGCCAGTACGCCCACGGTACGCAACAGATGCTCGTCGACCGTATAGCTGTGGTACATGTTGAATTGCGTCATCCCCACCACACGGCCGAAATCCGGCACGAAGCGGCCCAGCACACCGGCTTCGTTCATGCGCCGCAGCGACATCTCCGGATTGGTGTTCCCGGTGAGCAGCTCGATGAAGATACGGTTTGCCTCCGGGTCCGCGCGCAGCTTGTCGTCGATCAGCAGCTTCGACTGGCGCAGCAGCCGGATGGCGTCCGGATGCAGAAACGAGTTGGAAAGATGCGCCTCCGCAAAGAAGCGAATGAGGTTCGTCGGATCGCGCTTGAAGACATCCGGGTCCGCAACGTTGAGGCGATCGTTGTCGATGCGAAAATCGGTGCGCGTGCGTAGCTGACGCCGCTGCTTCCAGCTCGACGGCCGCAGATAATGGCTGATGCCCGGCGCCGCCTTCAGCTGCTGCATCTCCAGCGCCGAGCACAGGATCGTCGTCAGATCGCCGACATCCTTCGCGACCAGAAAGTAATGCTTCATGAAGCGTTCGACACCGAGCAACCCGCCGCGGTCGTTGTAGCCGAGCCGCTCGGCCAGCCACGGCTGCATGTCGAAGGTCAGCATCTCCTCCGCACGCCCGCTGCCGAAGTGCAGGAAGCAGCGCACGGTCCACAGGAAGTCTTCGCAACGGCGGAACGTTGCCACCTCGTTCGGGCGAAAAATTCCAGCAGCGACCGTCGCCGCGCCGACGCCCTGGCCATAGATGTATTTCGAGAGCCAGTGCAGCGTGTGCAGGTCGCGCAGCCCGCCCTTGCCATCCTTCACGTTCGGCTCGACCTTGTAGCGGCTTTCGCCGGCGATCCGGTGGCGCGCATCGTGCTCGGCCATCTTCGCATCGATGAACGCGCGCGCAGTGCCCTCCACCACTTCCGTGCGGAAACGCTCCTCGAATGCACCGTAGAGCTGCCGGTCGCCGTGGATGAGGCGCGCATCGAGCAGCGCCGTGCGGATGGTGATGTCGGCGCTCAGCTTCACGCACTGATCGATAGTACGCGTCGCGTGCCCCACCTTCAGCCCCAGGTCCCACAGCACATAGAGGATGTATTCGGCGACGCTCTCGCCCCACGCTGTCTGCTTGTAGGGAAGCAGAAAAAGCAGATCGATATCGGAGCCCGGCGCCAGGAGCCCGCGACCGTAGCCGCCCGTCGCAACGACGGCCATGCGTTCCGCATCGGATGGATTCGTCGCCCGATAGACATGCGCCACCGCGTAGTCGTAGACGACGCGGATCAGCTCGTCCTGAAAGTGCGACAGCCCCGCCGCGCATCGCCGTCCGCTATGATCGGTTTCGAGCCCGAGCCGCGCCGCGGCGCGCGCATCCGTGGCGAGCTGCTTCAGGCGCTCCACCATGCCGGGGCGCGCCCTGTCCGCATCGTCACCGCTGGCGTGGAAATGAGCGGTTAGCTCCGCGCGCAGCTCCCCTGCATCAAAATAGGGCGCTTTCTGTTGGATGGCTTTGTCCATACGGCTCTCAGCGCCAATCCTTCTCGAGCTTCAGCGGCATCGTGGCGACGTTTAGTGGCCCTTGTCTCCACCCTGACGCAACGCCTTCAACCGATATATGGCATCGAGCGCCGCCCGCGGCGTCATCTCGTCGGGGCTCATGCTATCCAGTGCCGCCTCGACCGGAGATGGTCCGGCACGCTCCTGCTGGGCTGCCGGGCGGCTGACCGCAAACAACGGCAGCTCGTCGAGGCCGCCGTTCCGCGCATTCTTTCCCCGCTCGGCCTTCTCCAGCAATGCGAGAACTTCGCGCGCACGCCCGACGACATGGTCGGGCAGCCCGGCAAGCTTAGCGACTTGGATACCATAGGAGCGATCGGCGGCCCCCGGCTTCACCTTGTGCAGGAAGACGATGTCGTCCTGCCACTCCCGCACGTCGATGGTGACATTGAAAACGCCATCGAGGCGGCGGGCAAGTGCGGTCAGCTCGTGATAGTGCGTGGCGAACAGGGCGCGCGCGCCCAGCACGTCGTGAAGGTATTCGACCGTCGCCCATGCGATGGAAAGACCGTCGAACGTGGCTGTGCCGCGGCCGATCTCATCGAGGATGACGAGCGAGTGGGCGGTCGCCTGATTGAGGATGGCTGCCGTCTCCACCATCTCCACCATGAAGGTGGAGCGGCCGCGCGCAAGGTCGTCCGAGGCGCCGACGCGGCTGAACAGCCGGTCCAGCACGCCGATGGTGGCGGCGCGCGCCGGCACGAACGAGCCCATCTGCGCCAGCACGGCGATCAGCGCGTTCTGGCGCAAGAAGGTGGACTTGCCCGCCATGTTCGGCCCGGTGACCAGCCAGATATGGCCGTCGCGGCGGGCGTGCTCTACGGTATCGCCACGTCCCTGCGATGCAGCAGCGCCAGCGGCATCACCCGCCGCCAGCACGCAATCGTTTTCGATGAACGGCCCGGTCTTCGCCGCCCGTAGCGCCTGCTCGACGACCGGATGCCGGCCGCCGCGGATTTCGAACACGCGGCTACCGTCGATCACCGGGCGCGTATAGCCCTCGATGCGGGCCAGCTCTGCCAGCGATTGAGTTGCATCGAGTTCGGCAAGCCCGGCGGCGACACGGCCGAGGCCGCGTGTTTCGCGCGCGATCGCCTCCGCCAGTTCGGCGAACACCTCCTGCTCGATGCTCAGCGCCCGCTCGCTCGCCGACGCGATGCGTCCCTCGATGTCGATCAGCTCCGCCGTCGAAAAGCGCACCGCATTCGCCATCGTCTGGCGGTGCCGGAACTCGGCGGCCAGCGGCTCTTCGAGCAGCGGCTTGGCATTGCCCTGCGTCACCTCGATGTAGAAGCCGAGGATGTTGTTGTGGCGCACCTTCAGCGATTTGACGCCCGTGCGCTCGATGTACTTTGCTTCGAGCCCGGCCATCACGCCGCGCCCGTCCTCCTTCAGGCGTCGCGCCTCGTCCAGCTCCGGCCGATACCCCGCGCGCACGAAACCGCCGTCGCGTTTGAGGTGCGGTGGATCATCGACGATCGCCGCATCGAGCGCGGCGCAAAGCTCCGGGCCCACCGCGCGCAATTCGTTCGCAATGCGCGACAGCTCCTCCGGCAATCCCATGCCGGAAGCTTCGTTCGCCAGGAGATCGGCGCACCGGGCCGCGCTCGCGAGCCCCTCGCGCACCGCCGCGAGATCCCGTGGCGATCCGCGCCCGAAGCTGAGGCGCGAGGTGGCGCGGGCAAGGTCGGGCGCGGAGCCAAGACTGGCGCGCAAATCGGCGCGCAGGTTCTCCTGCTCCATCAGGAAGCCGACGGCATCGAGCCTGCCGTTGATCCGGACGGCGTCGCGCAGCGGGCTCGCAAGCCGCGCCGCCAGCTCGCGCGCGCCCGGCCCGGTCACCGTGCGGTCGATTGCCGAAAGAAGACTGCCCTGCCGTTCCCCCGACGCCGAGCGCACGAGCTCCAGGCTGGCGCGACTGGCCGCATCGATGAGCAGGATGGAATCCGAGCCGGTTCGCTTCGGCGGTCGCAGCGCCGGCTGCTGCCCCACCTGCGTCAGCTCGATGTACTTCAGCATCGCCCCGATGGCGGCAAGCTCGGCGCGCGTGAAGCTGCCGAATCCGCCGAGCTCCGCCACCTTCAGATGCTTCTTGAGATTTGCCTCACCCGCGAGACTGTCGAAGTAGGCGCCGGGCACGGGCGTAGCCGCCGCACCGAGCCGCTTGACCCAACCACGCACGTCCCCATCGGCGAAAAGCACGTCGGACGCGATCACCTCCCCGGGCGCAAGACGCGCCAGCTCACCGGGAAGGTCCGCAGCGGAAACCTCACCCACCTCGATCTCGCCGGTGGAAATGTCGACGGAAGCCAGCGCCAGAATACCCCCGCCATGGGCGGAATCCGCGGCGCCCTGTGCGGCCGGGCGGAACAGGGCGGTCAAATAGTTGCGCACCCTTGCGTCGAGCAGCGCCTCCTCGGTGAGCGTCCCCGGGGTCACGACGCGTACGACGTCGCGCCGCACCACCGCCTTCGAGCCGCGCTTGCGCGCCTCCGCCGGATCTTCGAGCTGCTCGGCCACGGCGACGCGATGGCCGGCACGGATCAGCCGCTGCAGGTATTCGTCCGCGCGGTGGATCGGCACGCCGCACATCGGAATGTCCTGCCCGATATGCTTGCCGCGCTTCGTCAGCACGATGCCGAGACACGCCGAGGCGATCACCGCATCCTCGAAGAACAGCTCGTAGAAATCGCCCATGCGATACCAGAGCAGGCAATCGGGATTGGCCGCCTTGATCTCCAGGAACTGAGCCATGGAAGGAGATGCCTCTCCGGCAGCCGCGGCGGCCCCACCGAGAGGAGCAGCCACGCCCCTTGCGCCACCGTCGACGGCCTGCTCGGCAAACCCAGCCGCATCCGATACCTCGGACGGCAGAGAGCCGGCGCCCTCGCCCCCGCCGCGCGCGCCCGTCACCTCCGGCTCCCGCTGCGCCTGACGCTTCATCCCTGTCCGCTTACCCGCCATCGGCGGCATTCCCCCACAGTAATGACGTTGTCCCGCGCGGCACTGCCGGACTCGCCGCCCCGAACGATATGGGCTCCCGCTGCGCGACATCAGCGAGCACCGCCGTTCTGTAAAAGCTTGGCCGCTGCGATTGTTTAAGTGCTTTCAGGAGCCTATGTTGCCCGCCTTTTCAACCGCATCGCCTCGGATTGACCGCTCGCCCATGTCCACCCCGCGCAATTCCAAAGCCGCCGAAGCCCGCTTTACGGATCAGGAAGCCCTGCAATTCCACGCCCAGGGCAAACCCGGCAAGCTGGAGATCATGCCAACCAAGCCGCTGACGACCCAGCGGGATCTCTCCTTGGCGTATTCGCCGGGCGTCGCCGTGCCCGTGAACGCGATCGCGCAGGATCCGCACGCCGCCTACGACTATACCAACAAGGGCAACCTCGTCGCCGTGGTCTCCAACGGCACCGCCATCCTCGGCCTCGGCAATCTCGGTGCGCTCGCCGCCAAGCCGGTGATGGAGGGCAAAGGCGCGCTGTTCAAGCGCTTCGCCGACATCGACGCCATCGACCTGTTGGTGGACACCCAGGATCCCGAGGAATTCATCAACGCGGTGCGTTACCTCGGCCCCTCGTTTGGCGGCATCAACCTCGAGGACATCCGCGCACCCGACTGCTTCATTATCGAGCAGCGCCTGAAAGAGCTGCTCGACATTCCTGTTTTCCACGACGACCAGCACGGCACCGCGATCATCGCCGCCGCGGGCCTGATCAACGCCGCCGAGCTGACGGGCCGCAAGCTCGAGGACCTGAAACTCGTCGTCAACGGCGCGGGCTCGGCGGGCATCGCCTGCCTGGAGCTGGCCGTGGCGCTCGGCATCCCGAAGCAGAACGTGATCCTCTGCGACACCAAGGGCGTCGTCTACCAGGGCCGCAAGGAAGGCATGAACCAGTGGAAGTCGGCGTATGCGGCCAAGACCAAGGCGCGCACGCTGGCCGACGCACTCCAGGGCGCTGACGTGTTCTTCGGCCTCTCGGCCAAAGGCGCCATGACGCAGGACATGGTGCGGTCGATGGCGCCCAACCCCATCATCTTCGCCATGGCCAACCCCGATCCCGAGATCACGCCGGAAGAGGTCGCCGCGGTCCGCGATGACGCGATCGTGGCGACGGGCCGCTCCGATTATCCCAACCAGATCAACAACGTGCTCGGCTTCCCGTTCATCTTCCGGGGAGCCCTGGACGTGCGCGCCTCGACCATCAACGAGCCGATGAAGGTCGCCGCCGCCCATGCCCTGGCCGAGCTTGCCCGCGCCGAGGTTCCCGATCAGGTCGCCGCGGCGTTCTACGGCCGCCGGGCCATGTTCGGCACCGAATACATCATCCCGGCGCCGTTCGATCCGCGCCTTATCTCTACGGTGCCTGTGGCCGTCGCCAAGGCGGCGATGGATTCCGGCGTCGCGCGCCAGCCGATCGTCGACATGGACGCCTATATCGCGCGGCTGGAAGGGCGGCTCGATCCGACCGCGAGCTGGCTGCAGTCCACTTTCAGCGCCGTGCGCGAAAATCCCAAGCGCATCGTCTTCGCTGAAGGCGAGGAGCCCGCGGTGATCCGCGCGGCCCACAGTTATTTCGCGCAAGGCTTCGGTATTCCGGTGCTGGTGGGAACGGAGGCGGTAATCCGCGACCGCTTCCGCGAGCTCGGCATTCCCCTGCGGACCGAATACGAGATCGTCGATACGCGCAAGAATGCCTACACCGAGGAATTCACTGCGTTTCTTTATGCGCGCTTGCAGCGCCGCGGCTACCTGAAGCGCGACTGCCAGCGTCTCGTCACCAACGAGCGTAACGTGTTTTCCGCGCTTATGCTCGCCCACGGACACGCAGACGGTCTCGTTACCGGCGTGACGCGCAACTGGACGAATGTCTACGACGACATCCAGCGCGTGCTCGACGAGGAGCCGGGACGTCACGTCATCGGCGTTTGCATGGTGCTGCTGCGCGGGCGTGCCGTCCTCGTCGCCGACACGAGCGTGCACGACATGCCGACGGCGACCGAGCTTGCCGACATCGCGACGGAAGCGGCGCGCGCGGCCCGCAACTTCGGCGTCGAGCCCCGCGTTGCCATGCTCGCCTACTCCACCTTCGGCCAGCCGAGGAGCGAGCGGTCGGATCAGGTGCGTGAAGCCGTTGCCCTTCTCGACCAGCGCCAGGTCGACTTCGAGTACGATGGTGATATGGCCGCCGACGTGGCCCTCAACCGCGAGCTGATGCGGCACTATCCGTTCTGCCGCCTTTCGGACACCGCGAACGTGCTCGTCATGCCCGCGTTCCACGCCGCCTCGATCTCCACCAACATGCTCAAGGAGTTGGGTGGCGCGACCGTTGTCGGACCGATCCTCGTGGGGCTCTCCCATCCGGTGCAGATTTGCGATTTCGGCGCCAAGGACAGCGACATCGTCAACATGGCCGCGATTGCCGCCTACGAGGCGGGAAGGCGGGAATAACGCCGGCCCGGATCACCGCGCCGCGGAGGGAAGAAGGCTGCCACCGCCACTGAAGGGCGGCCCGCACGCCGACCTTCTGCCTGCCTTTACCGCAAACGAACGGGCGTCCGCGCCCCGCCGCTGGCTGCGCGTAGCCCTGGCCGCAGCGCTCGTCGGACCCCTCCCGTTCCGCACTGGAAGCAATAGCCGTTTCAAGCCGTTCGCGAGCCCGTTCGGCTAAGAGCCTGTCGGCGCGAAAACATTGCATTTCGCCGCTGCAAAACCCCACGGCAATTCATCCGCCATCTGACGTTTCAATTCGCCGCACGCGCAATCGAGATCATTGCCGTGTCGCAATTGTTACCTAAGTATTAATCGCAGCCCCATTTTGGCGCAGCGCGAACGCGCTCGGATGCAAGGCGAGCAAAAAGAAAGCGGCCGACCGCCGGTTTCATGGCGACCGCCGTTTTCGGGGGTTGAAATTAACGTTTTATTTTCCTTAATTACACCGGAATTAATCGTGGGGTAACCATAGTGCTTTTTCGCGTTGCCGAGCGGCGTAGCGTTTCCGAAAGCCAGACCGAGGCGCAAGACGCCACGCCCCTAGAACAAGCAGCTGCCGCGCCCCCGGAGCCGGAATTCCTCCGCGACCGCGTCGATGACTACCATGTGCGGCGCAAGGTCGATCTTTGGCAGGGCCACCACCCGCTCCAGGGCAAATCCCCTGGACCTGGCAGCATCAAAGTCCGCAGCAACGACTACCTCTGCCTCGCCGGTCATCCCCATGTGATCGAAAGCGAGATCGCCGCCCTGCGCGCCGGCGGGCACGGCGATTCGGTCTCTCGCGTGTGGGTGCATCACGAGCGCGACATCACCCGCGACTTCGAGAAACGCGTCGCCAACCTGATGCAGGCGGAGGACAGCGTCGTCTGCTCGTCGGGCTACACGGCCAACGTCGGCCTCATTCAATCGTTCGCGACGCGGGGCAAGCCGGTCTTCCTCGACATGAAGGCCCACATCTCGCTGCACGAAGGCGTGATCAGCGCCGGTGCCGTGCCGATGTTGTTTCGCCATAACGATCCGCAATCCCTCGACCGCATGCTGGCGCAACACGGCCCCGGCCTCGTCTGCGTCGACGCCCTTTACAGCACCGACGGCGACATGGCGCCCTTGAGCGATCTGGTCGAAGTCTGCGAACGGCACGGCGCGGCCCTCGTCGTCGACGAGACTCACTCGTTCGGCGCCCAGGGACCCGACGGCGCCGGCCTCGTCGTTGCCGCGGGTCTGGCCAGCCGCGTCCACTTCCGCACCGTCGGCCTTTCGAAGGCCGTGGCGAGCCGCGGCGGCATCGTCGTCTCCTCGCGCCGGAACATCGAATACTTCCGCTATGAGTCGCTGCCGGCGATTTTCAGCACCTCGGTGATGCAGCACGAGGTGGCAGGTTTCGACGCCGTTCTCGACATCTTCCAGAACGAACCCTGGCGGCGCCAGAAGCTGCACGCCAATCATGCGTACCTGAAGCAGGGACTCGATTCCCTCGGCTATAACGTTTCCGCATCGAAGACACAGATTATCGCCCTCGAGCCAGGCGACATTCGCCAGGCAACGGTCCTGCGCGACGCGCTGGAAAGCCGTGGCATATTCGGCGCGATTTTCTTCCCGCCCGCGACGCCGGACAAGCGCTGCATCATTCGCTTTACGGTCAATTGCGGACTGAGCCGCGACGAGCTCGACCGCATCATCGCGGTGTGTGGCGAAATCCGCGAGGAAGTCGGGATGGCCTCGTGGCGCTCGACCCGCCGCAAGGCCGCCCAGGCCTCGAAACCGCTTGCTCCCGTTGAATTTGCGCGCGGCAGGCCGCGCCCTGCCTCAGGCGGCAGCGGCGTCGGCGGCGGCTGGCTCAACAGCCGGGAGGTCGATGGTGAAACTGGTCCCGACGTTCACCTTCGAGGCACACGAGATCGTGCCGCCGGCGCCCTCGATAATCATGCGGCAGAATGAGAGCCCGAGCCCCGTTCCAACGCCCGGGCGCTGCGCCGACACGAACGGGATGAACACGTAGTTGAGAATCTCCGGCGGGATACCTTCGCCCGTATCGGTGACGATGATGCTGTTCATCCGCCCGCCGCGCCTCAGCTCGATCGAGATACAATTCCCGCTCTCGCTGTCCCGCGCCTCGATGGCGCGGAATCCATTCTTCAGAAGATTGAAGAGGACATGCGTCATCAGCAGGTCGGACCCGCGAAACTTGAAGTCCTCCGCGACGTCGGTGCGTAGCATCTCGCGCTGGCTCGCTTTGAAGCTGTAGCGTTCCACCGCCATTGCCACGATCCTGCTCATGTCGTGCAGCTCCGCCGTCGGCGCGCCGCGGTGATGCTGCGCCACGTTTGTGAGCAACAGGTCGATGACGGAGTTGGCCGCCGTGATGTGCTGGCGCACGCGCCGGTGGGAGGCCGCGAGCTTGTTGCGAATGGGCGAATCCGGAAGTCGCTGCAGCAGACGTTCGCAGCCGTCGGCTTCGAAGCGGATGCCGGTGAGCGGCGTGCGGCACTCGTGCGCAACCTGGCTCGCGAGCGACGCAGCCGCCTTCAGCTTTTCCCGCGCGATGAGGTTGTCGCTGTAGGCGAGCGCAAAAAGGCCCGTGAGCGCGAAGATCAGGATCGGAAGCGTAACGAGATAACCCGGTGGAATGGCCGAGTTGCCCGTCATCAGCATGTAGGCACCCACCGCAGCGAGGGAGCCCACCACCAGCACGACGATCGCGTTGACGAGGTCATACAGCAGCACGACGTAGATCAGTGCCGCCAGGGTCGACATCTCCCAGGCGGAATTGCTCCCGTTCATGAGCAGCATCAGCGTGAAGAAGAACGGGAGGCTGTAGAAGAACGTGAAGTACGAAAACGGCACGACGTAGTGTCGCCACCCTGGCGGCCACCACCGGCTCAACGCGAGCAGAAGGCACGTGCCTGTTCCGATGCCGCGCAAGGTTAGGCTTTCGTAGGGCTGCGGCACGACGTACGTCCAGACGAGATAGAAAAGCGGAAACCCGAACACGCCGATCACGGCGGCGACGTGAATCTTCCGCTGCGCATGGGCGTGATATTCGATGTAGCGGCGAGAAAGATCCTGCGCCCAGCGCCGCAATGACAGCCGCCCCGTTGGCTTGCGCTCGCCCGCGCTCAAGACCGCTCGCGGCCTTAGCGAAAAACGTTCGGACAGTTGAAGCATTTAAACTTTTAACTTTCGCCGTACCGGATCCGATACGAAAGCGTAGTACGAAACATCCTTACGGAAAGTGGATTCTTCGTTTCGGGACCTCGCCCTACAATGACGCCATTCTATCATCCGACGTCCATCCTCGTTCTCGACGATGATCCGCTTTTTCTGGAAAGTCTCGACTTCCAGTTCAGCGAGGAGGTCTCGTGCCAGACGTTCACCCGTCCGGACGCGGCCCTTCAGCATCTCGCCGCGCAGGCGTCCCAGCATCCGAGCTTTCCCCGCTATTTCAAGGACGCCTCGGAGCTCGACGCCCGTACCGACCCACGCGTGGGCGACCGGCTGCTGCGGCTACAGCTTTCCGAGCTTCGCGCCGTCATCGACGACCCCGCGCGTGAGCAGCGCGTTGCCGTTGCCGTCGTCGACTATGACATGCCGAAGATGACCGGCGTCGAGTTCTGCCGCGCGATCCGTCACCTCCCCGTCAAAACGATCCTTCTCACCGGTAAAGCGGGCCTGGAAACAGCCATTGCCGCTTTCAACGAGGGCGTTATCAACTGCTTCCTGCAGAAGCAGGACGCGAGCGTCACCCTAGCGTTGCGCCGCGAGATCAGGCGCCTGCAGGAGGAGTATTTCGAGGAGATCTCCGCGCCGATCTCGAATGCGCTCGCGCTCGAGGAGCCCTCGTTCTTCGCCGATCCGGGCTTCATCAGCCTTTTGCGCGAGGTGATGGACGAGAACCAGATCGTCGAGCACTACGTCTCCGCCACGCCGCCCGGCGTCATGATGCGCGACGCGGACGGCAACGAGCTGTTCCTGCTCGTCTCGCACGGCGAAAGCCTCGATGCGCAATACGCAACCGCCGAGCGCCGCAACGCCCCGGCCGACATGCTGCAACTGCTACGGGCAAGAAAGGCGCACGGGTGGTTCCCCACCGAGGATGGCCACTACCATCCCGACTTTGAGAAGAACTGGTCGACGTTCGTGCGGTCCGCAGAGCCCCTGCCTGGCTCGGAATGCTGGAGCTATAGCCTCATCCGGCACGAGGCCCTGCCGGAAGAAGCGTTTTACCGCCAGAGGGCTTGATCCGGTTAATCCAGTTGTTCACCGCTCAGCCGCGCCACGCTTCGCCGCACCGATTTCGCGTAAAATCTCCTAAACGTGATTCGGGAAATGCGGGGGATTGATGGGCGCAGCGAAGGCGCATATCGGCGGCTTGCTTCTGGCTATGGCCGCTGTCGCACCGTTCGGCTCCAGCGCGCAAGCCTTGGAGGGCTACTTCCAGAACGCCTACGGTGCGCGCCACAAGGCGCTGGCCGGCGCCGGTGCTGCCGATGGTCGCGACGCGACCATCGCCATCATCAATCCCGCAGGGCTGGTCCACGCCGGGAACGAGGTCGATTCCGCGTTCTCCCTCTTCAGCCCGACGCGCGAGATGCGCGGCTGGGGTGCGCCCGGTCTCACGCCGAACGGCAAATACGAAAGCAATACGCTCGAATTCTTCGTGCCCAACCTGTCGGCCGCCTATCGCATTTCCGGCAGCCCGCTGGTCGACGTGATCGGCGTATCCATCTGGGGCAACGGAGCGGGCACCAACTACCGCAACTTCGACCGCAGCGGCTCGCCATGCCCCGGGGGCGGTACGGGCATGTATTGCCGCGGTCCCGCCGGCATCGAGTTGCAGCAGACATTCCTGACGTTGTCGCTCGCCAAGCAGCTCACGCCCGATTTCGCCATCGGCTTTGGACCGACGCTCGCACGCCAGCAGTTCCGCGCCAAAGGCCTGGAGCTTTTCGCCCCCGTCTCGAACAGCATCGATGCGGAGTGGGGCTACGGCGTCAGCGGCGGCATCGAGTGGAGCTTGGCGCCCCATCTACGTTTCGGTGCCGCGATCGCCTCACGCACCTACATGGGCTCATTTGAAAAATACGCCCACCTCCTTGCAGGCGCGGGAAATTGCGACGTGCCCGCCTACGGGCAAGCTGGAATTGCATACGATGTGCACCACAACCTGACGGTTATGCTCGATTACCAGCACATCGCCTACGGCTCGGTGCCGTGCGTCGCCAATCCCGCCTCGAATATGCTGTTCGCCCCCTTCGGAGCTGCCGATGGGCCGGCTTTCGGCTGGCGCGATATCGATGCGGTGAAGCTCGGCATCGAATGGCGTTACCGCCCCGATCTCACGCTGCGTGCAGGATACGGCTACAACTCGGCTCTGTTCAGCGGCGCCAACGCGCAGCTCAACATCCTCGCGCCCGCAACGACGCAACACCACATCGCGGGCGGCGGTGAGTGGCGCATCGACCAGAACTGGGCGCTGGAGCTGGCTGGCATGTATGCGCCGGAGACGAAAGTCGCCGGCGCGGAGATCATTCCCAACCCCGCGCACGGAATTGAGATCTCCACCGAGCAGTACGAGGTCACCCTCGGCATCAAGTATTATTACGGAGATGAGCGATAAGGCCGGGCGCCGCGGCCGATTGGCAAGATGCCCTTAAAGCACGTGGCCATTAACTTCCTGCTAAATGATCCTACACTCAAAGCAGACGGTTAGGATTGTGGAGACCAACCCTGACGTAGAGTGTTGCTAATCCGCAGAGGCGATGTCGGAAAGGCCCAACGTGACCAACGGTGCGCTCAGACTTGCCCCTGGTGCCCGGTGGCAGGACCACCAGCACGGTGAGCAGGCATCCGAGCCCGGCTCGACCGACGAGACGTCCAGGCTCCAGGCTAGCTTTGACGAACAGCTCAAGGAACTGCTGCAGCGAAACGAAAAGCTGGAGCAGCTCAACGCGTGCCTGGAAGCCGCCCTCAACCACATGGGGCGCGGCCTTTCGATGTTCGACAGCGAGCAGTGCCTGCTCGTCTGCAACAAGGCCTACGCCGATATCTATTTTCTTCCCGCCGCGCTGACCGCCCCGGGAACGCCCTTCGTGGACATCCTGCGCTATCACATGAGGCGCGTGACCGGCGAGGAAACGTCCGGCGATTTTGCCTCCAATTGGGTCAAGGATCACGTCGCGCGTTTGCAGCATCTCGGCCAGGTGGAGGAGGTTCAGCACCTGCCCGACGGCCGCGTTATCCGCGTCACCTACCAGCCGCTCGCCGGCGGCGGATGGGTCGACATGCAGGAGGACATCACCTCCCAGCGTCAGTCCGATGAGAAGATCGAATGGCTGGCGCGCCATGACGCGCTCACCGAGATCGCCAACCGCTTTCATTTCCGCGAAAAGCTGGAGCAGCAGTTCGAGAGCTACGATCCCCGCCAGGGCTTTGCGCTGCTTTGGCTCGATCTCGACCATTTCAAGGAAATCAACGACCAACTCGGACACCTCATCGGCGATGGGCTGCTCAAGAGCGTCGCCGACCGTCTCAAGAACTGCCTGCGCGCCGGCGATGTCGTCGGCCGTCTCGGAGGCGATGAGTTCGCCATCCTTCAGGTCGGCGTCGACCGCGAGGAGCTGGCCGATTCCCTCGCCCGCAGGATCCTCGAAAAAATTCGCCTGCCGCATGAGGTGCATGGCCACTGTTTACATACGGATGTGAGCATAGGTATCGCGCTCGCTCCGCAGCATGGCCAAACGCCCGAGCAATTGTTCGCCTGCGCCGACATGGCGCTCTACCGCGCCAAATCGATGGGCCGTGGCGCCCACGCCATCTACGCGCCGGGCGCGATCGATCCCCCGCCCTCCACGCTGCAGACGCCATTGCGCGGCGAGCTGCAGTGCGCCGTCGACCGCTCCGAGCTGGTGCTGCACTATCAGCCCATCGTCGATCTGCAGAAGGGCAAGGTTTCGAGCTTCGAGGCGCTGATGCGCTGGAAGCACCCCAGCCGCGGCATGATCCCGCCATCGGAGTTCATTCCGATCGCAGAGGAAACGCGCCTCATCGTACGCATGGGCAAGTGGGCACTGATGCAGGCCTGCGCCGACGCGAAAGAATGGCCGGCCGCCACCAAGGTCGCCGTCAACCTGTCGGCAGTGCAGATCGAGTGCAGCGACATCTACGAAACCGTCACCGAGGTTCTGGAGAAGACCGGCCTCGATCCCCAGCGCCTGCAGCTCGAGATCACCGAGACCATGCTGATGCGCGACCAGGCGCGCACGCAGGAAGTGCTACGCAAGCTGCACGACATCGGCGTCTACATTTCGCTCGACGACTTCGGAACCTGCTTCGCAACTCTGAGCTATCTGCGCAGCTTCCCCTTCCGCAAGCTCAAGATCGACCGCAGCTTCGTGCGCGACATCCCCGAGCACCATGACTGCGTGGCGATTGTCAAATCGGTGGCTGACCTCGCACGCGAGCTCAACATGCGCTCCGTTGCCGAAGGCGTCGAGACGGCAGCGAGCCTCGCAGCCGTTCGCAACGCTGGATATAACGAGGCTCAGGGTTTCTATTTCAGCCCGCCGGTGCGCATGAGCGGCATCAAGCGCGCGGTCAAGCAGTGCGCGCTGCGCTTCGCCGCGGTCGATGCGACCGCGCCAGCCGGCAAGCCGCCGAAGCAATAGCCCGCGCTGACGCCGCTTCCTCCCGAACCGGGGCCCGGCGCTCGCCCAGCGCGGGGGCTCGCGATCAGGCGTCGACGGCCACGCGGCTCTTCAACTCGCTCGGCGTGCCGAAGTGCTCGAAGTAGCGCGGATCGATCTTCTCGACCGGAAGAATGATGAGCACGTCCGTTGTGCCGAACTGCCGGTCGATCACCGCGCCGTCACCTACGAACGCCCCGAGCCGCAGATAGCCCTTCACCAGCGGCGGCAGCGCCTTCAGTGCGGCCCTGGCATCCACCTTGTCCGCCGGCAGCCGATCCATCGGCACGTGCAGATGGCGGTGCGCGCGGCAGCGCCACTCCGGCGGCGCCAGCGCATTGTGGTGCAGGAAACTCAGCGCCATTGCGTGCTGGTCGGGATCAGTGCCGGCGAGACTGGCGCAACCGATCATCACATCCACCTTGTGCTCCCGCACATAGGTCCACAGCCCGTGCCAGAGCAATTCCACCGTACGCTTATTGCGATAGGGCTCGAGCACGCATGAGCGGCCAAGCTCCATGAAGCGATAGTGCGGCTTGGAGGCGATGAGCGGCGCGATCTCGTATTCGCTCTGCGTATAGAACCCCAGCGTATCCTCGGCGACCTCCTGGCGCAGCACGCGGTAGGTGCCGACCACCTTCTGACGGCGCAAGCCGCCCCAGGGCTCGTTCCCGTGGCTGCCGGTGCTGTCGACCACCAGGAGGTGGTCGCAAACCGCATCGTAAGGGTCTTCGTCCCGCCGGCGCAGCTCCGCGCGCAGTGTCGGGATTGCAGACATCTCTTCGTAGAAAACCTTATAGCGCAGTCGCTGTGCCAGCTTGATGTCGCGCCAGCGCCGCGAAAGGCGCACTTCGAGGTTGCCGATCTTGCCGTACACCTTGCCGGGCTTGCGCAACGGAAAGGTGGAGCCGCGCTCACGCAGCGCACGCAGTGCCAACAGCCCCCCCGGCACCGACTTCCAGCGGGGACTACGTGCCAGCCGGCTGGCCATCCGCCGCGCCGCTTCCTTCATGCTCCGACTCTCCCCTGGCTGCTGCCCCATCATATGGTGCCCGCAGCGCCCCTAGAAGCGGCTCGAACCGCCCCTCCCACTCTCACCCGTTTTTGGCTTTTTTCCCAACGGACGCGGGTCGGTATCACGCTTCCATGACAGACTTTTTACCACCGGCCAATGGTCGCGGAGCAACGGGTTCGGGCCAAAAGGAGGAGCAATGGCGGCCGGAATGAGCCGCTACCGATTCGCGGGTAATGCACGGGGCAGGGCTGGCGTATCGAGAGAAGTTGTCGCCCGATCAGGCGGCTGCATCGGTATCGCCGCCGGGCCGCGGCCCCAGCCAGCGCAAAAGCACCGCTTCGAGATTGGCCCTGTCGAACGGCTTGGCGATGTAATCGTCCATACCGGCGGCGAGATAGCGCTGCCGGTCCTCGGCGAACGCGTTGGCCGTGAGCGCCACAATCGGCGGCGCGGCAAAGAGGCACGCACTCTCCGCGTAGAGCGCCTTGATCGCCCTTGCCGCTTCGATGCCGTCCAGCTGCGGCATGAAAATGTCCATGAGCACGAGATCGATTGCGGCCGCCTCGCCGAGCATGGCGCGCCGTGCCGCCGCGACCGCGTCCACTCCGTTGCCCACGGCGATATATTCGCACCCGCAATTCTCGAGCACGCGCTTGGCGAGCAGCGCGTTGATCTCGTTATCCTCGGCGAGCAGCACGCGGCGCGGTGCAGCTGCAAACGGCAACGCGGGCGCGCGCAGCACGCCATCGGACAGCAGCGCACCGGAACCGGCGTTGGGCCCATCCCGGCATAGCGCCAGATGCATCAGCATGGATGCAGGGCGCACGGGACGCACGAGGTAAGCATCGAAACCAACATCGCGGAACTGCGCGAGAGCAGCGCGCGTCATCACATCGACCAGTACGACGCCGCGCACCGGACCCGTCCGGTTGAGCCTGCGCGCTTCGGAAAGCACCGCGCCCGCCGCAGCCGGCCCTTCTGTTCCGTCGATGACGAGCCGATCGAAGGGCGTGCCACTCTCGGCAGCATTAGCGAGCGCGAGAGCAGCGCACGAGAAATCCGTCTCCGTCGAGCGCACGCCCACGGCGCTCAGACCCTCGTGCAGGGCGCTGCGCTCCAGCACTCTGTCGAATGCCAGCAGAACGTGGCCCGTATCGACCAGCACACGGGGCTCCCGCACACGCACGGCTGCATCCGGGGCAACAGCTTCCGCAGGCGCACGCTTGAGGACGAGATCCGCCGTGAAAACCGATCCCTTTCCCGGCTCGCTCTCGACGCGGATCTCGCCACCCATGGCGCGCGCGAGCTGCATGGAAATGGGAAGGCCGAGCCCCGTGCCGCCGTACCCGCGGCGCGTCGCTGAATCAACCTGCGCAAACTCGCAGAAGAGGGCGCTCATATCCTCTTCGGTGAGACCGATGCCGGTATCCTGCACTTCGATGGCAATGCGCAACTCAGAAACCGGCGTCTCGGCGGGATGGGAAAGGACGCGCACGATCACACCACCCTGATCGGTGAACTTCACCGCATTGGACAGCAGATTGAGCAGGATCTGACGCACCCGGGCTTCATCGCCGACGATGAGGCGCGGCAGCGCCGCACAAATCGACCATGCGATCTCGAGGCCCTTCTCGTGCGCGCGCGGCGCCAGCAGCTCGACCGCCGCCTGCACGCAGTCCTCCATGGCGAATGGAGCGTCATAGAGCTCCAGCTTCCCAGCCTCTATTTTGGAGAAGTCGAGAATCTCGTCGACCAGCGCCAGAAGCGTGCGCGCGGATTGGTCGATCGCTTTCGTGTAGGTCTGCTGCTCCGGCGTTTGCGCCGTACCGAGCAACAGTCCGGCCATGCCGAGAATACCGTTCATCGGTGTGCGGATCTCATGGCTCATCGACGCCAGGAAGCGGCTCTTGGCGTGGTTTGCCGCCTCGGCCTCATCGCGCGCCTGGGCAAGCTTCTGCTCGCAGCGGCGCTGCTCCGTGATATCGCGCCCGACGCTCTGCACTTCTTTTCGCCCCGTGGGCGAGATGACGATCTGTTCCTCCCATGCGATCCAGCGCGGTCCCGACGCCGTGAGGGCCTGCTGCACATGGGATTTGCGCCCAACGCCGTCGTCGATTTTGAGCGGCGCACCTTCATCGTCGTCACAGTCTTCGATGTCGTGCGGCCTGCCCAGCGCCGTCTCTGCGCAAAGCCCGAACGTCTCGAGATACGCGCGATTGGCGTAGGTTAGATTTCCCCGCTCGTCGCGGCGCGCGATCGCCTGCTCCTGTGCATCGAGCAGCGCGCGATAGCGGGCTTCTTTCTCGCTCAGCTCCCATTGCGCATCCCGGAAACGTTCCAGCCGCGCTTCCATATGCGCGTTGGCATCGTCCGGCTCCGCTTGGCTTCTTCCGCAGCGCGGATTGGCCGGAGCGTGGATCGCAAAGAAAATAGCGACGAGCGTAAGCGCTGCGCCCGCAGTGCCGAACACCTGCAGAGCCGTCACCGGTGCAGGCATGAGCGCGAACACGACGACGAGGCAGAAAAGCCCCGCCAGCATCAGAATGCCCGACACGCTTGCCAGTGCGCCGAAAACATTTTCCCGCGTGTACTGCAAATCGGTCAGCGCGACCGGCGGATCGGAGAGAACTGAAAACTCCCCCGATGCCCCGTCGCCTCCTGCCTGCGCGGCATGAGCCGCGCCAGAGGAATGCAAGCCATTCTCGCCCACGCAAACGTACCCGTACGCAGATGTCCCATCCGCGTGAGACGACCACAGGTGCCTTTCGAAACGTTGAAAGGGATTGGTTAACCTAGCTGGGCCGCGTTGTCGCAGCGACCGCGATGCGCGGGTCGCAAACCGCGACAGCACGAGCATTCAAGTATGCCGATAGGGCGTCGGACAGGTCGTCTGGAAACGTTCTAGTCTGCGCGCGGATCATCAAGACGGCGCGCATCTTCCAGGCGCATGCGCGGAATGCCGTCGCGAATGGGAAACGCAAGCCCCGCCGCACGGCTGATGAGCTCCTGCGCGGCCGCATCATATTCGAGCATCGTCTTCGTGAGCGGACAGACGAGCAGCTCGAGAAGCTTCGGATCGACTTTGCGCTGCGTGTCGTCGGCCGCTCCCGGCATCGTTCGAACCGCCTTCTATCTATTGCAGCGTCGTGCCGCTGCTGCCGCTGGACGCAAGCTCCATCTCGGCGAGCGCAACGAGCACCTCGGCGCGGCGCTTGAGGTCGTCCGCCTCCAGGAGCGCCTGCTTCTCTTCCGGCCCGTACGGGCACATCACGCACAGCGCGTTGATGAGAAACTCGCTCGACGCACGCTGGATGGCGGCCCAGTCCGCTTCGAGCTTGTTGGCGTCGAGATAGGAGCGCAGCACGCGCAGCAAATTGGTACGGTCCACCATCTCCTCGCCGAGCCCCTCGTTGAGGTCGTTGGCGAACCGATCGTAGCTCACGCTCATCACCCGGTAGGGCAGGTCGGTCACGGCTTCGTCGAGCACGTCGTAACGCATGACCCCGGTGAGTGTGATCGACCGGCGCGCATGATCGAGTTCCTGGTAGCTCGTCACCCGTCCGACGCATCCGACACTGCGCAGCTCGACCGGCCCGCGCGGGCTTTCCTCATCGTCCGCCCCTTCGCTCAGGGCCGGCTGAATGATGCCGATGAGCCGGTCGCCCGCCATCACGTCATCGAGCATTTCCAGATAGCGCGGCTCGAACACGTTGAGCGGCAGCGTCGCGCGCGGCAGGAGGATCGCGCCGCGGAGCGGAAACACAGGAATACGGGGTGGAAGGTCTGCCGGGCGCCGGTAGCGATCGGTCGGTGACACGGGCAATTTATCCTTCCGCCTCCAATGAGGCCCTGAAATTCCTAGGAAAAAAGCAGCGACGAGAGCCTACGGCGTCCGTCGATTGCCGCCGGGTCTTTAAAGCCCCACGCTTCGAAAAGTTGTACGAGCTGCTTGCGCGCAGCTTCATCGTTCCACTTACGATCGCGGCGCACAAGCTCCAGCAGGTGATCGACCGCCTCGGCCTTCTGTCCATGCGCGGCGAGCGCAACGGCAAGATCGAAGCGCGCCTGCAGATCGCCGGGATCGGACACGAGCCGCTGTTCGAGCGCGCCGCGCTGATCCGCAGGCCCCGCTTTGCGCGCCAGTTCCAGCGCCGCCTTCACCTGCTGCACGGCGGGAATGGACTTCTCCTCCGGCGGCACCAGCGCGATCATCTGTTCCGCGCGGTCGAGATCGCCGGTCTGCAGATAGCAGCGGGCAAGGCCAGCGAGCGCTGTCGGGTTCTGCTTGTGCTCCTCCAGAACGGCAGCGAAGACCTCGGCGGCGCTTTGCACGTCGCCCGCCTCCAGGGCCTCCTCGGCCGTCGCAAGCACCGCGGCGATGTCGGATTCGGCATCATCCCCCATGAGACGCTCGACGAACGCGCGCACCGCGCTTTCGGGCTGCGCACCCATGAAGCCATCGAGCGGCCGCCCGTCGCGGAAGGCATAAACCGTGGGCAAGGACTGCACGCGAAGCTGGCCGGCGATGCCGGGGTGCTCGTCGACATTCACTTTAACGAGCCGCACCTTGCCGTTGTAGCTGCTGACGACCTTTTCCAGGATAGGGGTCAGCTGCTTGCAGGGGCCGCACCACGCCGCCCAGAAATCGACAATCACAGGCACCGTACGCGATGCTTCGAGCACGTCCTTGGCGAAGCTCGCCGTCGTCGAATCCTTGATGACGTCAGCATCGCCCCCGCCAGCGGACGACGCCTTCAAACCGAATTCCATTGCCTCTTCTCCTCGCGGCGAGCCAGTAAGCCTATCGCCAGCCAGCAACTCAATAGCAAAAACGCCGTGGACGCCTCAAATCCGGGCGCCGGAACGCCGAGAAACCACGCCTTCCGCCCCCACATCGGCATGCACGGCGCAAGTTGCAAGTCGTGGCAGCACCGGAACTTTCCGGCGCTTCGCGAACCCTAGCCACCGTGCGAAGCATCAGGGCCCGAGCATGGCTACCCTCGGCTCGTGACCACAAGCGCGAATGAACCGCAAAAGGTCCTCCCGTGCAATGTTGGTGGTCGCGGTGTTCTCAAGGGGATGACAATTGACGGTTTCATAGCCCAGCAGTTCCTTATCGAGCACGACGCTGACCCGCCGCTCCGTGTCGTTGATCACCGCAAAAGCGGTCACCGTGCCGGGGGATACGCCCAGCACCTCGAGCATGAGGTCCGGCTTGCCGAAGCTGAAGCGCCCGGCGCCGAGGGTCCGCGATAGGGCTTTGAGGTCGACGCGCGTGGAGGAGACGGCCACCACGAGGAACAGCGCGCCCTTGTCATCCTTGAGGAACAAATTTTTCGTGTGGGCGCCGGGAAGAGCGCGCTCTACCGGGGCACTCTGGGCCACGGTGAACAGCGGCTCGTGTGCCACGGTCGTCGTTTCGATGCCGAGCGCGGCGAGGCGGTCGAAAAGATCCTGGCGAGTTGCGGGCATGGCTCGTGGAATGAAGGCGGGAAGACGCGAATAAATCTTAGACCCTACTTAGGCGAGAAGCGCACGATGCGCCAAGCTCGCCGGCATCCGGCTGATCGACGCCGGTGGAAGCCTCCCCTGTCTCCGCTGCCCCCCGATCCAACGAGCTCACCCTCACCGCCGCCACTTGGGAAAGACACAACCTCCCTTTAGCGCACGCTTTCCACCATCTCCCCCGCTTGATGGCCGATGAGGGCGGCAGTAGCATCGCCCGTCAGGTGAACGCAGGAGATCAGATGCTCACCCGAGCCCTCTCGGCGACTTCCGCCGTACTGACTGTTCTCGTGTTCAGCATGTCATCCTCGGCCATTGCCCAGGACCGCTGGGCGGCCATTGCCCCCAACCTTGAAAACTCGTCGACCGTGGTCTGGGCCACCAGCAAGGATCAGGCGAAGGAGCTCGCCGTGGTGGCCTGCAAGAAAGTGTCGTCCACCTGCGCCGAGACCCCCGCCAGCACCAACGGCATGGACCACACCTTCGCGGTGATGTGCTGTACGGCCCCGAAGGCGGGATGCGCCGCCGCGGTAGGGGCGACGCGACAAATCGCGCTGAAGGAGGTGAAGCGGCTCTTCTCCGAGGGCGGCTACTCCCAGTGCAGCCTCAAGAGCTATTTCAACGCCGGAACAGGTGAAAAAGGCTAGCCACGGCCCCGCCCCGGGCCGGCCGAGCGGGCGGATCGAGATGGCTTCAAAAGGCCGTTCGGGACCGCTTGCAAACCTCGCTTAGTTGCGTCATAAGGCGGTCCGCGCTCGTTGCAGCGCCGATTACCCTAATGGATGCGGGCGTAGCTCAGGGGTAGAGCATTACCTTGCCAAGGTAAGGGTCGTGAGTTCGAATCTCATCGCCCGCTCCAATCAATTCTCAAGCTCCGGTCAGACCAAGCCTCCGCTCACCGCGGAGCGGCTGGCCGTGGACCACGTCCAGCTCCACCCGCCCGATAAACATTTCTTGCAACGACCCGGCGTGACCGCCGGCTCCACCATGCCGGCTAGGCGAACGGCCGCCGCGTGCAGTTTATCGGTTGAAGATTTTCGCCTCTCGCAGCGCAAGCAAGGCACGCGATAGTAACAACCGCTCCGAGCTGGACAACTTACCGTTGCAAATCTCCGTAACTGTCGTGGGTTTCTTCAAAATACATAACGCCAAAGGATCAACACGATGGTGAGCACTCTATAGTCTGCGCGATCAGCGCTCGGTCACCATGCACACCGGTTCATCCGACGCGTAACGGCGAATCTGACAAAGGACGGGAAAAGCATTGTCCGCAGTTGACCGCGCGTCTGAAAACGCCGGCGACGTCTCGCCCTCCCACACGGCGCCCTTCGGCCGCGTGCTCGTGTTCATCACAGAGGATTGGTTCGCGCTCTCGCATTTCAGGGCACTGTTGGCCGAGCTGCGCAGCCTCGCCCACGAGGTGGTCGTCGTGACCCACTCATCCGGCCGGATCGGCGAGCTGGCCGCACTCGGCGTCCGCACGGTCGAATTCGACTTCCGCCGCTCCTCCCTCGACCCGCTTGCGCAAGCCCACACCATACGCAAGCTCGCACGGTTGATCGCGGCTGAAAAACCCGACGTGGTCCACGCTATTTCCATGCAGACCATGGTTATAACGTGTGCAGCGCTGCAATTTGCGCCCGCCATCCCCCACGCCGTCTTGCACCTGACGGGGCTCGGCTATCTCGGCGTTTCCGAAACATACCCCGCCCGCATCCTACGCCCCATAGCGCTGCGCCTCCTCCGTGCGATCCTCAAAAAGCCCGGCAACTGGCTGATGGCAGAAAACCCCGACGACGTGGCATTCCTGCGCGCTGGCGGTGCAGATCCGGGCCCACGCACCTGCATCCTCGGCGGAGCGGGGATCGACGAAAACGAATTTCCGGCCCTCCCCGTCCCCGGCAATCCCGTCCCCGTCGCCGCATTTGTCGGGCGCATGATCCACTCGAAGGGTGTCGACGTGCTCGTCAAAGCGCAACGTCTCCTGGCCGTGCGCGGCATTCAGCTCGACGTGGCGCTCTACGGCAAGCCCGACGAGGACAACAAAGGCGGCCTCGACCGCGCGCAGCTGGAGACATGGGACCGGCGCGGCGGCATCACCTGGCACGGGCACATTTCCGACATTCACGACGTCTGGGCGCATAGCGACATCGCCGTGCTGCCGGCCATCACGCGCGAGGGCCTGCCCCGCAGCTTGGTCGAAGCGGCCGCCTGCGCCCGCCCGCTCGTCACCTCGGACGTTCCCGGCTGTAATCATCTCGTGCGCGACGGGATCGACGGATTGATTGTCCCGCCGGGCAATGCCGAGGCGCTCGCCGACGCGCTGGAGTGCCTCGTCGCGAGCCCCGAGATGCGCCAGCGCATGGGCGCCGCAGCCCGCCAACGTGTGCTCGACGGCTTCACGACGACGGTCGTGCGCCGTACGATCCGCGAGACCTACCTCGCGATGGCCCGGCAGTGAGAGCGCGTCCGGCGGAACGCGCACCTCACGGCGCGGGCGATTCGATCACGTGAAGAAAATATATTCGTGGTCGCCCGTGTAGCCGGTCTGCTGATAGATCCACTCCCACTCTTCCGGCGTATGGAACGCCCGGCACGTGAGCTGCCAATAGAGCAGGTTCATCTTCTCGCGCTCGTTGCGGTACGCCTCGACGCAGATGTATTTGTGCCCGCGTCCGACGCGCTCGATCTCCTTGAACGCCGACCACAGGTCGTAGACGTAAAGATTGTGTAGCGCATTGATCGAAATGACGAGATCGAAGTGATCGTCCGGCCAGGGGAGCTTGGCGGCGGTGCCGAGCTGTGTGAACGGCTTCACCGTTTCCATCGCGTGCTCCAGCCCATAGGCGGAGATGTCGATGCCCGCGATCTCGACACCCGGACACGCCTCTAGGAAATCGTGCAGCAGGAAGCCTTTGCCGCAACCGACATCGAGAATGCGCATGCCCGGCTTGATGCCATAGCGCTCGACCATCGCGTCGGCGACCTTGCGCCAGCGGCCGTCATACTTATAGCCGCCGTAGCCCGTCTGCCGGCTGCCATCCCAGTAGTCGTAGCCATACTGAATGGCGAGTTCGGCCACCTCCGCCTTGTCGCGCTCCGTGACGCGCGCGAGATAATCGCGCTGCGTCGAGGTGTGGTTGGTGGTCACGAATTGCTGGTAAGCCATCTAGGAAACAACGCCCCTCTGTTCGATTGAAATCTGCGAGATTTTGGCTTCCGCCTTGGCGAGCTGATCGGCGCACCGCTGCGCCCAGGAATCGCCGCGAGCAAAGGCGCGTTGCGTCGCGCCGACAGGACGGAAATCGTTGAGGATGATGCAGGCCCACTTGATGCGGTACGCATCGAGGAGCAACCGGCAGCGGCGTACATCATCCATCGAAAGTGCGAGGCCCTGCGCCAGCGTGTCGATGAACGCGTCGAAGAATGGCATCGGCGCGGGCATGTCGGGCTGTGCGAAGAAATCACACACGAGCTTTGCCGGATCATCGCGCCCCGCATACTCGAAGTCCGTAAAGACGAGCGTGCCGTCAGGCCGCACCAGCATGTTGTGAAAACCGAAGTCCGACGGTGACGCGATGACGGCAGTATCATTCAGCGGCGCGTCGACGGCGCGGTCGAGATGCTTGGCTCCCACCAGCAAACGCGCGCGCACCGCGCGCCATGTCGGAACGAGGCGCGTCGCGATGAATTGCGCCGCCGCCTCGCGGTATGGCACATCGGGATGCAGTTGTTGCAAGCCGTTAACGCGGCGATCGACGGTCGCAACGTGCTCCGCCACCGACATGCAGGCTTCCGACGCGAGAGGAAGCAGCGCAATATCCCGTGGCGACCGGTTGACATCGAGAATAAACCCGGCGGCAACCTCGAGCAGCGGCCAGCCAATGTCACCCGCCTGCACAATCCGCCCCTCGACGAATTCGTAAAGTCCGAGCTGAAGCGCCGGATCGGCTGCGATGGGCTCGGGCACGTTGCGAATACCACGACCCCATGCGTATTCGAGGAACGCCCACTCGGCAGTGAGGCGCGCACGCGTATCCCGAGGATCGTGAAAGTACGATTTCAGGAACAGCGGCGCGTCACCGCTTATCGCTAGCCGATAGACTTGATTGTTCCGCCCACCGGCGAGCCGCTCCACGGCAATGGGGCGAGGGCGGCCTGCGCGTCGCGCGAGTGCCGTTGCTTTGCCGAGCAGGTCATCGTCGGGAAGGCCCATCGTGCCTCACACCGTATCGATCGCAGCGCCGATCTCCCGCCAGCTCCGGTGCCGCTCGAACGTGCGGCCGCACCAGACGCCATCCGCATAGTGATTGTCGGGATCGAACAGGATCGCCCGCAGCCCGGCGGGATAACCGTCCATTGCCAGGATCTCGGGCAGGTCGTCTATGAAAACATCGCAGCCGAGCGCTGCGATGCGCGCAACCTTTTCTTCCTTCGTCAGCTCGAAGAAGACGTTCTGTCCCGGAATCTGCCCGTCGTTATCGCCGACGATCGCACGCAAATTCAGAAACTCACGCGCCGCCGCGTGGAGGTCATAGGCCGGCCCGGCGAACGGCGTGCGCGTCTTGTGGCTGACGATAAAGACGTCATGCCCGTTCGCGCGCAGCGCGCGCAGCGTCTCCACAAATCCCGGAAACACGTTCACGAGCTGCATGCGGCTGCCGTAGACGTAGCCCTGTAACTCCGTGAAATCCGTATCCCGCCCCAAGCTGCGCAGATGGTCGCGCACGCTCGTCTTGTCCGACGGCAGATCGGTGGGAATGAGCTGCCGCTCCAGCGCAGCGGCGTGGAAAACGCCATCGTAGCAGGCGATCGTGTTGTCGAAGTCGATGCCGATGCGCATCGCCGGCCGGCTCACTGCAGCGACATGTCGATCAGCGGCCGCCCAACGCGGCCCGCTTCGAGATCGTCGATCGCGCTGTTGATGTCCTCCAGCCGATAGGGCTTCGACAGCAGATCGCGCGCGGGGAAGCGGTCGGAGCCGAGCAGGCGCGCAAACCGGATGTAGTCGCGGTCCGGCACTGAATCGCCGCCCCACGTTCCCATCAGGCTCTTGCCCTGATTGAACACGCCCGGATTGAGCACCAGCGTCTGCCCGGCCTGCGCGTTGCCGATGACGACCGCGCGTCCGCCCTGCTGGCGCGTGGCGTTCACCGCCTGATCCATCACGCTCGGCACGCCCGTCGCTTCGATGGCGACATCGACGCCCTGCGGCACGATCTTTTTGATCTCGGCGATCACGTCGTTGCCCGTCGGATCGATGACGTGCGTCGCACCATGCGCCAGCGCCATCTCGCGCCGCAGCGGATTGGGATCGATGCCGATCACCGGCATGCCGCCACCGAACGCTGCACCGATGCAGGCATTGAGGCCGATGCCGCCGGTGCCGAAAATCGCCACCGACTCACCCGGCTTCAATTGCGTGACGTTGAACACCGCACCCATGCCGGTCGGTGCCGCGCATCCGAGTAGTACGGCGGTTTCCATGGCCAGGGATGCCGGCAGCAGCGTCAGCCGGTTCTCGCTCACGACGGCGTGCCGCTGGAACGTCGTCACGCCGCCGGCATTCACCTTGCGGCCGTCCCAATCGTAGACCGCGCCGCCAGCCTCGATACCCGTGCCCTTGATCCACGACAGTACGACCTTGTCACCGGCCTTCACCTTGGTGACGCCCGCACCGGCCTCGAGCACGGTGCCGGTCGCCTCGTGGCCGAGGCAGTGCGGCACCCATGCGTCCTTGCCCTTGCGGCCGCGGATCTCCATCACCTGCGTGCCGCATGCGCCCGAATAGGCGATCTCGACCAGAACTTGCCCCGGCTTCAGCGCCGGAATTTCGATGTCGGCGACAACGACGGGCTGCCCCGTTTCAACGAGGATGGCTGCTTGCGTTTTCATGGAGACCTAGTGCTGACCCAAAGCGTTGCGAATGCGATCGGCTATCTGATGCGCGGAAAGACCAAGCTTCTCGCGTGCGTATTCCTGCTCGCCCGACCACTTGAAGAAGGCATCCCGCGTGCCGAAGCGCACGAACTTGTGCGGCCGGATGCCCGTATCGGCAAGCCATTCGCTCACGGCCGCTCCGAACCCACCGATGAGCGAATGCTCTTCCAGCGTGGCGACGAGCGGAAATTTCGCGAATGCCTCCGTGAGGCAAGCCTCGTCCAGCGGTTTCACGGTGTGGAAGCTCACGATCCGCGCCGACACGCCGTGCTCTTTCAGCAGCTTTGCCGCTTCGAGCGTCTCGGGGAGCATGTTGCCGGTCGAGAGCAGGCACACGTCGCTGCCGTCGACGATGGTGATTGCCTTTCCGATCTCGAAGGCTTCGGGCACGCCCGCGTGCACCACCGGCTCGCCTTTCTTACCCATGCGGATGTAAACGGGGCGATCCTGCTTCAGCGCCGCGCGCAGCGCCGCCCGCACCTCCCACGCATCGCCGGGACAAATGACCGTCATGTTCGGGATGGAGCGCAGGAAGGAGATATCCTCGCACGCGTGGTGCGTCGGCCCGAGTCCCGCATAGGCGAGCCCCGCACCGACGGCAACGATGATGACCGGCGCCTCGTGATAGCAGACATCGGTGCGGATCTGCTCCAGGCACCGCGTCGTCACGAACGGCGTGATCGTATAAGTGACGGGCCGCAGCCCCGACATCGCCATGCCGGCCGCGAGCCCGGTCATGTTCGCTTCCGCGACACCGCAGTTGTAGAAGCGGTCCGGATGCGCCGCCTTGAACTTGTCGAACAGCCGGTTGCCGATGTCGCCCGACAGCATGACGAGCCGCGGGTCATCGTTACCGATCTTCGTCAGCTCGTCTGCGAACGCGTTTCTCATGCCAGTCCGAGCTCCTTGCGCGCCTTCGCCACTTCTTCCGCGGTCGGCGCGCGGTAATGCCAGTTGTTGTCGTCCTCCATGAACGACACGCCCTTGCCCTTGACGGTGTTGGCGATGATGGCGAAGGGCTTGCCCGATCCGTTCGGCACGTTCTCCATCAGGCGCGCAAGCGTGCCGATGTCATGCCCGTCGATCTCGACGGCATCCCAGCCGAACGCTTCCCACTTCGCACGCAGTGGTGCGAGCGCCAGCGTCTCGTTCGAGCGTGCCGTCGCCTGCCACTTATTGTAGTCGACGATGACGCAGAGGTTATCGAGCTTCTGTGCCGCGGCAAACATCGCCGCTTCCCACACCGACCCCTCGTTGCACTCGCCATCCGAGAGCAGCGCGTAGACGCGGAATGTCTCCTTGCGGATGCGCCCCGCCATCGCCATGCCGATACCGATGGGCAAACCGTGCCCCAGCGAGCCGGTGGCCGCTTCGACACCCGGCAAAAGATTAGCCGGCGGATGCTCCGCGAGCCGCCCGCCGTCCTGGCAGAAGGTGTCGAGCTCCTCCAGCGGGAAGAAGCCGCGCATCGCCAGCGCCGCGTAGAGCGTGCTGGCCGCGTGCCCCTTGGAGAGAATGAAGCGGTCGCGCAGTGGATCACGCGGGTTCTGTGGATCGATCGCGCATACGTGCCAGTAGGCCGCGGTGACGATATCGCAGCAGGAGAGAGAGGAGCCGAGGTGCGCCGTGCCGGCCCTATGGCTCATCTCGATCACTTTGCCGCGCAGCTCGGCGGCGGCGCGCTTGAGGTGCTCAACGTCCACCGGCGTAGAGGCCTCGGGCTCGCTTGTCTGCAGCTTCAACATCACACTGCCTTCCCTGCTGTCGGGCAACGCCGTCACGGCTTGTGCTCGTACTTCGCCGGCGCGCTCCGCAGATAATCGGAGTAGCGCCGCACCCACGCGATGATGTCGTCGATCCCCCGCTCCAGGGAGATGCGGTCCTGCCATCCCAGCTCCGTCCGGAGTTTGCGGGAGTCCAGCATATACGCCGTGTCCTTACCCGGCCGCTCCGGCCCGATCTCCACGCACTCGTCGAAGTTTTTGCCGAGACGGTCGAGGATCATCTCCACCAGCTCACGGATCGAAACGAGATGATAGCCCGAGACGTGATATGCCTCGCCCAGCTTGCCGCGTGTCGCAACGCGATAAGTCGCGTCGCACACGTCGTCGAGGTGAATGAAGACGCGCACCGATTTCCCGCCGCCGTCGAGACGTAGCTTCTGGCCGCCGATCGCCGCCAGAACCGTGCGCGGGATGATGCGGTAGAGCTGCTGCCCGGGCCCGTAGACGTTTGCCGCACGCGTGTAGACGACCGGAAAGCCGTGCGTGCTGAAATAGGTGCGCAGCGACATGTCGCCGGCCGCGCGCGACACCGCATAGGGCGTCGATGGATTGAACGGCGCGGTCTCGTCGATCCAGCCGTCCGTCGATCCGTAGACCTCCGGCGTCGTGATGTGCACGTAGCGTTCGAGGCCATCGTGCCGGCGCAGCATATCGTGCAGGCGTACCGCCGAGACGACGTTCGTCATCATCCAGTGATCGGGAAACTGCCAGCTCTCCGCGACCATGCTCTGCGCCGCAAAGTTGACCACGTGCGTGGCGCGCTCCCGGCGCAGTAGCTCCGCGAGACGGTCGAGATCGGAATTGAGGTCGATGCGCTCGAACCGGACTTTGCCCGGATGCTCCTGCCATTTGTACGGCAGGAACGCCTCGTGCAGCTCATCGGAGCGGCTCGTCGCCAGCACGTCATAGCCGCGCGAGGCAAGATGATTGCAGAAGCTCGCGCCGGATATCGAGTTCGAGCCGAGAACAACGAAACGTTCTGAACTTGCCATAGTGCTCTCAGCCCGCGACCTGGTCGCGGCGGGCATGCAGCCACTGCATGATCATGTGGCCAATGATGAGTTGCATGTCTTCTGCGATCTGCATGTCGTCGATTTCGCAATGGACCGGCACGTCGGCGAGCGCCTTCGCCTTGCCGCCGGAAAACCCGAGCACCGCATAGGATCGCATGCCGATGCGGCGCGCCTCCTCCAGCGCCTTCAGGATATTCGGCGAATTGCCGCTGCCCGAGTAGACGACCAGCACGTCGCCGGGGCGAGCCTTCACGGCGAGCTGCAGCGAATAGATGTGATCGTAGCCCTCGTCGTTGGCGAGGCACGTCAGCACCGCCGGATTTGCCGACAGCGATTCAATGCGCAAGCCCGACCCGGCACGCTTTGAGAGCGCGTACAGGAAGTCGTTGGCGAGGTGCACGGCATTGCCCGCGCTTCCACCGTTTCCGGCGAGGAACACCTGCCGCCCCGTACGCCAGCAATCGAGGAAGTCCTCGGCCATCGCAGCGACGGGCGCCCAGTCGAAATTCGCCAGCAGATGCGACAGCCGGCGTTGATAGTCGTCGAAGTGGATCGCCGGATCGCGGAGCGCCGCGTCCCCCGATGCCTTGCTGATTACTGCGGTTGCAGCCGTGGTCATCCCCGATCCCCGCTCATAGAACGTGCGCCTGCATCCACTTGAGGTTGTAGAAGTGGTCTTCGTTCTTCAACGTGCCCTGACGGTAGAGGCCGATGATCTCTTTGATCGCGTCCTCCACCGTGCGCTTCGGGCGGAAACCCGTGGCCAGAAGCCGATCGGAGTTGAGCCGGTAAGAGCGGGGATCGTTTGACGGCAGCACGACGATCTCCGCATCCGCGTGCTCCGCAACCTTCTTCGCAATATCCATGATCGAGATATTCTCGAAGCCAGCATTGAAAATGCCGGTATGTTCGGGATGATCGAGCAGGAAAACGTAAAGGTCGGTGATGTCCTCGGCGTGAATGTTCGGCCGCGTTTGATCGCCACCCAGCACGGTGATCTTGCCGTTCGCCAGCGCCTGCATGGTCAGCATGTTCACCGAAACGTCGAGGCGCATGCGGGGCGAGTACCCGCAAACCGTCGCCGGACGCACGATCTGCACCGCCATATCGTCCTTGTAGGACAGCAGGATGCGCTCGGCGCACATCTTCGTCTTGTTGTATTCGGAGATCGGCACGAGCTCGAGGTCTTCGGTGACCTGGGGCTCATCTTTCACACCATAGACGCTGCCGGATGACGCGTAGATGAAGCGCTTAATCCCGGCGCGCTTTGCCCGGTCGGCAAGCTGCATGGTGGCGAGACAGCTCACCTCCCAGGTGAGCTTCGGATCGAGATCGCCGCACGGATCGTTGGCGACGCTCGACAGATGGATAATCGCATCGACGCCGTCGAGATTGACTTCGTCCGGGTTGCGCACATCGCCCTTGACGACGGTAAGCAACGGATGCGGGCGCAGAAAATTACCGAACCACTGGATGTCGAATGCGATGACCTCGTGCCCCGCAGCCAGCAATTTCGGAACCAGCACGGTACCTTTGTAACCACACGCGCCGGTCACAAACACCCTCATGCGATCCCCCATCAAAACCGTATCTATTGAAGCGGGCCTGCGCAGCGGGACACCTCAGGCTTTTCAACCGATCGCTCGCAGCACTCGCTTGCAGCGCTGAATGACATCGCACATCGCATCTGCACCTCTGCGATCTGCGGGGCTTTCATTGCGATGTCAACGACGTTCTCGGATTACGAAAAGTCGACTGAGGATTGAAAAGTACGCATTCTTGAAACGAGGGGAATAATCGCGTTGTCCGTATCGATGACGCAACACACTGTTGAGATTCACCCAATGCAACCATGCGGTGTGGTGAGAGCGCCGCGCATCTCATAACCTAATTGAATTGTGTTTGCGGTGCCCCGTAGTTGCGTGCCGCAACCTGATCGCACCAAAGCTGTTTCCGCTGCGCGCCACCGTGTGTGCGGCGGAGTTACTGCAGGAGATACCTATGCTGCAGACGCTTCGTGTCGAGCAGTTCTGTCATCACATGCGAGAGCGGATTGGCGACGACAAGCGCATCGCCTTCGTATCGGGGAACTTCAACTTTCTGCATGCTGGCCATTTGCGACTGCTGAAGTTTGCCGCCGAAAACTGTGATGCGCTCGTCGTCGGCGTGAACAGCGACGATACGCCCGGCGTCATGGTGCCGGCGGCGATGCGCATGGAAAGCCTGCGCGCCACCAATATGATCGACCATGTGGTACAGCTCACCGAGCCAGCGCACGAATTCATCGCGAAGCTGCGGCCCGAGATCGTCGTCAAAGGCAAGGAATATCGCGATCAGCACAACCCTGAGCAGCAGGCCGTGGATGCCTACGGCGGAAAGCTGATCTTCACCTCCGGCGAAATGCGCCTCGCCAACACCGAGCTGCTACAGCGCGAATATTTCACGACCAATTTCTCGAACATCCAGAAGCCCGCCGATTATCCGGCGCGTCACGGGTTCCAGGTTTCCGACCTGAAGCTGATGCTGCAGGCATTCCAGGGAATTCGCGTTCTGGTTGTGGGCGACCTCATCATCGACACCTACGTCGACTGCGAGCCGCTGGGCATGTCGCGGGAGGATCCGACGGTCGTCGTGACGCCGCTCGGCCAGAATGTGTTCCTCGGCGGCGCCGGTATCGTCGCCGCGCATCTGCGCGGACTCGGTGCGGAGGTTTCCTACCTCACCATCGGAGGCAAGGACGAAGCCGCCGCGTTCGCCGAGCACGAGCTCGCCCGGTACGACGTCGCCCACGAAATCCTTCACGACCCTACGCGCCCAACAACGAACAAGACCCGCTACCGCGCCCAGGGCAAAACGCTGTTGCGCGTCAATCATCTGCGCCAGCACGCAATCGATGACGACCTCATCGGCATTTTCTTGAAGCGCGTCGAAGCACAGCTCCCGGCGACAGACCTCCTGCTGTTCTCCGACTTCAACTACGGCTGCCTGCCCCAGGCCCTCGTCGAACGCATCATCGCGCGCGCCAAGAAGCATGACGTCGCCATGGGCGCGGATAGCCAGGCATCGTCGCAGCTCGCAAATATCTGCCGCTTCAAGGGGATGCGTCTCATCACGCCGACCGAGCACGAAGCGCGCCTTTCGATGATGGATTTCGATTCCGGTCTCGTTGTTCTCAGCGACAAGCTTCAGCGCGCGGCGGAAGCGGAAAACATCATCGTGACGCTGGGAGCAGAAGGTTTGCTGCTGCACGCTCTGGATAAGAACGGCGCCTACAGGACCGACCGTCTGCCCGCATTCAATACCGCGCCGAAGGACGTCGCCGGCGCCGGCGACTGCCTGTTCGCATGCACGTCGCTCGGCCTGCGCGCCGGATACGACATCTGGCGGAGCACTTACCTGGGCGCCCTTGCCGCCGCCCATCAGGTGTCGCGCGTCGGCAACCTGCCGATCAACAGCAAGGATCTCATCGCCGAGATCGACTATACCTCCGCCGACTAGACACATCCTCGCAGAGGCTACCAATATTGCGCGCACTACTCTTGGCCGCCGGCATCGGAAGCCGGTTGCGACCGATCACCGAGACGGTGCCGAAATGCCTCGTGCCCATCCACGAGCGCCCGCTGCTCGACTATTGGCTGGATATCCTGTTCTCCCGCCGGGATATCGAACGCGCGCTGGTCAATACGCACTATCTCCACCGCCAAGTAGAAGCGCACGTCGCGCAATCGCCCTGGCGGGATCGTATTGATCTCGTCTATGAGCCCGAGCTCCTCGGTACCGGCGGCACCATCAAAGCCAATCGCTCCTATTTCGGTGACGGCGATGTGTTTGTCGCCCACGCAGACAATCTGACGGACCTGGATATCGCCGGATTCATTGCGGCGCACGAGCGCCGTCCGGCCAGCTGCGCAATCTCCATGCTTACCTTCGAGACCGACGATCCGCGTTCCTGCGGTATTCTGGAACTCGATCAGACGGGCGTGGTGCGTGCGTTCCACGAGAAGGTTGAAAATCCGCCGGGAAACGTTGCCAACGCAGCCGTCTACATTCTCACCCCGGAGGTGATCGACTGTATCTGTGCGCTTCGAGGACCGTTCATCGATCTCAGCACGCAGATCATCCCGCAATTTACCGGCCGGATTTTTGCGGTCCCCACGACCGGTTATCACCGCGACATAGGAAACGTGGAGAGTCTGGCGCGCGCGCACACCGAGTTTGCGGCAAGCCCTTCACAACCACAGCGCGACGCCGCCCATGGCCCACGATGAGCCGTTCGACAGCCACCACGCATCCGCGCTTCGGTGATACACGCACACCCTATCGGAACCGGCGATCACGTCCCCGAACTTCGCCCCGGATAGTAGCCGAATGCGGAAATCGAAGATAAACACGCCCGGTATCCCGTTTCGACCTTCGTGATCGACGGGATCTCAGAACAGAGCCTTCCAATGAACGGGACGATACCGGAATCGATACGTGCCAAGCAGGATCTCCAGCAGATCCTGACGCACAACCACGTCTGGCGCGCCCTTGCCGCCGCCGATATCCGCTCGAAATACCGGATGTCTACGCTGGGCTCGTTCTGGATCACGCTTGCCACCGGAACCCTGGCGCTCTCCATCGGCCTCATCTACGGCCAGTTCTTCGGGCAGGATATCCATAACTACCTGCCCTATTTCACCGTCAGCTACATCACGTGGATGTTCATCGCGACGGTACTGAACGATTGCTCCAACTCCTTGATTGCCGCCGGCAACCTGATCAAGTCGTCGCAGATGCCGATCGTGTTCCACGTTCTGCGGTCCGTGCAGCGCAACTTCATCGTGTTCGCGCACAACGCCGTCGTCGTGGTTCTCGTATGGATGTTCATTCGCTGGCCGATCAGCTTTGAAGCCGCGCTCGTCGTCCCGGCGATGGTCCTGCTTTTCGTCTTTCTCACCGCGACCGCCATCGCGATCTCGGTGGTCTGCGTCCGCTACCGCGACATCCCTCCCCTGATCCAGGTCCTCACGCAGTTCCTGTTCTTCGTCACGCCGATCATCTGGTATCCTGAGCAGCTCCGCTTCGGCAGCGTGATCCTCGCACTCAATCCGATCGCCTATATGCTGATGATCGTCCGCGATCCGGTCCTTGGGCGCCCCGTCACGTTGGAAACTTGGCTCGGTGCTATTCTGCTCACGATCGTCTCGGTGGCGGTCGCGATGTTCATGTACCGCCGCTTCCGCAGCCGCATCGCATACTGGGTGTAATTCCGTGGCTCTTCTGACCGCCGAAAACGTCACCGTCGACGTACCGATCCTATCTTTGCGGGCGCGTTCGCTCCGTAGCCTTGCCCTGGCGAGGGCACGTGCAGTCGGCGGGCAGATCGTTGACAGCGGAACGAACATCAACGTCGTGCGCGCACTCGACAACGTCTCCTTCCAGCTCGGGCAGGGCGACCGGCTTGGTCTGATCGGCCACAACGGCGCCGGCAAGACGACGCTTATCCGCGTGCTCGCGGGAATCTACACACCCACCGGGGGCAACCTGCGCGTGGAAGGAAAACTCATTCCGATGTTCGATATCGGGCTGGGTTTCGACGAGGAACTGACCGGAAACGAGAACATCTCCCTGCGCGGTCTCGTGATGGGGCTGAGCCCCAAGGAGATCGCGGCGCGCGCCGATGAAATCGCCGCCTTCAGCGAGCTGGGCGACTATCTCAACCTGCCCATCCGCACCTACTCCGCGGGCATGATGCTGCGCCTGATGTTCTCCATCGCCACCTGCGTGCGCGGCGACATCGTGCTGATGGACGAATGGATTGCAGTGGGGGACGCCAATTTTCGCGAGAAAGCCCAGCGGCGAACGCTTGAGATTGTGGGTAACGCCGGCGTGCTTGTGATTGCCTCCCACGACCCGGATACACTTTTGCGCCACTGCAATCTCGGAATGCATCTGGAAAGAGGCCGGGTGAAAGATTTTGGCCCCATCCAGGAGGTGCTCGCCCGCGCCGGTCAGCACCAGAAGGCTCGTCGCGACAGTGTTTCATAATATTCTTCACTGGTGAGGTTTACTTACGCGGGGGCGAATGCTCGAAGATTTATCCGGCAAGCAGCTCAATTTCACATTTCCTCGTTTTGCACGCGCACTGCGGCACGCCGCACTAACGGACAACAGACTCCGACTACGTCGCAAACGACGCCCGCAGTTCGTCTCCACGGTTATCGACTTTCTCAAGAGGGTGGCTAAGAAATCGCCCATGGCGCGGGCCGTCGGGAGGATAGCGCTCCGGCTGGTCAATGCGGTACGCGTGCAGATCGCCCGCGCGGGCGTGGCGATCGCCAACATCCCCTACGTACAGCGCCACACCATTCGTCACATTGCGCGCATGTGGCTTTCCGTCAGTGGCGATTCAGCTCCCTTTGTGCCGGGTCGAACACTCGCCGCAAGCCTCTGGATCATCGAAAAACGCATCCCCATCATCACGCCGATAACCCGGGGGACCGTCGAGACCGCCCTATTGCTGGCGCTCGGCGCGCAGATGGCCGCCGGGCATATGGGCAACACGATCTCGATGGCGCGCTTCCTGAACCTGGCGTTCCGCCCCGATATCAAACACCGCCGCCAGCCGACCGCATACATCTACTATCAAGCGCTCTACCACACGCGCCAATATCACCGGATCATCACCGATCTCGACGGCTCGCCCGATGTCGACGGCTCGCCCGATCTCGACGGTCACTACCTCAACCACATTCTTGGCGCCGCCCACATGCAGGTCGGCAGCCCCCAAAAAGCCATCCACTATTTCCGTCGCGCTCTGCACTACTCTGATCGTCATGTGCCGGACCATCGCTATCTCGGGCGCTGCTACCTGCGCCTCGGCGACGAGGAATCCGCCGCGGAATGCTTCCGCAGCGCCGTGCGCCTCGCCCCCAACACCGTGATGGCGCATCAGAACTACGCCGGCCGCTACAATATCCCCGCCTACAAGCCCAAGGCATGGGAGCTCGAGGACGCGGGGCGTCTCATGATCTACGACAATTACGGCCAGCTCGCCGAAGATGCTTTTCTGCTCGGCCGCTTCGCGCACAGCTTCCAGCTCTATCAGCACATGCTCGATTACCAGCAGCGCATCCGCGCCCCGCTGCCGGACGACCTCGTCGCCCAGCTCCGCGCCCTCGACCCGCGCATCGATCCCACAAAACCGTTCCGGATTCTACCTTACGAGTGGGTCACCCAGTACGGCCACATCGGACTGCTCGACAGTTACATCAAGATGGCCGAGCTTGGGATGTATCCCGACGCCAACCGCATCCTGCTCGCCCCGCCCGATAAAGTCTCGAACCGCGAGTTCCTCTCCTACTGGGATACCTACTTCACGGTCGTGCGTGACGAAGCTCTGGTGGACGAGCTGTTCCCCTACCAGCGGATGATCGGCGACAACTTCCAGGCCTACCCGGGAAAAGACGGCGCCGCCGAGCCATGGACGCGCGCGGCCGCACGCGCGCACATCGAGTGGGCGCGCCAGAGACGCGCCCCACTTCTTCAAGTCAGTGATGCCGACCGCGCGATAGGCGAAAGGACGCTTGCCGCGCTCAATGTGCCGAAGGGCGCCTGGTACGTGGGCCTGCACGTGCGCGAGTCCGGTTACTATGGCGAATCGGCCGGCGGCATCAGCACACACCGCAATGCCGCGATCGAGGACTACCTCCCCGCCATCAAGGCCATTACCGACCGCGGCGGCTACGTGATCCGTCTCGGCGACAAGTCGATGCGCCCGCTCCCGCCGATGGAGCGCGTGATCGACTACGCCCGCAGCCGGCACAAAAGCTCGCAAGCCGACATCTTCTTCTGTTCGACGAGCCGCTTCGTCATCGGAACGACATCGGGCCTCACCACCGCGTGTCTGTCCTTCGGCACGCCGATGGTGCTCGTGAATTGCATCTCGAACGACTGGCAACTGTGGTCGGCCGATACCGATTTCATCGTCAAGCGCGTTTGGGACATGCGCGGCAAGCGCTATCTTCCCTTCAGCGAAGCGTTCACGCAGCCCGTGCAGGGCTACCTCATCAACGCCAGCGTGCTGCGTCGTAAGGGCCTCATTATCATCTCCAACACGCCCCAGGAGATCGAGGAAGCGGTGCGCTACAAGCTCGATCTTCTGGATGGGCACCTCGCGCGGCCGGCCGACGGCCAGGAACCCATGGCGGCATACCGGCAGGCGATGGCCGGCAACCCAATGATGTTCGGCGCCGCGCGCCCCGTAGCGCCTTTCCTCGTCCGTCATCGCGAGCTGCTCGCAGCACCGCAAGCGGAAGCCATGCGGGCGCCTGCCGGCTAGATGGAACGACGTGAGCGCACCGCGCGATGAGCAGCGTCCCTGCGCCTGCGCATGTACTTATTTCGCGCCGACGATGGCCGCAGAAGCCGTGTTGCGCAGCTTCTGCGCCCATTCCTCCCGCTCATCCGGCTGATTGGCATCGGGAAACCACGTCGCGAAGCGGTTCTCGGTGAACGGACCAACGATCGTTTCGAGAAACACGGTATCGCCCGCCAGCGGAATGATCGTATGCCACGCAGGCGCGCGCAGCCGCGCCATGCGTGCGCCCGGCCAGCGCTGAGCATCGGCGGAAAGCACGATGGGATCGATGCGGCTTCCATCCTCCGAGCACACCATCACGGCGAACTGCCCCGACAGTGCCAGGAATGATTTGCCTGACTTGAAATTGATATGCGGATGATCGCAGCTGTGCTTGGGAAGCGCGATCACCATCTCATGCAGCGTGTCGTCCCGGTCGGGATGCAGCAACAGGCGCGCGCGCCCCGCGGGCGCCTGCGGAGCGGCCGCGATAAGACCGTCGATATCGGCCCAGGTGACGACCACCGGGTCGGCGTCCGTTTCATAGACGGCTGCCGATACCGGACGGAAGGCGCCGATGGCGCTCATGCATCGGCTCCGGCAAGCTCGCGCGACCAGGCGTTGACCTGCGGATAGAAATCGCTGCCGCCGCCGAGCGTCACGCCGAAGATCGCGTGGAAAATACCCTGCGCGCGCTCCCACTGCTCGTCGGGGACCGTGCGATAGCGGCCGAGGAAGCGCGCTGTACGCAGGCGCAGCACCTGGAACAGGCGCGTTTCCTGGATCGCCCCGTTGAGCTCTCCCGCAACGGCGCATTCGCGCAGCAGATCGACCGCGAGGTCTGGCGCGTTGTTGAGGAAGCAGAAGGCGGAAAGCTTCAGCTTCGCGATCGTCGCGGCATCCCCCGAGAACGTCTCGCCGAGGGACTCCGGCTTGCGGATCCATACCGCATCGGCGGCAACGAGAATGCCGTAGCGGTGATCCTCGTTCTCGATCGGATCGGGTTTGCGGAAAAGGCCGAGACGCGGATAGCCGTAACCCTTGTAATCGAGGTTCAGCAGCACGAAACCGTGCCGCATCAGGTAGTCGTGGCTGTCCGAGAAAAGACGCTGCCCGATGAAACAAGGCTGGAAATTGCAACTCGAGCGGATGCCGAGCACGCCGTTGCCCAGCAGCTTCTCGAAGCCCTCGATGACGTCCTGCTCGGTGCCTTCCGTATCGACCTTGAGGAAGTCCGGCACCACGCCGAGACCCGCGAAAAGATCATCGCCCGTCTCGGTTTCGATCTTGAGGATCTTCTCGATCTCCGCCTGCCCGGGCTTCAGATGCCGGAAGCATTCGGAGGTGAGGTCAGGCTTCAGGCACGAGCTGAGGCCGCGGTGCTTCAAGAGATGAAAGTCGCGCTGTCCCTTCTCCTTGTCGAGTGCCGTCTTCAGAACCTCATACTGAAAGTTCTTCGTGTCCTTGTAGAGACTGCGAAGGCGGTTCGCCTCCTCGGCATCGGGCTCGAATGCAATGTAGCGCAACGGCGCATCGAAGCCGTTCCAGTTCGGATGGATGCCGTAGCGAGCGCCGATATCGGCAACAACCGTCAAGTCGCTCAAGCCAGCCATAGTGATGGTCCCCCAATGAAGCTTTCGAATTTCGTGTCAGGCGGCCGGAGGCGCGGTGTCCGACCCGTCGACATAGGCAAGATCAGGCAGCGCACGGAAAAAACGGCCGCCATTCGCGCGGAATGTTTCCTGACCCTTGGCGATCGGATTGGCATAACGCCAGGCCAGCACCAGCACGTCGGAGGGCATTTCATTCGCGAGCTGGCGCCCCGTCAGCACGGGAATATCGCGATCCTCGAGGCGGACGATGTTGGTCAGCGGCGTATCGTCAAAAATCGCATCGATCATGTCGCCGAGCTGGAAATAGTGCACGAGAGCGGCGCATCCGACCGATGCACCGTAGGCGAGTGCGCGCCCCGTCTGCGTCCGCGACTGCTCGAGCCGCTCGCGGATACTGCGGCCGAGCTCGGCGATGCGCGCATTGAATTCGGTGAACATCCGCTCGTCGTAGAAGCCTGCGGCTTCTTCCTCGGCGATGAGCGCCGCAACCCCCGGCGCAACGGCCCGTGACCCGCCCTTGCGCTGTGCGATGAAGCGGATCGACCCGCCCTTCGGTGCGATGCGCACGGCATCGATCAGCTCGAACCCGTGCGCGGCAAGGAATGCCTGCATCGGCTTCACGGCGAAGTACGAAATGTGCTCGTGATAGATGACATCGAGCAACGTTTTCAGCAGCACGTCGATCGCATACTGGGTCTCGATGACGAGCAATCCGTCGTCGGCCATCACCGCCGAGATGCCCCTGAACATCGGACCGAGATCGTCGATGTTTGCGATCGTGTTGTTGGAGATCACCACATCCGCAGGGCCGTGCTCGGCGGCGATCTTGCCGGCGAGATCGGCATCGAAGAACTCGGCCAATGTCGGAATGCCCGCTTGCGTCGCAGCGTTGGCGATGCTGACAGCAGGATCGATACCCAGCACCCGCGCGCCGCGCTCTTGCGCCAGGCGAAGCAGCGAGCCGTCGTTCGAGCCGATGTCGATGACGAAAGCGCCAGGCCGCACCTCGCCCCGCTCCGCGAGATCGCCGATCAGCTTGCCGAAATGCTCGCGCAGGCCCATCGAGATGCCGGTGAAATATTGGAAGTTGCGGTATTGGAATTCCGGATCGACCACCGTCGCCAGCTGCAGGTGTCCGCAGGCGCCGCACTGCCAGACGTCGGCATCCGCCGTTTCTCGCACGTTCGTGCTGCGTCCGACGTTCGGCGAAGCCACCGGCAGAGGTGTCAACGGGATCGCCTTGCGCATGTTGCTGGAATTGCAAAGGCGGCATGTCGTGCGCGTGTAGGAAAGAGCCTTCGACATCAGTTCAATTCCACCTTCCGCCATAGACTGTCGATCAACGCGAGATCGCCAACGCAAGCTTCACCACTGACTTCCAGCTCTCCACGCGACGCCACCGCCGCGATGAACGCCCTCGCCTGCGCCTCGAATGCCCAGACATGATCGCCCGGCGCGACCTTCATTTCTTTCAATCCCCTGGCCGTCGCCAGAAGGATCGACGCGCTTTCCTGCCGGGCGAGAGGCGATGGGAGTATGAGAGAAGCCTGGCCCTTGGCAAAGACCACATCGATGCGCTGATCCCAGCAGCCGACGCTCGCTGGTACGACCGTCAGACCGATCAGGAAATCGCCCGTCGCCAAGGTGGCGTGCTGAGCGCCTCCGCGTTGAACGTGAAAGCTCTTAACTGTGAGAGCATCTCCAAACAACATGCGCAAGAGATTGAGGTCGTGGGACGCGACATTGACGGTGTACTCGTAGTCGGAAGTCAGCGTGTGTGGCACGAATTCCGGCGTACATGCCGCCTCTGCAAATCTCACCGGCCGCTTTCCGTCACGGCGAACGTGGTCGGGTTTCGCGACCCAATATTCCGCACACGCATCGCGCATACGCACATCGAGAATAGGCCCGAGACTTCCATCGTCGCGCAACCCGTTGATCAACTTCGCAAAGCGGCGCACCCCGACGTCGTGGCGCTTCATGTAACCGACGCCCCAAATCGCACCGGAGCGCCGCGCGACAGCGAGCATCTGCTGCCCTTCGGCAAGCGTCATCGCCATCGGCTTTTCGGAAAGAACCCCAGGCACATTGCTGAGCACGTCGGCAACAACCAATGATTGCGCGCGGCGTGGCAGCGACACAACCACGGCGTCGACAGCGCCGCTATTCAGCAGCTCGCGGTGGTCACGCACCGCCCTGTCGATACCGAATCGATGCGCCACGGCGTTGCGCAGTTCATCGTGCGGCTCGGCAAGCGCCGCGAGCTGTACGCCATCGATACGCGAGAGCGAATGGAGATGCGCGACCTGCGCGATGAAGCCTCCACCGATGACGCCGACCCGGATCGGCCGGCCACTGCCGCCAAGCTCCGTCATCAGCGCACCGGAGCACCGGCTGGGGCGACCCGTTGTGAGAGTGCAGCGCCCGCAGCATTGAGCTCGAGCAGCCGACGGCCGACCGCAGCTTCGTTTTTCCGCAGCATCATCCGGTTACGCACCGCGTGGACGAGCAGCGTCAGCGGATTGAACGGACGCCGTCGAATGGTGAACCAAGACATGACCAGCATTCCGCCAATGCGGTTCAGCCCGATCGTGCGATCGACCCACCCGACAACGCGGCGATCGAGATCATCGCCCTTCGCCACCTGAACGATGTCGGCAGCGTTCGCCGCCTTGCCCTTCCAGAGGAGGCGCATGCGCACGGCGCTCATCCGGAGCCGGCGCTCGTAAAGCTCGACGTATTCCGGCGCGGTAACCCCCACGACGGACCCAGCGAGCTTCTGTCGTGCAAGACCCAGCAAATGCTCGAGCTTCTCGCTGTTGAGAACCGACGAAGCCGACAGCGTATTCGCCGCCACCTGCCAGATACCGGAAATACCCGGCACGTAGACAAAGCCGTGCCCGAACACGAGCAGACGACAGAGAATGCCGTCACAGAACGAGCCGAGCGCGGAGTCGAACCCGCCGTGCCTGCGAATAATCTCGGTGCGATGGAGCGTTGCGGTGTTACATATCCAGTTGTCGGTTCCCGCGATGCGGCGGCGAACCATCGCTGGCGAAAGATATTTCGCGCCCCACGCCGGCGCCGTGAAGGGTCTCACGCCGAGTACGCGGCTGTCCGTCGATACGATCACGATATCGCCGCACGCCAGCGCCGCATACGGATGTTCGCGCAAGGCATCTGCCATCGTGCGCAGAAATCCCGGGATGAGCAGATCGTCCGCACCCAAAAAATTTACGAACTCGCCGCGGGCCGCTGCAAGACCGACATTGAGCGCCGCCGGAGCACCCTGGTTCTTTTCGCAGCGGATCACGCGTACCGACGGATCGACCGCTTCCAGCGCCGCGAGCACGTCCTCGCAGTCCTCCGTCGAGCCGTCATCCACAATGATGATCTCGACGCCCGGCATACGCTCGGCGAGAACGCTGGCGACGGCGCGCGGGAGAATATGGCTATGATTGTAGTGCGGAATGACCACCGTCACCGCGACCGGCGACAGCGCTGACGATCCGGCACGGACGGCCTCATTCGGCATCGATGCTTCCACACCAGGGGGCGATGACAGCGCAAATGAATAGCGTTGCCGAACATTCGCGACCGGCGCACCGATCAGCCGCCACGAGAGCCGCATTTTCCGCCGCGCACAACTTGATCAGCATCCACATTGGAAGCGAAGTCAACAAATGCGCGTGCCACCTAAGAGAAACGGCGCACACCGGTCAAGCGTAAGCGCACATGCTGTGGAGTGCTGAGTTCTGTTGGTAGCCAATCGCGCTTTGCGCGAAGACAATAGCCACCTCGACGTGATCTTTTTTGCATGCTGCATTTGGCAAGTGATGCCGAACAACACTGGGAATGGCGGTTCTCGGATTCTGCCGACAGATGTTGGGATTTTTCATGACAATGAGAGACTTAAGCGCGCGGATTCTTGGGCGTGCACGTCGGGAGGGCAAAAAGATTTTGGCAGGCACACCACCGGCGCATCGCGTTTATCACGCCACGCAGAATGTGTACGCGCCGCTGGCGGACGCGAACACGTCGCTGTCGGCTGAATACTACTTTAAGTTGGGCGAGGCAGAGAGTGCGCGCGGCGATGACGATCGCGCCTTCGTCTATTACGCACACGCGATGTCGCTTATCCCCAGATACCACCCTGCACAGCAGGCCCTCGCCGCCATGTCCGACGAGTGCCTGCGGCGCGCCGCCGACGTTTCGGGCAACGAGCACATGGCGCTCCTCGTCCGCGCGGCGGAGATGAACCCGGCCAATACCGCTGCGCGCTCCCTGCTGGATGCCGCCGTGCAACGGCAGAAGAACGCCGTCGATCTCACCATGATGGGGTTTGTCCACTATGACCCCGAGCACGCACGCCAGACCTACACGGAAGCTTTCCGCCGTGCGCTCGAGTTCGTGACGCTGGGTGGCATTCCCGGGGCCGTCATGGAGTTCGGCGTGCTCGGCGGCTGGTCATCCCGGCTGTTTTGCCAGCTCATGCGCGACATCTACAATCTCAACAATCTCTACCTGTTCGATTCATTCGAGGGCTTGCCCGAGTACGATTCCGCCGTCGACCGCGAGAGCTACGAGATCGGCGGACGAGATATCTGGACCGACAAGATGAAGTTCCCCTCGGACTTCCTCGCGCAGTTCGGCCAGCCCCACGAGATGCACATCCGTGATCGCCTCGCGACGATCATCCGCGCCGAGCGCATCATGGTCCGCAAGGGCTTCTATTCCGAGACCCTGCGCGATCCGCCCAAGGAGAAGGTGGCGATCGCGCACCTCGACTGCGACCTCTACCAATCCACCGTCGAGGTGCTCGACGGGCTCTATCAAGGCGGCTGTTTCCAGGACGGAACGGTTCTGCTGTTCGACGACTGGAACTGCAACAAGGCCTCACCGAACTTCGGCGAGCGTCGCGCGTTCGCGGAGTTCCTGGCCAAGCAGAACGATTTCACATCTACGCCGTGGTTCACCTACGGCTGGAACTGCGCGGCCTACATTCTGCATGCGACTTGAGAGTGCTTCCGGAAAAGTGGGAACCGGTTTTCCGATAGGAAGCACGACGGATGGAGACTGCTTCCGGAAAAGTGGGAACCGGTTTTCCGACAGGGAGCACGCCAACACGAAGCTCAGCGTCGTTCCGCGTTTCCATGAACGCGGAGTGACCTCGGACCTGAAAACAGGCCAGTGAGTGCCCTCGCGTAGAGAGGGACAATCCATATTACACTCGGAGGCCGTGCCTATGACCGACATCCGCCATCGTGGTGATGACCGTTACTTCCTCATCATATCCAACGGACGCACGGGCTCGACGTGGCTGCTCACGAGCCTCGACCAGATCCCCGATGTCACGGCGCGGCATGAGCTGAAGTGGCCCGACGGCACACCGATGAGATCCGACGCGCAATACGTGCTCGGCACTGAAACGAAGATCCGGGATGCCATCGATGCCGTATGCAGCAAACAAATGCGCCCCGTCAAAGGCTCCAAGCTCGTCTTCAATCCTTACAGCTACCATGACGAAAGCGTCTTCGCGGCACTTGCAGACATCATCGACGAGGACGTCGCAACCATCCTTTTGAAGCGTCGTTACATCGAAACTTGGTTGTCCTGGAAAGCCCGCGGTGTCTACCACGAGGTCAATGCGGCCGTCGCGCAAAAGCTTATCGCCGACAACCCCATGGTGCGCGCCATGCAAGCGATGGAGAAACCGCAAACGACCCATCTTGTGCTTTTCCATAACGGGGAGGCTTTGGCACCGTTTGAGAAGGACCAGACCCCGTACCCGCTGGAAACCGCCATCGACGACTTCCTGCAATTCTTCGCCAACGACATGCAGGCTCTCGACATCGTCAAACAGCGCAACGGCAAGGTCGTCGACTACGCCAGCGTGAAGCAGGAACTGCCCGAGATCGTACGGTTCGTCGGTTCGCATTCTCCTTCGCTGGCTGTCGAGAATTCCGTACGCAGCCCGCTGACGAAAAAACTCGATCCGCTGCAGGATCATGTACATCCACGTGCGCCGCTCGTCGAGCTATCCGATGCCCTCGATGAAGTTTTTGCTCAGGCCGCAAACGGCATGCTCGATAGCCGGGACGTGCTGCAGTGGGAGAGCGAATGCAACCTCCGCATCACAGCACCAGCCATCGCGGCCATTCTGGAAAAATATGGCTTCCCAGTCAGCGGCGGCCAGTTCGTCTGGGAAACAAGAAAACCCGTGTGCTCTGCCGATGATGATCCATACCGGCAACCATCACGACTCATGCTGACCAGCCGGTTCTCACGCGAACTGTGGTCTCGGTTCGTGCAAGGAGCCAAAGCTTACCTGCCACGCGAACAGCGTGGCCATAGCAGCAACCCAGCGCGGAAGCCTCACTAGCGATCTCGCAATCGCGCCGGCGGCCATCAACAGAACGGATGCTTGTACCCGGCTGCCCCGCACGTTTCGTAACCGGCAAAGGGAACGGCATGTTGAACAGAATAAATTCCGTCTTGCGCCGGGTTGGCTACGAGATCGCGCCATCGGCGCGAGGAACCCCACTCAATACGGCCCTGCCTAGCCCGACTCCGCCCAAGGACGGTGCCTACACTCCGCTGTTTGCTTACGACGGGTTGCTGACCGATCCCAAGGTCATCCACAACCACGACTTCATGCGCGACCCACGCTACTTGAAGGCGCTGCGTGCCGGCGAAACGGCCCTCGTGCATGACCATAAAACGTACTGGCGGTTGCACGTAGCCCTCTGGTGTGCCCATCGCGGCGCCCACCTTGCCGGTGATTTCGTCGAGTGCGGTGTTTGGCGCGGATTTCTCTCCGCCGCCATCCTCAACTACATTCCGTGGCCGATCGACGGAAAATCCTTCTATCTTTTTGATACCTTCGAGGGTCTCGTCGAGAGCAAACTGACCGACAAAGAGCGCGAGAACCGCGGCAAGATCGATCACCTGAATTCATATTTTGCAAACCAGTACGACCGTGTGAAAGCGACCTTCGCACCCTATGCCAACGTGCATCTCGTGAAGGGAATGGTACCGGACACGCTCACAACCGTGAACATCGACCGCGTGTGCTACCTGTCGCTCGACCTCAATTGCGCAATGCCCGAGCTTGCTGCCGCCGAATATTTTTGGGATCGCATGACGCCCGGCGCAGCTCTGCTTCTCGACGACTACGGATTCATTTCCTACGAAGAACAGAAGCGAGTCTTCGACGATTTCGCAAAACGCCACGGCGTAGAGATTCTTGCGCTTCCGACAGGGCAAGGACTCATATTGCGGCCGTAACTAGAGTGCTTCCGGAAAAGTGGGCACCGGTTTTCCGATAAGAAGCACGACCAACAATGGTCTAGAGCCGTTCTGCGTTTCCACCTAAACCGGAACGGCTCTAAGATCACGGCGGTTCAGTCACACTGGATCGTGTTCCACCCGCTGACCGTTACGCTCGACAAGCCAGGCGATCACCTCGCGCAGATCGCTTGCGACAAGCGTCGGTGGCGGATCGATCTGATCCTGGGTAGCCTCGCGGCGCACAAGTACGCGCGCACCGACGCCAGCGCTCGCCGCAGCTTGCATGTCGCTGCTGCGGTCCCCAATGAGGATCGACTGGCCAAGATCAAGCCCGAAGTCGTCGCGCGCCTGCAGGATCATTCCCGGCGCGGGCTTGCGCCATGGATGCACGGCGCGATAGCGCGCAATGTGCGCCTCGGGATGATAGGGGCAGTGATAGACCCGCTGCACCGGTGCGCCGCGAAGCGCCATCTCGGCGCACATCCAGTCCGTCAGCGTGGTGAAATCCTCCTCCGTGTAGAGGCCGCGGCCGATGCCGGACTGATTTGTCACCACGAAGAGGCCGTAACCCAGGCGGATCGCCGTCTCGCCAAGCTCGAAAATACCATCGCACCAGACGAAGTCTTCCCGCCGGTACACGTAGTCCTTATCGACATTGATGATGCCGTCGCGGTCGAAGAACAGCGCGCGCGCCCCGGACGCCATCAGCGCCCGCCGTCCGCCGCCAGGAACGCCGCGTAGGCATCCGCAAGGCCATCTCTCAGGGAAATCCGCGGCCGCCACCCGAGCGCGCGCAGCTTATCGCCTGCCATCAGCTTTCGCGGTGTCCCGTCGGGTTTGGAAAGATCGCGCGTGATAGTCCCGTCGAAGCCAACCACCTCGCATACCGCCTGCGCCAACTCCAAAATGGTGAGATCCTCACCCGAGCCGACGTTGATGTGCTCGTCCTCCGAATACCGCTGCATGATCAGCACCAGGGCATCGGCGCAGTCGTCGACGTGCAGAAATTCACGCCGCGGCGTTCCACTGCCCCAGATCACCATCTCGCTCGCACCGCGCATCTTCGCTTCGTGCGCCTTGCGGATCAGTGCCGGAATGACGTGGCTCGAGTTGAGATCGTAGTTGTCGCCGGGGCCATAGAGATTGGTCGGCATGCCCGAGATGAAATCGCAGCCGTATTGCCGACGATACGCCTGGCACAGCTTGATGCCGGCAATCTTGGCGATGGCATACCACTCGTTCGTCGGCTCGAGTGGCCCGGTCAACAGTGCATCTTCATGGATCGGCTGCGGCGCAAGCTTCGGATAGATGCACGAGGAGCCGAGGAACAGCAGCTTCTCGACCTGCGCCCGGTGGGCCGCATGGATGATGTTCGCCTCGATGAGCAGGTTCTCATAGAGGAACTCCGCCGGATGCGTGTCGTTGGCGAGAATGCCGCCCACTTTGGCGGCAGCAACGAACACCGCTTGCGGCCGGTGCGCTTCCATCCAGCGCTCGACCTCGCCCTGCCGTGTCAGGTCGGCATCACCGCGCGCCGCTGTCAGGACCTCGCATCCTTCGGACGCAAGACGGCGCACCAGCGCCGCGCCCACCATGCCGCGATGCCCCGCCACCCAGACGCGCTTGCCCTTGAGGTCGTACATGGCGCGCCGTGCGTCCGATGTGGCTGACATCGCTGTCACCTGTCCGTGCGATCGAGCCGCCACGACTCGCGCTTCACGGCCTGAAGATCGCTCTCGACCATCTCGACAACGAGATCCGCGAAGGTCGTCTTCGCTTCCCAGCCGAGCTTTGCCTTTGCCTTCGACGGATCGCCGAGCAGCATGTCGACCTCGGTCGGACGGAAATAGTTTTTATCGACCGCGACGAGGATCTTGCCGCTTTTCTCGTCGATGCCGACTTCATCGGCGCCTTCACCTTGCCACGCGATCCTGCGGCCGACGCAATCGAATGCACGCTCGACGAACTCGCGCACCGAGTGCGTCTCACCCGTCGCGAGCACGTAGTCGTCGGGCTCGGGCTGCTGCAGCATCAGCCACATGCCTTCGACGTAATCGCGCGCGTGCCCCCAGTCGCGCTTGGCGGAAAGGTTGCCGAGGTAGAGACGCTCCTGCATCCCGTATTCGATCGCCGCGACCGCGCGCGTGATCTTGCGCGTCACGAATGTTTCCCCGCGCATCGGCCCTTCGTGATTGAAAAGGATGCCGTTCGAGGCGTGCATGCCGTAGGCCTCGCGGTAGTTCACCGTGATCCAATAGGCATAGAGCTTCGCCGCCGCGTAGGGCGAGCGCGGATAGAACGGCGTCGTTTCCTTTTGCGGCGTCTCCTGTACCTTGCCGTAAAGCTCGGATGTCGACGCCTGATAGAAGCGCACCTTGTCGCCGATGCCGAGAATGCGGATGGCTTCCAGAAGCCGCAGCGTTCCCAGCGCGTCGGCGTTTGCCGTATATTCCGGCGTCTCGAAGCTCACCTGCACATGGCTTTGCGCGGCGAGGTTATAGATCTCGTCCGGCTGGTGCTCCTGGATGAGACGAATGAGGTTCGTCGCATCGGTCATGTCGCCGTAGTGCATGAAGAAGCGCGTGGCGTGCTCGTGCGGGTCGGCATAAAGCTCATCGACGCGCGCGGTGTTGAACGACGAGGATCGCCGCTTCACGCCATGCACGGTGTAGCCCTTGTCGAGCAGCAGGCGAGCCAGATGCGCGCCGTCCTGCCCCGTGACGCCGGTAATGAGTGCGATCTTCCCCTGCACGCCCAACCTCGACCTTTTGTTTTTGCCCGCAAGACATACTGGCGCGCCGGGGCGGCACGCAATGGCAAAGCGGGGGCTCTAGGGGATCTGGCGGCCCCGGCGCTGCGTCACCGGGTCTCGTCGGGCGCCCGGTTATAGACATCGTCGGAGCGGATGATGTCGTCCTCCCCGAGATAGCTGCCGATCTGCACCTCGATCATCTCCAGCGGCACCTTGCCGGGGTTTTCCAGCCGGTGCCAATGCGTCGCGGTGATGTAGACGCTCTCGTTTTCCTGCACCAGCTTCTCGACGTTGCCGATCGTGACCTTGGCGGTGCCGCGCACCACGACCCAATGCTCCGAGCGGTGATGGTGCATCTGCATGGAGAGCTGCCCACCCGGCTTCACGTGCAGCAGCTTCACTTGGAAGCGCGCCCCCGTGCTCAGCGTCTCAAAAAACCCCCACGGCCGGAAGCTTTTGACATGCTGGGCATACTCCTTGCGGTTGTCCGCCTTGAGGCGGGAAACCAGCGCCGAGACGTCCTGCGCGCGTTCCTGGTCGGCGACGAGCAGCGCATCGGGCGTATCCACGATGACGAGCCCGGAAAGGCCGATCGTCGCCACCAGCGACCGCTCGCTGTGCACGAGGCAATTCTCGGTGTCGATGAGGATCGCATCGCCCTCGACCGCGTTCTGCTTCCCGTCGCGCTGCGCATTCTCCCACAGCGACGACCACGACCCGACATCGCTCCAGCCGACGTCGATGGGTACCATGGCCGCCTTGCGCGTCTTCTCCATCACCGCATAGTCGATGGAAATGTTGGGCGATCGCGAAAAGCCCGCATGATCGAGCCGCAGGAATCCGAGATCGCGGCTGGCCCCCGCGAGAGCAGCACGCGCGGCCTCCAGAATCTCCGGCGCCAACGCGCCGAGCTCGTCCAGGAACGTGCGCGCATGGAGAACGAATATGCCGCTGTTCCAGAAGAAGCCCTTGTCAGAAATGTAGCGCTCCGCCGTCGCGCGGTCGGGCTTTTCGTAGAACGACGAAACGGCGAATGCGCCCGCCTGATCCGGCAACGGTTCCCCGCGCTGAATGTAGCCATACCCCGTATGCGGCCCCGTCGGCACGATGCCGAACAACACGAGCTTGCCGCCGCGCGCCACGGCCGCCGCGCGCTTCAATGCCTCGCCGAACGCAGCCCCGTCCTTCACCACATGGTCGGACGGCATGACCGCGATAACGGCGTCCGGCGCCTTCTCCAGCGCCACGAGCGCCGCCACCGCAACCGCAGCCGCCGTATTGCGCGCCACCGGCTCCAGCACGATCGCTTCCGCATCGAGCGCTGCCGCGGACAGCTCCTCGCGCACCAGAAAGCGATGATCGTTGTTGCAGATGACGATCGGCGCGGAAAATCCCTCGCCCGAGATGCGCCGCAACGTCGCGCTGAGCAAGCTGCCGCTGCCGTTGAAAAAGCGAATGAATTGCTTGGGGTACATGGTCCGCGACAGCGGCCACAGGCGCGTGCCGGAGCCCCCCGACAAAATCACTGGAACGATCATATTGTTCATCGCGCTACCATAGCCGCGGGCAGTGCCCCGGCAAGGCTCCCGTTCAGCCTTGGTTTCCCGCTGGCGCTACCCAGCGGCCACAGGCTTCGAGAGAGCACACGGCACCCGTCCCGCACTCCCAACGGCAGCGATGTGTCAGGCGAAAGGGCGCCGCGCACCCCTCAGGCGGAGGCAACCGCGGCAGGTGTCGCCGGAGCCTGGCCCGACTGCGCGGTGCGCGCGGCAAGCCGCGCCATCACCTCGTCGGTCAGCGCGCGCACAGCCGTGCCCACCTGCCCCGGATACTTGGCGAAATAGCTGCGCTCATAGGTCTGGAAGTTCGCCGCGTCCTGCAGCGCCGACATGCGTGGAATGGCCTGCGCGAAGCATGCGTTGTCGGCATTGCTCTCCAGCCAGCGGTGATATTCCTCGTCCGACGCCGAAGCGCCGTCCTTCAGATTGACGATGACGCCGAGATTCTCCGCAAAACCCATCTCCGGGTTCAGCGCCTTGAAGCGGCGAAACACCTCCAGCCCGCAAACCGAAACATAGTCGGCCTTGGTCGGCGAGATGTGGAAATCGGCTTCCCGCAGCCAGCACTCGGTCAGCACCGAAAGCCCCGGCGGACAGTCGATCAGCACGATATCGAACACCCGCTTCACACCTGTGAGCAGCTCGCCGATCACCTCGCGCAGCCGCCCGTGCAGGTTCTCCTTGGAGACCTCGCGCTCGAGCAGGGTGAGTTGCATATCGCTCGGAAGCAGGAACAGCGAGCGCGCATCGTCGACGTCCGAGACGTTGCGCACGATGAACTTCGGCCAGTCGATGACCTGGTTCTTGAGCACCCGCGCATGCAGGTAATCGACGATGGTCGCGCCTTCGCTCTGCAGCTTGTAGAGGCTCGAAACGGACATCAGCATGCTGGACACGCTCGCCTGCGCGTCGCTGTCGATCACCAGCACGTTCTTGCCGTGGTAGGCCGAAATCGTCTCGGCAAGCGCCAGAACCAGCGTCGACTTGCCGACGCCGCCCTTGGTGTTCATCACTGCAATGGAATTGCGCATACCGACTGAACTTCCCCACCTCGTCGCCCCGGAGGCCGGCCGCATCAACGGACCTCGCTCCTCTCCATGGCGCGGGAATATGGCAGCCATGGGAACACGCCACAACCGAGGGCGAAACCCGCAAATTAGGCAATGGAAATAGTGCCCGATAAACCTTGCAGCGAGAGCATCGGCTGTCTTTCTCCAGCCTTTAACAGTTGCTAATAGAAGCTCGCTGCTTCGATTTCCTTCGGAGACCCTCCGTCATGGCTCACGCGCCGGCGCTTCGCTTCACCCGACCCCTTGTCGCAATTCTTCTCTCCGCCGCCACCGTCTTCCTCGCGGGCTGCGGCATCAACACCATCCCGACCTACGAGCAGAATGCCAAGGCGGCATGGTCGGAGGTGCTCAATCAATACAAGCGCCGCTCCGATCTCATCCCGAACCTTGTCGAAACGGTTAAGGGCTTTGCCGATCAGGAGCGCACGGTGCTCACCGACGTCGTCGAGGCGCGGGCCAAGGCGACGCAGGTGCAGGCGAACATTCCACCCGACATCCTCACCAATCCGGAAGCGATGCAAAAATTCCAGGATGCGCAGAACCAGCTCGGCGGCGCGCTCGGGCGCCTGCTTGCGGTCGTGGAACGTTATCCCGACATCAAGTCCGGCCAGAACTTCCTGGCGTTGCAGAGCCAGATCGAGGGCACCGAAAACCGCATCGCCATCGCACGGCGCGATTACATCAGCTCCGTCCGCGCCTACAATACCGAGATCACCACCTTCCCGGGCCGCATCTGGCGCGCGGTGATGTACCCGTCGGCGAAGGAGATGGCGACCTTCGACATCCCCGCCGAGGAAATGAAGGCACCTAAGGTCGACTTCGGCACCAAGAAGTAGCAAGGGCGACCCCAGGAGATCAGCGATGCCCGCGGACCGGCGCGCTTTGCCGTTGAGCTGGGCGCCGCGCCACAGCAGCGTGGCGAACAAGTCCGCGGCCTTGCTCGCTGCGCTGCTTTGGCTCGGAACGCTTTTCGGCGCGGCGTACGCTGCGCCGACCTTCCCGGCGCTCACCGGACGTATCGTCGACGAAGCCGGCCTTTTGAGCCCGCAAGACCGCGCCGACATCAACGCGCAGCTCGCCGAGCTCGAGCAGAAGTCCACCGATCAGGTGGCTGTCGTCACGCTCAACTCGCTGCAGGGCTACGCCATAGAGGATTACGGCTATCAGCTCGGGCGCGCCTGGGGCATCGGTCAGAAGGACAAGAACAACGGCATCCTGCTCATCGTGGCACCCAACGAGCGCAAGGTGCGCATCGAGGTCGGCCGCGGCCTCGAGCCGGTCATGACCGACGCCATGTCGAGTCTCATCATCCAGAACGCGATCCTGCCGGAATTTCGCCGCGGCGACTTCGCGGCCGGCATCCGCGCGGGCGTGCGCGACATCAAGGATGTGCTGCTCGGCGATGCCGAAGAGGTGAAGGAGCGCGCGCGTATCTCCCGCCACGGCGAGGATCTCGACATGTGGCAGGTCATTCTCATCATGTTCTGGTTGGGAATTGCGCTCTTCGTGCTGTTCGCGGTCGTGCAGTCGATCAGCACCGCGCCGCAGGCGGTAGGCGGCCGCAGGCGCCGCTCGAGCGGGCCGATCGTCATCCCCGGCAACTATGGCGGCTGGGGCGGCGGATGGTCCTCCGGCGGTGGCGGCGGCTGGTCCGGCGGCGGTGGTGATTTCGGTGGCGGCGGCTCGTCGGGAAGCTGGTGATGCGTAACGCGGCACGAGCGCAGACAGTAGCGCGGGAGACATTCGCATGAGCCTGTTCTCGTCCGGCGACGAGCACCGCATCTCCGCCGCGATCACCGAGGCAGAGCGGCACACGTCCGGCGAAATCGTCGTCGTCGTGGCCGCCCAGAGCGACGGTTATCACTACGTGCCTCCGCTCGTCGCCGCCATCATCGCCCTTCTCGTGCCGTGGGTGCTCATCTTCTTCACGCAGCTCGGGCTCGTGCAGATCTACCTCATCCAGCTCGCGGTCTTCGTCATCATCACCGCCCTGTTGTTCCCGCTGAAGCTGCGCACGGCGCTCGTCCCCGCCAGCATCAAGCATCTCCACGCGCGTCGGCGCGCGATGGAGCAGTTCCTCGTTCAGAACCTCGACACGACCGCTGGACGCACGGGCGTGCTGCTCTTCATCTCCGTGGCGGAGCACCACGCCGAGATCATCGCCGACCGCGCCATCAACGAGTGCGTGCCCGAGGGGACCTGGCAGCGGATCATCGATAACCTCACCGATGCCATTGGGCGCGACCGGGCGACCGAAGGATTTGTCGAAGCCATCGCGGCCATCGGCGCGGTCCTCGCGGAGCACTTTCCGCCCGGAGAGCACGATCCGGGCGAGCTGCCCGACCATCTCATCATCCTCCCCTGATTTGGCGGCGCGTGTGGGCAAATCCGCGCCGATGATCAGCCCGCCGGGCGCACTGGTCTCGTCCTGCTGCGGCACTTCGCGGCCCCTCAGACGGCCTGTGGTCTAGGCCCCAACCGGCTCGCCCCGTCGCCCCGAATGGCCGGAGCGCACCGTCGCAAGCACGACCTTTTTTCCGTGCTATAGGGCTCGCTGGATACCGACGACGGGGAACACATACCGTGGATATGGCAACGTCCGCTCACGACGCCGCAGCAACGGCGCGCGCGCCGCTCTCAGCACGCATCTCCTGGATGCTCTTCGACTGGTCCGTGCAGCCCTTCTACACGCTCATCCTGACGTTCCTGTTCGCGCCCTATTTCGCAAACATCGTCGTCGGCAACGGTCCCGAAGGCCAATCCATGTGGGGCTTCGCCGCGGCGATTGCGGGTGTCCTCATCGCGGTGGGAAGCCCGTTCCTCGGCGCCTTCGCCGATGGACGCGGACAGCGCAAACCCTGGATCGCGCTCTTCTCCGTCATCCTCGCCGCTGCCATGGCTTCGCTCTGGATCGCCACGCCCGCGGCGCCAATGGCAACCATCTATCTGGTGCTTCTCGCCTTCGTGTGCGCGACTGTCTGCGCCGAGTACACCGCCGTCTTCACCAACGCGATCATGCCGAGCCTCGTGCCCCACAGCGAGCTTGGCCGTCTTTCCGGCGCCGGATGGGCTTGCGGCTATTTCGGCGGTCTCGCCAGCCTGTTCCTCGTTGCCGGCCTCATCGTGCCCATGGGCGACAGCGGCAAGACGATGTTCGGGCTCGAGCCGCTGCTCAGCCTCGATACCGTTGCGCGGGAGGGCGACCGCATCGTCGGGCCGCTTTCGGCAGTCTGGTACCTCGTCTTCATGATCCCGTTCTTCCTGTTCGTGCCGGACATTCGCCAGAAGCGCGCCCATGACGGCCGCCCCGCCACCGCCGAGCTTTGGGACACCGTCCGCGCGCTGCCCGGCAACCGCGACATGCTGCTGTTTCTCGTCGCGCGCATGATCTACACGGACGGCCTCACCGCCATCTTCACCTTCGGCGGCATCTATGGAGCCTCGGTGTTCGGCTGGGGTCCACTGGAGCTGGGCCTCTTCGGCATCATCCTGACCCTGATCGGCGCCTTCGGCGCGCTGATCGGCGGCGTGCTGGACGACCGCATCAGCGCCAAGTTCGTCATCATCACGGCGCTGGTTATCCTGCTCATCGGCGCGTTCGGCATCCTGTCCGTCGACGCCAACCACGTCTTCTATTTCGTCGAGGTCGCGCCGAAGGCAGCCGGCTCGGGGCCGTTCTCCTCGGTGGGCGAGCAGGTGTTCCTGGGCTTTGCGATCGTCGTCGGGCTCGTCTCGGCGCCCGTGCAGTCGTCCAGCCGTTCGCTGCTCGCACGCCTCGCCCCACGCGATAAGATCACGCAATACTTCGGCCTGTTCGCCTTCTCCGGAAAGGTGACGGCGTTCCTCGCGCCGCTGCTGGTGGCCCTGGTGACGGCCGTGAGCCAGAGCCAGCGCCTTGGCATGTCGGCCATTGCCCTCTTTCTCATGACCGGCATCGCCCTCATGCTGCCGGTACGGATGCCGGCACCCAGGGATTAGCGTGGCCTTCGGCAACCGATTTTCCGCTAAGCAGCACAATCGAACGATGGGCTAAGGCTATTTCTGCGGTTCGACAAAAAACCGAAAACGGCCCTAGCCCGGAACCGGACCGCTTCCCATCTGATGGGCGAAAGGCCTTGGGCGGGCACGCCCCCGCTCGCCCTTCGGGCCGCAGCAGGAGTAGCTTCGATGAACCGCTTTGCCCCGTTGCTTGTAGCCGCTCTGATACCGGCGACGGCCCTCGCCGCCGACGATAAAACCACAGCGACGACCACCGCCCCTCCGGCCAATCCGCCCGCCGTGAACGAGCCCGCGCCGCAACCGCCGCCGCGCACCGCGAGCGAGGTGATCGACGACGCCAAGGCAGCAACGAATGCTGCCATCGAGGCGGCAAAGCAGGCAATCCTGAAGGCTATCGACGACGCCAAGGAGAATGCCGGCGCCGGCATCGAGAAGGGCAAGAAGGCGAGCGAGGACGCCATCGACGATGCGCGCAAGGCCACCACGCTGCTCGACAAGGCCGCCGAGGCCGCGCGCGAGGTGCTCGACAAAGCCAAGCAGGCCACGTCTGAGGTTCTCGACAAGGCGAAGGACGCCGCCGACGACCTTAGCGCGCAGCAGAAGAAGTCGACCGAGGCGGCCCCCGTTCCCGCGCCACCTGTCGCGCCAAAAGAAGAGGGCCCGCGCAACAAGCACGAGCCCTCGACGACCGAAAACCAGAAGTGGCATTGACGTCAAACGCCACCGCCCGATCCGCGGCGAGCCGCTCCGGACTTCGATGATCCGGAGCGGTCAGCGCCGGGGGATTACGGCGTTGTCGTCGTAGCAGGCGTCTCCGCGGCGGGTGTCTCGGCCGGCGCGGCCGGCGTTTCCGCAGCCGGTGCCGCCGGGGCCTCAGCCGCCGGCGTTTCCATTGCAGGCGCCGCCGGAGCGGATGCAGGTGCCGGCGCCGGCGTTTCCGCGGTAGGCGTCGGTGCTGTCGGCAGCGGCGTATAAACGTACGATACCCCTGCCACGATCGCGGCCAGGATAGCGGCGAAAATAATCACTCGGACGGCGGTGCTCACGGGATTGTCCCCCAAAAATGGATGATCGTGTATTTTAGGGCTTTCACGGAAACACGACAATAAAACGTCATAACATTGAAGTGCGGACCGGGAACGCGACGCATTTAATGGCAGCGATGAATCCGCGCCACACCGCCCCCGTGCCGTTGGATTATTTCGTTCATCAAAAGCGAAGGGATTGAAATGCGATGATCTTTCGTCCCGGCGCTCAATCGCAAAGCATCGTGTCAACAGCGCCATCGCTGGCGCACAAAAAATAGGCGCCCGGTCGACCATGATCGCTTCGGACCCTGTCAGGCCGAAGCGTGAATCATCGGTCTGATCAAATGACCATGATCGCTTCGGACCCTGTCAGTCCGAAGCGTGAATCATCGGTCTGATCAAAAGGCTAGAGTGCTTCCGGAAAAGTGGGCACCGGTTTTCCGATGAGAAGCACGACCAAACAATGACTAGAGCCGCATCGCGATTCGAAGAAGAGCGTTTGTGCGCTAGCGCCTCGGCCGCTCCGCCAGCATGAACCACGACGGCCCCATCTGCGGATCATTCCAGATCCGTTGCCAGCGAAAGCCCGCCTTCTCGTAGGCGCGCACCGCGCGCTCGTTCCGGATCGAGGGAAAAACACACACCGCCGTCGCCAAGGTGGTGCCGAACACCTCCTGCTTCAGCGCCGCCAGCGCCGCCTGGCCCACACCCTTCCCCCGATGCTCCTCCGACGCGATGAAAAGATCGAGATCCCACGTGCCCGCGGGCAGATCCTGCGGCAGCTCCTCACCCCACGCGGTCGCGTCCACCGCATGCGCATATCCCACAGGCACGCCGTCCGCCTCGATGATTCGGCACAGCGCATGGCGTGAGTTGAGCGCGATGTTCACCTCCGCCTCGGTCGCCGTGCGCGGTCCCCACCAGGCTTCGATGTCGGCACGCTGAAGCCAGCCGCGGATCAGATCCCAATCGGCCCGGCGCGCAGGCCGCAGGCGGACGTTACTTCCGCCCGCCATCGTCAGTGCCGGAAGTGGCGCAGTCCGGTGAACACCATGGCGAGACCCTTCTCGTCCGCAGCGGCGATCACCTCTTCGTCCCGCATCGAGCCGCCGGGCTGGATGACGGCCGTCGCGCCCGCTTCCGCCGCCGCCAGCAGCCCGTCGGCAAACGGGAAGAAGGCATCGGAAGCCACGACCGATCCGCGCGTCAGCGGCTCGTCGATGCCGAGAGCGCGCGCCGCATCGGCGGCCTTCTGCGCAGCGATGCGCGATGAATCGACCCGGCTCATCTGCCCCGCACCGATGCCCACCGTCGCGCCGTCCTTCGCATAGACGATCGCATTCGATTTGACGTGCTTCGCCACCTCGAATGCGAACAGCAGGTCCGCGAGCTCCTGCTCGGTCGGCTCGCGCTTCGTCACCACCCGCAGATTGCCGGCAGCCGTCGTCCCGTTATCGCGCGACTGCACGAGCAGCCCGCCCGCCAGCGAGCGCACCATAAGGCCGCCCGCGACCGGATCGGGGAGCGCGCCGGTGGTCAGCAGGCGCAAGTTTTTCTTCGCCGCGAAGATGGACTTGGCTTCCTCCGTCGCATCCGGCGCGATGACGACCTCGGTGAAGATCTTCGTGATCTCCTCCGCCGCCGCCGCATCTATCGTGCCGTTGAGCGCGATGATACCGCCGAACGCACTGACGGAATCGCACCGCAGCGCCTTGAGATAGGCCTCCTTCAGGTCGCCGCCGAGGGCCACGCCGCACGGGTTCGCGTGCTTGATGATGGCAACGGCCGGTTGCGCCGTGCCGAGCTCCGCAACGAGCTCCAGCGCCGCATCCGTATCGTTGAGATTGTTGTAGGAAAGCTCCTTGCCCTGGTGCTGCACGGCCGTCGCAACACCGGGCCGCGCATCGCCGCTGGCGTAGAACGCCGCCCGCTGGTGTGGGTTCTCGCCATAGCGGAGCGGAAACTTGAGACGCCCGCCGAAGGTGCGCCACGCCGGCATCTCTTCCCCCAGCGTCTGCGCGAACCAATTGCTGATGGCGGCGTCGTAGGCCGCCGTGCGCGCATAGGCTTTCGCGGCGAGACGCTTGCGCATGTCGAGGCTCGTCGCACCGCCGTTGGCGCGCATCGCGTCGAGTACCGGCGCGTAATCCTCCGGCTCGACGATGACCGTCACGCCCGCATGGTTCTTCGCCGCGCCGCGGATCAGCGCTGGCCCGCCGATGTCGATGTTCTCGATACAATCGACGAACGCCGCGCCCTTCGCCACCGTCGCCTCGAAGGGATAGAGGTTGACCACCAGCAGATCGATCGGTGCGATCGCGTGCTCCGCCGTCTGCGCCTCATGGCGCGCATCGCCGCGAATGGCGAGCAGCCCGCCGTGCACCGCCGGGTGCAGCGTCTTCACGCGCCCGTCCAGCATCTCGGGAAAGCCGGTCACCTCCGACACATCTTTCACCGCGAGCCCTTCGCCGCGCAGCATCGCAGCGGTACCGCCGGTGGAGATCAGCTCGACACCCATATCCGCAAGAGCGCGCGCGAACGCAACGAGCCCGCTCTTGTCCGACACGGAAAGGAGCGCGCGGCGAATACGCAAATCTTCAGTCATTCCACATTCCCTTCGGGCAGCCGCTCGACCGCCCAGTTGACTTCCGTCTCGCCGTAGCTCGCCCCGCGCAGCACGATCTGCAGCGCCGGGCGCGGACCGGAGCTCTCGGCGAAGTATGTGCTTTCCTCGATGGAGAGCCGCGCCCCCTGCACCGTGAAATGCCAGCGCTGCCCATCGGCCAGCGTAATCGTCGCCTCCCGCGGCGCCGCGCCGAGGCTGCAATGCACACCGGGCAGAAGATGGAAATGGATGGCAAACGGCAAGTCGGCGCGCAGCCGCACCTGCCCATTCGCGCCGTCGAGGCGGTCGCACCCCGCGAGCCGCAACCCATCCGTCGAGAGCCGCAGCCTGCGGGTGTGAATGAGCTCGTGACGGCGCTGGTAACCGTCGTGGCTCGCCTCCAGAACCACCTCGCCGTCCGCTTCCTCGATGCGCCATTCGACCCTCTCGGGATAGCGGATCGGCGGCGCTCCCATCAGCGCCTCAAGCTTGCGATGCGCGATGAGACGCGAGGACGACTTTTCGGCGAGCGTCAGCGTGTTGTGGCTCGCCGTGGCGCGCGCCGCCGGAAACCACTCCGCCGACGCGGGCGCCGGGGTGCCGCCGTTCACGAACAGTGGCAGCTTCCCAGCGCTCATCTCGAAGGAGAGGCAGCCGGCCTGCGCACTTGCCGATAGCGGAAGCGGCGGCGGCGGCCCAACGTCGGCGATGATCACCGTCTCGCCGCGCTCCATCCGCGCATAGCCGGAATGGCGTGCTGCCTGCAGCGGTGGCCGCGAGCCGTCATCGTAGGCCGCAACGGTCGCAACGCCCGCCGCGAGCGCACCCGACACGCCGTTGAAGCGCGCCAGCATCCCGTCGCCGAGACGCAGGTGGTGGAGCAGCGGCAGCATGCTGTCGAGCGCCCGGTGCAGTTGCTCGGGCAGGTTGCGATCGCGCGCGGTGAAGCATTGGCTGAGCGGCAAAAGGTCGAGCAGCAGCTCCACCAGCAGCGCGGGATTGCGCGTGACGTGCCCGCCGTCCGGCAACACCTGCCAGGCGAGTTCCGTGCAAAGGCTCGTCTCGGCCTCGCGCGCATACCTGTCGTAGCCCGCAACGGAAAGCGCCGCGAACGAAAGCGCGATGGTTGTGAGCAGGCGCGGATAGCCCATTTGCGCATCGCGGCGCGCGGAGGAAAGAAATCCGAACTGCCGGCGCAGACTGTAGGTGATGGCGCTGTAGGTCTCGCGGTCGGCGTCTTCCAGCAGCAGGTTGGCATGCGACAGCCACGAGATCAGGCGGCGCGCCGCCACCGCTGGCTCCGCCGAGACGCCGCGCCGCTCGTTGCCGAAGCGGACGATCCATTCGAGCGCAAGGCGCCGCGCCGTATCGCGGGCGATTTCGGTATCGACGGCGGCGAGATTGCGCAGCCATCCGAAACCATGCAGCTCCTGCGCCCAGCCGAGGCTCGGCACTTCGATCTCGAACGGCGAGCGGCCCTTGAGAAGTACGACCGTGCCCGCGAGGCCGAACTGCCCGTGCTCGATCTCGTCCCAGAAGCTCGGATCGGCGGTACGCAGGTCCTGGGGCACGATCAGCAGGTGATCGATAGGCCCGGAGGGCTCGGCAAGGCGTCGCAAGGGCGCGGCCAGGGCGCCGGCCAAAGCCGAGCGCTTCACCGCATCGACGTTGATTACCGCTTTGCGCAGCCGGTCCTTGAGCGTCAGTTCAGCCATGGAGAACCCCGCACCGCCCACAATCCACGGCGCAGCCCGCCGCGGACCGCGCCTAGAGCATTTTCCGACGAAGCGGATGCCGGTTCGCCGTGAGAAAATGCGACCAATCAAAAACCTAGAGCGTCCGATCCGATTCCATCGGATCGCAACACGCTCTAGTTCGGACTAGCGCCGTCGCGGGGCCAATACAAGGCTGGGGCAAACCCAGGCTGTGCGCAGATCGGATAGCGTGCAGCGAATCAGTCTCGACGCACGAGTCGAGCGGCAAAAAAGCCGTCCATACCCGATAGCTGGGGCTGCGCGCGGGCAAGATGGAACGGCAACGTGCGCAGGTCGCCATCGGATGTGAGCCACTCGGCGGCAATTCCCGCTTCTCCAGCGACAATGGGCGACCGGGCAAAGCGCTGATCGCGAGCGAGAAAACGCACGATTTGCTGCACGCCCTCCTCCGGCTCCAGCGAGCACGTGCAATAGACCAGCGTACCGCCGGGAGCCACGAGACCGGCCGCATGGTCCAGCAGCCGTTCCTGGGTCTCGGCCAGGGCCGCCACATCGTCGGGGCGCTTCAGGCGTAAAATGTCAGGGTGGCGGCGGATCGTTCCCGTCGCGGTGCACGGCGCATCGAGCAGCACCGCGTCGAACATGCGCCCCGGCGACCAGGTCACGGCGTCGGCAGCGACCGTCTCCGCCTTGAGCTGCAAGCGCGCGAGATTGCCCTTGAGGCGTTCGAGGCGCTGCGCCGAAAGATCGAGCGCCGTGACATCGGCACCCGCTGCGGCGAGTTGCGCCGTCTTGCCACCCGGCGCCGCGCAGAGATCGACGACGGCCTTCCCGCGTACGTCGCCCAGCAGCCGCGCGGGCAGTGCCGCCGCAGCATCCTGCACCCACCAGGCGCCCTCGGAGAAACCGGCGAGATCCTCGATGCGCCCGCCGGCAGCGAGCCGCACTGTGCCCGTCGCCAGCACGTCGCCGCCGAGCTTCTCCGCCCACGTGCCAGGATCGCTTTTCACGCTGATGTCGAGCGGCGCTTCCGTAAGCGAAGCCGCCGCGATGGCGCGCGCGTCCGCCGTGCCGTAGTTGGCCGTCCAGCGCGCCATGAGCCATTGGGGCGTGTTCAGCGCAACGCCGTCGAGCGCTTTCAGAGCCTCGACGCCTTCGCGCGACGTACGCCGCAGCAGCGCGTTGACGAGCTTGTCATAGCGCGCCGCATGGCGATCCCGGCGCGCCTGATCCACCGCGAGCCCGACGGCCGCGTGCGGCGGCGTCTCCAGGAAAAGAAGCTGCGCCACGCCGGAAAGGAGGATCGGCCAGAGCTTGCCCTGGCGCTTCGGCAGCGGCTTTTCGAGGAAGCCGTTGAGGAGCGCTTCGAGCTCGCCGAGGCGCCGCAACACGGTCGCCGCGATGAGCCGCGCCAGCGCCCGGTCGCGGCCTTCGAGCCCGCGGGCTGAAAATTCCTTCGCGGCAGCTCCGTCGAACGAGCGCCCGTCGTCGAGCACCGCCGCGATCACCGCGACCGCCGCTTCCCGGGCAGGGAGCCCCGGCGGCAGAGGAGCCGGAACAGGTGCCTTGGGCTTGTGTGCATGCGTATGCGGGCGCTGTGGCCCGCGGCGGAATTTCTTTGCGCCGGGCGCGGCTTCCTTTGTCACGCGCGTCAGCCCCAGGGGCCGCTGGAAGCGTTGCGCGAGCCCTGGCCCCAAGGCCCGGAGCTGGCGTCATCGTCGGCGTAGCGCGGTGGGGCTGCGCTGCCGCCACCCATCTGGCGCGCCAGTGTCTCCAGCGCCGCAATACGGTTTGCCGTGTTGGGATGCGTGGAGAAGAGGTTGTCCATGCCCCAGCCCTGCAGCGGGTTGATGATGAACATCGGCGCGGTGGCGGGCGCTGCCTCCGCCTCCTCGTTGGGAATGCGCTTCGCGTAGTTCTCGATCTTACCGAGCGCCGAGGCGAGCCACAGCGGCTGTCCGCAGATCCGCGCGCCCATGTTGTCGGCCACATATTCGCGCGAGCGCGAGATCGCCATCTGCACCAGCATCGCGGCGAGCGGCGCAACGATGATCGCCACCAGCGAGCCGACCATGCCGACAATGCCACCGCCGCCTTCGCGGTCGCTATGGCCGCCGCCGAACATCATGCCGAACTGCATATACTGCGCCAGCATCGACACCGCGCCACCGATCGCGGCGGCGATGGTCATCGTCAGCGTGTCGTGGTTCTTGATGTGCGCCAGCTCGTGCGCCATGACGCCGGCAACTTCCTCCCGGCTCAGCGCCTGCAGCAGGCCGGACGAAGCGCACACCGCCGCATTCTGCGGATTGCGCCCCGTGGCGAACGCATTCGGCTGCGGGCTCTCCATCACGTAGACGCGCGGCATCGGCAGGCCCGCGCGCTGCGCCAGTTCACGAACGATGCCGTAATATTCCGGTGCAGACCGTTCATCAACCTCGTGCGCGCCGTACATGCGCAGCACCATTTTGTCGGAGTTCCAGTAGCTGAAGAAGTTCATCCCCATGGCAAGGATGAACGCCACAACCATACCCGTCGTGCCGCCGACGAGTGCGCCGAGCGCTACGAAGATCGCGGTGAGCACCGCGAGCAGCATGGCCGTCTTGACGTAATTCATTCTTGTCGCAGCTCCGTCACCAACCAACAGAGAAATGCTATATGGATAGCGCTCTCGGCAACAACCAGACCCGGCTAGACCCAATGCATTCCAAATCCGACCCCGATCCGTCCGCGAAGGATGAGCGCCGGCTGACACCGGCAGCCCGCCGGGCTTTGGCGGAAGCTGAGGCGCGGCGCCAGGCCGAAAAAGCCGCTGCCGAACGGCGCGCCACCGAAATCGGCGGTCGCGACGGCCCCGATCCCGTTCGCTACGGCGACTGGGAAAAGGGCGGGATCGCTTCGGATTTCTAGCGGCACCTTCGCCGCCGATGTCCTAACGGGCCGTTCACGAAGCACGCGCTCCGTGCCTCTCCAGCCGATTCCCATCCAAGATCCTCGCCCGCCGCTTTGTCGCCACTGCCGCGAACCGTTTGGCGGCCTTCGGCTCTATAGTGAAAGCTGAATAGCTTTCAGGAACACCTATGCGCCGCTCCGGCAAGAATTCCACGCGCCTCTTGTTCTACGTGCTCCTGCTGGTCGTGGCCGTACTAGGCGCCCTCCGCTTAGGCCTCGTCCCGCAGCGCTATGCGCCGTTCGCGCCCATCTCGCTCGACGAGCCGCCCGTCTGGTTCGTCGACGCGCGCCTCGCCGCCCTGCGCCACGACCCCGAGACGTGCCGCGCCGTACTGAAAACACCCCACATCGCCGCGACGCCGATTCCCAATCGCGTCCGTCCCGACGGCTGCGGCTGGACGAACGCGGTGCGCATCGCAAAGGTCGGCGGCGCGGAGATCGGCCTGTCGCAGCTCACCTGCGAAAGCGCCGCGGCACTGGCCCTCTGGGTCGAGCACGATGTGCAGCCGCTCGCGATGGCAATGTTCGCCAGCCCCGTCACCTGGATTCAGGATATGGGCACCTACTCCTGCCGCAACATCATCGGCAACAAGCGCTGGCTCCATACACGCAGTCAGCACGCCTATGCCAACGCCGTCGACATCGGCGCGTTCCGCCTCGCTGACGGCCGAAAGATAAGCGTCACGCGGGACTACCGCGCCGATACGCTGGAAGGCCGGTTCCTGCGCGAGGCACACATGCGGGCCTGCCGCTACTTCCGCGTCGCCCTCGGGCCGGAGTTCAACGCCGCACACCACGACCACCTGCACCTCGACCGGGGAATGCTGTCGAGCTGCAAGTGACGCCGCCGCCAGCTTTGCACCAATAGATCACGGGTCGCACCACCAGTCGTCGAGCGCCATCGCAGCGGTGACCGCCTTCGCGCCGATCGACGCAATAGGCTGCGGTGGCAACGGCAAGGAATTTCGATTGACGAACCACAGCTCCGTCAGCTCACTGCGCCGTCCGAGCACGAGATCGCGCAGGATGCGGCCATTCATATGCGTCATGGCAACGCCGTGCCCGGTGCAGCCGACGGAATAGAACGCCCCGCCTCCATGCAGCGTGCCGATCTGCGGCGTCGAGTTCGCGGTGACGGAGAACGCGCCGCCCCAGCGGTAAGCAATCGGCACACCGGCGAGCTGCGGGAAAGTTGCCGCGATGTGACGCTCCAGATGCCGCCACGCCGCAGGATAGGCATCGTGATCCATTCGCCCGGCAAGCGGCACGAACCCCGGCCCGCCGCCCATCAATAGCCGGTTGTCCGGCGTGAGCCGGTAGAAATGCATGAAGTTGCGCCCGTCCTCGATACCCTCGCGGCCTTGCCAGCCGATGGACGCATGCTGCTCCGGCGTCAGCGGTTCGGTGACGATGATGTAGACGAACGCCGGCATCTGCTTCAGGCGCAAGCCGGGGATGAGACGCGAGTAGCCGTTGCTGGCGAAGACGATCTTCTCCGCGGTGAGCGCACCACCCTCGGTGACGAGACGAAACTTACCGCCCGCACGACGGACATCGCTGACGCGGGCTTTTTCGAACACCCGCGCACCGCTGGATGAGGCGAGCTCTGCCAAAGCATCGACCCACTTGCGCGGATTAATGAGCCCGCAATGGGGCTCGTAGCAGGCGCCGAGAAAGGTCGGCGAGCGCACGCGCTCCGCAAGCTCCGTAGCACCGAGCCAGCGATGTCCGGCGATGCCGAGCGCCTCCATCGTCTCGATCTCGCTGCGGATTCGCGCCGCATAGCGCGGCGACGTCGCCACCTTGAGAAAGCCGCTGCGCACGTAGTCGCAATCGAGCCCGTGCTCCGCAATCATCCCTTCAAGCCCGGCGATGGCGGCCGTCATGTAGCAATGGGCTTCCCGTACACGCGCGGCGCCGTGCAACGTTTTCATGAGGCCGAGCGAAGCCCCGAACAGCGTCATCACGAACCCGCCGTTGCGTCCGCTCGCGCCATACCCGACCGTCTCGCCTTCGAGCACAGCGACGTCGAGCGAGGGATTGGCGGCTTTCAGGTGGTAGGCCGTGGAAAGTCCGGTGTAGCCCGCGCCGATGATGGCAACGTCCGCCCTCGCTTCCCCGCTCAACGGCGGAGCAGGAGCACGCACGCGCCTGCTGCCGTCCCAGTAATTTCGCGGAGTATTCCCACTTGAAGCAGCCATCGCAGCGCCCGACTTTGCAGCGGGCCGGATCGGAGCCCGCCCCACCTCATTATCACGGCTCATTATCACGGCGCCGCACTTCCCAGCGATCAATACGGAACATCAGGCGGCCTGCATCTCGGGCGTGACGATGTTGCGAAGGCCATCGACGATGCGGGCCACGAAATCCCGGGTACGGTCGACGACCACCTGCCGTTGCCTATCGAGCGTGACCATGTGGTAGCTGTCCTCCAGCACCACCATGTCGACGGTCCCCGCCAGCTCCCCCTTCAGGTAGACGGCGTTGTCGATCGCCGCATAGTCGTCCTCCCGCGAATGGACGATGAGCGTCGGCTGATTCACCTGGTGCAGAAGACCGATCGCGGCATCCACCATGCGCCGGTGCTCCAGCACCATCGTTGCCGGCACGCCGGCGCGGCCATAGTCTGAGCCCTCGCCGGCCTCGAGCGCCGTCTTCACGAAGGCGCGCACCCGCGGGCACTTGATGCCGAGGGTCTCCGCGTCCGGAAATGTCATGAAACCGGCGAACCACCGCGAGCGGACGAGCTTGAACGCCTTCGCATACCAGGGCATCGCCCAGCCGTTGATCCAAAGCGTCGGCGAGAAGAGCGACACGCCTTGGACGTCCCCCGGATGACGTGCGGCGAGATGCAGGCCGAGGATCGCGCCCATGCACAGCCCGCCGACGATGACGGTATCGCATTCCTGGCGGATCTCGCTCAGCGCCTCCCGTGCCGAGAGATACCAATCCTGCCAGCGGCCGGTGTTCTCCTCGCCGTGCCCCGCGAGCTGCGGAACATGGACCGTGTAACCGGCGCGGGCGAGGCCCGTCGCGACGTAGCGCATCTCGGCGGGCGTACCGCAGAGCCCGTGCAGCAGCAGAACGCCTACCCGGCCGCCGGCAATACGGAGGCCCTGGCCCTTCGTGTGCATCTTGGCGAGGTTGGCGGTCATGGTCCTGTCTCCCGGTTCGATGGAGACAGGCTATGGGGAGCGCATCGGCCCCGCTGTTCCGCGCGCGACACGTATTGCCGGACCAGGAACGGCTCCGGTCATCGGAGCAGCCACCGCAAGAAAACCGCCCCTCGAAAAAGGGCGCCACCATCTCTGGCGACGCCCTGATTTCTTCAGCGGATACCTGTAGTTGGCTCTAGCTCGCTGCGTCGCGGCGGTTCTGCCGGTTGTCGATGAGATCCTGCACCACCGCCGGATCCGCGAGAGTGGAGATGTCGCCGAGGTTCGAGAACTCGTCCTCGGCGATCTTGCGCAGGATACGGCGCATGATCTTGCCCGAGCGGGTTTTCGGCAGCCCGGGCGCGAACTGCACCAAGTCCGGCGAAGCGATGGGACCGATCTCCTTGCGCACGTGCGCGATCAGCTCCTTCGCGAGCGCATCGTCCCACGTCTCCCCCGTGATGAGGGTGATGTAGCAATAGATGCCCTGACCCTTGAGGTTGTGCGGGTAGCCGACGACCGCCGCCTCCGCCACCTTCGGATGGGCAACGAGCGCGCTTTCCACCTCCGCCGTGCCGAGGCGATGGCCCGAGACGTTGATCACGTCATCGACGCGTCCCGTGATCCAGTAGTAGCCGTCCTCGTCGCGCCGGCAGCCGTCGCCGGTGAAGTAGGTGCCGGGATAGGTGGTGAAGTAGGTCTGCACGAAGCGTTCGTGATCGCCGAAGATGGTGCGCGCCTGCGCCGGCCAGCTATCGAGAATGACGAGATTGCCCGCCGCTTCGCCTTCGAGCACGTTACCCTTCTCATCGACGAGCGCCGGCTGCACGCCGAAGAATGGCAGCGTCGCCGACCCCGGCTTCTGCGCGATGGCGCCCGGCAGCGGCGAAATGAGGATGCCGCCGGTTTCGGTCTGCCACCACGTATCGACGATGGGGCAGCGCTGCTCGCCCACCACGTTGTAATACCACTCCCACGCTTCCGGGTTGATCGGCTCGCCGACGCTGCCGAGCAGGCGCAGCGAGGACCGGTCGCTCGCCTTCACGAAGTCGTCGCCCGCGCCCATCAGCGCCCGGATGGCCGTGGGTGCCGTATAGAAGATGTTGACCTTCCACTTGTCGATGACGTTCCAGAAGCGCGACATCGTCGGGTAGTTTGGCACGCCTTCGAACATCAGCGTCGTGGCGCCGTTGGCGAGCGGGCCATAGAGAATATAGCTGTGCCCCGTCACCCAGCCGATGTCGGCGGTGCACCAGTAGATGTCGCCGTCGTGGTAGTCGAAGACGTACTGATGCGTCGCGGCGACGAACACGAGATAGCCGCCCGTCGTGTGCACGACGCCCTTCGGTTTGCCCGTGGAGCCCGACGTGTAGAGAATGAACAGCGGGTCTTCCGCATTCATCGGCTCGGCGGGGCAATCGGCGGAGACCTTCGCCAGCTCCTCGTGGGCCCACAGATCGCGGTCGGCGTTCCATGAGACCGGACGCCCCGTGCGGCGCACGACGAGCACCTTCTCTCCGCCCCTGCCGACCTTCGCGAGCGCGTCGTCCGTATTCTTCTTGAGCGGAACGTATTTGCCCCCGCGCACACCCTCGTCGGCCGTGATGATGAATTTCGATTCCGCGTCCTCGATGCGTCCCGCCAGACTCTCGGGCGAAAAGCCGCCGAACACGATCGAATGCACCGCGCCGATACGAGCACAGGCGAGCATCGCATAGGCCGCCTCGGGAATCATCGGCAGATAGATGGTGACGCGGTCACCCTTTTTGACGCCGTGCGATTTGAGCACGTTGGCGAACTTGCACACGCGCTCGTAGAGATCGCGATAGGTGATCTTCTCGTCATCCGAAGGGTCATCGCCCTCCCAGATGATGGCGACCTGGTCGCCGCGGGTGGCGAGGTGGCGGTCGATGCAGTTGGCAGCGAGGTTGAGCGTTCCGTCCTCGTACCACTTGATCGACACGTTATGCGGGTCGAACGAGGTATTCTTGACCTTCGTGTAAGGCGTGATCCAGTCGAGCCGCTGGCCCACTTCGCCCCAGAAACCCTCCGGATCGGCGACGGACCGCGCATAAAGTTCGTGATATGCCTTTTCGTCGATAAAGGCGCGGCTCCGCCATTCGCCTTCCGGCACTGGGTAAATTTTCCCCGACATCGGCGTTCTCCCAGGAATTTTCGTCGTTGCAGCCATTATGATGGGGCAGACGCGCGTCTGCAATTTGGCTCTTTGGCGAAGTCAGGCCGCCGCATCAGGCGCCAAACCAGCCGATCACGGCACCTTGCAGGAGCAGGACGCCCAGCCAATGTCCCCCGTCGACAAGCGTCAACCCCGTCTTGGCGCCGCGAAAAGCATTGTTGACCGCAATCGTCGTGATCACGAAGCCGAGCCACATGAAGGCGCCGGTTATCATCCCGTTGGCCGGGGAGGTCTCGAGGCTCGTATGGCGCAACACGCCCGCCAATACGCTGGCCATGATCAAAAGCCCGACAAAGCTCACGATGAAGGGCAGCGGGCTCGGACCGTCGGCGTGCACCTCCTCGCGCGTCCGGCCCACGGCGTCCAGCCAGGTATCGCCGAAGAGGATGGCATACCAGACCCATCCGAACATGAAGCTCACGACGGCCGCCGTCACCAGGGCGAGGAGATTCATTCCCGCAAAATCCATGGCGCTTTCCCCACTGCTTTGAGGGGCGCACGGTAGCAGAAGGGCCCGGGCCCGTCGCGGATGAAGCTCAGCCGAGACGCCAGACGGCTGTGCGTTTGATTTCGGCATCCTCGAGCTCGCGCGTCACCGGCACGCGATATTCCGCAACGCACTCAAAGCGCCCCTGGGGAAAATAATTGCGCTTCGGATCACCGATCAGCACCAGGGATCCGCGAGCGACCGCGGCATCGATGAATTGCAGGACCCTGTCGGCCAGTGCGCGCTCATAGAAAAGGTCGCCGACCAGCACGACATCGAACGCCCCCGGTGGTGCGGCGAGGAGGTCGTCGGCCGTCACATCGACGGCGACGCCGTTGAGCCTCCCGTTGAGGCCGACCGCGGCCAGCGCCAAGCGGTCGATGTCGGCGGCAAGCGCGCCGTGCGCCCCCGCCTTCATCGCGGCGATGGCCGTGAGGCCCGACCCGGCGCCGAGATCCAGCGCGCGGCGTCCCTGCAGAAGGTGAGGATTGTCGAGCATATAGCGCGCCAGTGCCTGCCCGCCCGCCCACGCGAAGGCCCAGTACGGCGGCGGCACGTTCATCTCGCCCAGCTCTTCCTCGGTCTTCTGCCAGATCGGCAGCGATTCCTCCGCGAGGTGCAGCAGAATTTCCGGTACCAGCGGTGGCGCGAGGGCGTGCGTGTTCGCTTTGATGAATGCTTCGGCCGCGGGCAGCGTATCGAGGCGGGAAGGTGAAGCAGATGCCGTCATGGAAGCCCTTGTACACACGTGCGCCCGCCGGCATCGAGGCCGATTACGGGGATAGCTTCTATGCGTTCAGTCGAGCCAGTAGAAGACCGCATCGAAAAGCCTGGGCTCCCCGTCGCGGAGATTAGAGGGAATCCCGCGATAGGATTCCGGCAAAGGTATTGCGAGCTGGCTCTTGTGCAGACGCACGAGGCCGCCTTCCGCAAGCGTATTCTCCGCGACGGTCGAGAGCGCCCGCACCGCCGGCGTGGGAAAGCGGTCTATCCCCTCAAAGCTCGGCAGCCCGCTGGACCCGGTCCGGGCTTCCCACGCCTTCGTATATTCTCCGAGAATGTAGTAGGGGCCAAAATGCCAAAGCGTGACGGCAAGACCCGCATAGGAATTCTTGCCGCCGAGCCGTCGATCCCGGAAGTCGTCGTGATCGCGATAGAACCACGCGTCGACGTACGATGCGAACCCCTGGCCGTGGCTGTCGACGTCGATCTTGGATTTGGCGCGGAGCTTTTTCTCAAGCTCGCGAAGGAGACCCGGATAGAAGCTGTAGCCGGGCTTGCGGCCCCCCGGTGCGGCCGGCAGGCGTTCCCATATCCAGGGGTCCTCGTGGGCTTCTTCCAGCGCTTTCCAATTGTCGTGCGCATGGCGCCCGGCCATCGCTGCCTCAGGACTTTCGCGCCGGTTTCTTGGCAGCGCCGGCCTGCGGCTTGCTCAAACCACCCATCCGGCAAACCTCGGCCCACTCCTCCGCCGTCACCGGCTGCACCGAAAGCCGCGCGCTGTTGACGAGCGACATCGCCGCGAGCTTCGGATTGTCCTTGATCGCGACCAGCGAGACCGGGTTCGGCAGATCCTCCACCGCACGCATGTCCACACACTGCCAGCGGCCGGTGTCGTCGGTAGGATCGGGATGGGCGAGCTTCGCCACTTCCATGATCCCGACCACCTCCTTACCGATGTTCGAGTGGTAGAAGAAAGCCAAGTCGCCGAGCTTCATGGCCTTCATGTTGTTGCGCGCCTGGAAGTTGCGCACGCCGTCCCAGGATTCCCCGCGCTTGCCGCGCGCCTTGAGCATCTCCCAGGAGAATACGTCGGGCTCCGACTTCATCAGCCAATAGGCGGGCATGATCTCCACCCCGTTGCATATCGCTTACGCGACCGGGGTCGCCCACCGCGGGCGCACTGTCAAGCGAAGACGATGGTGCGGCGGATGAGAAATACACCGGCGAAGCTGACGGCGACGGCAACGAGCTTGCCCGCGATGGGCGCCAAACCGAGAACGCCGGTCATGAACCCAATGACGGCCGCCGTAACCGCGAGGCCGACGAGGCCGCTGGCGAGGAACTCCACGAAGCGCCGTTGCACCGCCTTTTCCGAGCGCGCTGCATCGAAGACGAAGCGGCAGGACAGCAGATAGTGCAGCACGATGCCCGCGCCGTAACCGATCACCCCGGACAGCGTCGGGTGGCCGATGAGACCGTTGAATGCCAGGAAGACGGAGAAATCGACGGCAAGCGCCGCGCCGCTGACGAAACCATAGCGCAAGAGCTGCGGCCACAGCTCGTGTCGGCGCAGAAGCCGTTCCACGGTTGTGGAAATTCCACCATCGGTCAGGCCATGAAGCGGCGCGGCCTGTTCAGCCGAAGCCGAAGACGACGAGGCTCGGCTCATGCCGCCGGCCTCAGCCGCTGCGGCACGGCGCGCACGCTCTCCAGCGCCGATTGCTCGCCGCCGTGTCCGGCCTCGTGATATTCGGCATCCTCGTTCACGCCCCACACGTCGTAGAGCGCCTCACCGGCCACGATATTGCGGACGGTCAGCATGGCCGTCATCATCGCGTGGTCCTGGTTATTGTATTTATGCATGCCGTTGCGGCCGACGAGATGCAGCGTCGGATAGTTCGCCGCGACGTCCTCGCGCACGGCTTCCACGTGCGCGCGATAGGCGTCGTCATAGACGGGATACGCCTTCTTCTGGCGCACCACGCAGCCGTCCCGCACCTCGTCCTCTTGCGCCAGGCCGATTTGCCCCAGCTCTCGCTTGGCAAGCGCGATCAGCTCATCGTCCGGCATCGTCCACAACCCGTCGCCCTCGAAGCAGAAGTATTCGAGACCGAGACAGGAAAGCTTCTCGTCCGGCACCATCTCCGGAGACCACGAGCGGAAGTTCTGCACCCGGCCGACACGCACATTCGGGTCGTGGATGTAGATCCAGTTGTCCGGGAAGAGATCCGGCTTGTCGACGACCAGCGCAACCGTGATGAAATCGCGATAGCGCAGCGCATCGGCGTCAGCCGCCGAGGCCGGACGCGGGGTGATGCTATCCATCAGCTCGCGGATGGGGGCTGAGGAAATGACATGCCGCGCGGTGAACATGCGCGCACCATCCGGCCCCTCGACCGCAATGGTCCACAAACCCTTCTTTGCGTCCCACGACATCTTCCCGAGGCGATGCCCCATGAGAATCTCGCCGCCCTGCGCTTTCACCTTCTCCGCCGCCGCTTCCCACATCATGCCGGGACCGCGGCGCGGATAGTCGAAGCTCTCGATCAGCGTCTTGATGACGGGCTTGCCGGCTTTCGCCGTCTTCCCGCGCCCGAGCGACCGGCGCACGCCGTCGATGATGGCGCTGCGCAGGCTGAGCCCCTTGATGCGCTGCGCGGCCCAGTCGGCTGAAATGTCATCGCAGCTCATGCCCCACACCTTCTCGGTGTAGGTTTTGAAGAAAATCGAGAATAGCCGGTCTCCGAACTGGTTCGAGACCCATTGACGGAAGCTCTTCGGATCAGCGTTCGGAACCGCCCGGCGATAGGCATAGGACAGCACGCACATCGCGCTCTCGACGATCCCGAGATTGCGCAGCGCCTCGAACGCTTTCAGCGGATAGGCGTAATGCTTGCCGCTATAGTAGATGCGCGACAGGCGCGGGCGCTGGATGAAATCGTCGGGCAGCAGCTCGCGCCACAGGTCCACCACCTCCTTCGATTTCGAGAAGAAGCGATGTCCGCCGATGTCGAATAGGAAGCCCTTGTAATCCACCGTGCGGCTGATGCCGCCGACATACTTCGGGTCCGCTTCGATGACGCGCGTCGGCACGCCGGCCTTGGTGAGCAGATAGGCAGCCGTCAGACCCGCAGGCCCAGCGCCGATCACGAAGACGTCCGAGTGTTCCAACGCGCCTACTCCGAACTGCGGCGTACGAAACGCCAGATGCGCATTGCGGAGCAAAGCTCTCCGCACGGAGCGGGACGCTAGGGATCAACATTGAACAAACAATTTCACTAAATGCCGACGATTGAGGACATCCGACAGAGTATCCGCGGGTTTCGTGCAGATAGCCGCAATTTACGGGGCCGCAAGCGCTTTGCGCTAACCTTCATCAGGGTGCACAAAGGATTAACCGGATGACCGCCACGGCGGACGATACGATTGGCCGCGCGAATATTCCGGCGCGCGCAAGCGCTGCGCTGCTCCTTTGGTGCGCCATAGCCGTTGCGCTTTTCGCGGCGGCCTTCTTTCACCTGCAGCCCGACCGCTTATCCTCGACGCTTGGCGATACCGACGACGCAACGCGTCTCGTCGAGGTGCAAGCATTTCGCGATGGCGCTTCCTGGTACGACATGACGCTGCCGCGCTTCGGTGGCGCCGAGCCGTTGCAATCGCACTGGTCGCGGCTCATCGATCTTCCACTCGCAGCGATGCTGTCCGCATTCGAGCAGGTGACGACACCGGAGCCGGCCGAACGCATCGTGCGCACGATCTGGCCGCTCTCGCTATTGCTCGTGCTCCTTTATCTGCTCGGACGCGAAGCCATGATCCGCGGCGGCAGAAGTGCTGGCCTGCTCACCGTGGCCCTCGCCGTTACGTGCCTCACGGTCATCGTCCAGTTCGTGCCGGGACGCATCGACCATCACAACGCGATGATTCTGTGCGCCACCATCGGCCTTCTGCGTCTGTCCCGTAGCCTCCATGATCCGCAGGCCGGGTGGAGCGCAGGCGCCTTGCTGGGGCTCGGCCTTGCAATTGGCTTTGAGCCCCTGGCCGTAACCGTTGCCGGGATCGGCATCACAGTACTGTTTGCGCTTCGGACCCAGCAAAGCATGCTCGGCCCGTCACGCGCGGCGATTGCCTTTGCGGCGACCCTCGCAATTGCTTTGCTGCTTACAAAAGCTCCCGCGGACTTCCCGATCCAGCACTGCGATGCGCTGTCGCTCAACATCGTGCTGCTCGCGGCGATTTCGGCTGTCGGCGTTTGCCTCGTGCAGATTTACGGCGCGCGGCTTTCCCTTGCAGGCAAGCTCGCCGTTTTGGCCGCCGCGGGTGCCACCGGCATTGCGGCGTATGGATGGATGGAGCCGGCGTGCCTCGCCGGACCGTTCGGCCAGGTCGAGCCCGCGCTGTTTCCCGTCTGGCTCGACCGCGTGTTGGAAACGCGAAACATCTTCGCCGCGGCGCGCGCATCGGATGTCCTGGTCTTCGCCGCTGCCATCTATCTCGGCTTGGGTCTCTACAGCGGCAGCAAGCTCGTATGGGCAGCCGCAAGCGGCGACAGCGGCGGAACGGGCGCCTCCGCGGCGCAACGCGATACGCGGCAGCTCGACCTCGCGATGCTCGCCGTTGCAACGCTGTTGAGCTGCTGGCAGGTGAAGCTGCTTCCCTACGCAAGCTGCCTCGCCATTCCCATGATCGCCGTTTGGCTGGTGCGCCGTGGGCCGGCGCCGGACGAAGCGGAGAAACCCACCGGCCGGCCCATGACCGCAGCCATCGCGGCAGGTGTCGTCGCCATCGTTGGCACTGCGGCATGGTTCGCCTTCAGCGGCGAGCCGACGAAGAGCAACGCATCCGAGGCGGTGCAGCCCGTCGTCGACTGCTCCAGCAACGCAGCCATGGCGCCGCTGCAACAACTCGCACCCGGTCTCGCCATCGCCGACGTCAACCTCGGCCCGTACCTCGTCGCCCGCACCAGGCTCGATGTTCTCTCGGCGCCGTACCACCGGCTCGGCAGGCAAATTCTTGCCGCCCACGAAATCTTCAGCGCACCGGCGCAGGAAGCGCAGGCACTTCTGCGCAAGGTGGGCGCGCACTACGTCATCACGTGCCCGGAACTCGATTCGACACGTCCCGCCGGCGGTCGCCCGGCCGGTTCCCTGCAGGCTCTGCTGCAGGCCGGCACACCGCCGCCGTTCCTCACGCCGGTCGCTCTGGACGGGTCGACGTCGCTGCGCGTTTGGCGCATCGCCCGCTGAGCTTCAGCGCCAACCGCGTGATGAGGTCAATCTTCGGCTTTCAGCGGACGCTGCATGAGCTGGCCGATGGTGTCGGCAACGCTCGCGCGGCCGTCGACGATATCGCACACGGCTGATGAGATCGGCATGTCGATGCCCATCTCGTCCGCAAGCCGCCGCACGGCAACGGCGGTGTAGACGCCCTCCGTCACCGCGAGTTTTCCGGCCAGCGCCTCATAGAGGCTCTCCCCTTTGCCGAGCGCGCGGCCGAGCGACATGTTGCGCGACTGCGGGCTACCGCACGTGAGGATGAGATCGCCGAGCCCCGACAACCCGTTCAACGTTTCAGGCCGTGCGCCGAGCGCGTGCCCCAAACGGCGCATCTCGGCAAATCCGCGCGTAACCAGCGCTGCATGCGCGCTCGCGCCCAGACCCTTTCCGTCGACGATGCCCGCAGCGATCGCCAGCACGTTCTTCAATGCGCCGCCGAGTTCCACGCCGATCACGTCATTCGTCCAGTAAAGGCGGAATGCCGGTCCGCCCAGACGTTCAGCCAAAAGGCGCCCGACCGTCTCGTCCGC
>Ga0182743_1000154_pt1 | contig 115874 bp, 100 predicted proteins | sample eDN3rd30CKraftOP_FD_128522 | JGI IMG/M metagenome (GOLD analysis project Ga0182743, IMG submission 128522) | Enriched Organic Plus compost microbial communities from Emeryville, California, USA - eDNA 3rd pass 30_C Kraft OP (version 2) (version 2) ...
CCGACGCGCGATTGGCGACCCGCCACCGAGGTCTGGCTCAACCCCGAAAAGGAGAGCACTCCCGCACAGCGAAATTTAGAGAACGCGGCCTGAAAAAACGGACATCTTTGATGACAAACACCGAACGTCGGGATGGACTACCAGCACGTTGGCAACCGATGCTAGGTTGGTGATGGGTGCAAAATCGTTCACCGCATCGTAACGCAGGTTCTTAAAGAGACTTGGGTTGACAGCGTTGGTGCTGGTTGCACCCAGTAGCAATGTATAGCCATCAGGCTCTGCTGCAGCGACATAGCCTGTACCGATGTTGCCACCAGCCCCGCTCTGGTTGTCAACGATGACTGCTTGGTCAAACTCCTGACTCAAATTCTGGGCGATGATCCTGCCCAGTAAGTCGCTAACACTGCCAGTGCCGAATGGAACAACGATTTTGATGGGCTTGCTTGGGTAATTCGATTGAGCATGTACTGTGGCTGCGAAAGCGACAATTCCGATTGTCAATCCTACAGATTTCAAGACTGTTTTGAGATTCGTAAGTAAATCCATCTTGATTTTCCTCGCTAAAAAACAAGCGACGACATGTTTAAAAATAATTTTTATTTTTGATCCTACAGTGGCACACAAGCGAATACAACAAGTTGTCAAACCGATATACTGGTCAATATCCAAGTATTAGAAAAATAAAGATTTATTTTGGAATTTGGTTTTTGCCAAGGAATACTGGATATTCAGGGTTCGAGTCATTAAAAACAGGATGGAGAAATTAAAACTGTTTATCTGGAAAAACAGTTTTAATTTGGTGCAAAGTGATTCAGGATGGCGCAGCAAAAATGAATGTTAATAAACCTCGTTGTGTATTGCTTGGAACAGGCGGAACGATTGCTTCAAGAATTGACCCGGCAACGGGTCTGGCAGTACCGGCCAGGTCTGCAGAGGAACTGTTGCAAGCAACTCCCAGACTTGCCGAAATTGCTGATATCGATGTGATAGAAGTCAGCAAGCTGCCGTCTCCACATATCGGGCCGCCACAGTGGCTGCAGCTGCACCGTCTCATCACTGAAGCACTGGACAGGCCTGATGTCAGTGGTGTCATCGTTTCCCATGGGACAGCCTTGCTGGAGGAAACAGCCTGGTTTCTGGACCTTACTATCCAGCATGAAAAGCCCATTGTCCTGATCGGTGCCCAGCGCAATGCGTCCGATCCCGATTTTGACGGCTCCTTCAACTTACTGCACGCGGTGCGCGTCTGTGTCAGCGAGCAAGCCAGGGGCAAGGGTGTGCTGGTCGTGCTCAATCAGCACATCAATGCTGCGCGCGAAGTGACCAAGACACACACGTTTGATGTTGAGACTTTCAACTCTGGTGAGTGGGGTTATCTTGGCAATGCCGCTGCTGATCGTGTCATTTTCCATAGGACGCCATTGCGCAGGCTGCATATACCGCTCAAACCGGGACCACTGCCTGTAGTCGAAGTTGTCAGTATGTATGCCGGGGCTTGCGGGTTACTGGTTGACGCCTGCATTGGCAAGGTTGATGGCCTAGTACTCCAGGCAGTTGGTGCAGGACACGTGAATCCTTCCATGTACCAAGCAGTCCTCAGGGCCATTGAGAGTGGTTTGAAAGTTGTTGTTTCGACACGTATCCCAAAAGGTGGGGTCAGGCCTTGCTACGGCTTTGAAGGCTCATCCCAGTTACTCAAGAACGCTGGAGCAGTCCTGGCCTCGGATTTGAGTGCGTGGAAGGCCAGAATTGTCCTGATGTTGGCAATACAGTCCGGACTTGACAACCAGCAGATGCAGGCATTGTTTGATCTTTGAAGATGCAAAAATGCTGTGGTTCCATGACGGTGGCATTCTCATGACATCACAATCCCAGAATACAGGTCATCGTACGTGCCAAACCTGCGCTGTCATGTGACAGCCGACAATCGGTGCACATAGATCAGGTTTCGGTGCATAGCGTGTGGATTCAAGGGTAACGCCGGTGTGGTTTGCGCGATCAACACTCTGAGAGCGGGACACGCCCTTTGCGCCAGTGAAGTGAGCGATGCTGTCACGTCGCTTGCAGCAGGAACCCCCCGAAGCGACTCACTGCGGGGGATGAGCGCCGTAGAAATCTGTGGCCTTTTCAGGGCCGGGGTGGGTGTCAATGTGAGGGCAGGCCAGTACCTGCAGTACTGGCCTGTGGCTGGCATGTCAGTTGGCAAATGCAGCAATACCGGTCTGAGCACGGCCCAGTATAAGTGCATGAATGTCGTGGGTACCTTCGTAGGTATTGACGACTTCCAGGTTCACCAGGTGACGGGCAATGCCGAACTCATCCGAAATGCCGTTGCCACCGAGCATGTCACGTGCCATGCGGGCAATCTCAAGTGCCTTGCCACATGAGTTGCGCTTCATGATCGAGGTGATTTCGACTGCTGCAGTGCCTTCGTCCTACATGCGGCCAAGGCGCAGGCAACCTTGCAGGCCAAGGGTGATTTCAGTCTGCATGTCGGCAAGTTTTTTCTGGATCAGTTGGTTGGCTGCCAGTGGACGACCAAACTGAATGCGGTCCAGAGTATATTGTCTGGCAGTATGCCAGCAGAACTCAGCCGCACCCAGTGCGCCCCAGGCAATACCGAACCTGGCAGAGTTCAGGCAGGTGAAGGGGCCTTTGAGACCGGAAACGTGGGGCAACATCTGTTCGAAGCCGACTTCCACGTTGTCCATCACGATTTCGCCAGTCACTGAGGTGCGCAAGCCTACTTTGCCGTGGATGGCCGGGGCTGACAGGCCTTTCATGCCTTTTTCGAGAATGAAGCCACGGATACGGCCATCGTAGTCTCCACCAACGCATTTGGCCCAGACGACGAACACGTCCGCCACGGGTGAGTTGGTGATCCACATCTTGTTGCCAGTGATCCTGAAGCCGTTCGCTGTCTGTACGGCGCGTGTCTCCATGCTGCCAGGATCTGAGCCGTGGTTAGGTTCTGTCAGGCCAAAGCAGCCGATCCACTCACCTGAAGCCAGCTTGGGCAGGTACTTGCGCTTTTGCTCTTCGCTGCCAAACTCATTGATCGGCACCATGACCAGAGATGACTGGACACTCATCATGGAACGGTAGCCCGAGTCGACACGCTCAACTTCACGGGCAATCAAACCGTAGCAGACATAGTTCATGCCCGCACCACCGTACTCTTCGGGGATGGTCGGACCCAGCAAACCAAGCTCACCCATTTCCCGGAAAATCGAGGTGTCCATCTTTTCATGGCGGAAGGCTTCCAGGACACGGGGTGCAAGTTTTTCCTGGCAATAAGTACGGGCTGCGTCGGCAACCATGCGTTCTTCTTCGGTCAATTGCTCGGTCAGCAACAGCGGGTCTGCCCAGTTGAAAGCAGGATTGGATGACATGTGTGATTACTCCGTAATTGATGATTCTGTTCTAAAAATGCCTGACAACCTGCGGTTGGTCAGGCAGGCATCTTTCACTTTTGGGTTGCTGCAGCCCTGATCTTGTCCAGTGTTGTGGTTGGCGTGATGGCTTGCGGATCAATGATCAAGTGCAGGATGGCAGGCTTGCCGCTGGCAACGGCACGCTCGAAAGCCGGACCAAACTCTTCGTTTTTCTCAACGCGCTCACCATATCCGCCGAATGCCTGAGCATAGGCCGCAAAGTCAGGATTACGCAATTCGGTAGCTGAAATCCTGCCAGGGTAGTTTTTCTCCTGGTGCATGCGGATAGTGCCATACATCCCGTTATCGATGATGAGGACAATGATCGGCAGATTGTATTGGACAGCCGTTGCAAATTCCTGGCCGTGCATCATGAAACAACCGTCACCGGCAAAGCAGACGACCGTCTTTTCGGGATAGAGCCGCTTGGCACCGACTGCAGCGGGTAGGCCGTAACCCATGGAGCCGGAAGTCGGAGCCAGCTGTGTTCCATATTGGGTAAAGCGATGGAAGCGGTGTAGCCAGGTCGCAAAGTTACCGGCGCCGTTGGTCATGATGCTGTCGCCAGGCAGATGAGCCTCAAGGTAGCTCATGACCTTGCTCATCTGCAAAGCCCCGGGAGGATTGACGTTTTCGGGGTTGCTCCATTCCAGATAGCTCGCATGCATGCGTGCCGTGTCTTCAGCCCAGGGCAATTGCGATGGTGCGGCCAAGGCGCTGAGCTCCGCCGCAAAGGCGCTAGGTGAAGCGTTGATGGCCAGGGTAGGAACATAGACACGGCCAAGTTCGTTGGGGTCCGGGTGGACATGGATCAGTGTCTGGCTGGGAACGGGGATGTCCAGCAGAGTGTAGGACTGGCTCGGGATTTCAGAAAGCCTTCCACCAACCAGCAGTATCAGATCAGAGTTTTTGATGCGTTTGAGCAATTCAGGGTTCAGGCCCAGACCGAGGTCGCCGATGTAGCAGGGGTGCTCATGTGAGAACAGCATCTGGCGTCTGAACGAGGCAGCTACAGGCAGTTTGAAGCGCAACGCAAAGTCTTCGAACTGTCGAACTGCCTGGGCTGACCAGCGAGGGCCACCGACAATGGCCACTGGTGACTTGGCGTTGGCAATGCGCCTTGCCAGATCGGCCATCTGACCAACGGCCGGGGCGGATTCGATCGGTTCCACCCTTGGCGCATCACGCACTTCGGCCAATTCGGTGAGCATGTCCTCGGGCAAGGCAATGACCACGGGACCGGGACGGCCAGACATGGCCACATGAAATGCGCGAGACAGTATTTCCGGGATCCTTGCTGCATCATCGATCTCGGTGGCCCACTTGGTCACTGAGCCGAACACCGCACGGTAATCCATTTCCTGGAAGGCTTCACGCTCGCGCATGCCTCGCTCGATTTGACCCACAAAGAGGATCATCGGTGTGGAATCCTGCATCGCGATGTGTATGCCTGCCATGGCATTGGAAGCACCTGGGCCGCGGGTGACCATACAGATGCCAGGGCGGCCTGTCAGTTTTCCGTGTGCTTCGGCCATCATGGCAGCGCCACCTTCCTGACGACAGACCGTCACGTTGATATCAACATCCACCAGTGCATCAAGTACCGCCAGGAAGCTCTCGCCTGGAACACAGAAAACGTGATCAACGCCTTGCGCGACCAGTTGGTCAACAATCAGCTGGCCTCCTGTTCTCGGTTTTAATGATTGGTTTTGAACATTGGTGGATTGACTCATGGTTCTTTCCCTCGTCAATGAGTTGTAGAAGTGCTTTTTATGTTGGTAGGCACGCTTTGCATAGCTTATGTTCATGTATTGCACAATGCAATTGATAAAATTGCACAACATTGTGTGCCTGGCTCACGTTGAGCCGGGGAGGATGTCAGGTGCGTAAAGGTATCCCCAATCTGAGTGCGTTGCAGGCCTTCGAGGCTACGGCCAGGCTTGGCAGCTTTTCCAGGGCAGCCGAGGAGCTTGCGTTGACGCACAGTGCAGTGCACAGACAGGTCAGTTCGCTTGAGCAAAGGCTGGGTGTGCAACTTTTTACCCGGGTCAGGAGAAAAATTGTCCTGACCGAGCCTGGTGCCCAGTATGCGGCGCGGATACGGCAGCATCTGGATCAGATCGAGAAGGATACGTTCAGCCTGATGAGCCAAGCTGGCATCGGACGCAGGTTGCACATTGCTGTACTTCCCACGATGGCATCGCAGTGGCTGATCCCACGTTTGCCGGACTTTCACCGGCATTATCCGGATGTCACTGTCAGCCTGTCGCTCAGAACACTGCCGTTTCATTTCGATGACCATCCCTTTGATGCCGCCATCTACCACAGCCGTGCCCCTTGGGCCGGAACCGCAGGCTGTCTTCTGTTTCCGGAAAAGGAGTTGTTGGCGGTATGTGCTCCTTTCCTTCTGCCGCGTCATTGCTCTGACAGTCCTGAGGAAATCATGTCAGGATTGACGCATCTGCACCTGAATTCAAGGCCCGATGCTTGGCGTGATTGGTATGCTGCAGCAGGTCTGGACTACACGCCCAAAGTTGCTTCCGGTCCAAGATATGAAGTCTTCACCATGGTGTTGGCTGCCGCCAGGGCAGGGCTGGGTGTTGGCCTGGTACCCCGATTCATCGCACAAGATGCGCTGGACCGGGGTGAGCTGGTCATGCCTGTGACCATGCCATTGCCGGTTGCCGAGGGGTACTATTTCGGCTATCCGGCTCATGCTGAAGTGACAGAATCACTCAAGGCCTTTGAAACCTGGCTTGTGGCCAGTGTCAGCTCTGCTCATGCTTCGCCAAGGACTTGAATCCAGGCGGAAGCTTGCGCAGTTTGGCTGGCGTGCGTGACAGCTTGATTGGCGAAGCCACACCACGATACCCATCCTTTTCCAGCACCATACCCCGATGTCGGGTATGGGGATGCTCAAGGATTTCTGGAACTGTCAGGACTGGTGCTGCAGGAACCCCTGACTTGAGCAGCGCTGTCGCAAGTTCGTCAGCTTTGTGCTGGGCAAACAGCTTTTCCAACTGCTGCCTGAGTTGCGGCCTGTTCTTCAGTCGATCGGCATTGGTGGCAAAGCGTGGATCGTCAGCGATGTCCGGTGCTCCTAGCAGCGTGACCATAATCCTGAACTGGCGGTCGTTGCCAACGGCCAGGAATATTTCTCCTGCCTGTGTGGCAAATGTTTCGTAAGGCGCAATGTTCGGATGGGCGTTGCCGGTGCGACCTGGTGTCTTGCCATTGCCGAAGAAGTTGGCGGCATGCGGGTGGAGCAGTGAAATGGCGCAGTCGAACAAGGTGATGTCAAGGAATTGCCCAAGGCCGCTGCGGTGGCGTTCCTGAATTGCCATGAGGATGGCAATGGCGGCATTCATGCCAGTCACCATGTCAACAACAGGCAGGCCGACCCGGGTTGGCGGGCCATCCTTATCACCGTTGACACTCATTAGCCCACACATGGCCTGAGCGCAGGCATCGTAGCCAGGCATGCCACCCAATGGACCATCAGCGCCAAAGCCTGAGATGCGGCAATGGATCAGACGTGGAAATTCTTCCTTCAGTGTTTCGTAGCCCAAACCCCATTTTTCCAAGGTACCGGGCTTGAAGTTCTCCAGCATGACATCGGCGTCAGCCAGCAGTGTGCGCAGGAATGCTCGTCCTTCATCTTGTGACAGGTCAATGGTCATGCCTGTCTTGTTTCTGTTGACACCGATGAAGTACGACGCGAGGCCAGCTTCAAAAGGTGGCCCCCATTGCCTTGTTTCGTCACCAGAAGGAGGTTCCAGCTTTATCACATCTGCGCCATGGTCTCCCAGTATCTGGCTGCAGAAAGGTCCGCCCAGAACCCTGCTGAGATCAACGACACGGATACCGTGCAGTGCAGATCCTTTCCCATTTTCAGGTTGCCACATCTGCTTAAACTCCTTGAGCTAGCCATTGAACAAGTTCCGAGTCAGGCAGTTCCTGAGACTGGATCGGATCGCGTGGACTGAGTCGATGCAAAAGCACGTAGTCGGCCAGTTTTGCACGCATGGGAAGGTTTGCCTGCCGTGCTTCCCAACGCATGGCTGCCATGGTAACCACGTTATAAAGCGCTGTGCCAATCTGACGGGCCCGGATCGAGTCATTGGTGTCCCCGATCTCCTGCGCTAGCCGGAACGTGGCATCAATCCGTTCTTGCTGCAGACTGGCGAGTTCCTTGTTGACAGGCTGGCCTTCGGCCAGGAGCCATTCAACCAGCTCACGGGTGGCAGGCAGGGAATTTTCCCTGCGGATCGCCCTGACGACATCCAGCGCTACGATGTTGCTTGTGCCTTCCCAGATCGACCCAAGATGAGAGTCTCGCAGCAACCTTGGGTCGCTCCATTCTTCAATGTAACCGCATCCGCCCCTGACTTCCATGGCATCGCCTGTGACCTTGCGGGCATCACGGCAGGCGCGGAACTTGATGAGCGGCGTCAGGATACGTGCCAATGGGCGCTTTGATTCATCCAGATCAAAGGCCTGAAGTGCACGGGCAGTCTGGAATACCATGCTTCGCGCCTGTTCAGTCCAGACGGCCATCTTCAGCAACTGCCGTTGCATCAAGGGGATGTCGATCAGACGCTTGTTGAAGGCTTTGCGGTTTTTTGCAACAAACAAAGCCTCGGTCAATGCGCGGCGCATCAGGCCTGAAGCGCGCACACCATTGGACAGGCGTGAGTTGTTGATCATGTCAGCCATATGCTGGAATCCCTTACCACGCTCTCCTACCAACCAGGCCATGGCTCCTTCAAGCCTGATTTCTCCGCTGGCCATTGAGCGTGTTCCGAGCTTGTCCTTCAGCCTCAAGATCCGGTAGCGGTTTGGAGTGCCATCAGGCAATGTGCGAGGCAGCAGAAAGAGCGAGATGCCATTCAGACCTGGGGTTTCTTCCGAGCGGGCGAGCACCATTGCGAATCCTGCATCGGGATTGGAGCAGAACCACTTGTCACCGAAGAGTTCCCAGTGCCCGTCAGGATGAGGCCGCGCCATGGTCGCTGTTGCACTGACGTCCGAACCAGCACCTTGTTCGGTCATGAACATGGCACCTTGGTGCAGTTCATCAAAATCCTGAGTAGTTACCAGTGGCAGCACTTGATTGACCAAATCAGGATTACCGAATTTTTTCAATGTCCGTGCCAGGGAGTCAGTCATGCTGACCGGGCAGCAAAGTCCGAATTCGGCCTGAACAAAAAGATAGGTCAGGGCATATTTGGCAGCTGGAGGCATGGGTTCAGGCCAGCCCAGCACCCCGCCGCGGTGGGACATGGCAGCCAGACCAAACTCGCTGAAAGCCCAGCGCTCAAGTTCAACGTAGGCAGGATGCTTGATGATGCGCGATTCGTCGATGCCGCTACGGGTGCGAACCGAAAGTGTAGGGGGGTTCTTGTCAGCGATTCCGGCCAACTCGTCGAGCCTACTTCCTGCCAGAGCACCGAGCCGTTGCAAATGGGGCTGTAAGTGGTGATACAGGTCTTGCGGAAGATATGCGGAAATTACATCCCTGAAGGCATCAGCATCGTAGAGGTTGATTCCATGGGAATCTGGCACAGGGTGCATGGCCTGAATTGCCTGTTGGCTTAAGTCCATTTTTGTCTCCATCACTTTGATACCCAGAATCTATTGTTGATTCTGGTTGGGGTAGAGCTTGCACTTGGCCGGAAAGCCCTGTGATGGCCAGCCTCATGTGGCCATCACAGATCCATGGCTGAACATTGTTTTGGGGGGTTCAGTCCTGGGCCTGAATTGCCTGTCTGAGCATGGCTTCATCAAGTCGGACAACGGACCTTGATCCTTTAAGGAATTGCCTGATGTCCAGAGGCTTGCCAGCGTATTGTGCAACAACACCATGAGCATTGCCCAACACAAGTCGCTGGGTATGTTCTAAAGGAAGTTGTAACTCCTCCCCTGGCTTAAAAATCTTCTGCTGTGACTGACCGTCTTGCAACTGCCATTCCGTCCAGCAATCTTCAGTAAAACTTAACACAATATCCTTGCTGGCAACAGCTTGAACGGTAGAATTGACTGTTTTAGCACTTGTGGGTTGACCTGCATCAACAGAAATGGGTTGTACGGAATCAGAGGATGCAGGCAGGACAACCTGCGGCTGCTCGCTAGCTTGCACCGGATTCTGTGCCTGGCTCTGGGGTTGCTCAGCAGTTGTGGGTGATGTCACATTGGTAGGTAGTACTGCCGTATTTGTGGTGCTGACCTGCGCCGTGGTAAGGGCTGAATCCGAGGTGGCTGTGCTGTCTGCAGAAGCAGTGGCAGGGCCAGGCGCAGATGCCGGGTCGGACGCAGCTTCAATGACCTCAGGTTGTACATCGCTTTGAGACTGTGCAATTGATTCTTGCCCAGTGGATGCTTCCGGGACTTGTGTCTCTTGATTTGCCACGCTTTCTGGGGGACTGTACTCAGCGGTTTCAGGGGCTGCGAGTGCTAAAGTTTCAGGCTCTTTGTTGCTTTCAGATGTCTTGGTTGGCCAGCCTTCAGACAGAGCGGCGTACAGTCCTGCAGCACCGAGCAAAAGCAGTAGACTCAGCAACCATGCGCCTGTTCTGGAGCCATGAGAACGAGACTTGGGCAGGGCCAGGTTACCATCGGCAATACTGCCGAGTTTCTTTTGCTGGTTGGCTGCGATGTTGGGGTAGACGCGTCTTGTCTGCGCCCTGCTGGCCTCAAGCATGCTCTCGGGGGAGGGCTCAAGGGTAATTCCAAGATGGTTGGCATAGCGGCTGACGCCGCGCAGGTAGTAAGGCAATGCATGAAATGGTCGTGTGTCACCATTTTCGATGCCTTTGAGCTGGGCCAGCGACAGCATCAGCACCCTTGAAAGGGTGCTGTAGCCTTGGTTGTTCCTGACCCGGGCCTCTGAAAGGGTTTTGCCCCAGGCCTTGTATATTTCTTCGGCATTCATATTCAAGAGTTTTTCTGTACCATCAGATACACGAAGTACCTTTATCTAAAGACAACGGTACGATTGCCGTTGATCAGGACACGGTGCTCGATGTGGGCCCGTACAGCCCGAGCCAGGACCAGGGATTCGATATCGCTGCCCACTTGGGTCAGTGCCTTGGCGCTCATTGAGTGGTCAACTCGTTCAATGTCCTGCTCAATGATAGGTCCTTCATCCAGATCCGGAGTGACATAGTGAGCTGTGGCACCGATGATTTTTACGCCTCTTGCGTGCGCCTGGTAATAAGGACGAGCACCTTTGAAACTGGGTAGAAAGCTGTGATGGATGTTGATGGCGCGGCCTTGCAGGCGCCGGCACAAGGACTCTGACAGGATCTGCATGTAGCGTGCCAGTACTACCAGGTCAATTTTTTCCCTTTCAACGATTTCGAGCAAAGCTTCTTCCTGCTGTGTCTTGGTCTCGGGTGTTACCGGCAGGTAGTGGAATGGAATGCCATAGGCATTGGCCATGCCTTCAAAGTCCCTGTGATTGGAGACGATGGCAACAGCCTCTGCAGCCAGCTGGCCGCTGCGGATCCGGAACAGCAGATCATTGAGGCAGTGGCCTTGGCGACTGACCATGATCAGCAGTCTTGCCTTGCGGTGAGCGTCGTGGACCTGCCATTGCATTTCAAACTCTTCTCCCACCTTGGCGAAGTCATTCTTGAGCAAATTGACGTCATGCCCCTCAGGCAGAGAAAAATGTACACGCAGGAAAAACCTGCCTGTTTCTTCATCGCCAAATTGCTGGGCATCGATGATGTTGCCGTCATGGACGAGTAGCACACCTGTTACACGGTGAACAATTCCTTTGCGGTCAGGACAGGAAAGAGTCAGGATAAAGTCGTTTTGATGCATGTGAATTCTTGTTCAGTTCAATCCAGGAGTACTTGTCTTACATGTTTAGCAATTGCCAGCGATGATGTCAGACCTGGTGATTCGATTCCATAAAGGTTGACCAGGCCTGCTACCCCATGTTCCTTTGGATCGCTGACCCGGAAGTCAGCTGCGGGTTCGTCGGGTCCTGAGATCTTGGGCCTGATGCCTGCATAGCCTGGCTGCAACGCTCCATCCTGCAGGTCTGGCCAATAACGCCTGACAGCGTCATAGAAGCTGGCACTGCGCTTGATGTCGACTTCGTAATCTTCTTGGTCAATCCATTCGGTATCAGGCCCGAACTTGGCCTGTCCACCGAGGTCAAGGGTCAAGTGTACGCCTAGCCCGGCCGCTTGGGGGACAGGATAGATAAGCCTGGTGAAAGGGGCCTTGCCTTGTAGGACATAGTAGCTACCCTTGCACATGTAGGCTCGCGCAATCGTATCAGCTTTAAGACCATCGATGCTGTGTGCGATCTCGACAGCGCTCAGACCTGCGGCATTGATGAGATAGTCGCAAGTCAGTACAGTCTGGTCCTTGTCATCGAAAGTCACCTCGAAACGCGGGGTTTGACCAGCAGCACTGTCCAGTACACGGGCCTTCTTGAACGGGCAGTAGAAGACAAACTGCGCCCCGGCGTTTTGCGCTTCACCCTGATAGGAGAGCATCAGGGCATGACTGTCGATGATGCCAGTTGAGGGCGACAGTATCGCAGCGGTGCACTTGAGCGCCGGTTCCATCTCAATGGCCTGCTCGCGGGTAAGCAACTGCAGGTCATCGACCCCGTTGGTTCTTGCTTTCTGAATGATGCCCTGCAGTGTCAGTGTTTCTTCATTAGAAGTTGCCACCAGCAGCTTTCCGAGACGTTTGTGCGGAATGTTGTGTTCAGCGCAATATTCATAGAGCAGCTTTCTACCTTGTACGCAGAACCTGGCTTTGAGGCTATTGGCGGGATAGTAGATGCCAGCATGAATAACCTCGGAGTTCCTTGAGCTGGTGCCAGTCCCGATGGCATCGGCTTGTTCCGCGACAAGGACTTCGATTCCTGAGAGGGCGAGTTCACGGGCAATGGCCAACCCGACCACGCCTGCTCCGATCACAATACATTGAATGTCAGCTGCCATGGCGAATAAGTGTCAAAGGGAGTAAGCAATTTTGACTAACGGTTTGGAGTCAGATCATATCCACCGGCATGATAAATCAGCGGCAGCTCTGAAGAGTGGTGACATTGCTCGACTTGACCAAGAAAAAGCAGGTGGTCGCCCTGAACAGAGTGTGAGTGGTTGAAACATTCAAACCATGCGGCGACCTTGATTCCGAGCTTGATTGTCCCGCAATCAGTCCTTTGAAGATCAATGCCCTCAAATCTCTGCTTGTGCGTGCCGCTGGCAAAGCGCATGGCCAGATCAAACTGATCCGCGGTCAGGACATGGATCACATATCGCTCACATTGCTCAAGCACAGCACGGCTACTTGAGTTCCGGGACAGCGCCCAGAAGACCAGCGGTGGATCCAGTGAAACTGAGTTGAACGAACTGATTGTCAGCCCGACAGGCGGCTGGCCTGGCAGGCTGGCGGTGATGACGGTGACGCCCGTTGGAAAGCGTCCCAATGCCAGACGAAACTCTTTTGATGAAAACTCAGCAAGTCTGGCATTCATGGTGACAACCGTTTCATTACCCATTTCCCATCGCTATCCAGGCTATAGGCCAGACGGTCATGCAACCTTGATGGCCGACCTTGCCAGAATTCAAAGTAGTCCGGCTTCAGGCAATAGCCACCCCAGTATTCGGGCCTAGGCGGATTGTCGCCGTACTTTTCCTGCATTTCCAGGAATCTTTTCTGCAACTCTGGCAATTCGACAGGTTGACTCTGGCGTGAAGCCCAGGCGCCGATGCGTGATCCCAGGGGACGGCTGGCGAAATAACTGTCAGAGACTTCGGGCGGGACTTTTTCAATGACGCCCTCGATCCGGACCTGCCTTTCAAGGGGTTGCCAGAAAAACAACAGGCTGGCCCAAGGACTGTTGGCAAGTTCACGGCCCTTGCGGGATTCGTAGTTTGTATAGAAAACCAGTCCTTCAGGCTCAACGCCTTTGAGCAGCACGATCCTGGAGGAAGGCCTGCCATTGCTGCCTACTGTGGACAAAGCCATAGCTGTAGGCTCCGGGACAGGATGGTCGATGGCTTGCTTTAACCACAGGCTGAACTGCTCAAATGGGGAAGACTTGGCGTTTTCTTCCAGCAGTTCACCTTTCTCATAGTTCTGTCTGATGTTGGCTACTGACATGGTCGTTCTGTTCTCAGAAATGGATGTACCTAAAGTGTAGCCCGATGCACCAGTCTGTCCGTCATAAACGTGACATCAGAGGTTAGGCTGGGCTGTGCTGGTGCAGTTGCTGCACCAGCCTCTGCAGGCGGGCATCCTGAATTCCTGCAGCAGCGAGCGCAGCATGGGTTTGTACGACATAGTCCACGCACGGGCCGTAGCTTCCGCGGGCACGCAGGATGATCTGGATGGCATGTTCACTATCGGGTTCCTTGACGTAGCCCGGGCTGTGCCGGTTGATCACGAATGCCAATGCACTGACAGAGCCGATGTCGGTGTCGCACCTGAGCCAGCGAGGCAGGTAGGCACCTGTAGACATTTCGCGTTTCCATAGTGATGGAAACACGTTCATTACATCAGCAGCTCGGATCTTGAACGCCATGCCACGGCATGAACCGCCACGGTCCAGCCCGAAGACAAGGCCGGGCACTTCTGGCGTTCCACGGTTCACGCGTGACCACAGGCAAAGCGCTCTGTGATGGCCGCGTAAGGTGCCGATGCGCTTGTCGGCAAAGTCAAATCCAGGATTCCAGATCAGGGAACCATATCCGAAGACCCAGACATCTTGGTCAGGACTCCAGTGCTGCAGTGCCTGCAGCATGGATTGCTCACGCTCCTGATCGGTCAGGTAGCGCATCTGGCTGACTTCTGGCGCTTTGGGCAGGTTTGCTGCTGTATCACTGGGTATCAGTGTGGATGATTGCTGCTCTGGCATGGTGACTTTGGATTGAAAAACTCAGAAATCACTTGTCCTTTTTCAGGTCTGTACCTGAATTTTCACCCAAAGAAGCCGTCGATGGGGGGGTAGTGTCAGTTTCTGCAGGGGCTTTTTGTGGATTTGCAATGGTTTCTGCAGTTGGCTTGGCGTCACGTTGCTTGCCAGCATTACGGGTGAACCAGGCACCGCTTGAAACGGCAAGGGCTGTTGCCCAAAAGAGTGGCATGACGCCCAGCAAGGAGCCGATGGCGCCAAATGCCATGGGCAGGGAAACTTGGGAGCCATTGATGAGTGCCATGCGCAGTCCGAAAGCCTCGGATTTTCGACCTTCTGGAGCGTACTGCTGCAGTAACGCCAGAATACTCGGTTGTGTACACCCGAGTGACAGTCCGAGGATGAAGGACATGGTGGCCAGAATCCAGACATCACTAAAGAGTGGGTAGAGCATGAAGTTCATGCCGGCCGTGATCATGGCAAAGTGGATCAGTTGCCAGGGCGTGGCATGCCGCTGGATCATCGGCAGTGCGGTCCTGATCACAAAGGTCGCTACTGAGAATGATGCGAGGATGGTTCCAATGGTTGTGGCAGTCAAATCTCGCTGTGCCCCATAGATGGGGATAAGAAAAGCATGGGTGTCCCAGGCCCCTGACAACAGAAGGTTGGCCAAGAGGGCATTGCGCAACGGCACGATCTTGACCAGGTCCATGACACGCTGCTTTTGTTCTGTGGCAGGTTTGGGTGTGAACCCTGCAAGCAGTCTGCTGCGAAGTTTTACCACACTCAGACCCGAGATCAACGGGAAGATTGCAAGCAAACCGAATGCCCAACGGTTGCCCAGGTTGTCAATCGACAGGCCGGCAATCAGCGGTCCGCTGAACCCCGAGAATGCCAGAGCCATGGACAGCCACGAGAAATTGCGCAGCCTTTGTTGCGAGGGTACGCCGCCAAGCAAGCCCTGAACAGAAATCTGGAAGGCCATGTGACCCACGCCGACACATACTGCAGCTATACCTAGTGTCAGCCAGTGCTGCCAGATCAGGGGCAGCAATACACCGCTGACCACCATGAAAGCTGCAATCCGCATGGGCCGGAATGGGCCGACAATGTCAATCAAACGACCAGCCTTGACAGAAAGCATCATGGGCAGCAATGCAAACGAGGCGATCAGGATGCCGACTTGCAAGGTGTTCATGCCGAGCTTGATGGCAGTCAACGTGACCGAGACCCGGCTGCCTGTCAGGCAGACGTGAACGAACATCATGAGCACGCAAAGCACCGCTGCCTCGGGAACTGGAGGCAGTCTGTCAAGCAGAGAAGAGAAACGGCTGGCTTTCACGGTAAAGATTCAAATGTGCTGTGCAATGCGAAAGAATAAGCGCAATCCTGCCTAGAATGTGTGATCATGTAAAAATCTCTGGTCTCAAATCCTTCTGTCTAGCAGTAAGCCCCCTCAATGTCTGAAAAAACTATTACCAACGAGAATCTATCCGACATCACGTGTGTTGTCGATGCTGACCGGCGGTTTGGATCACTTGAGCGAGCCTTTGGCTCACGGGTGCTGTCGACATTACAACAATCCCATGTGGCGGTGGCAGGCATCGGCGGCGTGGGATCTTGGGCAGCTGAGGCACTTGCGCGTTCTGCGATCGGCAGGATTACCCTGGTCGACATGGACCATGTTGCCGAGTCGAACATCAACCGCCAGATCCATGCGCTGGATTCAACTCTAGGGCAGGCCAAGGTCGAGGCCATGGCACAGCGTATTGCCTTGATCAATCCCGGGTGCAGGGTCGAACTTGTGGATGATTTTGTCACCAAGGACAACATCGAGTCCACCATGCCGGTTGACGCTGACATCGTCCTGGACTGCACAGACCAGCTTCAGGCCAAAATCGCCATGGTGGTCTGTGCCAGACACAGAAAACAAAAGCTCTTGGTCTGTGGCGCAGCCGGAGGCAAAACCGATGCGCTTTCCTTGCGTCGAACTGACTTGCGTGATGCACGTCAGGATCCTTTACTCGCAAAGCTGCGCCAGCAGTTGCGCAAGCACCATGGTTTTGCGCCTGCTACCGGTCAACGCGTCCTGCCGATGGGAGTTCAGGTACTGTGGCTGGATCAGCCAGTGTTGCGCCCGCAGAACATGGGTAGCGCCGGCGCGGCACTGGCATGTGCCGGTTATGGGTCGCTGGTTACGGTGACCGCGGCCATGGGACTGGCCGCTGCCGCCTGGGCGATTGAGCAGTTGGTTGTCAGAGCAAAGAATAACTTGTGACAGGCACTTTAACGCGTTAGCGTAAACGGGCAAGTTGAGTAGCAACTTTGTCAACCAGGATGTGAGGCTAGCGGCACGTTGCTCGGTTAAGAAACAGTATGTGTCACTGGGTGGTTCCGGATTTTTCCTTCAGACGGGGAGTGCCTGCAACTCGATAGTGCAGTTACGTCTTAAGATACGGCCAGTGCTGTGTATAAAGCGCGTCATAATGCTGCCTTGGCACCAGCCAGGCCACAGGCCCGGCTTTGAAGAAGGTTACGAGATACAGTTGGGATAAGTTGATGCAATTTCTGGATCAGGTCAGTGCACGGATGTGCTGGGTTTTACGGCGTGCTTGTCAGCCCAAGTCAATTTTCTGGCTGGCACCGTTGGTCTTTTTCTGGCTGGCATTCCTGGCGTGGATGCGCCCGCTCCATATTCCTGATGAAGGGCGTTACGTCGGCGTGGCCTGGGACATGGTGAGGTTTGACAGCACCTGGACCCCGTTGCTCAATGGTCTGCCTTATTTCCACAAACCACCACTGTTCTACTGGCTTAACGAGTTCAGCTTCATTCTCCTGGGCGCCAATGAGTTTGCGGCACGCATGCCATCGCTGGTCATTGGCTGGATCACGGCTATGGCGCTATTTGTGTTTGTCAGGAGGCATCGAGGACCAGAGATTGCGGTGGTGTCACTTCTGGTGTTGCTGACCAACCCATACTTCTATGGTGCCTCACAGTATGCCAACCTGGACATGATGGTTGCAGGGATGATGTCATTGACCATCATGGCTGCTGCCGAGGCGGTCTCACGTCTGTATCACGGTCAGGACCACGCCAGGCTTTTTGCAATGGCAGCTGGTGTGTTGGCTGCGCTTGCCGTCCTGTCAAAGGGATTGATCGGGGTCGTGCTACCTGGTGCCATCTTGGTGGCGTGGCTCTTGTTTAACCGGCGCTGGAGGGGTTTTGCACTGCTTCTGTCCTGGCCGGTATGGTTGTCTTTCCTGCTGGTGGCGGCACCATGGTTTATTGCCATGGAGATCCGGTATCCGGGGTTCCTGAACTATTTTTTCATCTACCAGCATTTTGAGCGCTTTGTTTCAAGCGGTTTCAACCAGCAAAAACCCCTTTGGTTCTTCATACCAGTCATCCTGGGTTTCATGCTGCCCTGGTCGGTCTGGCTTGTCAGGTACTTGTTCAGTACCGGTGAAGTGGTCAAGGACAAGGTCTGGTTTTCGTTGATGCTGTTCTGGGGCCTGATCATCGTGGTGTTTTTTTCGATCCCCACATCGAAGCTGATCGGCTACACCGTACCGGTTGTGCCGGCACTCTCGGTCCTGATAGCGGAGGTTGTGGTGGCGAGTTGGACTACCTTGAGTGCAGACCGCAACATTCGTCTGTCGGTTGTGACGGCGATCTCCGGAGTCTTCCTTTGTCTGGGTGCGCTGGTGGGATTCATGTTTGCCAATGACCACAGTACCAAGTCCACGGTCCAGGCCATGGAGCCATTGCTCAAGAGTGACGACAGGTTCGTGATGCTGGACATGTACCCGTTTGACCTTTCGTTTTATACCAAGAGTCCGTACCAGACCTGGGTTGTGTTTGACTGGCCAAACCTGCCTGCCGGAGACAACTGGCGCAATGAGCTCCAGGAGGCAGGCGAATTTGATCCTGAGCGTGTCAAGGGCGTGTTGGTCGAACCCAAGGATCTGCTCTTAGCCATGTGTCATGGCCCGAACAGGACCTACTGGATTGGAGCCTACATGCATGAGGCTGATCGTTGGCCATGGCTCAAGGACAGGGAATATTTCTATCAGAAGCGCAATGGCGAAACCTTCTGGAAGGTTGACGTGAATGCGCCATTCAGGCAGCAATGGTGTGGGGAGGATTATCAAAGTGGAGAAAGCAAGAACTAGAAAGACGCCGCAAACACTTAGAAGCGCAAGATGGTTTGCGCCAGATGACCTGAGATCCTTCGGGCATCGTTCGCGTGCGATGCAGATGGGGTACAGTCCCGAGGACTGGGCTGGCAAGCCTGTGATCGGGATCATCAATACGTGGTCGGACATCAATCCGTGCCACGCACACCTGAAGCACCGGGTAGAAGATATCAAACGAGGTGTGCTTCAGGCTGGCGGGCTGCCCATAGAGCTGCCTGCATTGTCGCTGGCCGAGCAGTATGTCAAGCCGACCACCATGCTGTACAGGAACATGTTGGCCATGGATACGGAGGAGTTGATTCGCTGCCATCCGGTCGATGGTGTCGTGCTGATGGGTGGATGCGACAAGACAACACCAGGACTCCTGATGGGCGCCACCAGTGCGGGGCTGCCCACCATCTATTTCCCTGCAGGCCCCATGTTGCGGGGTAACTGGCATGGCAAGATCCTGGGCTCCGGATCAGACGCATGGAAATACTGGGATGACCGACGTGCAGGGCTCATCAATGACCAGCAGTGGCTTCAGATCGAGGGCGGTATCGCCAGAAGCCACGGCACTTGCATGACCATGGGTACGGCTTCGACCATGATGGCCATGGCCGAGACTCTCGGCATGACGCTTCCAGGCGCCTCATCGATACCGGCTCCTGATTCAGGACACATGAGGATGGCCGCTGCCACTGGCAGGCGGATTGTCGAGATGGTCTGGGAGGACCTGACACCGAAGGCCATCATGACACGCCATTCGTTTGAGAATGCCATCATGGTGGCCATGGCCATGGGGTGCTCGACTAATGCCATCATCCATCTGATTGCTCAGGCCCGCAGGGCAGGTTGTGATATCACACTGGACGATTTTGACCACTACAGCCGGATTGTCCCGGTCATCGCCAATATCAGGCCAAGTGGCGACCAGTACCTGATGGAAGACTTCTTCTATGCGGGCGGTTTGCCGGCATTGATGACCCGTTTGAAAGAGTACCTGCATCTGGATGCAATGACCGTGACAGGCAAGACGCTGGGTGAGAACATCGAGGTTGCACAGGTGTTCAACGACGATGTGATCAGGACACTGGAGAATCCGATCTACAAGGAAGGCGCTTTGGCGGTGCTGCGCGGCAACTTGGCACCAGACGGCTGCGTGATCAAGCCTAGCGCCTGTCCGGAACACCTGCACAAGCATACTGGACCAGCCCTGGTATTCGATGACTATCCATCCATGAAGGCAGCCATTGATCGCGATGATCTTGATGTGACACCAGACCATGTGCTGGTCTTGCGAAACGCGGGTCCCCTGGGCGGTCCAGGAATGCCTGAATGGGGCATGCTTCCCATGCCCAAGAAGCTTCTCAAGCAGGGTGTCAGGGATATGCTGAGGATTTCGGATGCGCGCATGAGCGGCACAAGCTACGGTGCCTGTGTGCTGCATGTGTCGCCCGAGTCCTACGTTGGAGGACCGCTGGCCTTGATCCGTACTGGCGACTTGATTACGGTCGATGTGCCAAACAGAACGATTCGTGTGGAATTGTCCGATGAAGAACTGCAGAAGCGACGCGCCCAATGGAAGCCCCCAGCACCACGCTATGAGCGAGGCTATGGCTGGATGTTTTCCAGACATATCCAGCAGGCTCATGAAGGATGCGACTTTGATTTTCTGCGGACGGATTTTGGTGGCCCGGTTGCCGAGCCAGACATTTATTGAGGAGCATGGTGATGTACGAAATGAATCCTGCCACACGGGCAAGGTTGATGCGAGTCAGCACAGCGACCATTGCGACCCTTCTGTTCAAACGGGGACTGCGGAATCAGTTTATCCAGGGTGTGACCAGGCTCTCGCGTCACGAGGGCAATATGGTCGGTCCAGCCTTTACATTGCGCTACATGCCTGCGCGTGAAGACCGCAATGGCCTCGAAGTGTTCAGGAACAGGGAGCATCCTCAGAGAAAGGCGATCGAGATGTGTCCGCCAGGAGCGGTCATGGTATTTGATAGTCGTAAGGACCCAAGGGCGGCGTCAGCAGGCGGAATCCTGGTCAGCCGTCTCAAGGAAAGAGGAGTGGTTGGGGTGGTCACCGATGGTGGGTTCAGGGATTCGGAGGAAATCGCACAACTCGGTATTGCTGCGTACCACCAGCGACCGTCTGCCCCGACGAACTTGACCTTGCATGAGGCCATTGATATCAACGTGCCAATCGGATGTGGGGATGCGCCTGTGTTTCCAGGTGACATCCTTGTCGGCGATGCCGATGGCGTTATCGTCATTCCAGCAGAAATCGCTGATGAGATCGCGGAACAGGCCCTTGAAATGACAATCTACGAGGACTTTGTGATCGAAAGCGTCAAGGCCGGGAAATCGATTCTGGGCCTGTATCCGCCTACTGATGAGCAAAACCTCAAGGACTTTGAGGCCTGGAGAAAGGCCAAAGGCCTGTAAGGGGCTTGTGTCACAGGCTGGCATCATGCCAGCCTGTGTTTTTTACAGCTACTGGATTACGATGGATTGCATGGCAAGCCTAAGGTGATATCGTGATGTCATGTGGCTCGTTTTAGGCCAGCCAAGCCAGTCAGGCTTCGAGTTGGTGAGTCAGGCCGGTGCTTAGACAATAACTTTTAAATTTCCAACCTGAGTGGTTGCAGTATTGGAGGACAACTGTATGTTTGACCTGAAAGATCCGTCGTTGTTGCGCCAGAGTTGCTACATAGATGGGAAGTGGGTAGATTCCGAGCGCAAGATCGCAGTGAACAATCCTGCGACAGGTGAGATTGTTGCAAGCGTTCCGAGCTTGGATGCACAACAGGTTGTCCAGGCCGTCGAGGCTGCAGACCGTGCGTGGAAGGACTGGAGGTTTCGCACAGCCAAAGAGCGTTCGGCGATTCTGCGCCGCTGGTTCAACTTGATGATGGAGAACCAGGAGGACTTGGCACGGATCATGACCATTGAGCAGGGCAAGCCTTTGGCCGAAGCTCGTGGCGAGATTGCCTATGCCGCGTCATTTATCGAGTGGTTTGCTGAAGAGGCCAAGAGAGTCTATGGGGATACCATTCCGGCACCGGTCAGCAACCAGAGAATCGTGGTGACCAAGGAGCCAGTCGGTGTATGTGCTGCCATTACACCGTGGAACTTCCCTGCTGCCATGATTACCCGTAAGGCTGGTCCGGCGCTTGCAGCTGGCTGCACCATGGTGGTCAAGCCAGCCTCGCAGACACCGTTAAGTGCATTGGCTCTGGCTTACCTGGCAGAAAAAGCTGGTATTCCTCCTGGCGTCCTTTCGGTCGTGACAGGTCGCGCAGGGGATATTGGTAATGTGCTGGCTACACACCCGCTGGTACGCAAGGTGACTTTCACAGGCTCTACCGAGGTGGGTGCGCAATTGATGCAGGAGTCTGCGGCTTCCATCAAGAAGGTGTCCATGGAGCTTGGTGGCAACGCGCCATTCATCGTCTTTGATGATGCTGACCTCGATGCAGCAGTTGAGGGCGCCATTGCTTCGAAGTATCGCAATGCTGGTCAGACTTGTGTTTGCGCTAACAGGATTTATGTCCATGCCAAAGTCTATGATGCATTTGCAGAAAAACTCGCCAAAGCTGTGAATGCGTTGAAGGTAGGCAATGGTCTGGAAGATGACGTGAAGATCGGACCACTCATTGATGACCGTGCAGTGGCCAAGGTTCAGGAGCATATAGCAGATGCGGTTGCCAAGGGCGCCAGGATTGTGACAGGAGGCAAACCTCACTCGCTGGGACAGACGTTCTTTGAACCGACAATTCTTGTCAATGTGACCCAGGAAATGGCCGTTGCCCGAGAAGAGACATTCGGTCCGGTCGCACCTTTGTTCCGCTTCGAGACAGAGGAGGAGGTGATTGCCATGGCGAACGACACGGAGTTTGGTCTGGCAAGCTATTTCTACGCTAGGGATCTCGGTCGTGTCTGGCGGGTCGCTGAAAGGCTTGAGTATGGCATGGTCGGTGTCAACACAGGACTCATCTCAAATGAAGTGGCACCGTTCGGGGGCGTGAAGCATTCCGGCATTGGTCGGGAAGGTTCGCGTTATGGTATTGAAGAGTATATGGTGATCAAGTACATCAACATGGCTGGTATCTGAGATACCGTCTGTGTTTGGCAGGTGTTTCTTCAGACTCGGATGAACACCTGCTGAACCACGAAATGCACGGTTCTTACTGTTGATACTGGACTGGGGTTGTCATAGGTAGGGCGAGGCCAACCAGATGAGACGGTTGCGCAACCGAACACCAAAAGGTTGGCAACGCAATTCTTCCAGAGTGACTCGTTTCGAGGAGCGGATCACGTTGTCGATCCGTTCCTCAATCTGCCTGGCCAGCTTGCGGTCATAGACCTCCAGGTCCAGCTCGAAGTTAAGGCGTAGACTCCGGGGATCAAGGTTGGATGATCCGGCGTAGCTCCAGATACCATCGATAGTCATAAGCTTGGAGTGATCAAAGGCTCCTGTAGAGCGCCAGATCCTGACTCCGGCACGCACCAGTTGATCCAGTTGCGCATCCATGGCTGCACTGACCAGCTTGAGATTGTTGTTGCCTGGAATGACGACATCCACGATCACACCACGTCGCGCGGCAGTTACCAGGGCGCCAATCAGGACGATGTCTGGCAGGAAATAAGGTGATTGGATCCGCACATGATGCTGTGCAACTGACAAAGCTGCCATGACCATGCTCTGGTTACTACCAACAGTTTTGTCGGGTCCAGAAGGAACGACCCGGATAGGAATGTCCTCTTGCTGCAGAAAGCCCGGGTTGGAGTGAAACCACAGTGGGCCATCGAGCCTTTCCTTGGTTGTGAATTCCCATTCATGGGCAAAGCTGTCCATAAGTTGGCGTGTCACAGGGCCGCGGATACGGAAGTGCGTATCGTGGGCCATGTGTTCCTTGCCGAATTCACGAGTAAATCCTTCCCGGATATTCATGCCACCAGCCAAGGCAAGTTCACCGTCGACCACCAGAAGCTTCCTGTGACTGCGCAGGTTTGCATAAGCCAGGCTCAGGCCCAGCGTTGCAGGTAGGAACCGCGCCACAGTAACACCCGCGCTCTCGAGCATTTCAATAATGGGTGGATTGGAGTATTTGGCGCCGACTGCATCGATCAGGACCCTGACTTCAACACCTCTGGCATAGGCATCGATTAAGGCCTGGGCAATCTGGCGGCCTAGCCTGTCATTGTCAAAAATGTAGCTTTGCATGGCGATTGAGGATCTGGCGTTGTGGATCGCCTCAATCATGGCCGGGTAGGTCTGGTCTCCGCCATCAAGCAATTCAATCGAGTTGCCACCAAGCAGTCGGTAGCGGGAAATATCATCGCCTGCCCTGCGCATGGCGGTAAAGGCATGCGGCCAGTCAGGACGGGATTGGGTAATGACGAGCTTTTCCAGCAGTTGCAGGTCATGTTCTGCAATTACCCTTTGCTGGGATACCCGTTCGATACGGATTCTATTGATGCCGGCAAAGAAATAAAAAATGGCACCCAGGATCGGAGAAAATATGACGACAGCAACCCAGCCAATGGCAGCACGCACATCCTGCTTGGTCATGGCTGCATGGATGGTTGCGGCGGTACTGGCAGCAATCGAGATAAGCAGGATGATATGAGGCCAATATTCTTGTAGCGTCACAGTGTTCCTCTTTAAAACCCCATTCCGTGATAGAGCGACTTGAGTATCAGTCGCATATTCTCGCGCATTATTTGCAAGTTGCCTAAATGGACAAGCTTATACGATGGCTGCCTTGTCAAAGGTGGCCATTGTGCCAGACAACAAAATTATCTTTTAAACCTTTGGTAGCAGCAGCTTGAACTCTTTAAGCAAGCAAATGGTTTCATGCAAGGGCAGGCCGACCACACCGCTATAACTTCCTTCCAGACGCTTGACCCAACCGGCAGCAAAACCCTGGATGCCATAGGCACCAGCCTTTCCCAGATGATCGCCAGAGGCTATGTAAGCCTGGATTTCCATTTCGGTCAGCGGCTCGAATGTTACCAAGGTGTGGGACAGTGTGGTCTTTGTCAGGCCGTTCCAGTGCAAGGTCACTGCACTGAAGACATCGTGTGTGCGTCCGCTCAACTGACGCAGTATCTGCGCAGCGTGCTGGTCGTTTTCTGGTTTGCCGAGGATTGTTTGCCCCAAAGCCACCGTTGTGTCGCCAGACAGGATTGGTAAGTCTGCCAGGAATGGCATCTCGTGGCGGATCAGTTGCTGGGCACGCCGGTTTTTGTCGGCACTGGTGCGTGTGACATAGTCGATGACACTTTCACCAGGGTTGCGTGGTTCGTCTTCGGCCTGCTTGGGAAGGCTGAGTTTTTCCACGGGGATCATCTGTTGGCGCAGCAGTTCCAGTCTGCGGGGGCTGTCGGATGCCAACAGGAGTTGCGGTACAGCAAAGGTCCACATATTATTCACGGTGATAAGGATGATTGCTGGAAATGGCAGCTATACGGTATATCTGTTCGACAAGCAGGACTTTGACCATGGCGTGGGGCAAGGTCATCGCCGAGAGCTGCAACCGCATGTCGCAACTTTTCTTGAAGTCGGCATCCAGGCCATCTGGGCCACCGATGATGAAAGCAACTTCCGGGTAGTTCTGTTGAGCCTGTTCAATCAGGTCATGCAGTGCAACGGTGGTCAGGGCCTTGCCTCGCTCGTCCAGGGCAATCGTCAGGCAGTGCCGATCCTTGAGCACGGCGTTGATCCGCTGTGCTTCCTGAAGCATGTTCTGCTGGGCTGTCTTGCCCTGGGAGCGTGCTGCGGGTTTGACTTCCTTGAGTTCAAGCGTCCAATCACCGGGCAGTCGCTTGGCATAAGTATCCCAGGCCATCTTGACCCAGTCAGGCGTGCGCTGGCTGACAGCAACTACCAGGATTTTCATTTCTTGGTAGAGACTTTCTTGGCTACGGTTTTCTTTGCGGCTTTCTTGGCGGTTGTTTTCTTGACCGCTTTCCTAGCGGTTTTCTTGGCAGCTGGTTTGGTAGCAGGTGCATCCTCTGCAACTGGTGACAGGGTAGACACCTTTTGCATTTGCGCTGTCTTCAAGCGAACGGGCTTGGCGCCCCAGATCTCTTCCAAGTTGTAGTAGGCGCGGATCTCAGGCTGCATGATGTGGACTACCAGGTCACCCAGGTCTACCAGCACCCACTCACCAGTCTCATCACCTTCACGGGCTATCACTTTGACGCCCATTTCGGTCGCCTTGTCCTCGACGCTTGAGGCAAGCGCACGGGTCTGACGGTTTGACGTGCCTGTGGCGATGACCACACGATCAAACAGGCTTGTCAGCTCTGAGGTGTTGAAAACTTTGATGTCCTGTGCCTTGACATCTTCCAAGGCATCAACGACGGCGCGTTGTAGTTTGCGTATATCCATGAAAGCGAGGTTACTCCTGGACTATGTTTTGGTAAAGGTTGTGCTGCTTGATATAGTCGTAGACGGCTGGATCGATCATGCCATCTACTGACAAGCCACTTGCAAGCCGGGTTCTGAGCTCGCTGGCAGATACTGGCATGGGCTCAAACGGCAGGAACTCGACATGAGCACTGCCTTGGTTGACCATTTCCTGCAATTGGGCAGGAATCTCCTGATTTGCACCTGGCCGCACGGCTACCAACAGGGTAACCCTGCGAGCGATATCCTGCCAGCGGTGCCAACTGCAGAAGTTGGCCAGCTGGTCTGAACCCAGGATCCAGAAGTAGGTATGTTTCGGATCCAGGCTTTCCAGCGTATCGATGGTGTATGTTGCACCGGAGCGCTCGATTTCCATCGTGTTCAGTGTAAGCCCTTCTTTTCCTTTGATGGCCAGTGCAATCATCTCGGCCCTTTGTCTGGGGTTTGCTTGCAGTGATGGCCTTTGCCAGGGCTGACCTGCAGGGATCAGTTGGACTTGGTCCAGTTTGCGCACATGCAGGGCTGAAAGCGCGACAGCGACATGGGCATTGTGAATCGGATCAAAGCTGCCGCCTAACAGTCCAATCTGCATTAAACCCAGTCCCTTGGTTTGAGATATTCATAAAGTTTGGCCTCAGCGCTGCCTGCTTCTGGTTTCCAGTCATAGCGCCAATGGGCAACAGGTGGCATGGAAAGCAGAATCGATTCTGTTCTGCCGCCTGATTGCAGTCCGAAGAGTGTCCCGCGGTCAAAAACCAGGTTGAACTCGACGTAGCGGCCACGGCGGTAGAGTTGGAAATCCCTTTCACGTTCTGTGTAAGGTGTGTCACGACGTTTTTCCACGATAGGCATATAGGCCTGCAGGAAAGCATCGCCGACGGCTCTGGTGATGGCAAATGATTTTTCAAAACCCGGTTCGTTGAGGTCGTCAAAGAATACGCCACCGACGCCGCGAGTTTCACCACGGTGCTTCAGGTAGAAATATTCGTCGCACCAGCGTTTGTAGTCCGGATACAGTGATGCACCGAAAGGATCAAGCGCCAGCTTACAAGTCTGATGGAAATGCCGAGCATCTTCTTCAAAGACATAGTAGGGCGTCAGATCCATTCCACCACCAAACCAGAAAATGTCGCCTTGTGTACTGCCTTCAGGGGCATAGGCCACAAACATGCGGACATTCATGTGTGTCGTGGGGACATAAGGATTGCGGGGGTGCAGGACCATGGAGACACCCATGGCCTCCCACGACCTTCCTGCCAGTTGAGGCCGGTGGGCTGTGGCCGAGGCTGGCAGGCTCTGCCCTTTGACATGGCTAAAGAGCACGCCAGCGCGTTCAAGCAGGTTGCCATTTTCCAAAAGACGCGACAAACCACCACCGCCTTCAGCGCGCTCCCAGTTGTCAGCGCGAAATGGAGTTCCGTCCGCTTTCTCAAGCGCATCGACTATCTGCGACTGGAGACTTAGCAGGTACTGCTTGACGGCAGGAACATCAACCAAACTTGTTGTTGCATTCATTTCCGAATTGCTCGCCATGCAATGTCCTTGCGATACTGAGCACCATCAAAATGTATCTGGTCAACCGCAGCATAGGCGCGGCTACGGGCGGCTTCAATGGAGTCACCCAATGCAGTCACGCACAGAACCCGGCCGGAAGTGGTCAGGATCTTTCCATCTTTCAGAGCCGTTCCTGCGTGAAAAACCACCAGATCGTCGCTCGGTGCCGGGATTCCGGTAATGACGTCACCTGTCTTCACCTTGCCAGGGTATCCGGCGCTTGCCATCACCACACCGATGGCGGAGCGCTCATCCCATTTGAGGTTGACCTCATCAAGACGGCCGGCAATGGCCATTTCAACCACATCGACCAGATCGCTTTGCAGCCGCATCATGATGGGCTGGGTCTCAGGATCGCCCATGCGGCAGTTGAACTCAAGCACATTGATGGAGCGGGTGTGATCATCGCCATCGCCAATCATCAAGCCCGCATAGAGGAAGCCACGGTAGGGGATACCATCTGCTGCCATACCTTTGATTGCAGGCTCGATGACCTCTTTCATGATCCGGTCATGAATGACCTGCGAAACCACCGGTGCAGGGGAATACGCACCCATGCCGCCAGTGTTGGGGCCTTGGTCAGCGTCGAGCAGGCGCTTGTGATCCTGGCTGCTTGCCAACGCAAGAATGTTCTTGCCATCTGACATGACGATGAAGCTGGCTTCCTCGCCAGTCAAGAACTGTTCAATGACAACCCGCGCACCAGCCTGACCAAGCGAGCCATCGCCCAGCATGGAGTCGATCGCATCATGTGCTTCCTGCAGGGTCATCGCAACCACGACACCTTTGCCGGCAGCCAATCCATCAGCTTTGATGACAATCGGCGCTCCCTGTGCATCGATGTATGCGTGTGCCTGTGCAGGGTCGCTGAAAGTTTCATAAGCTGCGGTGGGCAGCTTGTGGCGAACCATGAAACGCTTAGCGAAGTCCTTGGAACTTTCAAGCTGCGCAGCAGCCTTGGTTGGTCCAAAAATTGCCAGCCCAGCGGCCTCGAAGGCGTCAACCACGCCAGCAGCCAGCGGTGCTTCTGGTCCCACCACGGTGAGGGCCACGTTTTCTTGCTTGGCCAAAGCAACCAGTTCTTCAGGAGTCTGGGCGTTGACATTGACAACGTTGTCCATGGTGGCTGTGCCACCATTGCCAGGGGCAACCAGAACCTGTGTGACACGGCTGGATTTCAGAAGACGCCAGACCAAAGCGTGCTCACGCCCGCCAGAACCAATAACAAGTAGTTTCATGGGTGTTAACTCAGTCCTCATTGGGCATGATTGCGTTAGTGTAGACTTCCTGCACATCGTCCAGGTTCTCGAGGGCATCGAGGAGTTTCTGCATCTTGATGGCATCTTCACCCTCAAGCGAAACCTCGTTTTCCGGCTTCATCACGATGTCGGCCATTTCAAATGCCAGGCCACTGCTCTCAAATGCCTCTTTCACTTTGGCAAATGCTGCTGGCTCACAGGTGACTTCAATCACGCCCTCATCGTCTGTGACAACATCATCGGCACCCGCTTCAAGCGCGACTTCCATGACTTTGTCTTCAGATGTGCCTGGCGCAAAGATAAACTGTCCGCAATGCTTGAACATGAAGGCTACGCAGCCATCCTGGCCGAGGTTGCCACCATGTTTGCTGAATGCATGGCGCACTTCTGCCACAGTCCGGGTCCTGTTATCGGTCATGCAGTCCACGATGACAGCAGCGCCGTTGATGCCATAGCCTTCGTAGCGGATTTCTTCGTAGTTGTCGCCATCAGCACCACCCGTGCCGCGCTGGATGGCACGCATGATGTTGTCCTTGGGCATGTTGACTGCTGTTGCCTTGTCCCAGGCAAGGCGCAAACGAGGATTGGTATCAGGGTCTGGGCCGCCGATACGTGCTGCCACCGTGATTTCACGGATAATCTTGGTCCAGATTTTGCCACGCTTGGCGTCCTGACGACCTTTGCGATGCTGGATGTTAGCCCACTTACTATGACCGGCCATGATTTCTCGAAGGTTTAGATTGCATTGGATAAAACAGTCATTTTACCGCGTGAACCTTATGTGCCAAGACATGGAACATAAAGTGCACTGGATAGGTTCTATAGGGTATTCAATTAGCACGCGTTGCGGTATGTTTCAGGATAATTCAGGGTTTGGGGAGATCTTGCCCTTTTATGGTTCTAGAACTTTACTGGAGCACGCATGACGACACTTACCAAGGCAATTCGTATTGAGCAGCACGGCGGTCCAGAGGTGATGAAGCTTGTTGACGTCGAGGTACCCGCGCCTGCTGATAACGAAATTACGATCAAGCAGCATGCTGTGGGCCTGAACTTCATTGACATCTATTACCGCACTGGGCTTTATAAGGCACCGCTGCCGCATGGTCTGGGCTTTGAGGGAGCAGGTGAGGTCATTGCCGTCGGCAAGAGCGTGACGCGGTTCAAGGTGGGCGACAGGGTCGCCTATGGGCAGAGCCCGATTGGCGCCTATGCCTACGTGAGAAACATGCCTGAGGCACAAGCTGTGAAACTGCCCGATGGCATTTCTTATGAAGAAGCTGCGGCCATGATGCTCAAGGGCTTGACGGTGCAGTACCTGTTTCGCCAGACATACCGCCTGAAAGAGGGTGAAACGATTCTGTTCCATGCGGCCGCAGGCGGTGTGGGCCTGATCGCTTGCCAATGGGCAAAAGCTCTGGGTGTGAGGCTCATCGGTACTGCTTCGAGCCAGGAAAAGATGGACTTGGCACTGCAGTATGGCGCAGCAGCCATGATCAACTACACCACAGAAGATGTGCCCAAGCGTCTGCTTGAGCTCACCGATGGCAAGAAAGTGCCAGTCGTCTACGACGGTGTCGGCAAGAGCACCTGGGAAATCTCCTTGGACTGCTTGCAGCCGCGAGGTCTGCTGGTCAGCTACGGCAATGCCTCAGGCCCGGTCGAAGGCGTCAACCTCGGTATTCTGGCTGCCAAAGGATCGCTCTATGTGACCCGGCCTGTCCTAGGGGTCCATGTCAACACACCGGAGAAGATGCAGGCCGCGGCCGACGAGCTATTCGATCTGGTGTTGCAAGGCAAAATCAAGATCCGCATCGACCAGCGCTATCGTCTTGAGGAAGCTGCCAAGGCCCAGGAAGCACTGGCTTCGCGCAAGACCACGGGTGCGACAGTCTTTGTCCTCGATTAAGCATTGCCAGAAGCAGTGATACCAGCGGGGGCGGCATTGTCCGCCCCTTGTTTTGAATAGTGTGTCCAGCATGGATGCACTCTTGCAGGTGCAAGTTCCTCCATGAGTTGAACACAGCGAATGAGGTCAAGCGCAACCTCATGAGGGTGATCGGTTGACATCCTCCCCGCCATGAAAATCACCCCAAAGGTTGGATTGAGGTCCAACTTTTGGGGTGCAGTTCAGCATGCGGAGTTCTTTTTCTTATTTGGCAGCGTCAGCTTCGAGGTGGTAGCGGGTGACACGCTCCACTTCAGCTTTTGAGCCCAAAGCGACGCTGACACGCTCATGCAGGCCGTGTGGCTGGATATCCATGATACGTTGCCTGCAATTGGTGGCCATTCCCCCAGCCTGTTCTACCAAGAAAGCCATGGGGTTGGCTTCGTACATGAGGCGCAGCTTGCCTGGCTTTTTCGGGTCGCGTGCGTCCCATGGGTACATGAAGATACCTCCACGCAGCATCAGTCTGTGAACATCGGCAACCATGGAGGCAATCCAGCGCATGTTGAAGTTCTTGCCACGTGGACCATCCTTGCCGGCAAGGCATTCGTTGATATAGCGCTTGACCGGTTCTTCCCAGTGACGGCTGTTGGACATGTTGATGGCAAATTCGCTGGTTTCTTCTGGAATGGTCATGTTCTCGTGAGTCAGGACCCATGATCCCATTTCGCTGTCGAGCGTAAAGCCGACCACGCCTTCGCCTACAGTCAGGACCAGCATGGTCTGAGGGCCGTAGATGGCATAGCCTGCAGCAACTTGCTTGTGGCCTGGTTGCAGAAAGTCGGATTCCTCTATGGGACGGCCCGAAGCATCTGAAGGCGCATGCAGTACCGAGAAAATGGTACCAATCGAGACATTGACATCGATGTTCGACGAACCATCAAGCGGATCGAACAACAGCAGGTACTCGCCTTTGGGGTAACGGTTAGGGATCAGGTAGATAGCTTCCATTTCCTCAGACGCCATGGCAGCCAGATGACCGCCCCATTCGTTGGCTTCCAGCAGCACTTCGTTGGAAACGACGTCGAGTTTTTTCTGGACTTCGCCCTGGATATTCTCAGTGGTGAGGCTTCCCAGAACACCACCCAGTGCACCTTTGCGCACATGATAGTTGATGGTCTTGCAGGCACGCGAGACGATTTCGATCAGAAGACGCAGTTCGCCGGACAAGGCTTTGTCAGTGCGCTGCTTTTCGACAAGATACTGGGTGAGCGATGTGCGTTTTTGTTTCATGGATGACTCAGTCGAAAAACGGAAAGATGAAAAATTGGTCAAAGGCTGTCGTCATGAACCTGTTGTCAGAGTGAAAGAGCTTTCTGGACAATTTCACGTGTATTCGTTGAAAGGTTCTTGTGAGCGGCAACGGACTCCAGTGCTTTCCTCATCATATCCCTGCTGCCGGGTTTATGGGAACGCCAGAGATCCATGACGCGGGCAAGTCTTGCGGCCACCTCAGGGTTGGCACTGTCAACCGTGCACACCAGTTCGGCCCATAGCTTATATCCCGAACCGTCATTTGCATGGAAACCCAGGGGGTTGTTCATGCAGAACTGGAAGACCAGAGCACGCAGCCTGTTCGGATTGCGCAGGGTGAATGCCGGGTGCTTGAGAAGCTCCTTGATCCGGTTGACATCTGTGGTTGGGGCGGTTGCCTGTAGTGAGAACCACTTGTCGACCACCAAGGCGTCATCTTTGAATCGCTGATAGAAATCATCGTTGACCTGTCCGATGACCTGATCCTGCTCTGGATTGCGCAAGAGTGCCTGCAATGCACCAAACCGCTCGGTCATGTTGCCCGCATCGTTATAGCGTCCGATGGCAAGCGTTTTGGCTTCGGGTTCTGCAGCCTGGTTGAGCCAGTCCAGCGCAAGGTTGGCCATGGCACGCCTGCCAGCTGCAAGAGGTGAAACGTCAAAGTCGTGGCTGCAAGGGGTTTGCCTGACCACTTCAAGCAATTGTGACGCCAGATGTTTGCCCAGAGAAGACACCAGAAGCATGCGTGCCTGGGCCACAGCCAAAGGATCTTTTTCAGGCATCTGCTGCAGCAGGTACTTGTCGGTGGGCAAGGACATGAGGCGTGTCTTGTAAGCATCGTCCAGGTCGGTGTCAGCAAGGATGACACCGAACGTGCTGACCAGTGCCTGCATGGCAGGGCTGTGACTGGGCTGAACCATCTGTTGCTGCTCGGCATGGCTCTTGCCCAGCATGGACAGGAGCATACGTGCCAGAAGCTTCTGTACAGATTCCCACCTTGCAAACGCATTGGGGTCATGGCGAGCCAGAAGATGAAGGTCTTCATCTGTTTCGCTGGCCACGACATTGACTGGAGCGCTGAAGTTTCTGAGCAAGGAAGCGACAGCGTCTTTGCGCCAGCCCTTGATCGTCCAGGTCTGTTCTTCCTGCATGAGTTCAAGCAGCAGGGTCTGGCCCTTCTGGCTGCCGCATTGCAGAGTCAGTGGTTGGCCATCGCGGCTTATGGCACCAATGGCAAACGGAATATGCAGAGGCAACTTCTGGATACCGGATTTCTGCTCAATACCGACGGGAGGGCATGCTTGTGAGAGCTTTATCTTGATTTCATCATCGCTGCTTCCAGGCAGAAGTTCAACCATGACAGTGGGGGTGCCGGCCTGGGAGTACCAGCGTGAAAACACTGAAAGATCGCGATCGGGTTGCTTCTGTCGCCAAGCGTGCTCCATGGCTGAGACGAAGTCATCGCAGGTGACGGCCTGACCATCGTGTCTGCGGAAGTACTCTTTCATGCCCTCCTGGAACGTGGATTCTCCCAGTAGTGTGTGCATCATGCGAATGACTTCTGCACCTTTCTCATACACCGTTGCGGTATAGAAATTGCTGATCTCCTCGTAGCTTTCCGGGCGAATTGGATGTGCCATCGGGCCGGCATCCTCTGGAAACTGGGCAGCCCTCAATACCACAACGTCGTCAATACGTTTGACGGCACGCGCGCTTTCAGCCTTTTGCGGCTCAAGCCCTTCGGCCATCATGTCAGCAGTGAACTCCTGGTCGCGAAATACCGTCAGACCTTCCTTCAGGCTTAGTTCAAACCAAGAGCGGCAAGTCACACGGTTGCCTGTCCAGTTGTGGAAGTACTCATGGCCGATGACAGCCTGGATGGCGCGGAAGTTGGCATCCGTGGCAGTGTTTGGGTCTGCAAGCACATAGGCTGCATTGAAAATGTTCAGGCCCTTGTTTTCCATGGCGCCCATGTTGAAGTCTGCAGCAGCGACGATCATGAACCTGTCAAGGTCGAGTTCGAGACCAAACCGTGTTTCATCCCAGCGCAGGGATTGGATGAGGCTTTGCATCGCCCATTCTGTCTTGTCATAGGTTCCGGGATCGCTGTAGATCTGCAAGAGGACCGGTTTGCCACTGCGTGTCTGCAATGTGTGCTCGCGGCAGTCAAACTGACCTGCCACCAGTGCAAAGAGATAGCAAGGTTTGGGGAATGGGTCTTCCCAGACGCATTCCTGGCGGCCGTCTTCAAGCATCCTGGTCTGCAGCAAATTGCCATTGGAGAGCAACTGCGGATATTGCTTCGGGCAAGCGCGCATGGTCACTTTGTAACGGGACATGACATCAGGCCTGTCTGCAAACCAGCAGATACGCCTGAAACCTTCAGCCTCACATTGAGTAAAGAGGCTTGCACCAGAAACATAAAGACCCATCAAAGCTGTGTTTTCCTGGGGCTTGCAGGCGCTTTCAATTTCAAGGTCAAACTCTCTGGGAACATTGCTGATGATGAGTTTCTTGCCGTCTTCGTTCAGTGAATAATCCGGCCAGTCGTTGCCGTTGATTCTGAGAGAAAGTAACTCGATATCACTGCCATCAAGAACCAGGGCAGTGCCTTCTGCAGTTTGGGGTTTTGCCTTGACCTTGATCTTTGCTGTGACCAAGGTTTTTTCAGCGGCAAGATCAAAAGTCAGATCGACTTCAGGTAACTCAAAAGGATACGGGGTGTACTCGGATCTGTAGATTGTCATATGCAGAGGCATTTGAACCAAAGCTTCCCATCCGGTGTTTCAGGATGAAGAAACATGTTGAAGGGTTGTGAATGATTGTAAGTCTGATTTCATGTGTACCTGGATAATCCGCCAAGGTGATATCCGCAAAACCGACCTGCCAAAACACCCTGGGGTTTTCTGAATACGATCAGCCATGATGGTCAGGCTCTGTTTGGTTAAGGATGACATGCACCAAAATCATGAGGTCGGAAAAGATCAAGACTTACGAATGGTCCTCAATTCGTATTATCAGGTTAATCATGGGGAAGCATTGCCGATAGCCAGAAGCCTCAAGCAGGCAGTGGCAGGAGTGAGAAGATGGCAGTCAGAGTAGAGCTGCTGGTAATGGCAGCAGGAGAATACTCAAAGCATCAATCTGCCAACTCCGAAACGAGGATGGCAGATTGATGGTGTGTGATTGACTCAGGTGGCTTTTTATGTCACGGGATTGATCAGGAACTCACTCCTGGTCTTTCCTTGTGCTTCAGCTTCTACGATCCAGCGCGGAGCTTTGCCACGACCAGTCCAAGTCTCACCTGTTGCCGGATTGAGGTATTTGGGTGCAACAGGACCTCTGGAACCAGAGCCAGACTTGTTCGAAGCAGTTTTCGACTTGGAGCGGGAACCTTTGTTCAAGGCAGCTGAAAGCTCATCAATGGTGATTTCATATTCTTTCATTGAGCGAACGATCGAATCGATGACTGGCTGCCTATTCTTGCTTTCCAAGATTTCTATTTGGCGCTGCAACCGTTCCATTTCTTTTTGAATTTTTGCTTTTTTTGCGGCGTAGCTTTGACGTGCCATGTTTTTTCCTTGATAAGAAGAGATGAACCTTGAATGACGCGAGCCGATGAACTTCCTTGACTGGGCTACAAAAGGTGTTTCACTTTGACAGCCTACAGTCTTGCCAGCAGAGCAGGGATTCTGTTCTTCCAGCAGGGTAGTGTTTCGATTTTCTTGGTGCTCATCGCCATTACAGGATCAGTGAAATCCAACCGAAGGACTTTTGATCTTCAGTCGAATAGCTGATAGGCCTTCAATGATCCTTGTCGCCTTTTGATCTGGTTTTGTAGTGTTACCGGTTGTGTGGTGCCACTTCTCGCTGATTGTTGCCGGTTAATAGAGTAGGTCGATGCAAAATTTCCAAGGTGCTTATTTTCATATACAACTGAATACACTTCGACTTTTTTCTCTCTTAAACCAACAGAGTTTTTTAGGGGAATTTCTTTTAAACGAAACAACCAATGAGGTTACCTGAGGATTATATACATTAATTAATAAGAATGCATTGAGAAAATGTTTCAAACCGTTTCATGCCCTTTTGCAGTGCATTGAATAGATAGCATAAAACCATATTGTTGAGTCAAGTGATGCAGACAATCCAGTTGATGGTTCCTGGTATTGGTGATTTGCGCAGAACGACTCAGACATGTGTATAGGAATAATCCTAAATTAAGCAGTCCTTGGTATTGCTGTCATGGGGATGATGAGATGAAGATCAAGTATTATCAATAACATAAAGCAATTCTGAGTTTTGTTTCCGGTGACTAAGTATGGTTTTATTCTAAAAATTGATTAACTGTCTGGAAATATATTGTTGCGAGTTTGTATCACTTTTATTCAGAGAGGGTCTTTCGGTGAGACAGAAATGGCACTGTGTGATTTCATCAGGTTAGTTGGAGATGATTGCAGGACTGTTTTGCTGTGGTTTGTATCTGTATTGAGAGAATTAACCGCAGTGATAGATTACTACTTGTCTGCCTGCCATGAGGAACGTTATGGGCGGCCTTTAATGGTTCTTTTCTGAAAACAAACGTGTCACTGGATAAGTAACTCAGTTACGGCGCGGATAACGTCGTGCCCTAGATTTGTTTTTCCTTCATTCTCGCTTTGTTTTGCTCAGGATGATTCGATTGTCACCAGGTTTTCGTGCAGGTGGTGCAGGTTCTTTGTTATTGTTGTGATGTAGATCCGTGGTTAGCAGCATGCACGGACATATCCACTTGTACAAATGTAGCGATAACAGATGGGTGATTTCATGGGCCAGGAGAAGAGGTCGATAGGTATTGCGGCTATCCAGATGGTTTCCGGTCCGGATGTAGAGCAAAACCTGACTCAGGCATATCAGCTTGTGCGCCAGGCTGCCATGTCTGGTGCTGATTTGGTTGCCTTACCGGAATATTTCTGCCTTCTCTGTCATGACGAGACTGCCAAAGTCAGGATGGCCGAAACGCCTGGTAAAGGCTTGATTCAGGATTGGCTGGCAATGGTCGCCAAAGAGTTTGGTATCTGGGTATGTGGTGGAACGTTGCCGATAGCAAGCAATATCCAGGGCAAGGTATTCAATACAAGTTTCCTGTATTCGCCAGAAGGGGTGCAGGTGGCTAGATATGACAAGTTGCATTTGTTCCGTTTCACCTCGGAGAAAGAGCAGTTTGATGAGTCGAGGACCATCGCTGCTGGAAACGGTACGGTTGTGGCTGATACCGTAATAGGCCGCATCGGCATGTCAGTCTGCTATGACTTGAGGTTCCCCGAACTGTATCGCGCCATGGGTACTGTGGACTTGATTCTGGTGCCATCCGCCTTCACATATACGACAGGACAGGCGCATTGGGAAACCTTGTTGCGCGCCAGAGCCATTGAAAACCAGTGCTATGTGCTTGCACCTGCTCAAGGAGGTGTGCATCCCAGTGGCAGAAGGACATGGGGCCATTCGATGCTGGTCGATCCTTGGGGAGAGGTTGTCAATGTGCTGGGACAGGAGCAAGGTGTAGTCATGGGACAATTGGACTTCGACGTGCTGCAGAGAGTGCGCAAGTCATTGCCAGCTTTGCAGAACAGGGTTTTATAGAAACGAGAAAATTTTCATGAGCATTGTTTTATCTGATCCGATCCAGTGTGCAGAGTCGCTGCTGCTGCAGCCAGGCGGGCTGACAACAAGCGATCTGGATCGAGCAATGGGCGAGATCTTTCGCCATAAAGTTGATTATGCAGACCTCTATTTCCAGTACACGAGAAATGAAGGCTGGAGCCTGGAAGAGGGTATCGTCAAGACAGGCAGTTTTTCAATCAGCCAGGGTGTGGGCGTGCGTGCCATCTCGGGAGAGAAGACTGCATTTGCATACTCGGATTCTCTGACGTCGAACGCATTGCTGGAAAGCGCAAGAGCCGTGCGTGAGATTGCTAGTGCTGGAAAATCAGCAAGGGCTGCCATTGGCAGCGATCTGTATGTGCCTTCGAGCAGGCTGTATGAAGGCATGGACCCTCTGGCATCGTTGAGTGCTGACGAGAAGGTCCGGTTGCTGGAAAAAATCGAAAGAATGGCCCGCGCCAAAGATCCCAGGATTGTTCAGGTGATGGCAGGCCTGGGCATGGAGTTCGATGTGGTCATGGTGGTTGCCAGCAATGGTCGTCAGGCGGCTGACATCCGTCCGCTTGTCAGGCTGTCGTTGACGGTCATTGCCGAACAGAACGGGCGCAGGGAAATGGGTCATGCTGGCGGTGGCGGCCGACATGACCTGTCGTATTTCACAGAAGAAGTGCTGGCACAGTATGTCGAGCACGCGGTGCACGAAGCCTTGGTCAACCTGGAGTCCAGACCGGCGCCAGCAGGTGAAATGACCGTGGTGCTCGGTGCGGGTTGGCCTGGGATCCTGCTACACGAGGCTGTGGGCCATGGCTTGGAAGGTGACTTCAACCGCAAAGGTTCGAGCGCATTTGCAGGTCTGATTGGCAAACGTGTTGCTTCAAAAGGCGTGACGGTCGTCGACGATGGCACCTTGCCTGGCAGAAGGGGCTCGCTCAATGTAGACGATGAGGGCAATCCAACCCAGCAGACAGTGCTCATTGAGGATGGAATTCTCAAGGGATATCTCCAGGACAGCATGAATGCCCGATTGATGGGCGCCAGCGTGACTGGCAATGGCCGACGCGAGTCTTATGCCCATGTGCCGATGCCCAGGATGACCAACACTTACATGCTTGCGGGCAACCATGAGCCTGAAGAAATCATTTCCTCCGTCAAGAAGGGGCTGTATGCCGTGAATTTCGGAGGAGGCCAGGTTGATATCACCAGCGGCAAGTTCGTGTTTTCGGCTTCAGAGGCCTATATGATCGAAGACGGCAAGGTCACGTACCCGGTCAAGGGGGCAACCTTGATAGGGAATGGGCCGGATGCTTTGAAGCGGGTCAAGATGATCGGCAAGGACATGAAGCTTGACAGCGGGGTGGGTACTTGTGGCAAGGAGGGCCAGAGCGTGCCTGTTGGAGTCGGCATGCCAACGATTTTGATGGAAGGACTGACCGTTGGCGGCACGGCCTAAGGATAGTTTTCATGTTGTAATATTTTGACAAATTTTTACAATCAACCAGTAAGGCACTGGTTTTTTGTGTTAATTTGTAGTCATGAAAACCGCATCCATCAACTTCTTCTGGTTTTACTTTTATAGCTTTCCTACCAAACTGGCGGAAGGACGGATGCGTAGTGCCGAATGAAATGCAGGAATCCCAGAACCGCCAGCAAAAGCTGGCGGTTTTTTTTTACCTGACCGCCAGTCTGGCAAAACAGGACTCCAGCATGGTTGTTGCACAGGGATCAAAAGCAGGCGGGTGCAGTTGTGCCGGTTGCATTTGAAGTCATTGGACATTTAGGACATTTGTGGATTGGAGCTACAGCGCAGTCAGGGCTGAAGAAATTTATCCAGATTGGGAAAATCAAGGAGTTATAAAGTGCCGCACAATACTGACGATATAAGGATCAGGGAAATCAAAGAGTTGGCCCCACCATCTCATGCGATGAGAGAGTTTCCATGCACAGAGAGCGTGAGCAAGTTGGTCTATGAGACCCGTCAGGCACTGCACAGGATTCTGCACGGCATGGATGACAGGCTCATCGTCATTATCGGACCGTGTTCGATCCACGATCCAGTCGCGGCGCACGAATATGCAGACAGGCTCAAGGCTGTCCGGGAACGCCTGAAGGATGATGTTGAAGTCATTATGCGCGTCTACTTCGAAAAACCCAGGACAACTGTCGGCTGGAAAGGCTTGATCAACGACCCTGACCTTGATGGCAGTTTCAATATCAATAAAGGCCTGCGACTTGCTCGTCGTCTGTTGCTGGAAATCAACGAGAAGGGTGTTCCAGCAGGTTGTGAGTTCCTCGACATGATTACTCCGCAATACATAGCGGATCTGGTTTCATGGGGAGCCATTGGTGCCAGGACAACGGAAAGCCAGGTGCACCGTGAACTGGCATCAGGGCTGTCCTGCCCGGTTGGCTTCAAGAACGGCACGGACGGTAACGTCAAGATTGCTGTCGATGCGATCAAGGCAGCGTCGCAGCCGCACCACTTCCTCTCAGTGACCAAGGCAGGTCATTCAGCCATCGTATCCACCAATGGCAACGAAGACTGCCATGTCATCTTGCGCGGCGGTAAAGCACCGAACTATGACGCAGCAAGTGTGCAGGCAGCCTGTGAGGAGTTGGCCAAGGCAGGCCTGGCACAGCGACTGATGATTGATGCGAGCCACGCTAACAGTAGCAAGAAACCAGAGAACCAGCCAGCCGTCTGCCACGATATCGCCCAGCAAGTTTCTGGCGGCGATACAAGGATCATCGGTGTCATGGTTGAAAGCCATCTGGTTGCTGGGCGTCAGGACCTGGTCCCTGGCAAGCCACTGACCTATGGACAGAGTATTACTGATGGTTGCATTGACTGGGAATCGTCTGTTGCGGTACTTGAGGAGCTGGCACAGGCGGTCAGGGAACGCAGGCGCGTGGTTGCAACCACAGGCAAGTAATGATTTGCCTGTGATCGCAAAGACAAGGACTACATTGGACGGCAGCTTATGAAGACTTCAGAACAGGCATCGTTGCCCCAGGCAATGATTGAGCGCCTTGAGGGTTTGTTTGGCGAGAGGTTTTCCCAATCTCTGGCAGTTCGAAGGCATCACGGAAAAGATGAGTCGCCGTATCCGGAGATGCTGCCCGATGCGGTTGTCTTTGCCCTATCGACCGAGGATGTCATTGCGGTCGTCAAGGCCTGTGATGAGTTCAATGTGCCCTTGATCCCTTACGGTGTAGGATCGTCGCTGGAAGGTCATATCCTGGCTCCCAAGGGGGGCATTTCTCTCGACCTGAGTGGAATGAACAAGGTGCTTTCCATTAACCCGGAAGATTTGACGGTCACGGTCGAGCTTGGTATCACCCGCAAGCAACTCAATGAAGAGTTGCGCTCGACGGGGTTGTTCTTCCCGATTGATCCGGGGGCGGATGCTTCCATCGGTGGCATGGTCAGCACCAGGGCCTCAGGGACCAATGCCGTGCGCTACGGCACCATGCGAGAGAATGTGGTCAGCCTGGATGTCGTGACGGCCCAGGGAAAGCTGGTCAAGACTGCTGGCCGGGCCAGGAAGTCTTCCGCAGGCTATGACCTGACCCGCATATTTGTCGGCAGTGAAGGCACACTCGGGATTGTGACCAAGGTGACCTTGCGCATCTATCCATTGCCAGAATCCATCAGCGCAGCCATCTGTCAGTTCCCGACCGTGCACGATGCTGTGGGTTGTGTCATCGAGACCATTCAGCTTGGCATTCCGGTGGCTCGGGTGGAACTGATGGATGAGCATGCGGTGAAGGCATGCAATATGTACAGCAAGCTCAATCTGCGTGAGTCACCGCTCTTGCTGTTTGAGTTTCACGGTACAGAGGCAGGCGTGAAGGAACAGGCGCAGGTTGTCCAGGAGATCGCCCACGAGCACAAGGGGCTTGACTTTGAATGGGCACACAAGCCCGAAGACAGGTCGCGTCTCTGGAGTGCACGCCATAATGCGTTTTTTGCATCGCTGCAATTAAGGCCAGGATGCAAGGCGAGCACGACTGATGTGTGTGTTCCCATCTCCAAGCTTGCCGATTGCCTGGATCGGACCACAGCCTTGCTGGACAAGGCCTCATTCCCGAGCACCATCGTTGGCCACGTCGGTGATGGCAACTTTCATGTGGTCATGTTGCTGGATCCCGATGATCCTGCGCAGTGGGAAGAATCAGAAAAAAGCAACAGCCAGATTGTCCGCATAGCGATTGAGGCTGAGGGCACCTGTACTGGTGAGCACGGTGTCGGATTGCACAAGCGACAATTCATGGAGCTTGAGCACGGTCCTGAGGCCATTGATCTCATGCGCACGCTCAAGCAGGCGTTTGACCCGAAGAACATTCTCAACCCTTGCAAGATCCTGCCGCAGGTATGACGCAGGATTAACCCTATAAGTCGGGTTAATCCTGTAAGCAACAGGAAAGATTAGAGGGTATGTTTGCTCTAGGGGGACGGAATTGCCCTCTCCGTGGTTTAGGGGCATTCATTACTTCGGGTTAAGTGCTGCATGAATCTGAATCGTCAAGATGAGTCTGTAGATCTTGTGATTCCTGATGTTCAGGAATGTCTGCATGCTTTACGGGCCGTGCTGCCCGAGCACTGCATACTATCCCGTCCTCAGGAGAGAAAGCCTTATGAGTGTGATGGCTTGACTCTCTATAAGCAGATGCCGCTGGTGGTTGTGCTACCTGAGACCGAAGTACAGGTTCAGGGTGTTCTGCGAGCCTGCAAACGTCTCAATGTCCCTGTGGTGACCCGTGGTGCAGGTACGGGGCTTTCTGGCGGTGCCATGCCGCACCCTCAAGGAGTCCTCCTTGGGATGTCCAAGTTCAACCGCATCAAGAAGATCGATCCGGAAGCTGCGATCGCCATTGTAGAGCCCGGTGTGCGCAATCTCGCTGTCTCCCAGGCTGTTGCTCAGTATGGCCTTTACTACGCACCCGACCCTTCGAGCCAGATCGCCTGCACGATTGGTGGAAATGTGTCAGAGAACTCCGGCGGCGTGCATTGCCTGAAGTATGGACTGACATTGCACAATGTTCTTCAAGTCCGACTTCTGACACTGGATGGCGAAGTGATGACTCTGGGCAGTCAGGCGCCCGATGCCCCAGGTCCGGACTTGCTTTCACTTGTTATCGGTTCTGAAGGGATGCTAGGTGTAATTACCGAGGTGACTTTGCGCCTGACACCGCTGCCGGAATCCGCACGGGTGATCATGGCAAGTTTTGATGATGTCGAGACAGCCGGTCAGGCTGTTGCGGATGTGATTGGTGCCGGAATTATTCCTGCAGGTCTGGAAATGATGGACCAGCGTGCTACTGAGATGGTTGAGCCTTTCGTGCAGGCGGGCTACGACTTGCAGGCCAAGGCAATCCTGCTGTGTGAGTCTGATGGCACAGCTGTGGAAGTTGAGCAGGAAATAGAAAAGATGGCAAACGTCCTGAAAAAGTCTGGTGCAACCCGGATCGAGGTTTCCAGGACAGAAGAGGAAAGGCAGCGTTTCTGGGCTGGTCGTAAAAATGCTTTCCCGGCCGCAGGCAGGGTGTCGCCAGACTATTACTGCATGGATGGGACTATTCCCAGGAGGCAACTGGCTAAAGTCCTGCGTGCCATTGAGGATTTGTCCAGACAGTTCGGGCTGGGTTGTGCCAATGTGTTCCATGCAGGTGATGGAAACCTGCATCCTTTGATTCTCTTCAATTCAGAAAATCCGGATGAGGTCAGGAGGGCGGACAAGTTCGGAGCTGCGATCCTTGAGCTATGTGTGCAGGTTGGAGGGACGATCACTGGCGAGCATGGTGTCGGAATAGAAAAGATCAACCAGATGTGTGTGCAGTTTGACCGCGATACGTTGGATATGTTTTTAAGTGTCAAACGTTCTTTCGATCCGGATGGATTGCTCAACCCTGACAAGGTCATACCGACATTGGCCCGTTGCGCAGAATACGGGAAGATGCATGTCCATGGTGGTCAGTTGCCATTTGGTGATTTGCCGAGGTTCTGATGATTGACTACCGGATATCCGAATTGAGCCAGCAGGTCATGACGGCAAGGGCTAACTACCGACCCATCAGGATCATCGGTGCCGATAGCAAGGGGTTCTATGGCAATCCCATGCGCAGCTCGGATGATGCAGTGCATGTCCTGGATATGCGAGATCTGTCTGGCATCCTGATGTATGAACCTAGCGAGCTTGTGATCCGAGCGTTGGCTGGAACTACGGTACAAGAGCTTGAAACCGTGTTGGCAGAACATGGCCAGATGCTCGCCTTTGATCCGCCACGGTTTCATCCAGAGTCAACCATCGGTGGTGTGTTTGCCAGTGGATTGTCAGGTCCCTTGGGATTTGGCTACGGGCCGTTGCGCCACTACGTGTTAGGTGCAAGGCTGCTGGATGCACAAGGCAGGTTGTTGCGCTTTGGGGGCGAGGTCATGAAGAATGTGGCTGGCTATGACGTCTCCAGATTGTTAGCTGGCTCAATGGGTATGTTCGGTGCTGTTGTCGATGTCTCGCTCAAGGTCATGCCCATACCAGAAGTCGATAGAAGTCTGGTGTTTTGCTTGGGTCAGGAGCAGGCGCTTGAGATTTGCCGCCAGTTTCGTTCCAGTGCCATGCCTGTCAAGGCGGCAGCCTGGATGGCTGATCCAAGGCTGGAGGGCATGAATGACTGTGGACCCGCATTGGTGATCCGGCTGGCTGGCTCGAAGGCTGCGGTCGATCACGCCCGCAAGCGCCTGGGTGGGCAGCAGTTGACAACAGATGTGGCTCAGGCATGGTGGACTGCGCTCAAGGATCAGACCCATGCATTCTTTTCGGGCAGGCCATTGTGGAGGCTTGCCGTCAGTCATGCCACAGGACCGTTGCCCTATGAGACGGGCTGCTTTGACTGGGCGGGTGAGATCAGGTGGGTTGTCTGCGACGACACCCCAGAGGCTATCCGGGATGTGGCAGAAGGGGCAGGGGGGCATGCCACGTTGTTTCGTTATGCAGATGTATCGCAGATTCCGGCAGACGGGGTTTTCCATCCTTTGTCATCGCCAGTCAGGTCGGTGGTCAGGCGACTGAAAGATGAATTCGACCCGAAGGGGATCTTCAATCCCGGAAGGTTCGTGGTGGATCTATAGGAGTAGCTGAATGCAGACAGAGTTGCCTGAAGATCTGCTCAGGACGGAATTGGGGCGACATGCGCAAGACATTCTGCGGCGCTGTGTCCATTGCGGTTTTTGTCTGGCTACGTGCCCGACTTATGAGCTTTTAGGCAATGAGCTTGACAGTCCTAGAGGGCGCATCTACCTCATCAAGGAAGTCCTGGAAGGCAAACAGGCGACAACAATTGAGCAGGAGCATCTTGACCGTTGCCTGACCTGCCATAACTGTGAGACCACATGTCCGTCCGGGGTGCAGTACGGTCATCTACTGGATGTTGGCCGACATGTGGTTCAGACCCAAGTCAAGCGTGAGCGTACCGAGCGCATCAAGCGCGAAGGACTTCGCTGGCTGATTGTCAGCGGCTGGTTCGACATGGCCTACCGCATTGCTCAAAGGTACTACCAATGGCTTCCGCCCGGCCTGCAGAGCAAGGTACGGGCGGTGACTCCAGACAAAGGAGAACTGCCAAAGGGCAAGCTCAACTATTCCAAGTCCGTGCTGGTTATGGTCGGTTGTGTCCAGCCTACACTCATGCCATCGATTGATGCCGCCATGCTAAGAGTGTTGGACAGGCTGGGGGTCGGCACTGTGACCGCTCAATCAGCGACATGCTGTGGCGCGGTAAGTTTTCATCTTGATGCTCAGGAAGCGGCACGCTCGCAGATGCGCAGGAACATTGATGCCTGGTGGCCTTTGCTCAAGACAGGCACCGTCGAGGCGATTGTCGTCAATGCTTCAGGGTGTGGTGCCATGATCCGTGAGTATGGGCACCATCTGCGGCTTGATCCAGGATATGCAGAAAAAGCCAGGTTTGTGAGCGATAAGGTCAGGGATATTGCAGAGTTCATCGAACCATACGCACAACAATTGCGAGAGTTGATGGATGCGAACAAGATTCCTGACAGGGTGGCGTTTCATCCCCCTTGCACCTTGCAGCACTGGCAAAAGCTAAGGCCGGTGACCGAGAACTTGCTCAAGAACCTTGGCATTAAAATCCAGCCTTTTGCCGAGTCACATTTTTGCTGTGGTTCTGCGGGACCCTATTCACTGTTGCAGCCTGAAATTGCAACCAAGCTCAGGGACAGGAAACTTGCGAACCTGAGTGCTGCTGATCCTGAGATGATCGTCTCATCCAACATTGGTTGCATCAGCCACCTGCAAACAGGGACTGAGCTCCCTGTCAGACACTGGATAGAACTTGTCGATAGTGCATTAAAACCGTAGTTTTCCCAAGTCTGGAACGTGGTTGCACCGCCTGGTGATTCAGGTCGGATTAAAATGCCGTCATGGCAAATTCTAGAATTCTCAAAGGTCAACCTGTCGTCGTCGGCATGTCCGGCGGAGTCGACTCGTCCGTGACGGCGTGGTTGCTCAAGCAACAGGGCTACAAGGTCATCGGTCTCTTCATGAAAAACTGGGAAGACGATGACGACAGCGAATACTGCTCATCAAGGCAGGATTGGCTTGATGCCGCTAGCGTGGCCGATATCGTCGGCGTGGATATTGAGGCCGTGAACTTTGCGGCTGAATACAAGGAAAGGGTGTTCGCCGAGTTCCTGCGCGAATATTCCGCCGGTCGTACCCCGAACCCGGACGTTTTGTGCAATGCTGAGATCAAGTTCAAGGCATTCCTCGACCATGCCATGTCGCTGGGAGCAGAACTCATTGCGACCGGCCACTATGCCCGGGTGCGTAAGAGTCCGGTTGATCCCTCGCGCTTTGAGCTCTTGAAGGCCTTGGATTTGACCAAGGACCAGAGCTACTTTCTGCACAGGCTCAATCAGGCGCAACTGTCAAAGAGCATGTTTCCCCTTGGTGAGATCACCAAGGTCAAGGTTCGCCAGATTGCGCAGGAAATCGGCCTGCCCAATGCAGCCAAAAAAGACTCAACCGGGATTTGCTTTATCGGTGAAAGGCCATTCCGGGAGTTCCTGAACCGATATCTCCCTTCAAAGCCGGGTCCGATCAAGACCGACAAGGGGCAGCTCGTTGGCAAGCACCACGGCCTGTCGTTCTATACGTTGGGACAGAGAAAAGGCCTTGGTATCGGCGGCGTGAAAGAGTATCAGCGTGCTGATGGCAGCGGACCTACATGGTATGTGGCGCGCAAGGATCTGAAGACCAATACGCTTTATGTCGTTCCAGAGCATGACCATCCGTGGCTCCTGACCAAGAGCCTGGAAGCGGGCCAGTTGAGTTGGGTGTCTGGTGAACCACCCACGATCGGTAAGCCGTTCGGCGCCAAGACCCGTTACCGGCAACCGGACGCAGCAGCAACCGTAACCGTCGTTGGCAAGGACAAGATGACAGTGGAATTTGCCGACAATCAATGGGCAGTTACACCTGGGCAGTCGTGTGTGCTTTATGACGGCGATGTGTGCCTGGGGGGGGGCATCATCAATTAAAAACAAGAAAGCCCGCGATTTCTGCGGGCCCTTGTGATCAGTTTGCTGCTGGTGGCTGGGTGTCGATGAAGGATTGCCTGCTCATCAACTTGTTGTAGTGCCTGGCCAGGTTTGGAAACTGTTCTTGCCAATTGATCTCCGGGAACCTGAAGCTCAGGTACCCCAAGGCACATCCGAGCGCAATATCTGCAAGGCTGTAGTTGATGCCCATGCAGAAGTTGTTGTCTCCAAGCGCAATGCTCATGGCTTTGAGGCCTTCGCTGATTTTCTTGTTCTGGCGCTCAATCCACTCATTGCTGATCTGTTGAGCAGGCCGTTGACGCTCTTTCACAATAGTGACAGCCGCATCCAGGATTCCGTCTCCCAGTGCTTCCCAGCACTTTACGATCGCACGCTCACGTCCCGACTGAGGGATCAGCCGACTCACTGGTGAGAGGGTGTCGAGGTACTCGACAATGACCCTTGAGTCAAAGAGTGCCGAATCCAAGGCAGGACCGTCGTCAATGGCGGTCTCGTCCATGATCAGGCACGGCACCTTGCCTAAAGGGTTGTAAAGGTGGATCTTGGTGTCGTCAGACCAGACGTTTTCAATTTCCATCTGGTAGTCCAGCTTTTTCTCTGCCAGGACGATCCTGACTTTTCTTACGTATGGGCTGGTGGGTGAGCCAATCAGTTTCATATGGCAGAAAATTTCCGTGAAGCACTATGATCATCAAGTTGTCCAGACAGGGCAGCTTGCGCTTGATTTGGAAGACAGCAGAAAAACAAGCCGATCCATGGGCGCTGTGCACCACGATCAGGAACTGCAGCCATACAAGTGTAGCCTTGCACTGGCCTTGTGAGACTGCTGCGTGACGATGCTAAACTCTCTAACATCAAAATTGTCGTATTTTTGCAAACATTCACATGCAACTCTCCGCTGAACTAAGCGTCTTGAACGCTCTTTCCCCACTTGATGGACGCTACGCTGGTCGCTGCCAAGGCCTGCGCGCCTATCTTTCCGAGGCTGCCTTCATGGCTCATCGTGTCGAAGTCGAGGTTTCCTGGCTGATCGGCTTGAGCTATGCGGGTCTTCCTGAGTTGAAGCCGTTTTCAGAGCAGGCACGTAACCGCCTTGCCAAGCTGGTAGCGGACTTCAGTGAAGAAGACGCCGCAAGGATCAAGGCGATTGAGCGCACGACCAATCATGATGTCAAGGCGGTTGAGTATTGGCTCAAAGAAAAGGTTCAGGATGACGCTGAATTGTCCAAGGCTGCCGAATTTATCCACTTTGCCTGTACTTCGGAAGATATCAACAACACGTCTCATGCCTTGATGCTTGGTCGTGCGCGTGAGAAGGTGTTGCTGCCGACCCTGAATGCGCTTCTTGAGAGGCTGCGCAAGCTCGCCAGGATGACTGCAGAGCAGCCCATGCTGTCGCGCACCCATGGTCAGCCGGCAACGCCAACCACCCTTGGCAAAGAGTTTGCAAATGTGGCACATAGGCTCGCAGCGAGCATTGCTGACATTGAAGCTGTGGTTCCATTGGCCAAGATGAATGGTGCAACGGGTAACTACAGTGCTCACTTGAGCGCCTACCCTGACATCGACTGGGAGCAGTTCAGCGCAAAGGTGCTGGCAGGCCTGGGATTGAAGCAGAATACGCACACTATCCAGATCGAACCACATGACTGGATGGCACGGTTCTTTGATGCAGTGGCCAGGGCCAATACCATCCTGCTTGACTTGAACAGGGACATCTGGGGGTACATTTCCCTGGGCTACTTCAAGCAGAAACTGAAAGAAGGCGAGGTTGGTTCGTCCACCATGCCGCATAAGGTCAACCCGATCGACTTTGAGAACTCCGAAGGCAATTTGGGGCTTGCCAATGCGGTATTGCGTCACCTTTCTGAGAAGCTGCCGGTTTCCCGCTGGCAACGTGACCTGACGGACTCGACAGTGCTGCGTAATCTTGGCGTGGCGCTTGGCTACTGCATGGTTGCCTATGATGCGTGTGCCAGGGGCCTGGACAAGCTCGAAGTCAACTCTGCAGCCATCGATGCTGATCTGGATGAGTGCTGGGAAGTGCTGGCAGAACCCGTGCAGACCGTAATGCGTCGATATGGTCTGCCTCAGCCTTATGAGCAACTGAAGGCTTTGACCCGCGGCAAAGGTATCACCCGCGAAGCCTTGCAAACATTTATTGCCGGACTGGACTTGCCAGAAAGTGAGCGTGAACGCTTGCTGGCATTGACCCCACGCACATATCTGGGCATGGCCGTGGAATTGGCAAAAAGGGTTTGATGGGATCGGGCTTCCAGTTATATTACAGGCGCAAGTGCCAGAAGTAGTTCATTCTTGGAGGTGTATATGAGGAAATCAATTGCAGTCCTGGTCGCAGCAGGCTGTGCTTCGCTCTTTTCAATGTCAGTTGCTGCGCAAACCATTCAGTTTGCCAAGCCGGAAGATGCTGTGAAATATCGCCAAGGTGCGTTCCAGCTGATCAGGGCGCATTTCTCCAGTCTGCAACCTGTGGTCAAAGGCGAAGTCCCTTATGACAAGGCTGCTGTTGCTGGCGATGTCTATGTCCTGGACGTTGTGGCCAAGTTGCCCTGGAAGGCTTTCATGCAAGGCACTCAGGGCGGTGCAGCCAAGGACATCATTTGGAGTGATCCTGATGGCTTCAAGAAGGCCCAGGAAAACTTTCTGGCGACATTGGGTCCCCTGACTCAGGCTGCTGACGAGGGTAACCTCGACAAGCTGCGTGCTGCGTTTGCCAAGACTGGTGCAGCCTGTAAGGCTTGTCATGACATATTCCGCAAATGATGGTCATTGATCATCCGTGAAGCTGGTGGTGTGTCCAGGAATGGACTCAGACGCTTGATTGGAAGTGTGGACTGCAGCAAAAAGAAACCCGAGGCTATAAGACCTCGGGTTTCTTTTTTGGTAGAGCAGAAAATCTAGAAGCTCATACCGCTTGATGTTGCACGGACAATCAACCACCAGGCACAGAATCCACAAGCAACCGCAATCGCCAGTGCCCAGAGACGGACAAAGAGGCCGTCACGGGCAGGTTTGCTGTCAGGTTCGAAAAGGGCAACTGGCATATCACCCGTGACCATGCCGCTGATGAGTTTCTTGCCTCTGATCGTGTAGAGGATGATGGCCAGAAGGTGCAGTCCAACCAGAAACAGGATCACATATTCGTTGATGCCATGAATGGTGCGCATGATGGTCGCTGTGGGGCCGCTCACGTCGTTATAAAAAGGACCTTGGTACAGGATGTCGTCAGATACGAAAAGTCCTGTGAAAGCTTGGATACCAACGGCTAGCAACATGGCAATGACTGACCAGCCACCCAGGGGGTTGTGGCCTGGCAGTGCTGGCAGATTCCCGGAAATATATTGCCTGACAGTGGCTGGGGACTTGATGAACTGGGTAAACCTGGCGTAACGGGGACCTACAAAGCCCCAGATGATGCGAAATGCTATCAGGGCTAAGGCCACAATGCCAAACTTGATATGCCACTCCATCCATAGCGGATTACCTGACTTCACTGTTACGAATGCTCCAATGACGCAGGTGGCCAATAGCCAATGAAACAGGCGGGTGGGGAGATCCCAGACCCGTATGACTGGTTTGCTCTTTGGATGCATTGGTTTCCTCTTGGGTATTGTCACACTTCAATCAAATAACAGATGGAGCTGAGTGTATCGGAAGGCGCTGTGCGGCAACAACAATACACGTCAAAAAGGCCGTGGTTGCAACATTCGCGCTGAAGACTTTCAAAAAAAATGGTATAGTTCTGTTCCTAACGTTGATGCACGTGCAACGGCGCATTAGCTCAGTTGGTTAGAGCGACGGAATCATAATCCGCAGGTCCGGGGTTCGAGTCCCTGATGCGCCACCAGAACATCAAAGCCCTAGGTTTCATTAATGAAATCTAGGGCTTTTTGCTTTACAGAAGAGCCTCAATGCCTCAGTATCTGAGGGCACTCACGGCCTGAGAGTTCGGAAACACGCTGGCGGACAAACGACTGGTACCAGCGCTCAACGGTGACTGTACCAACTGATGTGTGAGTGCGAGCTTGCGCTGGCTGACTCCGCCCTCATGAGCTTCAAAGACCTCGAACCGATAAACATCTGTGGCTCGGTATCGGGGTCGGATGCCCGGGTAACAGTGTCGATAGTATCGGTTGCAGCCTGTGCAGTGGTACTGTGCCAAGAACATGTGAGCCAAAATTTAATTTATCGTGCAGCTTGTGGTGAGATGAACTCACTTATCAGTCATCGCACAGAGAACAGTTGCTCAGGTACAGGTTGTGTCCTGGCTGCTATGGGTTTCGTTTCCACATCAACTCAGTCCACAAAAATGAAGGCTAGAAATGGGTGTTTTTGAGCGTTGGCTTACTGTTTGGGTCGCTTTGGGCATTGTGGCTGGAGTAGTGTTAGGTCTTGTGGCACCAAACTTATTTGAGTGGATCGCTGAGATGGAGTACGCACAGGTCAACCTGATCGTGGCCGTATTCATCTGGATCATGATCTATCCAATGATGATTCAAATTGAGTGGGCTGCAGTCAAGGACATTCGTAAAAAGCCCCGAGGTCTGCTGTTGACGCTGGTTATCAATTGGCTGATCAAGCCCTTCACCATGGCAGCGCTTGGCGTATTGTTTTTCGAATACATCTTTGCTCCGTGGGTGGATCCTGTTTCCGCTCGTGAATACATCGCTGGAATGATTCTGTTGGGCGTTGCACCATGTACCGCCATGGTCTTTGTGTGGAGTCAGTTGGCCAAGGGTGATGCTAACTACACACTGGTGCAGGTTGCCATCAACGATTTGGTCATGGTGGTTGCGTTCGCTCCGATAGCTGCCTTCCTGCTTGGCGTAACAAATGTCACAGTACCTTGGGAAACATTGATTCTTTCAACAGTACTGTATGTTGTTCTGCCTTTGATTGCAGGCATCATGACCCGGAGTGTCCTGCAGCGCAAATCTTCACTAGCGGTGAGCAATTTTGTCGCTGCACTCAAACCATGGTCGATCATTGGTCTGATTGCGACCGTGGTCTTGCTGTTTGCTTTACAAGCGCAGAGCATCATCAATAACCCTTTGGTCATCGGTTTGATTGCCGTCCCTTTGATGCTGCAGACCTACGGTATTTTCTTTCTGGGGTGGTGGATGGCCAAGTTGATCCAGCTTCCTCACAATATTGCAGGACCGGCATGCTTGATTGGGACATCCAATTTCTTTGAACTTGCTGTTGCAGTGGCTGTTTCCCTGTTTGGCTTGCAGTCAGGAGCTGCACTGGCAACGGTAGTTGGCGTGCTGGTTGAAGTGCCAGTTATGCTTTCTCTCGTGTCCATGGTGAATGCATGGGGGGCAGCAAAAAACTAACCAGGCATAGCTTTGCCTGTTGGTGCCATGCCAAATGAAGGCGCGTTAGTACCGTTGATGGAAACTGGATGCTTTAAAAGTGTTCCAGATGTGATTTCTTCCGTTTATCTTTTTCTTTGACCGGGTGCGCAACAAGCACAGCCGCTCAGTGCGGGACACGTCCGTTGCGCTTGTGAAGTGAGCGATGAAGTCATGTCTCCAGCACCAGGAATCCACTGGAGCAACTCATTGTGGCACGATGCTGCAATGAGCGTCGTAGGAATCTCCGACCTTCAGGTCGGGGATGGTATCAAAGCAAAAACGCTTAAGTCATTTCGTAAACTCTCCTGTCAAGTAGTTAGTGAGCACAGTTACTCAACGGGTAATCCAATTTCCTGAGCTCAAATACGATCTGGTTTTCTGTAAATCTAGTTTCCTCAAGGAAATTTCCTTTTCGAAGGAATTACGAAACCCTACTAACGAACGTCAACATTGATGGGGGATTTACGTTTTCTTTGAAGAGTGTTCCTAAGAATTTTTGCATGTCCGGTATGTGGACATCTCTTGTTGATGGTCGAAATCCCGATTCCTATACTGGGTCGAAGCCAAATAAGGGGAGGGCCACATGCCGGAAAATTTTGCAGAGGAGTTTTCTTTAAGTGCGACAGATTTATTGTCCAGGCTGGACAATTTATCCAGAGCACGATCAGCAATTAATGGTTCTATCGAAGTAGACAAAAATGTCTGGGAACTGTTTTCAGAATCCGGTTGGTTGTCAGTGCTTGTCCCACAAAAAGATGGTGGACTGGGGCTGGGTCTGAAAGAGTTTTGCGCAATCGCAGCTCAGGCAGGAAGAAATTGCATTCCTGAGCCGTATCTCAGCCAGGGAGTGCAGATTGCCGTACTCCTGTCGAACTGCAAGGACGGAGATCTGAGGTCATATCTGCTTGACCAACTACAATCGGGGCAGTTGATAGCAGGCTTGGCGTGGCAGGAAAAGATTGGCCAGATTGAACCTGACAATGTTCAATTGGTTGCTCAAGAAAAAGACAATCAACTGATACTGAATGGCAAAAAAGTTTTTGTCAGCCCTGCACAAAGCCATGGCTGGATCGTACTGGCAGTAACTGCAAACCAGCAGAATATTCTCATTTGGGTTCCGTCATCCACAGCAGGAATTCAAAAAAGAACTTACACCGCAGTTGATGGCACGCAATATTGTGACTTGAGTTTCAACTGCGTGACAGTCAGTACAGACAATATCCTTGCATCAGGTTCAAGTTCGAAGGATCTTGTGCAACTGGCTAACAACTACGCACGGATAGCCATTGCTGCAGACCTTTTAGGTGTCACTGAAAGGGCGCTGGAAATCTCGATCGAGTATGTCAAACTGAGAAAGCAGTTTGGTAAGCCAATCGGCACATTTCAGGCCCTAAAGCACAAGATTGTTGACTGCTACATTGCAACAGAAATCTCCAGGGCTTGCATTTCTGGGTTTGATGAAACACTTCAAGATGGCGAATCATTGCTGAGTGCAGCTTGCAGAATCAAGGCAAGACTCTCCGACACAGCACTGTTTGTCACAAAAAGCAGCATTCAGTTTCATGGTGCGATCGGATACACGAGTGAATGTGACATCGGAATTTACCTCAAGCGTGCCATGCACTTTTGCGCGCTATTGGGGTCAGCAACAGAGTTGAGAAAGCAATATCTTGACTCCATCAATGTCACAGAAGAAGTCACTCAAATGGATGAGGATGTCGAGATTCCTCAGGACAGGGACTGGAATGCACTTTCTGAAGCAGATTTCAGAAAAATGCTTAAGACTTTCTTCAAGAAGAATTACCCGGACTCCATGAGGAATATCCAGAGAAGGCTGCATTGGGATGAAATCAAGGACTGGACAAAGACATTGGCAGAACAGGGCTGGTTGGCACCTGCGTGGCCGAAAGAGTATGGCGGCATGGGACTTTCTCCTGAGAAGGTCATAGCCTTTGTCGAGGAATACGAGAATTATGGCGTCGCACGTACGATGGACATGGGCGTAGCCATGGTCGGGCCTCTTCTTATGAAGTATGGGACGCAGACCCAGAAAGACAGGTATCTGCCCAAAATCGTAAGTGGTCAGCACCGCTGGTGCCAGGGCTATTCGGAGCCTGGAGCAGGGTCTGATCTTGCATCACTGACGACAAGAGCTGAGCTTCGCGGTGACCATTTCGTAGTGAATGGACAAAAAATCTGGACCACGCTTGCTCATAATGCCACGCACATGTTTACGCTGGTCAGGACCGATAGTGGCCAGAGCAAGCAAGGTGGTATCAGCTTTCTATTGATAGACCTCAAAACAGATGGAATAACAATTCGACCGATCGAAGATATCGGCGGGAATCAGGAATTCTGTGAGGTCTTCCTTAATGATGTCAGGGTGCCTTGCGAAGATCTGGTGGGGGAAATCAATAAAGGCTGGAGCATGGCTAAAAGTCTGCTCGGATTCGAAAGATTGTTTCTTGGAAGTCCAAAGCAAGGACGATATGCAATCAGCCAGTTACGAGATCTCGCAAATCTTAGGGGGCTTTTCAGCAATCCATTGTTCCATGCAAGATTTGCAGAGCTATTGCTTAAGGTCGAGGACCAGGCCAGAGCATATACCTCCTATGCAGATTTGATCAAGAAAGGACTGGAAATTCCACCCAGCATTTCCCTGCTGAAGGTATGGGGAACCGAAACATATCAGGAAATATGCGTGTTCATGTATGAGTGGGCGTTGGAATTGGGTTTCTTGAAAGAACCTTATTTCCCCGATCAGCCAAATTTCCAGCCAGCTGCGATTCTCTTTAATGCTTTGCCTGCAACGATATATGGGGGCAGTTCCCAGATTCAGCGGGAGATTATTGCCAAGCGCGTGCTTGATATCGGTGATTAAGGCAGTGGAGCGCTTTGTCTCAAAAAATCATCTGGGTGGGGACATCATGACCAAAAACAGTTCAACAAGCATCATCACTTCGACGGTACCTTCCAATCCGCACGTGCTGGTTTTGACGATCAATAGACCACCGGCCAATGCTATCAGCCAAAGTACCTATATAGAGGTAACCACGATACTGAGTTCCTTAAGAGGTAGGAAAGACATCAGGTGCGTGGTACTGACCGGACAGGGGGAGAAATTCTTTAGCGCGGGAAGCGATGTCAATGAGTTGGGGGAACTCAATCCAAACTCAGCACGGGAAAGATCACATTACGCGCGTGGTGCGTTCGAAAGCATCAGAAACTGTGTTGTGCCTGTTGTTGCAGCTGTCAATGGCTACGCCCTAGGATCGGGGCTGGTGATGTCGATGCTTTGCGACATTGTTGTGGCCAGCGAGCACGCAAAATTTGGTTTGCCAGAAATTAATGCGGGAGTGATGGGTGGAACGAAGCATCTTGCCAGAGTTGTACCTGAGAAAGTCATGAGACTCATGGCCCTGACAGGAAGGATGCTGGAGGCTACTGAATTGCAGAAGTTTGGTGCTGTGAATTACGTGTGCCCCAAGGACAGGCTCATGGAAACAGCTTTGGCGATTGCAAACGAGATTGCCTCAAAAAGTCCTGCTGCGGTTGGCCTGATGAAAGAAGTCATGAATCTGACCGAGTCCATGGATATTGCCACGGGTTATCACGTTGAAACCTATGCGACAGCAATCATCACGTCGCATCCACACTCCAAAGAGGCAGCAAATGCCTTCAAGGAGCGTCGTCCTCCAAATTTCCAAGAATGAGCACGCAAAAAATGAATCAAGCACCTGTACACACCCGACAAGCTATCCGCTGGCCAATCCGGTTTAGCAAGGAAATGGAGAAGAAGTACGGCAGCGTATGGCCCAACAAGAATTTGCTGGATTGCATCGCTGAGTACATGAACACAAGGGGCGATGAGGTTGGTGTCGTTGATCGTGGCGCCAGGTATACGTTCCATGAAATCGTCATGAAGGCCGAGCGGTTTGCGCATTGGATGCAGTCTCAGGGGCTGCAAAGTGGTGACGTGGTCTCATTCCAACTGCCAAACTGGCATGAAGCAATCGTAGTTACCATCGCATGTTCAATGATCGGTGCCGTGGTTAATCCGGTTGTGCCCATCTACAGGGAACGTGAGCTGGAATACATCTTGAAGGATGCAGAGACAAAGCTTCTCGTGATACCAGGTTTGTTCAGAGGGTTTGACTATTCAAGGATGGTTTCTGAATTAAGAAATAAACCTCCTTTGGTTGTTTGCTGCGATGCTAGTGAACAAAGGTTTGTCACGTTTGATCAGATTCAATCGGATCACATTGGGAAAAAACCACAGTATTTCCCGATTCATCCGAACGCTCTTGCCTATATTCTCTATACCTCGGGCACTGAGTCCTCTCCTAAAGGAGTGGAGCATACCCAAAATGTTCTTATCTATGATTTGCAGAACACCATAGAGAACAATCGCATCACAGAGAAAGATGTGCTGTTTGGCGCATCTCCGGTGACCCATATCACTGGACTGATCTATTACATTCTTCTGCCTTTTGTGAGAGGTGTCAGGGTTTGCCTATTTGATGTATGGAATCCGGGTGAAGCCGTCCGGCTTATCGAGCAGGAGCGTTGCACCTGGACCGTGGGTGCAACTCCATTCCTGCAGGATTTGCTGTTTCATAGTGTCGAAGGCAAGCATGATATCAGCAGCATACGTGCATTCCGCTGCGGAGGTGCTGACGTCCCACCCAGTCTGATTATCGAGGCAAACAGACGAGGAATAAACACATACAGGGCATATGGATGTACGGAACATCCAACCATCTCAGGTTTGCTTTTCGATAGTACGGATCCTGATTTCAAAAGACAATCCATGACTGACGGTCGCATACATTCAGGCATCGAGTTGCGTTGTGTGAATCCGGACGACACCAATATCGATATGGCTGTCGGAGAGGTAGGTGAAATCCTTACCAGGGGTCCTGATCTTTCAATGGGCTATCACAACGAAAAACTGAATATGGTCGCGTTTGACGCCGATGGTTGGTTTCGTACAGGTGACCTTGGCTTTGTTGACAGGGAAGGATTCATAACGATTACAGGGAGGAAAAAGGACATCATTATCAGGAAGGGGGAGAACATCAGCACGAAGGAGATAGAGGACATCATTTCGTCACATGCGGGAATAAGGGAAGTGGCTGTTGTGGGTATTCCCGATGAGGAGCGCGGCGAAAAGATTTGTGCAGTAGTAGTTCCTGTTGAAGGATTCGAATTTACTTTTTCGGATTTGGTGGATCTTTTTAAAGGATCCAAGGTGGCAAAACAAAAAATACCGGAGCAACTGGAAATACGACAAAGTTTGCCAAAAACTGCTTCTGGAAAAATCAGGAAATCCGAAATCAGGGACGAGCTTTCAAACAAAAGCCATGCAGCATAGGTCTGGATCAATATCTTCAGAAAGATATGGAAGGATCAGTTGGCTTAGTAACCAAACTATTATTCCAAAACAGGAGACAACATGAATGTCATAAAAAAAATGATGGCAGCTGTTGCATTGACCGCCGTGAGTGCCGGGGTATATGCGCAAAACTACCCTAGTAGACCAATCACATTTGTTGTTCCGTTTGCTGCAGGTGGGCCGACTGATATGTTGGGGAGGACTCTGGCTGACAAGCTAAGCCAGGTCCTGGGAGAGAGGGTCATTGTCGATAATCGTCCAGGGGCTGGGGGAAGTGTGGCAGCTCAGTCAGTGATCAAGGCAGAGCCTGATGGCTACACGATCATGATGATTACTCTTGGAATGCAGGCCATCAATCTTTTTTGTTTAGCAAAGTTGGTTATGACCCACTGAAAGATTTTTCCTATATATCCACTATTGGCAACTATGAGCTGGTTTTGGTGGTTAACTCCAATGCACAGTACAAGACATTGAATGAGCTCTTGGAGTACGGCAAGCAAAACCCAGAAAAAGTCAATTTTGGTTCCGGTGGAATCGGCACAACGAGCCACCTTGCAGGTGAGTTGTTCAAGAAAATGCAGGGGATGAAAGGGGAGCACGTTCCCTATAAGGGAAGTGCAGCTGCCATGGCAGATGTCATTGCTGGCAATATCACATTCTTGTTCGATCTGGTTTCAACTGGACGACCTGCTGTTGACTCAGGCCGGGTTCGTGCCCTTGCAGTTAGTGGCAAGCACAGATCGAGTCTGTTGCCGGATGTGCCGACTATGGAGGAACAGGGTGTTGTCGGTTTTGATGTGACAGGGTGGATGGGAGTTGCAGGGCCGGCCGGTATGTCACAAGCAATCGTTGACAAACTTCATGCAGCCATTGAAACGGCTGTGGCTTCTCCGGATTTCCGTGAGCGTTTGGCTCAGCAGGCCATCGAGCCCAGCATCATTACCCCCGTTGATTACCTTGAACTCGTCAAGAGTGACATGGGCAAGTGGGGAAAACTGGTACAAGAATCTGGAGCTAAGGCAAATTAAAAGAGTCGTGGGCACATCATGCCACTCAAATCGTGATGTGTCCGCCAAAACGTGCGAGAGGTTTGTTCCCCATGTTTGATGAATTAACCCAAGTTTTAGTCAAAGTTGAAAACGGTGTTGCTCTTGTTTCACTCAATAATCCGCCAGTCAATGCTTTTTCGACACAGATGTGCATTGAGCTCACGCGAGTCATGGATATGGCTTCGGAAAGCAATGAGATCAAGGGTGTTGTATTGACAGGTGAAGGACGGATCTTTTGCGCAGGCGCCGATCTGAAAAGCAGGGCTGCGACTGTGAAGGACATTGGTGATCTTTCAGCGCATCTGAGAAGATCCCGTGAATGTTTCCATTCCATTCGTGAATGTGCCAAGCCAGTAGTAGCGGCTGTCAACGGTCCTGCGCTGGGGGCTGGCCTTGTGCTTGTGGCATCAGCAGATATCCTCATTGCATCAGAAAAAGCATCCCTGGGACTGCCGGAGATTGACGTCGGCCTGATGGGGGGCGCTGGACACGCTTCGCGCATCTTCTCGCATTCTATGTTGAGGACAATGGCGCTGACGGGTTATCGGGTGCCTGCAGACGAACTATTTAGGCTGGGGGTTGTGAATAAGGTGGTGCCCCAAGATAAGTTGCGTGATGCAGCGCTTGAAATAGGTATGACACTGGCCAAGAAGAGCCCACTTGCCATTAAGTTGAGTAAGCAAACACTGAATGCTATTGAAGAAATGACATTGAGAGATGCTTATCGCTATGAGCAAGATATGACAGCAGCACTGAGTGCAACCGAAGATGCAAAGGAGGCACAACGTGCATTCCTTGAGAAACGGGAGCCAAGATTTACTGGGAGATAAGACATCGCGAGCTAGGAACCTTGAGGAAGGCAAGCAGGGGTTATGGTTTCTTGCTCGCCGGGATGAGTTAGGAATTGTTGCAGCATTAGAAAAATATCAGGCCTCAATGAGGGAAAGCTGCACATATTCTCTGGGAGACAAACATGCAAGTCCATTCGCAAAACTTAGAGATTACTGGGACTTTGCGCCGAGGATTGAGCATCTTGAATCTGCTTTGTCAGGCATATCCTGACAGCCTTTCCGTCCTTGAGATATCCAGACTGACTGGGTTTCCACGCCCAACGGTCTATAGGCTGATGGATATCATCCTTGAGGAAAACTGCATTACTTTTGATGCGGCATCCAAGAAATTCCGGTTCAAAGGTTTGCCAAGCGTCGAGCAGCAAGAAAATCATGGCTTGAAAAATTTCAATGTCATTCGCAACAGGATGCAGGAAGTCGCAGCTGAAACTGGCAACTCGGTGTATCTCATTCTCAGGAAGGGGAACGATTCCTACTGCTTGCACCGAGAGTTCGGGGATTATCCGATTCAGGTGAATTCACTTGCAATCGGGCAGTCACAGCCACTGGGAATCGGTTCTGGTGGGCTGGCATTGTTGGCTTCGTTTCCTGATCCCGAAGTTGAAAAAATTCTTTCCAACAATGCTGATAGGTTATCCAAGTACAACGGTATTTCAATTCCTGTTATCCGGCATCTTATCGGTACAGCGCGTGCACGGGGTTACGCATTGATCGGGAACTATGCCATCAACGGAGTCACGGGAATTGGGATGGCTATTTATTCAGGGGATGAATCGGTTGCAGCGGTTTGTGTTTCAACCACAACAGAGCGAATGTCTTTGGGTCATCAGAAAACTGTAGCAAATTCCATGAAACGAAACCTGAAGGAATTCATGCCCAAGAGCATGCGTGCAGCCTGAGATTCTGATGATGACATGATGAATATTTTCCTATCCATGAAACCAGGGTGAGCATGATCCACTCCATTCCTTTATCGAAGATGGAGCGTGTGGTCCTTGCAGATCGGATCATTCCGGCACTACGCTCAGAGGTCGATCGCTTGGCTTCAAGGAGCATCTTCATCATTGCCAGCGGTTCATTGCGTGAAAAAACTAGAATTATCAATGAAATATGTCATGAATTGGGGAGCTTGGTCAAAGGGATATATTCGGAGGTTCCTGCGCATACCCCGATTCAATCTGTCCTTGATTGCTCAAACATGGCCAGAAAGTATGACATAGATTTAGTGCTGACTATTGGCGGCGGCAGTGTAACGGATGCTGGAAAAGCAGTGTGCCTGTGCTTGCATTACGGTATTTCTGATGAAAAGCAGTTGCAGTCTTTTTTCAATTCGCTTGACGAGGCAGGCAGGCGAATTGAGCCAGAGTTTGAAGCACCACGGATAATCCAGTTGGCCGTTCCAAGTACGCTCTCAGGCGGAGAGTTTAATTTCCGTGCGGGACTGACAGACAGGCACACTGGGATCAAGCGCATACTTGGTGTTCCCTTAATGATTCCCAGTTCAGTGGTGCTGTGTCCTGAGGTTTCAAGGTTAACTCCCAATGACCTTTTTTTCTCGACAGGGATCAGGGCTTTGGATCACGCTATTGAAACTCTGTTTTCACTCGACGCAAATAGTTATTCGGATGCTCTTGCCTTACAGGCCGTAAGGCTGCTCAGGCATGGTCTCACAGGTTTGCACGCAAATGAAGATAATGATAAGGCGCGAATGGACTGCCATGTGGGTGCCTGGCTTTCAATGGGCGGTGTCGTTTCCAGAATGCGAATGGGTGCCAGCCATGCCATTGGGCATGTTCTTGGAAGTAAAGCCGATGTGCCACACGGATTGACTTCTTGTGTGATTCTGCCTTCCGTATTGCGTTTTAACGGACCTGCAATTGCTCCTGAAAAGCGCGAAATGCTATGCGATGCTCTCGGTGATGCATCAGGATCAGCCGCTGATTTTGTCCATTCATTTATTCGTTCGCTGGGTCTTCCGTCACAGATCAGAGAATGCAACGTAAAAAAGGATATGCTGCCCGTCATAGCAGAACTTTGCATGAAGGAAAGCTGGATCTATTCGAATCCCAGAGAAATTTCTGAATCATCTGACATATTACAGATACTGCAGGATGCTTACTAGCAGTGCGGGAATCCCCTGTATCCAACAGTGAATAAATTAGGGTACGGGCAGATCTGCTATTGGAAGCAGAAGTCCACGGACCTATGTCTTTCTCAAGTTGTTTATTCTTGAAAACAGAGTAAGGTTCCAACACACCTTTTATCTGCTCTCTTGTTATTGCGTTTGACCGATAGCCATCGTAATTGGGGCTTTGGGCTGTGTGACCTGTACCTGCGCAATGTCCAGGGATACACATGGAATCACAAACGGGTGTACAGGATCTATCGGGAACTGGAGTTGAACCTGCGCATCAAGCCAAGGAAACTGCTTGTGCGTTCAGCACCAAAACGACTGAGGGTGCCTCAAGGTATCAACCAGGTCTGGTCTATGGATTTCATGCATGACCAGTCTAGCGTTGGCCGAAGTATCCGGGTATTGAGTGTGATAGATGACTTTAACCGTGAAGCCTTAGGCACTGAAGTGGATTTCTCGCGGCCTTCGGAAAGGGATCCGGTTGATGTATATCCAGCCAGGAAAGCCACAGCAGAATGCCTACGTGGAACGGTTTAATCACACGGTGCGTTATGAGTGGCTATCTCAGTATCAATGGGAAAGTCTGGCTGAAGTGCAGCATGCTGCAACCGAGTAGATGTGGACATACAACCATGAACGCTCAAACATGGCCTTGGGTAGCATGACCCCCCAAACAGCGACTGGCCATGGTTGCTTGGTGTTTTCTACTTTCGGACGCTACAAAAAGGGGGGATTGCCATAAGACTGCAGTTGCATAATTGAACATCAGCGATGGTTGGAGTATGGCCAGCCAGTAGTGACTGTATGGTTGCAATCGGTGTTTCCAATTATTCAACCAAGTCGCAGCATTCCATGACAATTGGGCTATCACGACATCGCTGTGCAGGCTTCCAAGTATCGGAGGTTCACTTGCAACGAAATATTTTCCCGCTGCGTTACGCAAGATGAGATTTGATCCATGACGAGTCGCCGGACCACCAAGAACCTGGAAAATCCACAGTCTGTTGATTGGCATACTCTGCCTTGTGCGACCATCGAGCAATTGTTGCAAACCGGCACGAATGGCCTGTCAGAAAGTGAAGCAGCTCGACGCTTGGCCGAATACGGGCCAAATCGTTTGGCGCTGTCGAAGAAGCGTGGTCCGCTGCTACGCTTTTTGTTGCAGTTCCACAATATCCTGCTGTACGTGATGATGGGGGCCGCCGTGATTACGGCGGTGCTCGGGCATTGGGTCGATACAGGTGTCCTGATGATGGCTGTCCTGATCAATGCCATCATTGGTTTTATCCAGGAAGGTAAGGCCGAATCAGCGCTTGATGCGATCCGCGCCATGTTGTCGCACCATGCCACTGTCGTGCGCGACGGACAGCGCCGCGAGATCGATGCGGCTGACCTGGTCCCAGGCGACCGAGTGTTGTTGGTCTCGGGTGACCGGGTGCCAGCAGATTTGCGCCTTGTCGATGTGCGGGAACTTCGCATTGAAGAAGCGGCCCTGACGGGTGAGTCCATGCCCGTTGAAAAGACCTCTGAAGCCGTGGATGCCGATGCACCGCTTGGCGACCGTTATGGCATGGCCTATTCAGGCACGTTGGTGGTTTTTGGGCAGGCCAGCGGTATTGTCGTAGCAACTGGAACTGCGACTGAACTGGGCAAGATCAATCAGATGCTGTCCGGAATCAGTAACCTGACTACCCCATTACTGCGTCAGGTGAACAACTTCGGCCGGATTCTGGCTCTCGCCATTTTGGTCCTTTCGGCGGCAACATTTGTACTCGGCACTTTGTGGCGTGGCAACAGCCCGGGTGAGATGTTCATGCTGGTTGTGGCGTTGGCCGCTTCGGCGATACCCGAAGGACTGCCGGCGATCATGACCGTCACCCTGGCCTTGGGTGTGCAACGTATGGCCCGTCGTAACGCAATCATCCGGCGTTTGCCCGCAGTAGAGACACTTGGATCGGTGACAGTGATCTGTTCAGACAAGACTGGGACGTTGACATGCAATGAAATGACAGTGCAGCGCGTGGTCTGCGACGGGCATGTGTTCGAGGTCAGCGGTGTCGGCTATGAACCGACCGGGGATGTCCGCATCGATGGGTGCATCATTGACCCGAAGTACTATCCAGCCTTGGGGATGGCTGTGCGTGCTGGTGTTCTCTGTAACGATTCAACGTTGCGAGAAGACAATGGGACGTGGCGGATAGAAGGTGATCCTACCGAGGGGGCTCTGCTTGTGCTTGGAGGCAAGACAGGATTCACCCAGGACATGGCGAACGAGGCCTGGCCTCGGCTTGACTGCATCCCCTTCGAATCCCAGCACCGTTTCATGGCAACGTATCACCGTGACAGTGACGATGAACCGTGGATCTTTGTCAAGGGTGCTCCGGAACGCATCTTTGAGATGTGCAGCATGCAGTTGGGCAATGAGGGTGAAAGGCCCCTTGATGTCGACTACTGGCGTCGCATGGTGACAGACACCGCTGCTCAAGGTTTGCGAGTCCTTGCTCTGGCCTGTAAACGTGCAGTACCGCAAGGTGATTGCTTGAGCTTTTGCGACACAGAATCCGGATTTACTCTGCTTGCCCTGGTCGGCATTATCGACCCACCTCGCGAAGAGGCGGTGCGTGCTGTCAGCGAGTGCCATCATGCCGGTATCCGGGTCAAGATGATCACTGGTGATCATCTCGAAACCGCACGGGCCATTGGTGCACAACTGGCCATTGGCGTGGGCAAGCCTGCCATGACAGGTGCGGAAGTGGCATTGATGGATGATGCAGCCTTGCGCAGGGTGGCTATGGAGGTGGATGTGTTTGCACGTGCTGCGCCTGAACACAAGCTGCGACTGGTGCAGGCACTACAGGCTGACGGCCAGGTGGTGGCAATGACTGGTGACGGGGTCAACGACGCACCGGCATTAAAGCGTGCCGACGTGGGCGTGGCGATGGGCATGAAAGGCACAGAGGCGGCCAAGGAAGCGAGCGATATGGTCCTGGCCGATGACAACTTCGCCACTATCGCCATTGCCGTGCGTGAAGGACGTGCTGTCTATGACAACCTGAAGAAGTTCATCCTGTTCATGCTGCCCACCAATGGTGGAGAGGCGCTTGTTGTCATAGCGGCAATCTTGTTCGATCTGGTCCTGCCTCTCACACCTGCTCAGGTGTTGTGGATCAACATGGTCACCTCCAGTACCCTGGGGTTGGCGTTGGCGTTTGAGCCTGCAGAGCCTGGCATCATGAACCGTCGCCCACGTCCGCCCAGTCAGTCGTTGTTGTCGGGGTTCTTCGTCTGGCGAGTTCTGATGGTGTCTGTGCTCATGATGGCTGGTGCATTGGGTTTGTTCCTCTGGGAAATGAAAGCCGGAACCAGTATCGAAACGGCACGGACGATGGCAGTTAATGCTGTAGTGGCAGCGGAAATGTTCTACCTGCTCAACAGTCGCTTCATCATGTCATCAGTCCTGAACCGTGAGGGACTGACCGGTAATCGTTATGTGCTGCTCACGATAGCAACTTGCATGCTGCTGCAGATCTTCTACACGCATACGCCGTTCTTGCAGGCGATATTTAACTCAACAGATCTTACTTTCATGGAGTGGGCCAAGGTACTGGCTGCTGGCCTCTTGGTCTTTTCTGTGGCCGAATTTGAAAAATTCATCATGCGCCGCACCCGTCTGGCAGCTCAACTGGTGTAGGCCTGAAGTTAAAACCGGTGTGATGAAATGGAGCTTTTTCAACATCACCGAGGCCTACTCTGGGCGATGTACAAGTTATTTTTCACATTCGGAATTGCTCTGGTTACCGATCTGGAGATTCATGTACTGTTATGCAAGCATAAAAAGTGCATTTGTAATTTCGGTGTTTGCAACAATAGGGTGCTTTCCAAGCAGTATCCGGTAGATAAACATCTTCGGGAGGCATGCAGTGGGTAAGTTTTTTCTGTGTACCCGCTATTCATGCGTTGACATCCTCACAGCCCTTAAACGGCGGGGCTTGTCGCCCGCCCGGTCATTCATTTGAAGTGCCTCGGGGTGGAGGGTTCTCCTTTTATCAGGTGTACTGTGATGGTTGTGGACAAATCGCGGTCTTTGCCACGTAGATCAACGCGCAAGAGCACAGACACATGAGAGTCATTAACTGAAGAAGAAATCAGGGCTTTTCTGGATTCAGGGATCTGGCCGAGGGGAAGTGTCAATTGGACTGCTGAAAAGCAAAAAATTCTCATGTCCTGGTAGGGCGACTGCGAGTGTGGAGGGCAGTGGCAACTCCCTGTTGAGGAAACAGACTATCGGCCACATTCCATTACACCGTTACCCGAAGTGTCGATCTCGTGATTTCAGGGCGGGTTTGATTGGTTTATTGATCGGCATAGAGGGTACGCTTATTGCAGCACTTATGCTGATCAAAATTTCAAGACGCTCAATGCTTTGTACGGTTATTTATCTGCTGACAATACCGTGTATGGGTTCGGTTTCGGTGTCTGGCATGCAGATTTGAGGGCAATGCCGATGTGGTTGGCGCGATCAAATCAACATTCTCAGGGTGGGATACGCTCGTTGCGCCTGTGAAGTGAGCGATGCAGTTACGTTGATAGCAGCTTGAGCCCACCGAAGCGACTCATTGCGGTGCGATGTTGCAATGAGCGTCGTAGGAATCTTGGTTCTTTAAGGTGGAGGAAGTCATGACAGACACGCACTTTCGTGCGGTCTGTTCATGGAGTTCACTACGGGCATTTCAAATGCAAGTGAGCAGGGCTGTATTTAAGAGCCTGAGAAAACTGGTTTGCGTTTTTCGCGAAACGCTTTCACTGCTTCCTGGTGGTCTTTAGTCAGATTGGCACGGGTTTCCTGACTTAGGGAGAGATCCATCGTGGAGTGTGCAATCTGGCGAAGTGGAATGTTGATGATTTGCTTGGTCCAACGGATTGCCTTGGATGCGCCATCGGCCAATGTTCGCGCCATGCCATAGACATGCTCATCGAGTTGATCTAGTGGAACAGCGTGATTGACCAAGCCTATCTGGACAGCTTGAGCAGCAGTTAGCATCTGTCCGGTCAGCAGAAACTCCTTAGCCCGTGCGTAGCCAATGAGTTGAGGCCACATGAGAGCACCACCATCAGCTGCAGGAAATCCTGCTTTCACATGAGGGTCGCCAATCTTGGCATCCTCGGCCATGTAGATGATGTCGCATAAAAGAGCGATGGTCGCTCCAAGTCCTGCTGCATGGCCGTTGACTCTGGCAATGATAGGTTTGTCGCACTCAAGCATCCTGAATACGATTCGCTTGGCTTCGGGCTCAGTCGTAGCTTCCCACCAATCTGGGTCGTCAATTTTCTGCTGCATCGTGACAAGGTTGCCACCAGCAGAAAATGCCTTTCCTGCACCTGTGAGAACAACGACATCGACCTCAGCATCATCCTGGATATCGTCCCATATTTTGGACATGGCCAGATGCATGGCCGGAGAAAATGCATTCAAGGATTCTGGCTGGTTAAGTGTAATTGTCAGGATGCCATCTTTTTTGTCGATTAACAGATCCTGTTTGGTATAGGACTCGTAACTGATTTCTCTATAAATGTTTTTTTTCATTTTCCAATTTGCCTATGGAGTGTTGAAGGTTTTTTGATCTTCAAAATACCGAACACTGAGCGCGTTGTTCTGCTCGCTGTTTTTCAGTTTTTGTGATCAAGTGTTACGCCTTCCAGGCGTTTTTTCCAGGATTCTGTTTCATTGTTGATATCATTTTTAAAGTCAGCAGGGCTTTTGCTGGCGTCTGGAATATAAAAATTTGCCTTGAGCTTTTCTGCGACACTTTGGTCTGACAATGCAGCTTGGATGGCTCTGGAAAGCTTGTTCAGAACCTCTGGTGATGTGCCTGGTGTTGTGAAAATTCCAAACCATGGTTCGGTATCCAGACCAGGGTAGAACTCGCTAATGCTTGGAACATCAGGAAGCGACTCCAGCCTCTGTGGATTCATTGTCAATATGGGCTTTAGTTTTCCTGCCTTGATGTTGGACATGACTGCCGCCTCGGCGTTAATGGACATGTCAAGCTGATTGCCGATCACATCAAGGGCAGCAGGAGCCTCGCCTTTATAGGGGATATGAACCATCTGAACACCGGCAGCTTTTTGCACGGCCAATGAGCCGATATAAGGTGTGGTGGTAACTCCTGCCGTTCCGTATGACACGCCTTTGGGAGTTTTTGCCTGTGCCAGCAGATCTTCGAAGCTCTTGATTTTTGATTCAGGGTTGACGACAAGCAGAATGCGGTAATTGGCAACCTTGGAAACAGGCTCCAGCTGCACATGAGGGTCGTATCCATCTGGAAGAATTCCAAGAATGGGCGAAATGACATTAAATCCGGTGCCGCCCAGATAAATCGTATGTCCATCCGGTTTGGCACGTGTGGCAACGTTGGCGCCGATGACACCTGCTCCCCCGCCTTTATTTTCGATCACTACAGGTTGACCCAATTCTTCGCCGAGCTTGTTGCCAATCGTTCTGGCAAGAGTATCTGCAGCGCCGCCAGGAGAATATGGAACAACAAACTGAATCGGTCTATCTGGAAACTTATCTGACGCATAACTGAATGTAGCAGCCAATGCCGATATTACTCCGGACAATATTCTCAGAGTCATTTTTCTTTTCTGATTGTTAACCATTCTCCTGTCTCCTCATTGTGAAATTTGTCCTTGAAATCCTAGCAAAGCGAATAAGCGAGATTTGTGCATAAAAAGCAAAGATCCTTTGCAACATTTCAGTAATACCTTGTCCCATAATGGGGCGTATCTGGAGACAAGATTTCAGGCTTGATAGGCAGGGTGCAGCAGTTCTAGACATGCGGCACAAAAGATTCGGGAAGAAAAACCATGCACTTTGAAGTTGATCCAAAGCTTGATGCATTTCGCAAGGAGGTTCGTGATTTCCTGCAGGCCAATTTGCCGTCTGACCTGATCGGGATTCCTCGTGTAGGCAGATCGCCACCCTATGCACAGTCGAGATGGCAGAAGATTCTGCATGCACATGGCTGGGGGGCTCCCTACTGGAGCAAAGAGCATGGTGGCAATGGCTGGACAGTTCAACAGCAACTGATTTTTGATGAGGAGTGTGTGGCAGCTGGCGCACCTACGCAAGATGTCTTTGCACACAAGTTGCTCGGACCTGTTCTCAACGAGTTTGGCAATGAAGAGCAAAAAAAAGAGCACATCGGTCCAATACTGAGGGGTGAGCGACAATGGTGCCAGGGGTTTTCGGAGCCAGGGGCAGGGTCTGACCTTGCTTCATTGCGCACCAAGGCCGAAAGGGTCGGTTCACACTACATAGTTAATGGTCAGAAAATCTGGACAAGCACAGCGCATCACGCGGACTGGATATTTTTACTGGTTCGAACAGAACAGGCAGTTAAGAAGCAGGCCGGCATCAGTTTCTTGCTGGTTGACATGAAAACAGCGGGAGTGACTGTCAGGCCAATCGTCAGCATCGACGATTGCCATCATTTGAATGAGGTGTTTTTCGATAATGTAAAAGTTCCGGTAGAGAACTTGATAGGAACAGAAGGTGATGGCTGGAAAATCACCAAATTTCTTCTGAACAATGAGCATGCTTCCACAGCTCACCTACCGACAATCAAACTGTATGTAAACAAGTTGATAGCTCTGGCAAAGAAACTACATGCACCAAATGGTCTGCTATGCAATCAGACTGATTTCATGTTGAGCATGGTGCGCATTCAGGCAGAGGTGCAGGCAATCGAATTTATGGTCCAGAGGGTGGCTTTACTTGAGCAGGCACATGACCCTCAAGCTCATGTTCTCGGGTCGATGCTGAAAATAAAGGCCACAGAGCTACAGCAAAGGATAACAGAACTGCTTTTTGATGCTTTGGGAGACTACGGCCCAGTCCGTTATCCGAGTCCTGACCAGGGGCTGCATCCTGATATCAACCTTCCGATGCAAGGGCTGGCACGCGGGCTGGTGAACGAGATGTTTTTTCGCCGTGCTTCAACCATTTATGGTGGAACTAACGAGATCCAACGCGGAATCATTGCTCGCTTGTTGTTTCATTTCTAATTCTGGATACCAAGATGCAATTTCACCTAAATGAAGAACAGAGTCTGTTGCAAGAAAGTCTGCGCCGTTTTCTTGATAATGAATATGGCTTTGAGTATCGGCAATCGATTCGTCGTACCAGCCCACAGGGACTCAGGCAGAATTGGCGGGTTTTTGCTGAGAATGGTTGGCTTGCCGTAGCACTTCCAGAATCGGTTGGTGGCTTTGGTGGCTCCATTGTCGAAACCTTGATCATTGCACACGAGTTTGGCAGGGTTCTGGTGATTGAGCCTTACATTGGTTGTGCTGTGCTTGGGGCTCAGACGCTGCTGGCATCCGGTGACAAGGGAAAGATTGAAACATTTCTTCCCGAAGTTGCACAAGGTAGGTTGCGGATTGCACTGGCCTACGATGAGCCAGGTTTGCGAGGGTTGCCAGGTCCGGCTGAAATGAAGGCAAAGTCGACAGTTAATGGGTACTTGCTGAATGGGAAAAAGCTGCTGGTCATAGGTGCAGTGGATGCTGACAAGTTCATAGTCAGTACCCGATTGGAAGACTCAGGCCGCACAGGTTTGTTCCTTGTCGATGCGGATACACCTGATCTGGAGCGTATTGATCTGCCGCTTCATGATGGAACCGTAGCGCAAGAACTGGTTTTTAAGGATGTTCACATCAGTCAAACCGCCATGATTGGCAACCCTGACATCGGGTTACAGATCCTCAGGTCTGGATACAACCAGGGAGTTTTGGCCATTTGTGCCTCGATGATCGGTGCCATGGAGCGTGCAATCGAGATCACTTCAGAGTACTTGAGGACAAGACAGCAATTTGGACAGCCAATCTCAAGTTTTCAGGTCCTTCAGCACAGGATGGCCGATATGGCAACGGAAATGGAGTTGGCACGGTCAATGCTGTTTTCTGCGATGGCGGCAGTTTCATCTGGAAACACAGCCCATGCCGATCAAAGCGTTTCTTTCGCAAAGTCTCTTATAGGTCGGTCCGCCAAGTTTGTATGCGGACAGGCCATCCAATTGCACGGCGGGATTGGAATGACAGAAGAATATGTGATTGGCCATTACTTCAAATATGCCATGGTGGCGAATGCGCTTCTGGGAAGCAGCAGTCGACATGATGAAGCATGCGCCGCACAACTTGAGCATCAGTGCCTTGAGGACTGTCTTGATCAGGAGCAAGTCAGATGATCTCTACACAAAAATGGAAAACCCGACTCAGTGACGAGATGATTCGCCGCTATTCTGCCAGCAAGCAGTGGACGAACACGAGCCTTGTTAAGAGCATGCGACAATGTTGCCAGCAGTTTCCTGACCGAACAGCAGTAGTGGACGGGGTTCATACGCTGACTTTTGCACAGGTGTTTGAGCGAGCACAACACTTGGCATCATCTTTGCAACAGGCAGGATTGACGCCTGGTGACGTGATTAGCTTCCAACTGCCGAACTGGCACGAGGCCATAGAGATCAATATCGCGGCTTGTCTTTGTGGCTTGATCGTCAACCCCATCATTCCAATCTACAGGGATTCCGAGGTGCGTTTCATCTTGCGAGATGCACGCGCCAAACTTATTTTTGTGCCTGAAACTTTTAGAGGATTTTCCTACCTTGAAATGATGGACAGAATCCATGAAGATCTTCCTGATCTTCAGGCAGTAGTTGTTGTCCGTCCTGAAATATCGGTTGGCAGCAGCTATGAGATGTTGATATCAGCGGGATCGGAAACTCCGCTCAAAGAAAATGAGCTGGATCCGAACGATATCAAACTGCTTCTGTATACATCGGGTACTACCGGTGATCCTAAGGGCGTTCTGCACAGCCATAACACTTTGCGTTCTGATATCGACTCAATGATTCGGTTCAGGGGGCTTACAAAAGATGATATTGCGCTGATGCCTTCACCAGTAACTCATATCACTGGTTATCTCTATGCCTTGGAACTGCCTTTCGTTCTGGGGATGACGGTGGTCTTGATGGACAAATGGAAGTCCGCGGAAGCAGTCCGATTGATGCAAGAGCATCGGGTGACGGTCAGTAACGGTGCTACCCCGTTTCTAGCTGAAATAGTGGCTGAACTGGAAAGGACAAACCAGCAACTGCCACTGTTGAGAATGTATGCCACTGGGGGCGCACCTGTACCACCTGAGTTGGTGCGCAGAGCACTGCGGCTGCTTCCAAACTGCAGGATTTTCAGGGCTTACGGTTGTAGCGAAGCACCAACGGTATCGGCAGGTCTCGCATCAGGGGACCCGATTGAACTTGGTATCGAGACTGATGGCCTCATTTACAACCATGAGGTCAAGATCATTGATCCTGACACGAGAGAGCAGCTAGGGATTAATTGTTCTGGCGAGATTCTGACCCGGGGTCCTGAGGTCATGATCGGGTATACGAATCCAGTGCACACGGAGGCTTCTTTTGATGAAGAAGGTTTCTTCCGGACTGGAGACCTTGGTTTTATCAATGAAAAGGGATATATCACGATTACAGGCCGGATCAAGGACTTGATCATCAGGGGGGGAGAAAATCTGAGCCCTAAAGAAATCGAAGATGTTCTGTATCAGCATCCTAGTGTGAAAGATGTGGCAGTGGTTCCCATGCCACATCCCAGGATGGGTGAAACACCGTGTGCCTGCATTGTGTTGAAGGAAGGAGCAACACTTGGGTTTGATGAAATGTGTTCATTTCTGGAGTCAGCCAAGCTCGCGAAACAAAAGTTCCCGGAGCGTCTGATGCTGTTTTCCGAACTGCCCAGAAATGCTGCAGGAAAGATTCTCAAGCAAGAACTCAAAAAAGTTGTCGCCGATGCGTATCATGCAGAGCAAGCAGCCAGCGCCGAGGCCAAGACGTAGCGGAATCTGGACATGATGGTAGTGAATTGATCCATTCGATCATTGAACCATTTCCAGGAGAGGAACTGCTTCTGATATTCACAGGTGTTTTAGCTGGCGGATCAAAGAATGTTTAGATCGTGGTAATGCGCGGTTGGATTGTGATTCTATGCTAAATGCCATTCATGTTTTTGTGGTCGCGGCGACCAGTGAAAGTTTTTCTCACGCTGCCAGGAAGCTTGGCGTATTGCCATCCTCGGTAACCCGCAAGATCAGTGCGATCGAAGAAAAATTGGGGGTGGCGCTATTTGTCAGAAGCACACGCCGCGTCGAGTTGACTGAAGCTGGAAAGATCTATCTGGAAGCAGCGCAAAGAGCCCTGAAGGAGGTGCAACTAGGAGAAATTGCTGCAACCAGTCTGGGCAATGAGGTGCGCGGGACATTGGTGGTTGAGACACAGTTCATGCTGGGTGCAAAGATTGTCGCCAAAGCATTGCCTGAGTTACATCGCAGGAATCCCAATCTCAGGGTTGAACTGCGAACACATCACATTCAGCCCAATGGGATTTCTGAAGGTGTCGATGTGTCTGTGCGATATGAACTTGGAACCGACAGCGAACTGGTGGCACAAAAGTTTGCTGTTTCACGCCGAGTCGTTGTTGCAAGCCCCGAGTACCTTCAGCGACGTGGCATCCCAAAACACCCGCTTGACTTATTGCAACATGATTGCGTGGAGTATGCACCAGGTGGCAAATCGCTTTCCTGGAGTTTTCGAGGGCCGGATTTTGAAGGTACCATACACCCGGTCGGCCCCATCAAGACCAATGACGGATTCAGCATGCTTGCAGCCGCAACGGCCGGACTTGGTATTGCTACCGCTCATGACTGGATGGTAGCCAGCGAGCTTATGTCCGGTAAGTTGCTAAGAATTATGACAGACTATGAGGTGCGAACCTTATCGAGTTTTGAAACGCCGCTCTACATCATATACAGCAGGCATCTTCGGCAATCTCCGAAAGTCAGGGCTTTTGTGTCCTGCATGGTAGATATCTACGGGAAATCTCCCATTGGCATGATGACTCTGTGCTCGACAAGCGCCACAGTTCAGTGAGGGCAAAGATAGCTCATACTGTGTAGCTGCCTTTGTCTTTGGTTTTCAGAGCGATGTTTGTGTTGCTTGATATGCTGGCACATGATGGAAATTGGCACATCGTCGCAGTTTGAAAAGCAAAGTAGATGGTGGCCTTAGGAGGGTACTTGACCAGAGCAGATGCACATGATCGTTTCTCATCGTTCATCTCAATTAATTGAGCACCGAAGTCTGCGCAGACCTTGGAGAAGATGGTACGGAGTTAGTTGATGGCATTTTCATCAAACATCTTTCGGTGATATCTCTCCACAAAGACTCAGTGAATGTGTTTCTTAACAACGCAGTGCCGCCCAGAGAATAGTAGTGCGACATGCGCCGCTTTGCAGGTTCGTGTTGGTTTGTTTTCAACAAGGTTCTGGCGTTGCAGAAGAAGTTGCACGAGTAAGGTGTAAAGAAGCTTGGCTACTCCAGTCTGTGCAAGCTATTGACTGAGTGGCGCAACAGCGCCGAATTGAAATGGCTGGGAGATGCGCCTGTGAAGTGAGCGATGCAGTCGTGTCGCCAGCAACTGGAACCTACCGAAACGACGCATTACGGCGCGATGTTGCAATGCGCGCAGTAGGAATCCCCGGCCCTTGGGCCGGGGGAGGATGTCAAAATACTTGTCAGACACTCTCGTCAGAATCAAAACCTTCCGGAATCTTGATCCCTTCAGCGGTCATTGTGTCGAAAGTTTCTTGAGCTACGCCAAATCCGTTAAGCGCACTGTAAACGCCGCCATAGACATAGGCTTGCAAAAAAACTTCGCCTATCTGGCGTTTCGTAAGGCCCACTTCTACGGCACTGCGAACGTGTCTTGATATGGCACCAGATTGACTCAATACAGACGCAATTCCGAGCGACAAGATGCTTCTTAGCTGTTGGCCAAGTTGCGGTCGCCCCCAGATTTGAGCAAAACAATACTCATGGGTGACGTCAAAGAACATCCGGATGAATCGGTCATTCTTTGTTTTTTCCTCTGTCCTGTTCACCATCTCTGTGCCAAGTACATTGCGACGAATTTGTAATCCAACTTCACGCAATGTATTCGGGTTGACAGAATTGTCAGTTTGCGTTGTGGTGTTGCTGAGAGCGCTCCCAGAGTTGTATGTTGGACACTCGAGCGCGAAAACCGCTTTGGCTACTTCCATGGCATCTAGTGACGCAGGCAGTCCAGCGTAACATTGGGTGTGAAACAGAATTTCTTCGATTTCAGCTGGCGACCAACCCAGGTTGAGTGAAATCCTGACGTAGTCTTTCACACTCGCTGAGCTGCCTTTGGCCGCGGTCATGGCCAGGGCAAGTGCAGATCTGGTGCGTTGTGACAGACCACTGCGTTGCCAGATGGACCCCCAACAAAACTCGCTTTCACCGGCTTTGCAAAGGTCCATTTGGTCAGCAGATGTCGATTGACCCAAGAGTTGGGCCTTAAGAGCACTGCCAGTCTTGCGACGCTCGTTGAGCAGAGTTTGGGCTGCTTGATCTTTCGTAATATCCATGGCTTTCCCTTAGTCAGCTGACAAATTCAACCTGGCGATCTCAGGGAGCCAGCGTTCACGCTCGGACTCGATGAATTTTGCGAAGTCTTCTGGAGTGCCGGCCAGTGGCTCACTGCCGATGCTTGTCAGGCGCTGCTTGAACTCTTCGCTATTGATGACCTGGTTGACGGCCGCATTCATTTTTTGCACGACATCTGTGGGTGTGTTGGCAGGAGCCATCAAGCCAAACCATGAGCTTGCTTCCATCGGATAGCCTTGCTCAGCAAGTGTAGGGATAGTGTTGAGTGTGGCGTTGCGTTCCTTGCTGGCAATGCCCAATGCCTTGAGTTGTCCAGCACGGATGTTTTCCATTGAGGTCGACAGGGTGTCAAATACCAGATCGATATCACCAGCCATCAGACCAACAATAGCAGGTGCAACTCCCTTGTAAGGAACGTGAAGTACTTCAATGCCTAGCTGATTTGAGAGGTATGCGCCTGCAAGATGTGGAATGGTTCCACTTCCTGGTGTACCCATAGGAACACTTTTGTGGCTTTGTGATGCTTGTTCGACGTATTCTTTGACATTATTCGCCGCTGTCTTGTTGTTGGTCACCAAGACTAATGGTGATTTTGTCATCCCAGCAACTGGGACAAAGTCCTTCTCCGGATCGTAGGGGAGCTTCTTATAGAGGCCTTTGTTGATGACAAGAGAGCCTGGAGAGCCGACCATGTACACTGAACCGTCAGCTGGAGCACGCGCTACATATTGAGCTGCGACAATTCCTGCAGCACCTGGTTTGTTGTCTACGACGTATATTTTTCCAGTCGCGTTTGCGAGCCCTTCTGCTAAAAGGCGTGTAATTTGATCGGTTGGGCCTCCTGCAGAAAATGGCACCACGAGGTTGATGCGTTCCTGAGCCTGTACAGTTCCCAGAGACAGCCCAATTGCAGCCAGTGTACTTACTATACTTTTCAACATCATTAACATCCTCAAGTCAAAATATTGCCGGTTACATCAACGCCCTAAGCGATACACAAGCTGTTTTGCGTAGGCCTTGGGAAATGCACTGCCTTACTGCTTTAAGGAGGTATAGCAAAGTCCGGCTGGACTCAGAAAAGCCGCGCCCCCTTCAGAAACAGACTTTCTTCACCGTCTGTATCTCTTAAAGAATCATTGCCCAGGTTGGCCATTACCCGTTCTGTGCCTATCAATATCATTCCCTGCAGCGCATGACGGACACGCTGCCCATCGCGAACTGCTAAACCTTCAAGAATCTGGGTGGTGTAACGCACGCTGAAAGGGGGGGATTCTGGCACCGTGTTTGGTGGCGGTGTGATGGAAGCAATAAAGAATGGTGTGACCTGAAGCATCAAACTTTCAATCAATGCGGTCAGGGTCGGCATATGGGCGGCGGCAAAGACAGCGAGTTTGAAGCGTGCGTTATGTTCCACTGCCAATGCGTAGTCTTGCTTCAGCACGGCTTGAATGTAGGTTTCTGCAAGAGAGCGGATATTGAGCAGTTCCTTCTGCGTAATTCGTGTTGCAGCGATTTCACCTGCGTGACCTTCAAGCAGGATCCGAAGGTTACAGATTTCAATATAGCGTTCACGGGATATGTCCGGCATGCTGAATTTGCCGGGCTGAGCATCAATTATCCGCTGAGCAGAAAGCCTCATGAGTGCCTCGCGTACTGGCGTGACACTTGTGCCGAGTTGTTCTGAAAGGATTCGTATATTCAGGCGTGTCTTAGGGGGAATCTTTCCAGCAAGAATGATTTGCCGCAGCTTTCTTTCGACTTGATCGGTAAGGCTGTCACGAGACTGTTTGATTTGATCCATCGAGCACTACCATCAAAAGGGGATACCCTGAGCTTGCATCGTCCTTGCAGGAGGATTTCAGGCTTGGATGTGCACAGTCCTTTACGTTTTGGATCGAGCTTTCGTCAGCCTTTAAAAAAATATAGCATATATTTTTCTGAAAATTCACTCATTTTTTTCTGTTTTCTGTCGATAAAATTCTTGAAAATACTGATATTTTTTGCTCAATTGAACAAAAAATATATGATTGTGATTGAAACAGGGGCACAGGTGAATCGGTTTTAGTCGCCCCTGAAAAAAGCATTTCGCCCGGTGCTCATACGAGTTTCAGGTGATTTTTGATGTTCATTTCGGAGGTGCGTACAAAATCTTGGATCATTCATGGAATGGCTCATGTATTCGTAGGAAGATCGGCTGCGAGCCGTCAAGCTTTATCTGAAGTTGGGATGCCGAATCGGATCGACCATTCGTCAGCTTGGCTATCCCAAGAACGCTACGAAAGGGGATTGACCGTAGATCTGAGATCGAACTAACGATTGGACACATGAAGACAGACGATTGTCTGGACAGGCGTCCGCTCAAGGGGGCATTGGGAGATGCACTGCATGCGGTACTTTGTGGCGCAGGTCAAAACATCGGCCGGCTCCTAAAGATGTCGGCGCTTTTTTGTCCAGATTGGAATCAAGTCCATGATCACTTTACAGGGCCATCGGACAATCCAGATCGCTGCTACAACCGCATAAACCTATTATTCAGCAAGAACTCAGTAGGAACTACTGATCCTGTGGCAGGGGCGACGGTTAACCGCTGATCCTTTGCAGATCACATGCAAGCCTATGTCAGCTTTTCAAGATACTGGGGGGACACGGATTTGGCCATGTCCACCCAGAAGTCTGTCATTAGAACTTCATTGACAGGTTGGCCATCAGGCTTTGCTGGCTATAGCCTGAGCCGAACTGGCCATTCCAGCTTACGTTCAGATTGGTTGACTTCGTGAGCCTGATGTTGGTTCCCGCACTCAGGACTGCGCTGTCTTTGGCAATTGGAGCACCTGTGACCGAGAAGAGGGTACCGTCACTAAAGCGCTGGGTACTTGTCGGGTTGAGGTCGCCCCAGGCATGCTGCCAGCCTGCCATGGCAAAGATTGACACGTCAGCACCTTCGGCAGTCTGGAAGCTCTTGGAGAAGCGGACACCCAGGGTACCGTAGGTGTTGTCCGAGCTGCCACTGTTGCCGCTCAGGGCTGCAGCACCACCTGCTTCGTTAAAGCTGTCCGAATTGACTTGGACATAGGTCAGTCCGGCAAATGGGGTGACAAAGGCACCACTGATGTTGGCCGAGTAAGAAAGCTCCGAGAAGATCTGGAAGGTGTTGGCATTGAACTTGTTACTCAGGCTGTTCTGCAGTCCTGTGATGGCGATATTGCGGTTCACGCTGATGTCATGCCACGAGTAAGCTGCACCGTAGTTGATGCCGGCAGCAGCAGGCAGCCCCCAGGAGCTGACATCAAGCATGTATTTGCCGTACACGCCCAGGTGGTAGTTATTGCTGTTGCCTGAGGAGTTTCGTCCGTCAGCGTTGAAGTTGGTACGGCTGTAGCCAGCCATGGCGCCCAGCTGCCAGCCACTGGTGGCAAAGCCGTTGAGAGTTCCAGCATCTGTTCCCATCATGAAGCCAGCAGTATCCGAGGTGAACTTCGCTGTGTTGGCTGTGGCACCATTGCTAGCCCAGTTGCCGATACCTTCAACCCACACATTGTTGCCCTTTGATGGTGATGTGAACTCGCGGTTCAGGGCAACATTGCGTACCATTGCGCTGTCTTGCAAGAAAGCACTGCGCAATGAACCGTAAATCTCGCCCGAGAGCTGGTCGAGGTTGGCACGGATCTGGGCTGCATTGTTGGTCGACTGCATCATAGCCGCATAGACAGCATTACTGGTAGAGGATCCCATGCTGTCAAGTGCTCCCGCGGTGGCTTTCTGGTTGACCGTCATCGCATAGCTGGAGATGCTGGTTGCATTGCGGCTCAGGTTCAGAAAGACATAACCATTGTCACGATCATAGGTCACGCTGGGTGACAGGAAAGCCAGCAGGCTACTGACGCTGGCGAACTCACCTTCAATGGGGCCAGAAGACTGCAGGATGACGTATGAAGATTGAGGAGCGTATTCGCCATCAAAACCGATATGGCGCAGGTTGGCTCCAGTCAGGGTGGTGGCACCGGTGACGATGATCTTGTCGCTGGTATTGGCTACAGGGTCGGTTTCGATGTCAAGATTTGAACCAGGATCAAGCACCAGGTCACCATCGACAGTAATTGTGCCGATTGAGTTGCCAGGCGAGAGGGTACTGCCATTGGACATCGTGATAACCGAGCCTGGGCCAGAACCGATCGTTCCATTGCCACCCAGGATGGCTCCGGACTCTACAGTTACCGAACCTCCCAGCGTGGCGCTGCTTCCTGGTGTTCCGACCACGAGTTTGCCACCGCCGCGTACAGTCGTGCCGCCCGTATGGTTGGCTTTACCAGTGAAGGTGAAGTTGGCGTTGTCAAAGACGACAGACAGGGGAGCGCCGCCGTCACGGAATATACCGGAGAAGTTGGTGACTCCCGACAGCTCGGTGTTGTAGATGGTGAGCGTAGCAGGGCCGGAGCCAGCCTCGACGATACCGGCACCCTCGCTCAAGCTCACCAGAGCACCGACTTCAGTGTCGTTGCCGCTAAGGCTCAGCAATCCACCATGTCCGCCATTGCTATTGTCAAACTGAATGCGGCTATCACGGCTTAGCGCGTTGGAGGCACTCAGAACAATGCTTGCGTTGTCCCTGAGGCTTTGCACACCACCGGCAACTGCACCAGTGGTTGTCGCACGCAGGACTGCATCGCCGCTCAGGTTTTGCATTCCCCCAACAATCGCGTTTTGAACGCTGGCGGTCAGTTGCGCGTTGTTACTCAAATTTTGTGTGCCACTTACTATGCCGCGGCTGTTGGTGATGTTAAGGCTTGAATTTCCACTGAAGTTTTGTGTTCCCCCAACAATTGCGTTTTCAACAGCTGCGGTCAGTTGTATGTTGCCACCAATGTTTTGTACCCCACCAGCAATACCCCTGCTTGCACTGATGTTCAAGTTTGAGGATCCGCTAAAGTTTTGAGTGCCACCTACAATTGCGTACGCTGAGGATGCGTTGAGTACGCTGTTGTCGGAGAAGTTCTGTTCACCACCGGCAATTGCTGCTTCGGCATTGGCATTGAGTGCGGCGGTGTCATTGAAATACTGATTGCCGTCAAGAAGTGCTCTTGAAGAGTTCAGGTGAAGTTGAGCATTGTTGTTGAAAGCCTGTGTGCCATTCTGGATGTTTCCATTGTTGGTGACAGTTAGGACCGTGTTATCGGAAAAAGTCTGTGTGCCTCCTTCAATGAAACCCTGACTCAGAGTCAGGCTGGAGTTGTTGTTGAAATTCTGGCTACCACCAGAAATAGAGGAACCGCGGTTTTGAACTACAAGTGATGATGTCTCATTGAAGAATTGTTCACCACCCGCAATGCCACTTCGTATGTTGACGTTCGCCCTGCTTGAGTTGTTGAAGTGCAGCGAGCCATAGGTGATTCCGTTGTAGGCATTGGCATTTAACTGGCTATTGTCGTTGAATACAATCGGCCCAGCGGACTCGGCAATAGACTCTGATGCCTCGATTTTGAGGGTACTGTTATCATGGAAAGACTGCTCGCCACCTGCAATGGCATAGCGGTAGTTGGCACGTAACGTGCTGTTTTCCATGAGTACTTGTTTACCACCGACAAGGGCATTCTGGTAGTTGGCATCCATCATGCTGGAGCCATAGAAGGTTTGGATTCCGCCTGTAACAGCAGTGTTTTGCATGGCCTCCAAAACGGAGTTTTCATAGAAGAACTGCTCACCGCCGGAAATACTATTGGCAGCGGTAGTACGCAGTTGTGCATCGTCGTTGAAGATTTGCGTACCATCAACGATGGCATATTCACGGTGTAACCTCAGCAAACTTTCATCATTGAAAATTTGAACACCTCCGCTGATGGAGTGTTCTGAATATGCGTTCAAAGTGCTTGTGTTGTAAAACGTTTGTGTGCCGCCGGCGATGATAATGCTGCCAGCTTCTAACATGGAATTGTCTTCAAAAATCTGTGTGCCGCCAGTAATGCTGCCGTTGTTAATACCGTACGCGATCATGCTTGAATCTTTGAAGGTCTGTGTGCCTCCAGAAATTCCGGATTCAGCATTGATGCGTAGCAATGACATGTCGGTAAATATTTGCTCGCCATTCCTGATCCCATCAGTGGTTTCTATCGAAACTGAAGATTTTGAAAAAGTTTGTTTGCCACCCGTGATTGATCCAGATTCTGATATGGTCAGACGGCCATCTTCAATATTTTGTACGCCACCGCTGATAGAACCTTGTCCCTTCAGGTTCAGGGATGCGCCCTCGGTAAAGTTCTGTGTGCCTCCTATGATGGCACCTGATTCGCTTACTTCTATACCGGATGAATGTCCATTGAAGTTTTGCTTACCGCCGCTGATAAAACCTTGATCTTTCAGGTTCAACTTGGCTGAGTTAGAGAAATTTTGTGTACCTCCCGACACTGAGCTGTTTCCAGCGACTGTCATGGATGTAGACCACCCTGTGAAGTTCTGTTCACCGCCGCTGATTGATCCTTGCTCGGTCAGACTCAAAGTTGATGAGCCGGCAAAGTTTTGTGTGCCTCCGGTTACGGCATTTCCAGCCGTGATTGTCAATGTCGCGTTATTAGAGAAGCTTTGTGTACCATCTGTTACGGCGTTGTTAGCACTGGCAGCGAGTGTGGAATTGTTCAGAAAGGACAGATAACCCCCTGTAACTGTATTCGTGCTGTCTGCATTGAGCTTGCTGTAGTCGAGGAATGTGGCGCTGTCATCAGGTCCAAATGGTCCATTGACAACTGTGGTGCCAGTGTAGGTGTAGGAATCAGCCCATGAGGGAGAAGAGAGAACAGCGAGGATTGCTGCATAAAGATGGGTTTTTCGAAACGGGTGTTGATTACCCATGTCTCTGCGCTCCTTTAAATCAAAATAATATTTTCTTAGGACAAAAAGCAACATAAATACATCTTTAAAGTTGAAATCTCAAGAGGTGCAAAGTGGTTAGTTGTAAAAATATGACTAATCCACTTGATTTGCAGAAATGATTATGAAAGTGATATAAAAATGATTAAGAAACGGTTATTGCACTCGCTGACTGCGAGTGTGGTGATTTTTTGATCGCTGATATTCAATTTTCAGGATGAAACGGTCGACAGAAAGTTCTTAAAGGCTTGGTGTGGCCTGGTATTGCTGTGGGTGACATGTTTTGACGAACCAGGTTTCGATACTTGGTTGTTTTGTGGTCTTTACTCCAATAATTGGCAGACCTTGATCTTTGGATTACCCACATGCAGGTTATCTTTTGTTTTTCTTTTACGTTGAATAACAAAAACCAATGCCGCGAGATGTCCTGAGTTTTTGATATTAGAAGGCAAGCTTTTATATTGTCATGTGTGGAATGTCTGCTCTCATTTCACAGGTTGCGCGCAATTCAAGTGCAAATGATTGTTTAAATTTTGTTGTTCATTGACCAGGTGTGCGACAAGCCCGCCGTTTGTGAGCAAGCAAGGGGTAGTGTGTTGAACTCTTGTTGCAAGCCATAGTTGCTCACCGTCTTTGCCAAGGTCTTAGCTGATTTTGTGCTCAACTGATTGAGATGAGCAGCAAGGGCGATTACGTTCGCCTGCTTGTGAAATCTTCGATCAAATCTTCGATCAAACCATTTCCAACCTCGTGACAGACTCAAGGGTGTGTCCAGCTGCCTGCTGCGCAGGCAACGATCCGACATTCAGAATCGTTGCTGGCAAGGTGTCATGTGTAGCCATCATGCCTCGCCCAAGCTGCGGCCGCGCTCCAATCTTCATCGTGTTCCAGTACTGAATAGCAGCAGATGCAGCACAGAAACTTCAGGGCGTCTATGCTGTGGGGGCTACCCTTGTCTACTTTCAAACAGCGGGACTTGTTGTGCACCGGGTCAGCAAGTGGATGCATCGTTTCCTTTGCAATTCCATTATCACGATAAGCAGTCTCCTTCAGACAGTGAATGGCAATAAAGAGTGTGCTTATGGTGGAAATAGTTAGATCGATTCTGGTGCGATTGATGGATCAAGTTTGGGAATCTGGCACTCAATTTGTGCGTCGCAATAAAAAATGATCCCATATCCAGATAAACCCCTACACATATACGAAATACGGTGTTAATTTAGAACTCGTTCAACGTCACGGAACAGTTTTGTTTGTGTTTTTAAATAACTGTTTTAAAAGGTGAAATTAAAAATTTATTGGCTTTTTACAAAGCCATGGAAGAGGCTGTTTTTCACTTATCGTATACGATATATGAAACGTTGACACGAGAAGTTTGATGCTTATACTGTTACATACATAAGCGTGTCGATGTAGACATTTCAGGCTGCGGATTTCTTGAATCAAGAGAAACGGGAGTGGTGAAAGTGGGCAGTGCGCACGCGACTTGAAACTCAAATACTAGGAGATAGCCATGCATCGAAAACTGGTCAGTTGCGGTTTGGCAGTACTTATGGGTTTGGGGGTTGTCGGAGCTGTTTCAGCGCAGACTTACAACTTGAGGTTTGCGCACTATCTTCCCAAAGGACCATTTCTGGAGGTTGAAGAAAACTTTGCCAAACGAGTGGAAGAACGGACCAATGGCAAGGTCAAGATCAACGTGGCTTACTCGGGCGCGCTTGGGGGCGGCAATGAAGTGCTTGGCCTGGTAGGCCGTGGTGGCGTGGACATGGCTGCTGTGGTGCCTGGCTACTACCCCGATCAACTCCTGTTCTGGAAAACCTCGCAAATTCCATTTGTTTTTGATTCACCCAAGCAGGCTATTGAAGTCATCACCATGTCCTCCAAGGAAATTCCAGCTTTTAAAGCAGAGATGGATAAGCTGGGTGCGCACTTCCTGTTCCAGCAGCCCTTGGGTTCGTTTTATCTGACAGGCAATGGCGAATGCACAAAAATTGATGACCTCAAAGGCAAGAAAGTTCGTGCGTTCGGAGCCGACATTCCTAAAGTCGTCAGCGCTGCCGGTGCGACACCAGTGACCCTTCAGGTAGTCGACATTTATGAGGCATTGCAGAGAAGGTCGTTGGACTTTTCGTTCCTGAATCTTGGGAATATCTCTGCCAACAAACTCAATGAAGTGGCCAAAAACACATGTGGTCCCGTGATGTCGATCGGTGGTCATATGGTGCTGATCAACAAGCGACTCTGGGACAGGATGCCCAAGGACATTCAGGACATCATTTCTGAAGAAGCCGCCAAGTCGCAGCTTGAATACATCGATTGGCTGGCCAAGAACGACCAAGATACCACTGAAGTGTTGACCAAGGCTGGTCATGTGATCAAGCCGTTTGACCCCGAGCAGCTTGCACAGTGGAAAAAGCAAAGCCCTGATCTGCTGTTGCTTTGGAGTGAAGACATGGTCAAGCGCGGCCAGGGTGATGCGGCCAAAGAAGTGTTCCAGAAATGGAAGGCAGCAACCAGCAAACAGTAATCAAAACGAAAAACTCTCGCAGAAAAGTATTTCTTGCTCATCAGAAGGGGTAGTAAATGCAGGCGGTTCAAGGCAGCATGTTTGATGCGCTCGTTATCAGGGCAGGGCTCGGGGAGACTTGTGAAAAATTCCCCGAAGATGTCAAGGCCGCATTTGAGTTGGCCATGAAAAGCTGTGAAAGTTTTTCTAACCTGGCGGTTGGTATGCAGGTTCCAGGCGGTTCTACTTATCCGGCAGAGCAGGTGAGCCATGGCTGACATCCACTGGAAGAGTGCCGCAGAATTGGCCAGAGCCTACCGAAGTTCCAGCCTTTCTCCAGTCAAGGTCGTTGAAAGCCTGCTGGAGCGGGCGTATGAATTAAATACCAGAATCAACGCCTACCTGTACATCGATGCTGAACATGCGCTCGCGAGTGCGCACAAGGCAGCAAAGGAACTGGCACAGGGGCAGGATCTGGGTCCATTGCATGGCATCCCCTATGGCGTAAAGGACATCATTGATGTCAAGGGGTTGCCCATGACATGTCATTCCGAAGTGCTGAAAGACAATGTGGCACAGGGTGATGCAGCAGTTGTAAGCAAACTCAGGAGCGCCGGGGCCATCGTGATGGGAAAACTGGCGACACATGAGTTTGCGATCGGCGGTCCGGCATTTGATCTGCCGTTCCCGCCAGCACGTAATCCATGGAATACGGATCACCATCCTGGCGGTTCGTCATCGGGTTCAGGTGCGGGCGTGGCAGCCGGGCTCTTTCCCGTGGCGTTAGGTACAGACACTGGCGGTTCCATCAGAAATCCGGCGGGGGCTTGTGGTGTGATGGGGCTGAAACCTACATATGACAAAGTGTCACGCCAAGGTGTGTTCCCGCTGTCGTGGTCTCTAGATCACGTCGGTCCGCTGGCTCGCAAGGTCGAAGACCTTGCTCTTTTTATGCAGGCAATGGCTGATGGTCAGCCCATTGCCATCAGCCCTGACATCAAAGGGCTGAGAATCGGGTTCGTTCGCCATTATCACGAGTCTGACATGCAGGCTACGCCACAAACGTGCGCGGCCCTTGAGACTGCAGCTCAGACGTTTGCAGGGCTTGGTGCCAAGGTGAGCGAAGTCAGGTTGCCGCGTTTGAGCGACATGGCAACGGTCAACCGGATCATCCTGACTTCAGAGGCCTGGACCATCCATGGACCCTGGTTGCGCCGGCATCCCGAGAAATACTGTCAGGCAAGTCGTCGCCGCCTGATGGTTGGTGCTTTTGTCACAGCAGAGGAATATCAGCAAGCCCAGATGATGGCAACCACGCTGTGCAAGCAAGTGGATGCCATTTTCGACGAAGTCGATGTGCTTTTGCTTGCCAACTCCATGCATCCGGCATGCCGTTTTGATGATGAGCAGGGCATTGCCAGAAACTACATGCAGCATGCACGGGCTCCTTTTAATCTGACCGGTCATCCAGCAATGTCAATGATGTGCGGCCTGTCAGAAGATGGTCTTCCAATTGGCATGCAAATTGCGTCAGCAAAAAACAGGGAAGACCTGATTTTAAGTGTTGCACTTGCTTTCCAGAATGCGACCACCTGGTCGGATCAGCATCCGGCATTACCCATTTAACCCCTTGTTCTCAGCAAAGAAGGAACCAGTCATGAAACGATATCTAACAGCAGCATTTGCCGCTATGGCCATTGTCCCAGCCGTGGCAGGGGCACAAGCTCAGTACAACCTGCGCTGGGCTCACTATCTTCCCAACAGCGCATTTCTTGAGGTGGAGAACCAGTTCGCCGAAAACGTTGAGAAACGTACAGGTGGCAAGGTCAAGATCACACCGACCTATGCTGGCGGCCTTGGTGGCCCGAACGAAATCCTGGCTCTGGCTGGACGCGGCGCAGTTGATTTCGCCACATCGGCTCCTGGTTACTACCCAGACCGTCTGCCACTTTGGAAAGCTTCTCAGCTTCCATTTGTCTTTGATTCGCCAAACCAGGCCATTGAAACCTTCAAGATCTTGCGTCAAGAGTTTCCAAGCCTCGATGACGAAATGAAGCAGATGGGCATCAGGTTCCTGTATCAGCAACCATTGGGTGCCTACTACCTGGTTGGCCCCAAGGAGGGCTGTGACACTTTGGCCGGATTGAACGGTAAGAAAGTCCGTGCCTTTGGTGCTGACGTGCCGAAGATTGTTTCTTCAGCTGGCGCTGTGCCAGTCACTTTGACAACAACTGAAAACTATGAAGGGATCCAAAGGGGCATCGTTGACTACGGCAACGTTGACACTGGCAACCTGGTTGCCCTGAAGATCTATGAGGTAGGCAAAGTGGCTTGTGGCCCGGTCATGACATTCAGCGGTCACATCATGGCTGTTGGCGATCGTACCTGGAACCGACTGCCCAAGGAGTACCAGGACATCATCATGGAAGAGGCTGCAGCGACTCAGCAGCGTTATCTGGACTGGGTGAACCAGAACGTGGAAAGCAGCTTGGAAGCCCTTCAGAAAGCTGGCATGAAAATCGTGCCGATCCAGCCAGAAGAAATGGCCAAGTGGAAAGCACAGACTCCCGATCTGATTCAACTCTGGGTTGAAGAGTCAGCCAAGCGTGGTAAAGGCGAAGAAGCTCAAAAAATCGCTACCCGTTGGCGTGAATTGCTGGCTCAGCAAAAGCAAAAGCAGTAATCAACGCTTGACCGTATTTCTCTAAATCAAGGTGTGGCACAGCAGCAGCCACACCTCTCTTAAAGAGACGAACTTTATGTCCTCTCTATCTCGCCTAATAGAAAAGCTCGCCTGGTATACCGTGCTTGTTGGTGGCTTTGGTTTGATGATGTCAATGTGCTTGGGGGTAGCTGATGTCATTGGTACCAATATCGGATATCCAGTACCAGGTGCATATGAGTTGACTGAAAGCACGATGGTGCTGGTGGTGTTTGGTGGCCTGACCTACGCCCAGATCAAGCACAAGCATATCCGCGTAGAACTGGTCTATCTGCGCATGCGGTCAAGGGTGCAGTCGGTAATGGACATCATTGCTGACTGTGCAGCACTGATTTTTTTCAGCCTCATGATCTGGCAAGGCTGGAACGAAGCACTTTATAGCTGGAGTATCAACGAAGCGACCAGTGGTCTTATCCGGTTTCCGCTTTATCCCGCCCGTTTCGTACTGGTCTTTGGTATTGCATTGTTCTTGGTGCAGATGGTCATTGATCTGTTGGACGACATCCAGCGGCTGATCACTGGGCAGGGCGGAAGGACAGAAGACCTCATTACAGACGAAATCAAGGCACTCATGGAAGAAGGAGAACAGCGCCGTGCTTCTTGACCCATCTACCACCAGCCTTATCGTCATTGGGCTGATTTTTTTCCTACTGATTGTAGGCACACATATTGGCGTTGCTCTTGGTTTGGCCGGAATTCTCGGGATGTACCTGACGATCGGACCTGACGCAGCATGGGCACAGTTGGCCATGGTGCCTTTTGCAACCACCAATTCATTCATGCTGGCCGTGATCCCGTTGTTCATTCTGATGGGGTCATTTGCAACGCAGGCAAACCTGACGACTGACCTGTATCGTGCGGCGTATACCTGGCTTGGACGACTGCCTGGTGGACTGGCGATCGCGACAACGCTTGCTTCTGCTGCCTTTGGCGCAGCTTCTGGCTCAACCATTGTGAACGCTGCCGTATTCACTCGTATGGCGCTTCCAGAAATGACCCGGCTGGGATACAACAAGGAGCTAAGTGCAGGCTGTATCGCGGCATCAGGAACATTGGCTGCGCTGATTCCGCCCAGCATCTTGATGGTGGTCTATGCCATCATCACAGAGCAGTCGATCGGCAAGATCATGCTGGCTGGCTTGATCCCAGGGATACTGACTGCGTTCGTGTTCATGGCAGGCATCTATGTCAGGGTGAAGCTCAACCCGTCACTGGCACCCACGCCCAAGGAAGTATTCACTCTGCAAGAAAAGATTGCGTCCCTGAAAGGCGTCTGGGGCATCGCGGTCTTGTTTGTGGTCGTGATCGGGGGTATCTATGTCGGCTTCTTTACACCGACTTTCGCCGGTGCGATTGGTGCCTTTGGAGCTCTGGTCATCGTGATCATGAAGCGCAGGATGACCAAGACAGCGGCAGTCGAGATTTTCAAGGATGCCGGTATCAACAGCACGACCATCTTCATCATCATCATCGGTGGGATGTTGTTTGCGCGGTTCCTGACCTATACAGGCATCGTGGCTGAAGTTACCAACTACCTGATCGCGCTGCAGCTCTCGCCCACCACCTACCTTTTGTGCTTCATCTTGGTGTTTCTGGTCCTGGGCATGTTCATTGAAGCCATTGCCATCATGGTCATGACCATGCCTGTGATGTACCCGGTGCTGATTGGTGTTGGTTACGACCCGATCTGGCTTGGGATCATCTCGGTCAAGCTGGCTGAAATCTCGCTGTGCACGCCACCAGTTGGTCTGAACGTGTATGTGGTACGCAGTGCCTCGCCCGTGCCGTTGACGCTTGAAAACGTATTTGCAGGTGTGACGCCATTTATTGTCATGGACTTCCTGGTCTTGGCCTTGCTGGTCTATTTCCCGGAAATCGTGACGTTTGTTCCCAACATGATGTCATGAGGTCGGATGTGAGCAATTTGAATAGCCTTGCACAGATCGCGCTTGATCTGCACGGCATAGAAAGGGCGCCCGAGCGGGTCGAGGAAATCGCCATTGAAACCAAGCGGCTTCTTTCCGGGTTGTCCAGTATCAATGTCAAGCTGGATTACTACGATGAGCCTCTGGACTACACAGTGATGCTGAGAAAGGAGGCAGGTCATGGCTGATTTGGCTTTGATGAGTGCGACTGAAGCCATGGCTGCTCTGCAGCAGGGCAAGGTCAGCAGTGTAGAACTGACTCAGGCTTGTCTGGACCGCATCGAGAAGTACAACAGCCTGGTCAATGCCTTTATCAGGATTGAGGCTGATGAGGCACTGGCCACGGCTGCGCAGTTGGACAAGGAACGTCAATCGGGAAAAGTCAGGAGCCCGATTCATGGTCTCGTACTGGCGCACAAGGACATGTTCGACCGTCCAGGCAAGGTGTCGACTGGTGGCACCAAGATTTTGCGTGACCGAGTTGCAACAAGGACCGCAACAGTTCTGCAGCGTTTTGACGAGGCAGGTGCTGTTGACCTTGGCGGGCTGAACATGTCCGAGTTTGCTGCTGGCCCGACAGGTCACAACATCCATTATGGTGATTGCTGCAATGCCTTTAACCCGGACTATGTCTCAGGTGGATCTTCTAGCGGTTCTGGCGCAGCGGTTGCCGCAAGGCTGGTGTTCGGAGCGCTGGGCTCAGATACGGGTGGCTCAATCCGCCTGCCTGCTGGCATGAACGGTCTTTGTGGACTTAAGGCAACTTATGGACGCATCAGCCGTCATGGTGCCATGGCAAGGTCGTGGTCGCTCGATCACATCGGGCCTTTAGGTCGTTCGGCGCGTGACGTTGCGCTCATGTACCAGGCAGTTGCTGGTGAGGATCCTTGCGATCCTTCCACCCTTGGTCAACCGGAAGTGGGGGCAATCGATTTCGAATCGGCCAGTATCAAGGGGCTTCGAATCGGTGTGCCGGTTGAGAAGGATCTGGAGACTGTCGATGTAGAAGTGCAGCAAGCCTTACAGGCCAGCTATCGTGTTCTGGAGCAACTCGGCGCCAAACTCGTGCCAGTCAAGCTACCTGACTTCAGGTCGATCTATTTCCTGGCTGAGACCATCATCAAGTCCGAAGCGGCTTCCATGCATCATGACTGGCTCAAAGAACGGCCGCAAGACTATTCGGCCAATGTCCGTGTCCGGATCGAAGCCGGACTGGCGATTCCTGCTGCTGCCTATATTGATGCGTTGCGCATGCGTACCCATCTGACGGCAAGTTTCATTCGCGACACCATGGGTGAAGTCGATGTTCTGCTGTTGCCCAACATGCCGATCACGGTCCCACGACGAGATGAGGCCAACCCCGAGAGCCTGGCCGCGGGTGAAAAGGTTCTGGCCTTGGTTGGCCGTATCACGCAGTTCACAAGACCGATCTCGTTCTTGGGTCTGCCTTCGCTGACAGTGCCATGCGGATTTGACCAAAAGGGACTGTCCATTGCTTTCCAGATCGTTGGTCGACCTTTTGCAGAAAACACCTTGTTGGTGGCTGCTGATCAATTTCAGCAGGTCACAGACTATCACCGTCAGGCACCCAGCCTGGTGAGCCAGTCGTCCTGAATTCCATAGGAGGAAATAAAAGATGCTTGAACATCACGGACGTTTTGAATACTCCAACATCACAAAAAGACCGGTATATGACTGGCCCAATGGCAAGAGACTTGCAGTCTACGTTGCCATGAACATTGAAGTCTTCAGGTATGGCAAGGGCAAGGGCGCAGCGATTGCGCCTCCTGACCAGGCAACCAGCCACAACGTCTACTCCTTCAGGGACTATGGCAACCGTGTCGGTTTCTGGCGGCTTATGGACATGTTCAAGGAACTGGGCATCCCGTTGGAGCACCAGCTCAACACAGCTATCTATGATCATCATCCGGACATCATGGAACGGATCCGTGAGCACGGCGATGAAATCCTGGGCCATGGTTACACCAACTCTGACGAGCAAGGCCACTTGCCGGAAGAAGAGGAAAGAAAGCTGATCCAGATGTGCACGGACCGTATCACCAAGGAAGAGGGCAAGGCTCCTCTTGGCTGGATGAGCCCATGGCTGTCCAACTCCGAGCATACCCTTGATCTCCTTCAAGAGGCGGGCTACCACTACGTCATGGATTGGACTTCTGATGATCAGCCGATCTGGGCCAAGACTCGCAACGGCAAGATTCTCCTGATGCCCTATCCCATCGAGAACAACGACAACCGTGCGCTGGTCTGGTTCCGCTACACGGCCAAAGAGTTTGCCGACATGATCATCGACGGATTTGACGAAATGCTGCGTCAGTCCAAGGACCAGCCGTTGGTGTACCCGATTTCTCTACACCCGTTTGCAGTAGGCCGTTCATACCGTATCCCTGAGCTGCGCCGTGCTTTCGAGCACATCCTCAAGCACAAGGACCAGATCTGGCTGACTCGTCCTGGCGACATCTGCCGCCATATCGAGAGTTTGCCAAAGGGTACGGTACCTGGTGACCACTATTGATGATCACCAGCCATTGTGATGTAGGTAATTGCTCAAATTGCGGGAAAGGTTGACGTGAAAATCGAAATTCAAGAGCTCTCTGCCAAGGACCAGTACCGGGTGATTTCCTCTCTGGTCGTACCCAGGCCAATCGCGCTGGTGTCATCCATGTCTGCGGATGGGATACCCAATGTGGCGCCATTTAGCCTGTTCAACATCTTTGGCGAAGATCCGCCAGTCGTGATCATTGGCCTTCAGGACCACTGGGACCGCAGGGTGAAGGACACGACAGTGAACGTTCTTGAAACCCGGGAGTTCGTGGTCAACCTGGTTGACGAGGATATTGCCCAGGCAATGAATGTCTGTGCTGTCGATTTTCCTCGCGAAGTCAACGAAGCAGAAATGGCCGGCCTGACCTTGGTCCCCTCGGACAAGGTCAAGCCTGGCCGGGTCGAGCAGGCACCTGCAGCACTGGAGTGCAGGAACATTGCCGTGATCCAGGTTGCGCCACAGCGCAAACTGGTGATCGGCGAAGTCGTGACGGTTCATGTGCGCGATGGTTTGATGGATCCGGAAAGCTTTCACATTGACATCCAGGCCTATAAGCCTGTCGGAAGGTTGTTCGGATCGCTTTACACACTCACAAGGGACCAGTTCAGCATGCCGATGCAATCTTATGAAGATTGGTGCAAGACCAACAGCCAATCCTAGGTTCATCATGCAGCAGGTAGGCCCGGGATGTGCAAGTGCGAGGAATCGGTACATTCCGGATTGTTTAAGGTTTGGTGGTCTTGCGCAGGGCAAGACCAGTGACTAATTCATCAGGTGAGAGCTCCAATGATTGATTTGGTAATCCGTTCTGACAAAGTAGTGACGCCCCATGGCGTGGGCGCCCACGATATAGCCATTTCCGGTGAGAAGATTGTTGCCATCGGTGCATTGGGCAGTCTTCAACCCGGTGAAGGCGGTCGCTTGATTGACGCGACCGGTAAGATCGTCATGCCCGGCGGCATCGATCCTCACGTGCATTGCAGTTGGCACATGCCCAACCCGGACGGTACTGCCGGATTGTCGGATCCACCACCCATCGTAAGCCGAGCAGCCTTGCATGGTGGAACGACGACAGTCGTTGACTTCGCACGCTGGACCCATGGCAACACCATTCAGGGGACCCTTGAAAAACGGGATCAGGATTGGATTGGCGAGTGCTATTGTGACTATTCCTATCATGTGATGATCGAAGGTGCGTTACCGACCGACATCTTCGGACAGCTTGCCGAGGCAATTCAGGCTGGCTATCCCACCATCAAGATCTTCACCACCGACATCAGGCCATCGACACGTGGCCGTATGGTTGATTTCGGTGACATTTGGGAAGTATTCAAGGTGATGTCGGCTGAAGGCGGCCTGGGTGTGATCCACGCCGAAGACAACGACATCGTCATGCACATGTATGACAAGTTGATCCGCGAAGGCAGGGTTGGCTTCGAGAACATGGCAGAAGTGCACAATACGTTATCCGAGGATCTGTCCTTTCGCCGTGTGATGCGCTTGGCAGAAATGGTTCCCGGCACAGCTCTCTACATGATGCACGTCAGTGCAGCAACCGGTGTGGCGGCCATCCGTGATGCACGCGCTAAAGGCTTGCCGATCTATGGTGAGACACTGCATCAGTACATGCTCTTTAGCCAGGAAGATTACAAGCGTCCAAACGGTCAGATCTACCACACCTATCCTTCGCTTAAGAATAGCGAAGACCAAGAGGCGCTGTGGGAAGGCACACGCGATGGCACAATCAACACCGTTGCAACTGATGAACTGTGCTGCACGTTGGCACGCAAGGTTCAGGGCAAGCGTATTGACGACACCACGGGTGGCAATGCTGCCGTTGAGCCTCGCGTGTCACTGATGTACACCGAAATGGTAGAAAAGCGTGGATATTCGCTTGAACATTTCGTTGACCTGGTCTCGACCAACGCCGCCAAGATTCTTGGCCTTTATCCCAGGAAAGGCGCCATTGCAGCAGGCAGCGATGCTGATATCACTGTTCTGGACCCAGGTCTGAGGAGAGTCCTGAATTCAAACGAGCTTCATGAAAGCGACTACACGCCATGGGAAGGTAGAGAAGTTGCCGTATGGCCATGCCTGACCGTTCTCAGGGGCCAGGTTGCTGTCGAGAATGGCGAACTTAAGGTCGCCAAAGGCAATGGCCAGTACATCAAGCGCAAGATCGATCAATCCATTCTCAGTGGTCCACGCCTGTAGGTTTTGATCATGGATAAACGACACGATCTATGGAGCAGGTTGCATGACCTGCTTGCGCTGAGCATGCAACTCTGGGGTGTGGAGAATGCGGTGGTTTCCGCACCTCTGGATGGTGTCATTGAAATATCCGCTGGACGCGGGCAGGTCATTCGCATCACAGAAAATGACTTGCCGATCCGAGAGTTTGCCAGGTGGTCTGTGTGCCTGGTAGGCTCAAGGCCCAAGTTTGCCAATTCCGTGCTCGGGATTTTGAGCACAACGAGGGAATTGCTGGGCGCTGATGCCAGTCCTGGTCTGCCATTAAGACTTGGCGTAATGGGGGTAGGACAGTGACACCAGTCATATTGCTGACAGGTTTTCTGGGTAGTGGCAAGACGACATTGCTGTCCAGGTTGCTCAATAGTGAGAACTTCAAGGACACGGCAGTCATTGTCAATGAGTTTGGCAGTGTGAGCCTGGATCACGAAATGGTCAGGCATGCCGACGAGTCCATCATCACATTGGGCAATGGCTGTCTCTGTTGTCGCAGTCAGTCTGACATTGCCATTGCCCTGAATGACTTGCGCAGAAGGCGTGCCGAGAGCGAGATTTCATTTCAACGCGTTGTGATCGAGACCAGCGGTCTGGCCGACCCTGTTCCATTGCTCAAGGCGCTGGGCACAGACTTGGTGGCTGCGATGGATTTTGAGCTGGCAGGTGTGGTGACTGTGGTCGATGCAGTTGCAGGCTTGAGGACACTCGACCAATATGAAGAGGCGCGTCGACAGGTTGCCATGGCTGACCAGCTTTTGCTGTCCAAGACGGATCTCACATCTGATACACAAGGGATACTGGCAAGGCTTGCCTCGCTCAACAGTTCTGCCAGCGTGAGCATGGCCAGCCAATGGGACGGGGTGTATCCCAGGGGTTCATCTGTCTTCAGACAAGAGCTGGCTGGCCAGTCGGTACTGCATAGCCAGGAATTTGGCACTGTCAGCATCATCCGTGAAACACCTTTGCTGGCCGTGACCATTCCGCTCTTTCTGGAGGGGCTCTCAAGTCAGTTGGGAGAGCGTTTACTCAGAGTCAAAGGACTCATCTGCCTTGAGGAGTCACCCGATCGGCCTATGGTGGTTCATACGGTGCAGAACATGGTTCACGTGCCTCAGTGGATGGACGCGTGGCCATCAGCAGACAGGCGCAGCCGCATTGTCCTGATCGGGCACCATCTTCCTCAAAGCTGGCCGGGTCTGTTGCTTGACGTACTTGATGCAGAAGCCAGATCTGTTGCAGCGCACGCGACAGTTCAATCAAGATAAGGAATAACAAATGAAGCCACTTATTGCGATCATTGGTACTGGTGGAACAATTTCATCAGTTGTTGATGATTCACTTGACGTACTGAACTACCCCGATATCGGGCGCAAGATGGATCCGGCAGAGGCCATCAAGCGGATTCCTGAAGCCACTCGCTTTGCTGAATATGTCACAGTGCCATTCCGCTTTGTTGGCAGCACGGCGATCGTTCCTGAAGACTGGATCGAACTGGCACAACTCATCAGCAAGACAGCAGTGGAGCGTCCTGAAATCAAGGGCTTTGTCATTCTGCACGGCACGGCCACGATCGAAGAGACGGGTTACTTCCTCAACCTGGTCCTCAAGACTGAGAAGCCAGTTGTGCTCGTCGGTGCACAAAGGCCAGCCAGTGCGGTCAGCACCGACGTCAACATGAACGTACTTGCCGCTATCCGTACGGCCATCAGTGAACAAGCCATCGGCAAGGGCGTGCTGGTGGTGCTGAATGATGAAATTCACAGCGCACGCGATGCAACCAAGACTTCGACTTACAGACTACAGACATTTCAGAGCAGGGATTTCGGTCTGCTCGGCCATGTCGATGGCGACAAGGTCGTCTTCTATCGTGCGCCATTGAGAAAGCACACGACCCAAAGTCCTTTTGATATTGCTGAAATCACATCCTTGCCTCGTGTTGACATCGCCTATTCCTACGGTGGTGCTGATGGCTGCGCAGTTCAGGCGTTTGTTGCTGCAGGTGCCAAAGGCATCGTTTCAGCAGGCCTGGCGCCTGGGATTCCGACACCTGCGGAGCGCAAGGCACTTGAAGATGCAGTGGCCAAAGGCATTGTGGTTGTGCAGTCAAGCCGTGCTGGTAGCGGCAGGGTAGCCAGAAGGCAGTATCTGCAGAACCAGAACATTGTTGCTGCTGATAACCTGAATCCGCAAAAGGCACGGGTATTGCTCGCGCTGGCCTTGACCAAGACAAGCGACCCGGACGAGATCCAGGCTTATTTCGAGACACTTTGAAACTGTACAAGCTCGGTCCGTTGCTGATCTGATAATCTTCGGTTTTTGCTGAAAAGCATTGAATTTGATTAGGTTTTTTTTACCTATGACCAATCTAATTTATGGGAAGGTCTGTAATGGCTGAGCGTACAGGTAGGAAATCTGCCCAAAAGGAAAAAACCCTGGGCCAGCAATTCGGGAGTCTTAAAACAGTTCCCGTTGAACCGTTTGACAACAGCGTCCGAGCGAACCTGTCCACGCATATCGAGCGTCACGTTCGCATGGCACTTTTGGCAGGGCATTTTGAACCAGGAGACCGGATTTCGCTGATTTCCATTGCGGAGGCCCTGGGAACCAGTGTCACTCCTGTGCGCGAGGCCATCTCGCGCCTGGCAGCAGTGCAGGCGCTGGAGTTGGTGCCAGGCCAGATTGCTCGGGTACCGGCATTCGATGGTCAGCGCTATGCGGAGTTACGCGACATTCGTGTGGCTGTCGAATGTCTGGCTGTCGAGCGTGCTGCCTTGAGGGTGACCAAGAGCGAGTTGGCCGGCATCAAGAAGGCACTCAATGCTTTCTTGAAAGCTTCCAGGAAGGGCAGCGTGGAAAAAATGCTGCTGGCAAGCCGTGACTACCGTTTCATGATTTATGAGGCCACCAGGATGCCGGCCCTTGTCGGGATTATTGAAAACCTCTGGTTGCGTAGCGCACCGTCGTTTCGGCTCATGTATGGCAGGAATTCGCGAGATGAGTATCTGGAGGAGAACTACTCCAAGCTGTATCAGGCACTTGAAGACCAGGATGTGGCTGGGGCACGCTATCTGGTCGAAAAGTCGATCAGTGTTGGTGCCGGCAGGCTGATTGCCATGGTCGACCATGAGCGCCACTAAGTTTGGTTTTGTCTGGCAGCCATGTGCTGTCGACTTGTCAGGCTAAGGAATAACAACTTGAGTTTTTGTTGTTCAGCCTGAATCATTGCAGGTCCCCGGCGGCCGGCCGCCAGGCTGTCCACCAAATGGACCTGAGACTTGCAAGAGGGCCGTCCCTGCCCGCGGCAGGGTGGTTGGAACCTGAGGATTGTGCAACGCGCAGGCCACAGGCAGTTGAAACACTTTTAGATTGAGAGAACCTGATATGTCCGCTTCGCCAGTTCGTCTTATCGATGTGGCCACAGTGATCAGAAGCAAGAACGCAGGACCTCTGCAGATTACGCTGGATATCATGTTTCCAGACCAGTCGGCTTACGAACTGGCTTGCGCCAGTCCTGCATTGACTGTGGAATCGCTCGCCAAGCGCTACAACGTAGAGACCGCTGCTTTGAATGTAATCCCATATCCTCCAGCCAGGGCAATCAAGATCGTGATTGACCGTCCTGTGGTTGCAGGTACTCCGGGTGACACCGACGTTTATGGGGCTCAACAACATCTTCCTTTGCTGGATATCGTGCTATGACCGCAGTTGCTAAATTGCTTGCTAACCCGCCTTCGGTTTCCGAAGGCATGAGGATCATCGGGGCCTCTGGACAATTGGGGTATGGTGTTCTTGCCGACTCCCTGGCGCGTGGATTGGAGCGCTCACCGCACATGATCGGTGCTGACATGGGCTCGGTTGATCCTGGCCCATACTACCTGGGTGCTGGTCGGATGGCGACATCAGAGGCCATTACAAGGCGTGACCTGACATTGCTGATCAAGGCTGCACGCAGCCAGAACATCCCGCTCATCATCGGCTCGGCTGGTACGGGTGGTGCCACGCCTCACGTTCAGGCGACGATGGACATCGTGCGCTCAATCGCGCGTGAACTCAGGCTGGACATGAAAGTGGCCGTGATCTATGCCGATATGCCACGCGATCTGGTCAAAAAGATGCTGCGTGATGGCAGGATCCGGACCCTTGGCCCAATCCCTGAAATCGATGAGGCTGCTGTTGACCGAGCCACGAACCTGGTTGGCCAGATGGGGCAGGAAGCTTTCAAACGTGCCCTGGAACTTGAACCGGACATCATCATTGCTGGTCGAGCCTGTGATACCGCCATCTATGGAACCATCCCTGCCATGCTTGGCTATCCGGTGGGTCCTGCTGTGCACATGGCCAAGATCATTGAGTGCGCGTCATTGTGCTGCATGCCGGGCGGACGCGATGCGATCCTGGGTACCATTGAACCAGGTGGTGAGTCTTTCACGTTAGAAAGCATGAATCCGATGCGCGCAGCCACGCCTTTGTCCGTTGCTGCACACAGCCTGTACGAGCAAGGCGACCCGATGGTGGTCTATGAGCCTGAGGGCATACTGCGAGTCAACAACGCCAGCTATGAAGCGGTTAACGAGCGTATCACACGGGTCCGTGGCGCTACCTGGGAGTATGCCAAGCAACCGACGGTCAAGATCGAAGGTGCAGAAAGGGTAGGTGAACGCGCCATCATGTGTGCAGGATCAAGCGACCCCAAGGTCATCGAGAAGCTCGCACTGGTCGAGAAGGGGGTTCATGAGATTGCATCCAGCATCCTTTCAGGGCATATTGACGACTATTCGGTGAAATTCCATGTGTACGGCACTGGTGCCACCCAGCTTTTTTCCAGTGCTGGCTTGCCCACACCCGGGGAAATCTTCTTCTTGGTAGAGTGCATTGCTGATACGGCTGATAAAGCCAAGGCAGTGGCCACCGTGTACAAGCAGTATCTGCTGCATCATGGTTTCCCGGGAAGAATTTCAACCAGCGGCAACGTTGCCTTCCCGTTCACGCCTCCTGAGGTGTCGGCAGGCACCGCATACAGGTTCTCGTTCTACCATGTCATGGAAGTCGACGACCTGCACAGCCTGTTCCCAGTGGAGATCGAGAACATCAAGGGCAACGTCCAGGTCTGAGCGCGTTCTCTTGCATGATGCCCTGGCCTGACAAACACAGACCAGGGCATTATTGTCTGCAGATGCACAGGTACGCAATCCAGTGTTTGATGCCGATGTTTAACCGGAGACATGTCAGGTGATGGAAAATTTTCTGATTGAAGCAGAGGAACTTCTCAAAAACTACGATCCGTGCAAGACGCTTGTCATTGATGCCCGGACCAAGCCCGAGTATGAGAAAAGTCATTTGCCGGGTGCGGTATTCCTGACCACCTATGGCTGCTTCGTGCCCGATACGACCGACCAGGGGCTCGCACAGTTTGCGTCTGAAGTTGGTCAGCTTTACCGTGCGATAGGTGTAGATTGTGACCGGCCTGTAGTTGTTTACGAGAATGAGACAGGTATGCGGGCAGCAAGAGAACTCTGGATCCTGAAGTGGCTCGGACACCGTAATGTACGCATGCTGCATGGCGGGATTCAAGCATGGAAACAGGCTTCAGGAGAGGTGGTCATAGACAGTGTGACTCCTGTGCCAGGGAACTTTGTGCCACAGATGCATCCTGAAATGGTGATATCCGCAAGGGAAATCTACGAGAGCCTGGGTACGCAAAAACTCAAGATCGTGGATGTCCGTGACACCTATGAGTACAGAGGCCTTGATCACACGGAGTGCTGTGAACGGCGTGGCCATGTGCCAGGTGCTCAGTGGATTGAGTGGACCGAGTTTATTGAGGCAGGGCGCTACAAGTCTCCCGAAGAAATCCAGAAGATTCTTACAGCACACGGCATCTCCATACATGATGTGATTGTTCCTTACTGCCATCGCGGCGCAAGATCAGCAAGCGCCTATTTTGCGTTCAAACTGGCTGGATGTGACAAGGTGAGGAATTTCATCGGTTCCATGCACGAGTGGTCGGCCACCAAAGATCTTCCGATTGAGGTCTAATCAAACTGCACGCACTCGGGCGGTGTGATAGTGGTATCCGACTTTTATTGCTGGCGAGATGCCAGCCTGGTTGCGAGGTTCGGTTTTTTGTTCCAACCGTGATGGGGTCTCTTTATGAGAGTAAGCGCAATTATCATGCTGTGCGGCATGATGTCGGCAGGGTGTACGGTAACGGGCCAGGACCCGATCTTGGCTCTGGGTATGCCCAATCCCGCATCGGTCTATTGCATTGAGCAAGGTGGGACACTGGACATCAGGCAGACACCCAATGGCAATGTGACCCATTGCGTACTGTCCGATGGAAGCAGCGTGGACGAGTGGGCGTATTACCGCAAGCATCACTTGCAGCAGGAATAGTTACTCTCTGGAGATGATGACCCGGTGCCCGCAAGCTGGATGGCAGTTGCCTGCCATCTTCAGCTGTGCAGATGCTAGGTTGTTGTTCAGATGTCGAACTTGACACCTTGTGCCAGTGGCAGTTCGGTTCCGTAGTTGATGGTGTTTGTGGCGCGACGCATATAGGACTTCCAGGCGTCAGAGCCTGATTCGCGTCCACCGCCGGTGTGCTTCTCGCCACCAAAAGCACCGCCAATTTCAGCACCGCTGGTACCGATATTGACATTGGCAATGCCACAGTCGGAACCTTGTGCCGAGGTAAAGAGTTCAGCCTCGAGCAGGTCGCGCGTAAAGATTGCCGATGAAAGGCCATGTGCAACGGCATTGTTAAGCTCAATGGCCTCTTCAATGGTGTCATATGGAACGACATACAGGATGGGCGCAAACGTCTCATCCATCATCGGTCCTTCCTGTTTGGGCATCTCAACGATCGCTGGCCTGACGTAGTAGCCACCTTCGCAGCCCTGGACGTCGACCCTCTCGCCAAAATTGACTTTCGCAAGTCTTGCCTGGGCAAGTGTCAGGGCCTGCTGCATGGCAGCAAAAGATCGTGCATCAATCAGCGGGCCGACCAGTGTGCCAGCAACCCTGGGGTCGCCTACAGGAAGCCTTTCATATACAGATTTGATGCGCTCAAGAACCTGATTATGGATGGATCGGTGCACAATCAGGCGTCGCAGAGTTGTGCAGCGCTGGCCTGCCGTTCCGGCAGCCGCGAAGACCGATGCACGAGTGACCAGTTCGATATCTGCCGATGGGCAGACAATGGCTGCATTGTTACCACCAAGCTCAAGCAACGAACGCTTGAACCTTGCAGCGCAGGCCTGGGCCACAGCTAATCCCATACGCGTCGAACCAGTGGCGCTGACAAGCTTGATGTTGTCATCGGTGGTGAGGATCTCACCCAGTTCAGGCCCACCGATCAACAGCGTGCTGATGTCATCGGGGTTTTCTCCGCACTCCTTCAGGGCCTTCAGGAGCAGGCCATGCAGGGCTAGTGCGCAATAAGGGGTTTTTTCCGAGGGCTTCCAGGCGATGGTGTTGCCGCACACCAGTGCCAGAGCAGCATTCCAGGCAAAGACCGCCATCGGGAAGTTGAATGCCGTGATGACACCTGTCGGTCCGAAGGGATGCCATGTTTCCAGCAACTTGTGCTTGGGCCGCTCGCTGGCAATGGTCAGCCCGTACAGTTGCCGGGACAGGCCGATTGCAAAGTCACAGATGTCGATGACTTCCTGAACCTCGCCGAGACTCTCCTGGACAATCTTGCCAGCTTCCAGCGTAATGATCTGGGCAAGTTCCGGCTTGTGCTTGCGCACAAGCTCTACCCAGATGCGTACGACCTGCCCCCTGACAGGAGCAGGTCGTGTACGCCATTGCTTGAAGCCTTCAGAAATCCTGCCGATGGCCTGCCGTGCCTGCTCTGTCGAGCAGACCGGCAATACGCCTATACGTGCAGAGTCGATCGGCGACACCACCTCAAGCCCTTGCTCCAGAGCGCTGGAGGGGAGCTCAAGACCTAGTTTGGAAAATATGGTTGCGATGTCGCTCGTATGTGTCATGGTTGTATTTATCTCTCCACTGTACGGTTCCAACGGTTGTTCCATTCAGGCCTGTTGGCATTGATGGTATCCCAGTCCACGACGACGGCTGTCTTCATGTATTCGTTGAAGCGGTCAAGCACAGCTTGGTCTTCGGGGTTCATGCCCTTGGCATTTGGGTTCGAAGGGATCTGGTTACCGTAGCGCAAGGCAGCAGCCTGTGCTGGTGCGGAAAGCAGGTATGCAGCAAGCTTCTGTGTCAGCTCAGGCTCTTTGTTCTTGGCAATGGCACATTCTGCCACCATCAGGACCACCGAACCTTCCTTGGGCTGGACATAATCCACGGGAATGCCATGGGCCTTGAGTACGGCCACGGATGTGGGGGTCAGAGGGGCAATGGCCACTTCGCCGTTCTGGAACATCTCAGCCAGTTTAGCCGAGCTCGGGATGTATTCAAGCACATTGGGCCCGATGGTTTTGCCCCAGGCGTTGAATCCAGGGTCGACATTCTTTTCCGATCCACCCTGGATGCGGTTGAACATCAGGAATCCGTGCAAGCCGAAAGAAGAAGCCGGCAGTGACTGGAAAACGACCTTGCCTTTGAACTTAGGATCGGCAAAATCCATCCATGAGGTTGGTGGATCCCATTTGTTGTCGGCAAACATCTTGGTGTTGTAGGCGATACCGGTCATGCCCATGGTCACACCGGCAGCCATGTCATCCTTGAAACGTGCAACCGGGTAGATTTGATCCAATTCTGGGCTGGGTTGTAACTTCTCGCACAAACCCATGCCGATGGCGCGTGACATTACACCGTCATCCAGGAACATCAGGTTCATCTGGGGATTGTCTTTGTTGGCCTGTGCTTTGGCCAGGATGTCGGCCGAAGTTCCAGGAACCACCACGATCTTGACATTGTGCTCCTTTTCAAAGGCTGGGAAAACATGTTCCGTCCAGGTCTTTTCCATGACGCCGCCGTTCATGCCTACGTACAGCGTCTTTTGCTGTGCACAGGCTTGTGATGTGGCGAAAGCCATGGCGACGGCAGCGGCAGCGACAGACAATCTGGACAATGCTTTCAAGCTGTTTTTCTTGCTCATGTCATCTCCTTGCGTGATGAGAGTTAACCCAACTGGATGACCTGGAAGTCAGGCCATCCTCAACATCAAGAGCTTCACGACCGAAAACGCGAAATTGAAAACGCTTCAATGGGCGTTGTGCTCTGACCTTGGGCCACCAGTTCGGCCAGAACTTCACCAACTGCTGGGCCAATTTGAAACCCCGCACCTGCAAAGCCGAATCCATGAACCAGCCCCGGTGTGGTCGAGCTCAGGCCGATCACGGGTTCACGGTCTGGAAGACGGCCTTCAGTGCCACTCCAGGTACGGATAATCTGAACGTTCTGCAAATCTGGAAGCAATTCCAATGCCCGCCCGACCACTGTTCTGATGCCATCGCCACCAGGCCTTGCACGGTACTCGTCTAGGGCATACCCCTGTGTGCCTCCAATCACACAGTTGCCACGGGTCACTTGTCGTGCATAGACGCCACCGCCTTCAACGCCGAGGCTGACATTCATGAATACTGGTACGGCTTCGGTTACAAACATCAGCGGATGGGAGCAGTCCATGGGCACGGGCTCACCAAACGCTTCGCAGACCTTGTTGGCCCAGGCACCGGCACAGTTCACCAGAAAACGGGACTGCAGCGGCCTGTCGCTGTTGTGTACTTTCACTTGAAATAGCTTGCCATCGTATGCAAAGCCAGTAGCGGTCGTATATTCAAGAAAAATCGCTCCGGCCTTTTGGGCAGCCAGTGCAAATCCTGGCGACACCAGCCTTGGGTTGGCATGACCGTCTTCTGGACAGAATGAGCCGCCGACTGCGCGTTCGCCAAGGTAAGGAAATCGCTTTTTCAGTTCCTCACGGCCTAGCAATTCCAGGCCAAGGCCACAGTCTGCTGTCAATTCCCGATAACGTTCCAGGGATGCCATGTCCTTGTCGCTGCGGGCTAGCTTAAGGTGTCCGGAACGGACATATTCGCCATCAATGCCGATGGTTTGCTTGAGTCTGCCCCAGATGGCGTGGGCACGTTGCGTCAGTGGCATTTGTGCCAGAGAACGGCCCTGGCGCCGTACGCCACCGTAGTTGATGCCGCTTGAGCGTGAGCCTGAAGCACCGCTTTCGATCACGCAAACTGACATGCCCATGTCGAGCAGTTTCAGAGCAGCACTTGATCCCACGATCCCTGCACCAATAATGATCACGTCGAACAATTTGTCATCCATCACGCCGACTCCTGTGACAAACTCGCATCTGCTACGACACTGATGGGTACAGGCTTGACTGGCGGCTGACAACGCAGCCTGCCGACTTCCTGAAGTGACTGGCCAGTCAGATGGGCAAGGATTTCTGCAGTTGCGTGACCGCACATCCTGCCCTGGCATCGACCCATCCCGGAGCGACTCAGTGCCTTGAGACGATTGATCTCCTTGACATTGCAGTCGAGCACGGTTTGCTTGATGTCGCCATAGGTAATTTCTTCACAGCGGCAGACCACGGTGTCATCCTGAAGCTGGTCAATCCAGTTTTCGGGACAGGGGAATGCTTCTTCGAGACCAGCACGGAACTTGCTGATGGTTTGCAGACGGGATTCGATCTCCTGAATCTGGCGCACAACCCCACTGTCCTTGGACGAGCAAAGACCAAGTTCGGTCAGTACAGCCAGTGCTGCGCGCTGACCTGCCAACTCGGCGGCTTCAACGCCCATGATGCCTGAGCCATCGCCAGCCAGATACACACCATCCACGGTTGTCTTGCCTGATAGGTCCTTTGCTGGCAGGAAAGCCCTTTGCACAGGGTTGAAGTTAAACTGGCATGAAACCAGGTCGGCAATCTGGGTTTCCGACCTGAGCCCATAACCAAATCCCAGCGCATCGCATTCAAGTTCATGGATCTTGCCACTGGCGTCCTTGATCACGAGCCCTTCAATTCTGGTTTCGCCCTTGGCGCGCATGATCTGGATGCCATCCATCATTTTTACGCCACGCATCTTGAGCCAACTGACGTAATACATGCCCCTAGCCAGTTGCCCTGGCAAACAGAACAGTTTCGGCAGGGCTTTCATGCGTGCTGAGACAGGAGCCGTATTCAAGACTGCCACGACATTGGCACCTGCACTGGCGTACTGGAACGCGACCAGATAAAGCAATGGTCCTGTCCCTGCCAGAATGACCTTGCTGCCAATGGCGCAAGCCTGGTATTTCAGGGCAATTTGCGAGGCACCCAAGCCATAGACACCTGGCAGTGTCCAGCCCGGAAATGGAAAAACCCGGTCGGTGGCACCACTGGCAACGATAAGCTTTGACCATTGCAGCTTTTCAGTCTTGCCTTTGTGCAGGATATCTATCCGGTTTTGCTCTGCATTCCAGACCAGGGACTGTGGGCGGTAGTCAATCTGCTCCCTGATTTTATGGAAGGTTTGCTTGAGATTTTCGGCGCGTTCGGCATCAAAGCCGTAAAGGTCCTTGAAACCACGCTTGAAGTTTCCTGGTTGCTGCCTGAAGATCTGGCCGCCCCAAGTCTGGGACTCGTCCAGCAGGGTCGGGCGAACGCCAAATCCTGCGAGGGTTTCACAGGCACGAATACCTGCCGGGCCGGCGCCGATGACGACAACGGGCTTATCCATGGTTGTTGCCTTGAGCAAAATTGGTGACGATTTGCATACCTTGCTCGATCATGGTCGAGCATGCCCGGATGGGCTGACCATCGGCCAGCCTGACCCAGCAGTCCTGGCATGCGCCCATCAGGCAAAATCCTGCCCTTGCCTGGCCGGAAAACTCGGTTTTGCGCACAGCGGTCTGATTGGTAAGAATGGCAGTCAGAACCGTGTCGCCAAGCTTGGCAAGATATTTGTCGCCATTGATGAAAAATTCGACGTCAGGCCTGTCGAGTTCTTTGAGTCTTTGAAACAGGCCTGCCTTGGAACGTTTTGAGGATGGTTCGGGCTGGCTCATTTCCCACCTACCAGAACTTTGTCCAGGCCATAAAGCCGGTCGATCAGGAGCATGACAACGGCGGTGAAGGCAACTGTCAGTGCCGATGCTGCGGCCATGAGGGGGTCGATAGACTCTGTTGCGTACATGTACATCCTTACGGGAAGGGTGACTGTTGAAGGTGCCGTGACAAAGATCGACATGGTGACTTCGTCAAAGCTGCTGATAAATGCCAGCAACCAGCCGCCTGTGATGCCTGGCAGCAGCATGGGTACTGTGATTCTTCTGAAAACTGTCATTCTGCTCGCTCCAAGCGACAAGGCTGCATGTTCACAGGAACGGTCCATGCCGACCGATGCCGCAATGATCAGCCGAAGAGAGTAGGGCACGATGATCACGACGTGCGCCAGCACAAGCCAGGTAAAGCTTCCCCGGGCATCGATGAGGGAAAACATGCGCAGCATCGCCACACCCAGGACCAGGTGAGGAATGATGAGTGGCGACAGGAACATGCCGTTGAGCCAGCCTCGCGCTTTGAACTCATATCGGGTCAAGGCAAGGCCTGCCGGGATGGAGATGGCCGTGGCAATTGTGGCTGAGAACAGTCCCAGACGCAGGCTGTTCCAGAAAGACGTCATCAGGTCACTATGGCGGAATACCGCTTCAAACCAGCGCACAGAAAACTTGCTGGTTGGTATGGTCATGGTGTTGTCGGGTGTGAACGCGACCAAGCACACGATGACCAGAGGTGCCAGCATGAAAACGATGACCAAAGTGCTAAAAAACAGTGAGATGGGTCCGTTATTTCTCATCGCTACCCCAGGGCTCTTCTGTATTTGCGTTCAATGACACGGTTGTATGAAAGCATGATGGCCAGGTTTGCAATCAGCAGGATGATCGCAATCGTTGCACCCAGAGGCCAGTTCAACGCATACAGGTATTCGTCATAGACAACCGTGGCCACCATCTTGAGCTTGCGACCTCCAAGCAGTCCAGGGATGGCAAAGGAGCTCGCACTCAAGCCAAAGACGATCAGGCTTCCTGACAGCATGCCAGGAAGGATTTGCGGCAACACGATCCTCCTGAATGTGGTGAATGGCGTCGCAGACAGTGAAAGTGCTGCATCCTGAACCGACGGGTCGAGCTTTTGCAGCGAAGTCCAGATCGGGATGACCATGAAGGGCATCATGATGTGGACCAGTGCGATCACCACGGCTTTTTCCGTATAGAGGATGCGCGAGAGTTTGATGCCAAGAAAATCGGCAAACAAGCTGACTAGTCCACTCGGGCCAAGCAGGATGCTCCAGCCAAAGGCACGCACGACTACTGAAACCAACAAGGGGGCGATGATGATGAGCAGGAGTATCGACTTCCAGGGACTGCGCATCCGGCTCAGGATGTAGGCCTGGGGTGCACCGATCAAAAGGCACAGCAGGGTGGTGAGCGCAGAGATCCAGATGGTGCGCCAGAAAATCTCGAAGTAATAGCTGTCGCTCAGGACTTCGATGTAGTGGGCAAGCGTGAGCTCATTCTTGATGCCGGTGTTGTGGTCAAAGACATGGAAAGACAGGATTACTGTCAGAAACAGAGGAACCAGCACCATGACCACAAATAGCACCAGTGCCGGGGCACACAGGAACCACGGGACAGACCTGGGTTTAATCATGTTGCTGCTCCGTTGCGTCTTGCAGCAATCGCATCGATTGGCCGGCCCAAGTCAACCCAAAGCGGTTGCCTTCCTGGATATTGGCGTGACCGGTATTGGAGTCCGCCACCAGAAGTTCGCCCAATGGTGTTTCCAGGTGATAGAGCCAGCGGTCACCCAGAAAGAAGACCTGGGTTACTGTACCGTCGACATGGCCTTTGCCAGGTTCGGTCAACTTGATCTTTTCCGGACGCAGACTCAGGACAGCCTTCCCAGTTGGGCTTGACGGTGCAATCTCAAGTGGAAGTTCAAAGCCCTCGAACTGCGCCAGCAACGACTGCCCATCCCGGCGAATTACAGCGCTTAGCAAGTTGGTCTTGCCAACAAAGGTGGAAATGAATTCGGTCTGGGGGTTTTCGTAAAGGGCGTAAGGAGTGTCTGTTTGTGTGATCTTGCCGGATTCCATGACCACAACGCGGTCGCTGATGGACAGTGCCTCGCTCTGGTCATGGGTCACCATGATGGTGGTTGTGCCAAGTGTTTTCTGGATCCTGCGCAGTTCAAACTGCATTTCTTCACGTAACTTGGCGTCCAGGTTTGACAGAGGTTCGTCCAACAGTAGTACTGGCGGCTTGATGACCAAGGCGCGTGCCAGAGCAACGCGCTGTCGCTGACCCCCTGAGAGCTCCCTGGGGAAGCGGTCTTCATAACCACTCAGGTGCACCATGTTCAGGATCTCGCGCACGCGCTCAAGCCTTTCCTGCTTCGGTACGCGACGCATTTCCAAGCCGAAGCTGACGTTGTCGAGAACCGTCATGTGGGGAAATAGCGCATAACTCTGGAAGACAATGCCCAGACCTCGGGTGTTTGGCTTGGCATGGGTGATGTCCTGACCATCAAGCCAGATTTCACCCTTTGTGACATCCACGAATCCCGCAATCATCTGCAGGGTGGTGGTTTTCCCACAACCTGAGGGGCCCAGCAAGGAGACAAACTCCCCCTTTTCCACATTCAGGTTGAAGTCTGATACGACGCAGTTGCCGCCGTAGTATTTGTAAACGTGTCTAAGCGAAAGAAAGGACAAGGCTCACCCCCATAAAAGAACGGACTTGGCCCTCTTGCAAGAGTTGCACGAGATGCACTAGAAATTGCGCCCCGTGCATTTCAGAAGCCATCTAAATGTATACACGTTTTTTTGTTAGATGGAAAAAATTTCAAAATTATTCTGTTTAATGAAATAAACTTCTCTAAATCTGTAATTTTTTTCTACTTAGAGATAATGAATTCGAGACTAGAAAAAGGGACCGGGGTTCTGGACAAAGCTTTTGCAATCATCAGGCTGCTTGCCAGTTCGCCACCATCGGGAATGAGGGTGACAGAGATCGCAGAGCAACTTGATCTGACACAGGCGACAACGCACCGGACCTTGCAGGCGCTCATTGAGCAGTCCGTGATTGAGCAGGACAAGAACTCAAAACGTTACAGATTGAGCATCGACTTTTTCAGCATTGCTGCTAGGGCAGGCAACCCCATGAGCCTGCGCGACATCTGCAGACCCTCCTTGATCCGGTTGTGTGCAAGTCTTGGAGATACAGTATTTCTCCTGGTGCGCAATGGATTTGATGCCGTATGTCTTGACCGGGCCGAGGGACCGATTCCGATCCGCTCGTTTACAGGAGACATAGGTGGCAGGGTTGCCCTGGGAATCGGTCAGGCGAGCCTTGCCATTCTGGCATTCCTGCCAGAAGATGAACGCGATGAAGTCATCCGTCATAACCTTCCCAGGATCAAAGAGGTCACACATATCGACGAGGTCAGCCTGAGGCTGCAAATCGAACGCGTCCGGGAACTTGGGTTTGCCAACCATAAGTCTGGTCTGCTTGAGGGGATGACAGGTGTCGGGGTGCCGTTGCGAGACCAGACGGGCAGGGCTTATGCCGGTATCAGTATTGGCACTATTTCGAGTCGTGTCACGCCAGAGCGTTTGCCGATTATTGTGGAGTTGCTCAAGCGCGAAGTTGCACAGATCGAACCGAAAGTCAGCCCGTTCGACCCGGCACTACGTCGTTCGATGATGAATTTTGCGGCTATCGTGACCAATGACCCGAGCTAGGGGAAGGTGCCAGGGTCCTTGGACCGCGTGCACGGCAAGCGCAGTCGTTCAGTGTGGTACACGCACGTTGTGCACGCGAAGTGACGAGTGCGGTAAAGCTGTCAGCAGAGGAAACATGCAAGGGCCAACTCATGGCGACTTGATGCTGAAATGAGCGCTGTAGGAATCTCCGACCTTTGGGCCGGGGGAGGATGGCAAGCCGCCATGGTCGCCGCAAGAATCCCGGTGCTTTAGGGTGAGGATGTCAATGTTTCAATCAACATCTTTGCCTGGGATATGTTTTGCGGGAGGCGACCGAGCCAGAAGGATGTCAGGCAAGGGCAAAGTTGCAGTACGGAGGATGTGCCACGGTCCGCGGCGTGTTGGCATTGGTTGCATTTGCCATCAAAGAAAATGATGCGGTTTTGCAACGGCCAGAAAAGAAATAAAAAGAAATAACTTAAAAACAAAAAACCCAGCTAAACTTTGTTCGTTGCTGGGTTCCTGTCTTGCTAAAGCGGTGGTGCCCAGGAGAGGACTCGAACCTCCACACCTTGCGGCACATGGACCTGAACCATGCGCGTCTACCAATTCCGCCACCTGGGCACTGTTGTCAGGCATAATGTTGCGCTAACGAGAAACGCATTATAGACGAGATTTTAATTTTGGCAATCAAGTCCAACAAAAATTTTTCAAGCCCACGCAATGAACGTGGCACACAAGAAACAAAAGAAGTTTCCCCGCAGGGCAAGCTGCAGGCGGCCCTGGGGTCGGATTACGACCCGGATGTCCCGAGCAGGGAACAGATCCTGACAGTCCTGCGCAAGGCTCCTGTCCCTCTGACTCCAGAGGAACTGGCGAGGAAGCTGGGGATACAGAAAGAAAAGACACTTGCTGGCTTTGAGCGCAGGCTGGCCGCCATGGAGCGCGATGGCCAGTTGTTGCCAAACCGCAAAGGCGTGTTGCTTCTTGCCAACAAGCTGGATTTCATTGCTGGCCGGGTCCTTGGGCACAGGGATGGATTCGGGTTTCTCATCAGGGATGATGGCGGCCCGGACATGTTCCTTTCACCTCGGGAAATGCTCAAGGTCCTTCATGGCGACCGGGTATTGGCAAAACAAAGCGGCGAGTACCGAGGCAAACCCGAGGCCACGATCGTTGAGGTTCTGGAGCGTCGGACCAATCGTCTGGTTGGCAGGTTTTTCAATGAACGCGGTGTTTCCATCGTGGTTCCTGAGGATCAGCGGATCAAGCATGATGTCTTGATCCCTCCTGGTGAAACTGGTGGGGCCAAGCACGGCCAGGTTGTCTCGGTTGACATCATCGAGCAGCCAACGCGTCACACCCAACCGCTGGGCAGGGTCGCTGAGGTGCTGGGAGAAATCGATGATCCGGGCATGGAAATCGAGATTGCGGTGCGTAAGTTCGATGTGCCGGTCGAGTTTTCTGAAGCTGCCCAGAATCAGGCACACGCCTTGCCGGATGAAGTCGTTGAAAGCGATTTGATAGGCAGGGTGGACCTTCGTGATGTACCGTTCATCACGATTGACGGGGAGGATGCACGGGACTTTGACGATGCCGTGTACTGCACGCCGGTTGAGTTGGGAACCACCAGCCGCAAGCGTCCGGGATGGCGTCTGCTGGTGGCCATCGCCGATGTGAGTCACTATGTGCACGATGGCGATGCTCTTGACATGGATGCTCGAGAACGTGGCACCAGCGTCTACTTCCCACGCAGGGTGATCCCGATGCTTCCGGAGAAACTCTCCAACGGCCTGTGCTCGTTGAATCCAAAAGTAGATCGCCTGGCCCTGGTTTGCGACATGGTCATCGCGGGTAACGGTAGCAAGGCTGGGCAGGTGGTTGCCTATCAGTTCTTTAACGCCGTGATTTGTTCTCATGCCCGTACAACCTACACCCAGATCTGGGAGGCGCTGCAACAGCCTGCCGGGCCGGTTGCTAAGCAGTTGGGCAAGCTATATGGGCACGTGAAGGATCTGCACACGCTGTACCAGTTGCTTATCGATGCGCGTAAAAAGCGTGGTGCGATCGACTTTGATACCGTTGAAACCAAGATCATCTGCAATGATCTTGGCAGGATTGAAAGCATTGTCGGACTGGTGCGCAACGATGCGCACCGCCTGATCGAGGAATGCATGCTTGCTGCCAACACTTGCGCTGCTGATTTCATGTTGCGCAGCAAGCACATGGGGTTGTTCAGGATCCATGAAGGGCCCACACCCGAGAAGCTTCAGTCGCTTAGGGCATTTCTCAAGACCCTGGGCCTGAGCTTGGGCGGCGGGGATGAACCGACAGCGGCTGATTACGCAGAACTCGTGGAAAAGGCGCGCGGCCGCCCGGATTTTGAATTGCTGCAATCCATGTGCTTGCGTTCCATGCAGCAGGCCATCTACTCGCCTGAGAACGTCGGCCACTTTGGCTTGGCATACCCGGCCTATGCACATTTCACATCGCCCATCCGACGCTATCCTGATCTGTTGACCCACAGGGTCATCAAGGCACTGCTTGAGAGGAAAAAATACACGCCTGAGCCGCCAGATCATGTTGTGGTGCCCGGCATGACCAAGAAAGAGATCGAGTTTGATTGTTGGGAAAAGCTCGGACTGATCCTCTCTGCCAGGGAACGCAGGGCGGACGATGCCTCGCGCGACGTGGAGGCATGGCTCAAGTGCTGGTTTGTCAAGGAAAGGGTGGGCGAGGTCTTCAGTGGTCACATCACCGGGGTGGCGAGTTTTGGAATTTTCGTAACGCTCGATACCCTTCATGTTGAAGGGATGGTGCATGTTTCCGAACTGGGTAGCGAGTATTTCCAGTTCAACGAGGCCATGCATGAGTTACGCGGTGAGCGTACAGGGATCCGATATCGTTTGACCGATCCGGTGCAGGTGCAGGTCGCCAAGGTTGACCTGGAGGCGCGCCGCATCGAGTTCAGGCTGGTGGACGGAACGTCTTATGTCGCTTTGAAGCGTGCTGCACGCAAAGCAGAGCCAGATGAGCTGCCAAAGCGCAAGAAGCCTGCAGCTCCCAAGCCTGCGCAGCTCAAAGGAACCGCCAGACAAAGGCGTGAGCAAGTCAAGCGCGAACAGCAACTGGCACAGAAAGCGGCCAAGAAGGGCTCCAAAAAACAGGCACGGAAAAAACGCTGAAGAACCCAGGTGTAGGCATGCTCAGACGTGCAGCACCTTGGTTCTATTTCTTGCATCTGGCCTCTGATCAACACTGCCAGAGGTTGTCAGAACATACAATCGTTCTGTTGAGCTTTCTTTTTTTGCAATAGTGACAGGTAGATTAGATAAATGGCCCAGAATCAGGTTTTGGCGGGATTTCATGCGGTTACTGCCAGGGTGCGTCAGGACCCAGGAAGCATCCAGCAGGTGTATGTGGATGCGAGCCGTCGCGACAAGCGGATGCTGGCTTTGCTGGATAAACTGACTCAAGCTGGCGTCAAGGTTCATGCCGTACCCGGCAAGAGACTTGATGAATTGTCAAAACAGGTCAGGCACCAAGGCGTAGTCGCATTGGCTGAACCACTTTCATTGGCAGGTGACATTGATGAGGTGTTCGAGCAGATGACCACACCAGCATTTCTGTTGGTGCTTGATGGTGTCACAGATCCTCATAACCTGGGGGCGTGCTTGCGTACGGCCAACGCTGCAGGCGTTCATGCCGTGATTGCGCCACGTGATCGAGCTGTAGGGCTGGGTACTGTTGCGCAAAGGGTGGCTTGCGGTGCTGCTGAAAGCACCCCTTACCTGATGGTGACCAATCTGGCCCGCTGTCTCAGGGATTTGAAGGAACGTGGGGTCTGGATTGTCGGGACCGATGAAAGGGCTGAATCCACACTCGACAAAGTTGACTTGACCATGCCAATCGCTTGGGTCATGGGGGCTGAGGGCGAGGGGATGCGACATCTGACCCGTGAACTGTGCGACATTCTGGTTCGCATTCCGATGGCCGGTACAGTGGAAAGCCTGAACGTCAGCGTGGCCACCGGCGTTTGTCTTTTTGAAACCGTCAGACAACGTCTTGCATTAGCGCAAAGGTGATTTGCAGGGTTTGAGATTCGGCTTCAACCGGATGATTCCACTTCGGGCTGGTTTGCCGGAACTTTCTTTGCAAAGCGTTACACTGGTGAAATCCTGATGCGAGGATACTGTTGCAAGTGGCAGGCATGGGCTCAGAAATGTCCAGGCCCAGTCTCTGGCGGTTGAGGACTTCGTGTCTGGGTGCAGAATCAGTATCGTTCCAGTAGTGCCATTACTGTTTGAAATCATGTCAGAAAAAAAGACCCAGGAAGGATTGACCACCCGTATCTTGCATGCCGATCGTCGGCAGGGTGCAGAGCATGGCGCTGTCCACAAGCCGATCCATGTTTCTTCGCAATATGCCTATAGCGATGCCAGGGAGCTGGCCGCTGTGTTCCAGGGAAAGTCAGGGTTTTCATATGCCAGGCAGGGTACGCCAACGACGGCAGCCTTGGAATCCAAGCTGGTCTTGATGGAAGAGGGCAAGGGCGCCATTGCCTTTGCCACAGGCATGGCAGCATTGGCAACCACGTTCATGACCTTGCTCAAGGCAGGTGATCATCTGCTGTCGAGCCAGTATGTCTTTGGCAACACCAACAGCCTTTTTGGCACTTTGCGCCAGTTGGGTATCGAAGTAACTTTGGTCGATCCGACCAATGCCCGAGAAGTTGAGCAAGCCGTCCAGCCGAATACTCGGATGATCTTTACCGAAACTATTGCCAACCCGGGAACACAAGTTGCCGACCTGAAGGCCATAGGTGAGATTGCAAGACGCCACGGGCTGGTCTACATGATTGACAGCACCTTGACATCGCCATTCATGCTCAAAGGCAAGGATGTGGGTGCAAGCATCGTCATGCATTCGCTTTCCAAGCTGATTGCAGGTCAGGCTCAGGCTCTGGGGGGTGCGATTGTCGATACCGGTCTTTTTGACTGGTCAGGCTACCCGAACATCCTCGACATCTACCGCAAGGGCGATCCATCAGGCTGGGCGCTGACACAGATCAAGAAAAAGGGTTTGCGTGACATAGGCGCCACGCTGTCAGCAGATGCGGCCCAGCGTATTTCACTGGGTGCTGAGACGCTGGCATTGCGTCAGGCCAAGGCCTGTGACAACGCTCTGGCACTTGCAAAAATGCTTCAGGATCATCCAGGTATTGCTTCAGTGTCATATCCTGGCTTGCAAAGCCATCCACAGCATGTCAGAGCAAAAGAGCTCTTTGGCGGTCTTTACTTCGGTACTTTGCTGTCTTTTGCGCCGGTACCTGAGGTTGACTGCTTTGAGTTGCTGAACCATCTCAGCATCGTCGTGCTTGCAACCCATCTGGGAGACACCCGGACGTTGTGTCTTCCCGCAGCACACACGATCTACTACGAAATGGGGCCTCAAATGCGGGCAACCATGGGAATTCCGGACAACCTGATCCGCGTATCTGTCGGGATCGAAGATACTGAGGACTTGCTCAATGATTTCAGGCAAGGTCTTCAGGCATGCGGTGTCTAGAGCTGGCCGCTTGACTCTCTCATTTCACAGGCAAAAAGTGCGTGTCACGCCCTGAGCGGTAGCGCCAGCCGAACATCTGGTCAGGGGCTTTAACAGCTTGAACAGTATCTGCGCAAAACTATGCTAAATTATCCATTATGGAGAGATTGGTTAGCATCGGGGTCGCGGCGTCAGTGCTGGGCGTGTCGATCACAACCCTGCGCCGCTGGGAGGCGTCAGGTAGGTTGGTCGCTGAGCACACGGCGGGTGGCCATCGCCGCTACGACCTGACAAAACTCAAGCCTGAACTGTTCCGCAC